>Ga0247817_10000015_pt1 | contig 319386 bp, 245 predicted proteins | sample UWRJL212509R1_FD_178010 | JGI IMG/M metagenome (GOLD analysis project Ga0247817, IMG submission 178010) | Plant litter microbial communities from Arlington Agricultural Research Station in Wisconsin, United States - UWRJ-L212-509R-1 | ecosystem: Environmental > Terrestrial > Plant litter >... | reverse complement strand
TCCCGAACAGAGAAGTTAAGCCCAGAACCGCCGATGATACTTGGGTCAAACCTGGTAAAGTAGGTAGTCGCCACAATACCATTACACAATCAAAAGACCATCTCAAAAGGATGGTCTTTTTTTGTGTTTAAATCTTCCCAGGTGGGGCCCGCCCAGGTCATCGTGACCCGGTCCGACCTGCGCGGCCCGACCTGGTAAAGTAGGGGGCACGCCTGGTGCGGGACGCCGAGTCTAGCCGCCACAATACCATGTGTCGTCCTAAAATAGGTTGACAGTTTTTAAATTGAGTTTACGGCCTTGAAGATTTTCTCTAAAGCTTTTGTGCGTTTAAGCCGGGCCGCGTTGGCTATTGGTTGGGCTGGGGTCGTATTTGGAATTGCAACAATAAAGAGACAAATGTTAAGCCGCAATTTTCTGCATATTTAAAGTTCTTCAAATTCTGGGGACATGTATCCGAGGGCAGAACAAAGTCTTTTATTATTGTACCGCAGCGGCGGCCAAATTTCAAAATATTTCAAACAATTTTATCGGCATAAATGGAATTTTAAACAATGCAAATGGCCGACAATCCGCAAAAGACAAATACCGATAGTTGATTGTGAAAATCAAATGGAGTACGAAAATGTAATGAACATTTTATCCAATCCTTCACTAAAACCGGCTGGTAAAAAAGTTATAGGCACTGTACCCACCCACAAAGGATATCAGGAATAATCCTCTGGCACTTTATTATCCAACTAAGGATTGACTCAATGGGAAATTGTATTACGGGGGTCATCTGAAGGATTTATATAGCTAATTCCCAGTGGACCATATGCACTAACTTGAGTTTCATAACCACCAGATTTAGCCCAATGAAAATGAGGTGTATTGGCAGGAAGTACCAATACGCTACCTGGGGGATACGCTTTTAATTTGGCCGGATCGTACTTTTCTCCAATACCTATATAAAATACGCCACTAATTACCGTGTATACCCTAGTTTCAGGATGTTTATGAGGCATTAACACCACATTGGAAGGAAGTCTTACCCGCACCACGTAAGGGCCTTCCTTCTTTGGATCGCCTATCAAAACGGCAAGGCGAGCTTCTGGAGGAAATGAAGGAAATACTGTCCATTTGATGTCTTCCGCATAAATATCCCCCAGTTTGTCATTCGGTAAACTCTGTGCCTTGGAATACTGAATTCCCAGCAATACTAGGCTACAAAATAGAAATCTGAAATTTGTCTTTTTCATAATATTTTAAATATTAATTTTCTTATCCTATTGCTTGTCGGCAGTGGTTGAATTAATCACATCGTTATCTACTTTTTCTAAAAAATACCAGGCTAATTCTTCTTCTATACCTGAAAAGGCTCCTGTAATGCGTATGCTTTGTGTTTCCATTGTACTAATTCTTTAACTGATAGCACAAAGTACGGCAGTGTTTTATAATCTATGGTGTGACGTACATCACATTTACAATAAGATGAAGGTCCAAAGTCGTGGAGCTCAATCACACTTCGCTACTGTACGCACAGACTCGCTATGCACATTAGCCGTGATAGTGCGCCAGGTAGAGAAAAAGTTTGAGAAGCGTATCCTGGTGAATATCTTCGGCAGCATTTACATCTTTCGTAAGCGATAGTGCAAAGCGGTAAAGCTTGCGCTATCGAAACCTTGCAGTTATTTTATTTAACCAAACCGTATATCCTCGTGAAAAAATGAGATTAAAAATGTACGCTCCTAGACTATACACGCCTACGATACATACTGGTGTAATATTTAGAGCAAGGTCATTTTCATGCACTGGAATTACAACAGAAAGTTTTGATCAATTAATAGTCCTCAATATGCTCTATCTGAAATCGGAATCGATGTTATCCCCTAAATATCAGGAAACAAACTTGAAGATTCTGCAATTTTAGTCGTTGGAATATCCTCTAAAATTTCTATTCTTACTTGGCAAAAGTGTCGGTTTCTCAGATATAAAACAGGCATTTTATATAAATAAAATGGTATTAAATGTAATCTAAGTGATAAATATTACTAAAATCTATCGAAGAATATTTTGTAACGAATTGATATTCGGATTGATACATTTAAAAATTGGGCGTCATTCGTGCAATAGATATAAGTAGAAGGTTGCAATTAGCTCATAATGAAAGAATTATAAGCAAAGTTCGAGACCCGTCTCCCTTTATTTAATATCTCTAAGAATTAGATAGTCAGTATATTTGAATGGCGTTGTGTAGCACTACATAGAGATGTTGTGCTTCCGGTTTTAAGCAACCAGAATAGTTTTTTGAATATTGCAAACCAGACTCTGCTTAATCTACAACCGAATATTCACTTGGCGTTTTTCCAAAATGTTTTTTAAACTCCTTGCTGAAATATTTCCTGTCATCGTAGCCGACTGCATAAGCTACCTCATAAATTGTCATATTATGCTGTTGCAGAAGCTGAGCTGCTTTTTTCAACCTAATAGACTTTAAAAAGTCATTGACTGACATATCAGTAACGGCTTTAAGTTTTTTATAAAGCACCGACTGACTCATGCCAATTTTTTCCGAAAGCATGGCAACGCCAAATTCTGGATGGTCCATGAGCTCTTCGGTGATCTGTATAATCTTGTTTATAAACTGTTCATCAACGGTGTTGATCGGGATATTTTTCGGCTCTAATGTAACCTGACGGCTGTATTTTTGCCTCATTAGTTCACGCGCCGTAAGCAAATTTCTAAGACTCAGTTCCAAAACCTGGATACTGAAAGGTTTTGAAATATAAGCGTCGGCCCCTGTTTTCAGTCCGCTTACCTGATGACTGACAGAAGCTTTGGCAGTAAGCAATACCACCGGAATATGACTGCTCCTTTCATCTGTTTTTAGTTTTTTACATAGCGTAAGTCCATCCATTTCAGCCATCATTACGTCACTGATGATCAGATCAGGGATCAGTTCAATGGCAGACTCCCAGCCCTGCTCTCCATTTTCTGCCTGAAAAACTTCGTATGTTCCACACAAGGACTCGGCTAAAAATGACCTGACCTCAGCATTATCCTCCACAAGCAAAACGGTCGGTTTTTCGCCAGGTGTGATTTGAATCAAGGTATTTTCAAGGATGTTATCGTCTGTTAACGTTTGTCTGTTTTCCCTTAAAACCATATCCGTCCTTAACTGCTCCGGAGCAAAATGGGTCTTCCCTTTTAAAAGCGTTATGGTAAAACATGTCCTGCCCGTTTTGTTGTTTTGAGCAAGTTTACTTTCCACAGCCAAACTTCCCTGATGCAGCTCAACAATGCTTTTGGACAAAGCAAGACCGATGCCGTAACCCGTATTCTGATTCCCGTGATCGTAAACCTGGAAAAAATTAACAAAAAGTTTGTTCAGATACTGAGGTGCTATGCCCTTTCCGTTATCCACAACCCTGATGTCCACAGAATTTTCGTTTTCCTCAACAAGCATTTCAATCCTTCCGCCATCTTGTGTGAACTTGAAGGCATTGCTCAGAATGTTGAAAAAGACTTTCTCCATTTGTTCGACATCAAAATAAACATCAATTTTTTCTGCATTGCTTTGAAAGACAGACTCAATCTCACGGTATTCCGAGGGAAAGCTAAAATCACTAAAGATATCTTTCAGAAACGGAACAATATCATTTTGAGTTACCTGTAATTTGAGATGATTGGTTTCTGCTTTTCGGAAATCCATGAGCTCACTGACCAGTTTGAGCAACCTGTCTGCATTTTTTCTTACCTGAACCAGATGTGACTGAATGAGTGAATCTTCTTTTTTCGCCATGATCAATTTTTCAACAGGGCCCTGTATCAGCGTTAGATGTGTCCTGATTTCGTGGGAAACATTGGTAAAAAAGTCAAGTTTGATCTGATGCAGCTCGTGCTCCCGGCGAAACAATGCGCTGAGATAGAAATAGCGTGTCACAAACAAAATGGCTGATGTTATGACGATAAGGTACAAACAATAGGCCCACCAGGTTTTCCAGATCGGCGGTAAAACGTGAATGACTAAACGCGCAGGCTCCGTACTCCACACTCCGTCGTTATTAGCTCCTTTCACCACAAAAGTATAAGTCCCTGATGGCAAGTTTGTGTAAGTTGCCGAAGAATTACGTACATAATTCCAGTCCTTTTCAAATCCTTCCAACTGATAAGCGTACTTATTTTTATCCGGTTTGATGTAATTAAGCAGGGCAAAATCAATGGTAAAAATATTCTGGTCATGGGAAAAAGTTATCTCCCTCGTTAGGCTGATATCCTTTTCAAGCAAACCATCGTCAGCGCCTATGGTGACCGGTTTATTGAAAAGTTTAAGAGAGGTAAGCACTATCGGTACAACAAATTCGTTGGTCTGAATTTCATTTGGAAAGAAGCTGACCAGGCCGTTGAGTCCGCCAAAGAACATTTCACCTGTTTTATCTTTGTAAAAAGTGTTGGCCGTAAATTCATTTCCCGGCAAGCCGTCTGATACTGTATAGTTTTTAAAATTCTTCTTTTTGATGTCAAACCTCGACAAACCGTCCGAAGTGCTCAGCCACAGGTTTCCCTTATCGTCATCCAGAATACCGAGTACGTTGTCGTTGGGAAGGCCATCTTTTTGTTTATAGGTGATAAAAGTATTTGCTTTTCTGTCAAAACGTGTCAGTCCCCCGTAATAAGCTCCAATCCAAATGATACCCGAGGCATCCTCAATGACGCAGTTGATTATGTTTGGAAACCTGTTTTTTGAAGTTTTAATTTTGGAGTCCATCCAGACGATTTTTGTGGAATCGGCAGTGAGCATGTTAAGCCCTTCGGTTGTGCCAATCCATATATTCCCTTTGGAATCTTCGTAAAAATTGCGGATAAAATTTCCGCTGAACTTGAATGGACTTTTTGTTTTGATATTAAAATGGTGAAATTTACCTGTTTTTCTGTCTAGCAAATCCACACCATTTTGATCTGTACCTACCCAGATCCGCCCACGGGTATCTTCCATAACTGCGCTCACATTATCCGAGCTTATTGAAGAATTGTCGTCAGGATTATTTCTGAACACAGTGAATTTTTTGCTGACAGGATCATAGCGATTCAAACCACCCAGGTGCGTCGCAATCCATAGGTTTTTGTCATCATCCTGGGCAATGCCCTTGACAAGATTGGAGGAAATGCCGGCCGAAACATTGGGTCCACTCTTGAAATTTGTAACGATTCCCGTTTTATCATCAAGATAATTGAATCCGCCTCCCTCAGTCCCAACCAGAAGGTCGCCGTTTTTATCCCGGATAACCGAGCTCACCACATTATGGTTGATGCTGTATTTTGATTTTCCTGTACGAAAAATCCTGAACGGCGTCTCATGCGAGTACACTACGTTGACGCCATTGTAATACGTCCCCAGCCAGATACTTCCACTTTTATCCTGAAAAATAGCATACAGTGAGTTCTGGCTTAGACTCGTTCTGTTTTCAGGCTCATGCTGATATGATTCAAATGTGAGGTTTACAGGATCCAGAATACTCAACCCTTCCAGCGTACCGATCCACAAATTGCCTTTTTTATCAGCAAGAATTCTTCTGATATTATTGTGGATCAGACCGCTGCCTTTTACCTGGTGCTGAAAACGGGTAAAATTGGAATGAGTGATATTGAAGCGATTAAGTCCCCCGTTTTTTGTACCGATCCAGATATTTTTTTGCTTGTCCTCCGCTATTGACGTGACAAAATTGTCGCTCAGACTGCCTTCATCAGAAGCAACATTTTTGAAATTATAATACCGGATTTCTTTTCTCTCAAATACCATTTTAGTCAGTCCTTGCGTCGTTCCGATCCATAACTGATGTTTCGAATCTTCAAAGATCGTACGAATGTCCACGCCTGCAAGTCCGTTTTGATATGACTCAAAGGTGTATTTATTTCGGTCTTTCAGCCGATTCAAGCCTTTGTTTGTGCCGACCCAAAGCATACCTCTGCTATCTTCAAAAAGGCAATTGATAATATTACTGCTAAGCTTATTTTGTTCCGTAGAATCAGCCACCAGAAAAGAAGTAAATGAATCAGTTTCTGGCATATACTTATTTAGGCCATAACTTGTCCCGAACCACAATTCATTCTTCGAATCGTTGAGGGCGCACAGTACATAGTTTCCGGATAATGTAGCCTTATTACCCGGATCATTCTTGTAAATTTTAAATCCCCGGCCATCGAATTTATTTAAGCCGTAACTGGTGCCCAGCCATATAAAACCTGCGTGATCCTGGGCAATCGCAAGCACAGAATTTTGCGATAAACCATTTTCCGAATTGATATTATTAAAAACAAGCCGCTGCCCCAGACCATTGATCCGAAGACACAGAACCGCCGTGAACATTATTAAAATGCTCAGTTTCGTTTTTCGTGGAAAGGATAAAAAACAAAACGGGTTCATAGGTGCTCGGCCATTTGCGTTTTCAAGAAAAGATACAAAGATAGGTCCGCAAATAACGTAAAAATCACCATCTCTATTTTTAAATATTTGTCGATTCGATTGTAATCTGCGGAGCATCCTTTTATCACTAAAATGCGATGAAATTGTGTCTCCGCGGAAAAACACCCCTATTCCAGCAGGATTTTCGCCCCGTGAGCTCGGGCTGTTTGCGGAATTTTGTTTGACTATTCCTAAATCAAACAAAACAATCCACTTTCAAAACCCAAAAGCTCAATGAAGTATTCTACTAATCCAAAAAAACGCATCCTCCGGCAACTCCCGCCGTTAATGAGCCTGCTCAACGGGCATCTCGCTGCACGTGTAACAGCAGGCTCGCGGCTGATTTTCGCCATTGTTAGCCTACTACTTATTTGTGATCCTGTTGAAGCGGCATACCCCTCAAATGTGATTTTTGCCATCAGCAATGCAGCAGAAATCTCCGGCAAAGTTACAGACGAAAAAGGTGAAGCACTACCCGGAGTGAGTGTGGTCGTAAAAGGATCGCAGCAGGGAACCGTAACGGATGCTGATGGGAAATTCAGATTATCCCTGACAGATGGGAATGAAAAATTTCTTGTATTCAGTTTTGTTGGCTACGACTCAAAGGAACTGCCAGTCGGTAGCCAAACCAACCTGGATGTAAGCCTTACGCCATCGACGAGTACATTAAATGAAGTAATGGTTGTCGGTTATGGAACACAGAAAAAAGTGAACATGACTGGCTCTGTGGCAGCTGTTGCAGCGAAGGATATTGAAAACCGGCCTGTAACCAACCTTTCCTCTTCACTGGCAGGTCTTGCTCCGGGTGTAAGCGTGCAGCAGGGATCCGGTAAACCCGGCTCTGATGGGGCCACCATTCGGATACGTGGAACAGGAACCCTGAATAATAACGATCCACTTATTATTGTAGATGGTATCATTAGCTCTATGGATGCAGTAAATCCCAATGACGTGGAAAGCATGTCTATTCTCAAAGATGCCGCATCAGCTTCTATATACGGATCACTTGCAGGAAATGGGGTTGTGCTGATCACCACCAAAAAAGGCTCTAAAAACAAACTGACTGTCAACTATACCGGCATGGTTTCCGTGGCCAAGCCGATCAACCTGATTAAACAGGTGACCGATTATAGCCGTCATATGAATCTGATTAATGAAGGTTACCGTAATCTGGGTCAAAATAATTTATTTTCTCAAGGCACGCTCGATGCGTGGCAGGCAGCAGCGGCTGATCCGAATGGCGTTACTTCCAACGGGGTACCCAACTCAATTGCATATCCAAACACCGATTGGATGAATACTGTGTTTGAGAACAACATTGTTCAAAATCACAACATCTCAGTTAACGGAGGAACAGAAAAAGCGTCCTGTCTGCTTTCTGCCGGATATCTTAACAACCCGGGAACAATGCCCAATACAGGAACAAAACGCTATCAGCTCAGGGCTAATCTAGAAACCAGAATCAATAAATTTATTACCATTGGCACACAGACGTATGCATCCATTCAGTCGTACGACATGGGCAATACCTCAACAGCGTTTAATTTCCTTAGGCAAACCACACCCGGTGTAGTTCCGTTTTATGATGGCAGATATGGTTTCGCTCAGGCACCGGAAGAATCTGCCACTGCCAACAACATCCTGTCCTATTTTAATGACACAGGCGGCTCCAATCAACAAAGCAGATTTAATACCACACTATACACCACTTTGAACCTGGTTAAGGGGCTCGCTATTGAAGCACGTTATAATTATCAGACGCGCTTTCAGGAATCCAATTCCCACACAAACCCGATAGACAGGTGGAACTTTGCCACCAATACTGTTAAGTCATTTGCCGCCACACCGGATAAGCTCAGCACGAATTATTCCTTCAATAAGGATTATGCAACTACAACTGATCTGGTACTACGCTACAACGCAGAGATTGGCGCTCATGCATTCGGGGGTATTGCCGGTTATAATGAGTATTATTTCAACTATTACAACACCGGTGCAAGTATGCTAGGGCTTGTCGACTATGACATTACTACGCTGGGCTCAGGCACTACGATGTCGGCTATCAGCGGAACGGAATATGACAGATCCATGCGCTCATTTTTTGGCCGGGTGAACTACGCCTACAAAGACCGGTATTTATTGGAAGCCAATCTTCGTTATGACGGTTCTTCGAAGTTTGCGCCTTCCAATCGCTGGGGTATATTCCCTTCTTTTTCAGCCGGATGGCGTTTGTCAGAAGAGCCTTTCATGAAAAACCTGAACAACCATATTCAAAATCTAAAACTGAGAGCATCCTGGGGAAAATTGGGTAACAACAACATGAACTCTGATTTAAGCCGTGGGAATTATGATTACCAGGCAGTATACAACACCGTTGGCTATTCATATAACGCAATACCGGCAACAGGCCTTTGGCAAGGAAAATTTGCGAATCAAAATCTTAAATGGGAAAGTACAACGGTTACCGGGCTGGGTCTGGAAGGTTCTGTGCTGAAAGGTGCGCTTAATTTCGAAATTGACCTGTATCGCAAATACACCGATGGTATCCTTACCACGCCTCCTATTCAGCTGGTGTTGGGAACCGCTACGGCGCCTACCCAAAACACTGCCGCCGTGCTTAACAAAGGTATTGAACTTACGCTCGGATATCGGGGTAAGGCAGGCCAAATCAGCTATGGACTAACGGGTAATTTTGCCTACAATTACAACAGAATTGATAAGTTTAAAGGGAAACTTGCAGAGGGCTGGACGGATGCAAACGGCACCAAAACCTACGCATCCAACCTGGGTGACGTATCCACCGGCGGCGACAACAGAATACTTGAAGGGCACACCATTGATGCGTTTCACATTCAAACATTGTACAGTGGGAATGGCTCTGGCACCAATACCGATGGAACAGTCAATATAAACGGCGGACCGAAGGACGGAATGATCCGCACTGCTCAGGATATGGCCTGGCTTGAAGCCATGACAGCTGCGGGATATAGCTTTCAACCGGGTGGTGGTATCGGAAAAGCCAGGATTTACTACGGAGATCTGATTTATGCAGACAACAATGGGGATGGTATCTATGGAAATAGCTACGATAAACAGTTTACAGGGACCAACAGAACGCCCAAGTATAACTTCGGTCTGAGGGGCGATATTTCCTGGAAAGGAATTGATGTATCGATGCTCTGGTCTGCAAGTACTGGATTTCAGTATGTGTGGAACGTAACCGGCTACAATAATTCCATCGTTCAGAATGGCTTCTCCATACCGCTCGATGTGGCAAACAATCACTATTACTACAACGAGGCAAACCCATCGGACCCGGCCAACAACATCGATGGGAAAAGCCCTCGGTTGAAAAACACGACCGACGCGCAAAATAATGTTTCCAGCACTTACTGGCTGTATGATGCGAGTTATATAAAACTGAAAAACCTGCAGATAGGCTACACACTTCCGCAATCCATTGCAGGTAAGGCAGCCATTAGTCGGGTTAGGATATATCTGTCCGGTGAAAACCTGCTGCTCCTTACCAAATACCCCGGAATGGATCCTGAGATAGGCGCAAACGTGGATTACCCTACACTTAAACAATTCGCATTAGGTATTAACCTGACGTTCTAAAATTTTGTTATCATGAAAAAAATAATATTCATACTAACCACCGCATTTTCTTTTTTTTCCTGCCAGGAAAATGTGCTTGACACCGCTCCTTACGACGCCGTAAGTTCGGCGACGATGTGGACAACCGACAATCTCACTGACTTGGGTGTAACCGGGGTTTATCAGGCTCTCAGATTAAATATTAATGCCTCTGCTGCATCCGGAAATGAGCTGTATCAACTTGACAGATTTGGAGTCGGAGGACAGGGGCGAGACGCAGATGCACTTTTAATGGGTACCATTACACCATCCAGCAGCATGTTTTCCGACAATTACAAGCAGCTTTATGCCGGCATCAATCGTGCAAATGATGCCATTGTCAATATTCCCGAAAAGTCCCCGTCCTTACCCGAGAAAAAAGCCCGGTTGCTGGCGGAATGCAAGTTTCTGCGTGCATATTTTTATTTGAGGCTCAACCAGCTTTTCAAAGGCGTACCTCTTTTTCTGGAACCGATTACGGCCGATAATGCCAAAAGAGCCCGTTCCACCGAAGCTCAAATTTGGGAAGCCGTAGTAAATGATTTGACAGATTGTATCAACGAAACCAACCTGCCTGATAAATATGCCAAAGGCAACGCCTTGTATGGACACATCACAAAAGGTGCTGCATACGCTTTAAGAGGCAAAACCTATTTGTACCAACAAAAATGGGCTTTGGCTGCCGAAGATTTTGCGAAAGTTAAAAATGGCGGATACGCACTTTTTCCGGACTATAAAGGGCTTTTCAAAACTGCGAATGAACAAAGCGATGAGATGATATTTTCCATCCAGAATATTGGACTTAGCGGTTCGGGATCTACCACACAATTTTTCTGCGGTACCCGTTCGTCCTTTGGTTCCAATTGGAATACTTATCTGATACACCCCGATCTGGTAGCGTTGTATCAAAATGCAGACGGAAGTAATTTCAATTGGGATGACATAATTCCGGGCTACGGCAGTATGACTCCGGCTCAGCGTGAAGTTTTCTTTTTAAGAAATAACCTTACAGAGAATGAGCTTACCGCAGCAAAAAACAGAGGAGCTGATATGTCAAAATATCTTCCTTCGGGAAATGAGGAGCGAATACTGAAAGTGTATGCCAACAGAGATCCGCGTCTGAGTCATAATGTGATTACACCTTATTCTACTTATGCTGGTGTGTTTGGAACCAGTAATGCGACCGTTACGATGAGATGGCCATACAGGTCCGAGGCCGCCACAGGCGGTGATTTGCGCACCGATACGCAGAGTTTTTTCTATTACCTGCATCGCAAATTTGTATACGAAGGGAATTCAGAACTTCTCAACAGAAGTTATGGACCTACCGACTTCCCCGTTATCAGATATGCAGATGTACTTCTGATGTGGGCAGAAGCGCTTAATGAGCAAAGCTTCAGTCCGGAAGCAGTTGCTCTGGTCAATCAGGTTAGATCCCGTGCCGGCGTTGGACTTCTGAATTCGTCCACTGCTACCACAGTAGGCAGCCAGGTGGAATTAAGAGAAGCGATCAGAAATGAAAGGCGCAGAGAATTCCCCAACGAAGGAATCAGTTTTTTTGATGAATTAAGATGGAAATCCTGGAAAGAAAAAGTGTTTTATCCTGGGGCAGGTGTGCGCCAGATCTGGGGTGCCAACGTGCAAACCTATTCCTGGAAAGGTGATTACATATACAACTGGCCAATTCCTCAAACTGAAATGGAGATGAACTCCACACTAATTCAGAGCAGCGGATGGATTAATTAATCGTTTCGATTGCTTCGGGTAACAAACCTGGTTTGTTACCCGAAGTTTATCCTGAACCTATTGACTATTCCTTAAATATAGTAATAGACCTATCCATTCTACTTTGACGCAATGATGAAAACATATAAGTCCCTAATCCAATTGTTTTTGCTGGTCGGTATTATTTCCTTTCTTTTTATCCATAAAGTCAATAGCCAGACACCTACCGATTTCGCAACCATTTCCAACCGGATTTTTGATACTTTCCAATCCACTGGAGCTGCTACACTTGATACCCAGGTTACATCGCTGTTGAGTACCCTAAACGCTTCTTACGGCTGGCCGGACATCAATTACACCTCTACAAGCCAAACAGATTGGTCGCCGGGAAACCACCTTACGCGTATGGGAACACTGGCAAAAGCCTATTCCAATCCTTCGAGCACGTATTATGGTGATGCAAATCTGAAAGAAAAAATAGAAGGTATCATGAATTACTGGTTAACGTTAAGTCCTGCCCCAAGCAGTACCAACTGGTTTTATCTTTCGATCAGTGCGCCGAAGGATATTGGGAACACGCTGATCTGTATGCGAAAATCTCCGGCTGGTATTTCTACCACATTGGAAAATCAGATACTTGCCTGGATGACCAAAGGCACTGCCATTACCGTCTCTCCTGCAAAAGACGGCTCCAATTTAACAGACGTAGCACAGCATTACATTATGCGTGCCTGTCTGACCGAAAACCAGACATTACTTAACCAGACGATAACGGCAGTCACCAATTCAATTGTCGTGACGACAGGAGAGGGTATCCAAAATGACAACTCCTATACTGCTCACGGACCACAGTTGTATGTATACGGATATGGAAGAGAATATATTTCGGGCATCAGCAATATTGCCATCTACGTTGCCGGGACTTCCTATGCTTTCCCCTCCGACAAACTTGCCATTTTTTCAGATTTTGTACGAAAAGGTTTTATCAAACCATCCCGCGGTATTTATGCAGATTTCAACTTGTATGGACGAGGTGTAAGCCGTGCCAACGCGGGTAAGGCAGATGTGGCCCTCATCGAAAAAGTAAAGGGTTTTGACCTGCCCGCCCACGCGACCGAATATGACAATGCTATACAGCGCATGCGGGGATTACAGCCTCCTTCCTACAATGTTTCGTCGGAACATATTCATTACTGGCGCACGGACTATACAGTTCACCATCGCCCCGGATACATGTTTGGATTGCGCAGCATTTCTTCCCGAAACGCAAAATCGGAAATGGGGAATGGTGAAAATATAAAAGGGTATTATCTGACCGAAGGCGTTAATTACATCGGCGTGAACGGAGATGAATACTACAATATTTTTCCGGTTTGGGAGTGGAATAAAATTCCAGGTACGACCGTTCCGGAGATCACCACATATCCAGTCAGAACTTCATGGGGTGTCAACTTTGGAACTGTCCCGTTTGTTGGCGGTGTCTCCGACGGAACCTACGGCGCCAGTGCTTATGCCATGAACGATTATAGTACGGCAGCAAAAAAATCCTGGTTTTATTTTGACGAAGAAGTGGTTTGTCTGGGAGCCGGAATTAATTCGTCAGCAGCGCAGGCTATCAACACGACCGTTAACCAATGTCTTTTAAAAACAGAGGTAACCGTGGCCGATGCTGCGAATAATGTCAGCGTTTTAAATGGCGGAGTTCACGATTATACCAACAATTTAAAATGGGCGTTGCAGGGCAATGTTGGCTACTTTTTTCCAGAAAATGGCAACATCTCATTAAGCAATCAAACCCAAACCGGAAGCTGGTCATCTATCAATACGACCGGATCTGCCACAACTGTTTCAGCCGATGTTTTTAAGTTATGGTTCAAACACGGAACTACTCCGGCCAATGCTTCCTACGCCTACATTGTAACACCGGGAAAAACATCTGCCACAGAAATGCAAAATTACAACACGGGTAACATCAGCATTTTATCAAATACGGCGACGGTACAGGCAGTACGCCATAATAGTCTGGGTATCTGGCAGATTGTATTTTATCAGGCCGGAGAGTTTACGGCGGACCAAGTTACTTTGAAAGCGAATAAACCTTGTGTAATTATGCTCAAAAATGTAACAGGTTCCGATGTTATTGTCCACGTTGCTGACCCGTCGCAAAGTACGGCTCAGATATATCTGGGAATCAAAACCCCTCAGTTCACGGCATTACGGGCAGCTACTCTGGCCATGCCACAGGGTGCAAACGCAGGAAGTACCATAAACACCACCATTTCAAACGCAAATCCTATTTACAATGTGCCGGTAGAACCCTTGTTGAAAGTAACCAGCACTGCAGACGCATTTGTAAGAAGCGGAGGTACCGGAAGCACAGCAGCTTATGCAACCACAAACTATGGCACTGATGCCGTTTTAACCATAAAAAAAGAATCGGCAGGATATGATCGTGAAGTATATGTCAAATTTGATCTGAGTAGTTTTGCTGCAAATCTTGACAGTGCTATCATCCAGTTACGGGTGAATAATGCCAATACTTCGGTTGCTAATACGAAATGGGGATTTTACCTGGTGGCAGATAATACATGGACAGAAACCGGTATTAATTGGAGCAACAAACCGGCACATACGGCCAAACTCGGAGAAATCACCGGAACACCTGCCGGTAGTATTGTAAAGCTGAATATCACACCGGCAGTGATTGGGAGACTGGCAGCAGATAAAATTTTGTCTTTACATATTGCCTCTGAGCCCACCACGACGGATGTAGCGATTATCAGTAAAACAGACGGCGCTTTTAATGCCCGTGAAAATACCAACGCCGACTACCGGCCACAGATTTTGCTTTACGGCAAGGCTCCGGAAGAAGCAGAAAAGGACTCGATACTGGCCATTGCAGATTCCTATGTCAGAAGCAATAGCAACGTTGCGAACAATTATGGAACTCAGGGTTATCTGGTAGCCAGAAGCAAATCTGACGATGTTCAGGAAGTTTACCTGAAATTTGATATGCACGGTTTGCGCAAAAATATTGTCGATGCGAAAGTCAGGCTGTATGCGCTCGAAAACGGAATCACAACAGGCTGGAATATATCAAAAGCAGGAAATACCTATTCGACCAATACGGACGCATGGCTCGAAACGGGTATCAATTGGAACAATAAACCAGTAACGGGAGATCTGATCACCAACACGATATCCCAGTCCGCAGCTGGTTACATTTACTTTGACATTACAAGTGCCCTTGGCAGTATTCCCGCAGACAGTATGCTGACGCTGAAAGTAACGGCAACAACCGATGTTTACAGCTCGTTTCGGTCCCGCAATTTCGGAACGGATATTTTGAGACCTAAAATTATCTATGAATACACATCACAAACCCCGGCAAATCCCCTTCCGGTAGAACTTGTATATTTTAAAGGTGACACAAAAAAAGGTACCATAAATCTTTCATGGGAAACTGCCTCGGAGAAAAACAACGATTATTTTGAGATTGAACGTAGTGAAAATGGCAGGACTTTCCAGGTAATCTCAACTGTACCAGGCCATAATAATACGGGGTCAGTAAAAAAATATGCGTATGAAGATCTTGAAGCCAGGGTAACTGGTGAAAATATTCTCTATTATCGGTTAAAGCAGGTAGATCTTGATGGTACCAGTACGCGTTCTTCTATTATCGCACTATCACTGCCGAATACAAGCCGGATAGCTTCAGTAGGACCCAACCCTTCTACCGGAAGGCTGACCTACTTTGGCGATGAAACATATTCAGGATCGGTAGCCTTAACCATTGTCGATAAGGAAGGTCGCTGTTTAATCGAGAAACAGATGACCAAAGCAGTACAAACCGATTTTAATCTTGATCAATATCCTTCCGGGATTTACTTTCTCAAAATCAAAAAGGATCACCTCCAACCGCAGATTTTCAGATTTTCATTAGTTAAATAATGTTTGCAAGGGAATCGTTGTCAGCGCGATGCCGGATTACGGTTCCCTTTATTCCAAAAAATAAACAATGAACCTATATACTTTTTCCATACTCATGCGATTTTCACTGCCATTTACATTCCTAATACTATTATTCACAAGCTTTCACTCTCAACCGGCCAGCGCACAAAGAAAGCTAGTGTGGAGTGACGAATTTAATTATGAAGGACATCCCGACAGCACCAAATGGGATTATGAAGTAGGGTTCGTCCGTAACAAGGAACCGCAATATTATACACACAAAAGACTGGCAAATTGCCGGGTTGAAAACGGGAATCTGGTGATTGAAGCAAAGAAAGAATCTTACAAAGGCGCAGGTTATACTTCCGCCAGTCTCATCACGCTTGGAAAACAGGAATGGACCTATGGGCGTATCGAAGCCCGGGCCAGGGTGCCCAAAGGAATCGGAACATGGCCGGCGATATGGATGCTTGGAAAAAATAGGACCGAAGTAAAGTGGCCGCATTGCGGGGAAATTGACATTCTGGAATTTATCGGGAAAGATTCTACCCGGGTTTTCGGAACAGTACATTACTCAGACTCACTGGATAAATATCAAAGCGAAGGAAAAAGGCCGGTTGTTGGCGCGCCTTATGAGAATTTTCACATTTATGCCGCCGAGTGGTACCCGGACCGTATCGAGTTTTACTATGACGATTTGAAATACTTTGTTTTTGATCTGAAAAAATCGGAAAAACTTTCAGGCAATATATTTCAAAAAGAGTTTTATCTCCTGCTGAATCTTGCGCTGGGAAGAGAAGGAACACTGCCGGGGCCTCTGTCCGACGATGCACTGCCGTCTAAATATTTAGTGGATTATGTAAGGGTTTATCAGTAGAAAGTTCTGACAGCTGAGTAAGCGCGTATTAATTGTTGGTACAGCCATGACAGCGGAGGAGCATAACTTTCGAAATGTGGTCGTTGGTTTGGTTTACATTATTGGGGCCGTTGTAAAGTTATTCTTGCAGCGGCCTTCTATTGTTACCGAAATGGACGGAGGTCTCTGGATCGATACTACCAGAAAGAAAACGGATAGCCCTCCAGCATTCCGCTACTTCCAACGGCTCTGAAAATAATGATGAAGTATGAAATGCCTTTGTGCCGTATCCGGGGTGCTTTCGGTATTAAGCAACCATAAGATGAATGCTTATCTGACTTAGATTGCGACCCCTTGCGAATTTTCAAATATGCAAAATTTGTCCTCATTTTGCCTTCAAGGATAACATTTACCCTAATGTATGTTGAGGTACAATTATTTGAAGTTAAAAGCTAGAAATGGTTTGTCGGAAAGAGTTTACTTCGCTTTACTTTAAAGAACATAAATCCAGCCGGGAGTCATTTGATTTGCACAATGTATCAAATGTATCCGTCCGACAAACACCATATTTGAACAGATTTGGATATTAGGTAATCTTGCCTCATGAAAAATGAGACAGAAAAAATGCGTGAGCTGTACGATTACTGGCAAACGCAAGGCATAAGCAAACAGGCTTTTTGCAATCGGAATGGTATGGGATATCATAAATTCCATTACTGGGTTAAAGAATTCCGGTACTGTTGTATCGACCGGTGGGTTCAGTCAGATACCGGTTCACCAACCGGATTTAATTGAGCAAAACCAACAGGCACTGGCTGCCATTACTTTTCCATCCGGAGCGCGTATAAAGCTGTTCGGATCTCTCGACGCTTCATTTATAAGAAGCCCATTCTTTAATATGTTGGCTTTATTTCACAGCTGCCGGTACTTTTTATACCGGAGTCCAAACGGCATGTGCTTAGGCCGCGGTGGCGGACCGCATTTACAGCCTGGCTGGCCTGGTCCGGAATATACTAGGCTCTGATCCGTCAAGTGGTGATGTTTTTGTTTTTCTTAGTAAATGACTTAATCAGATCCGGCTTTTACAATGGGATCACGACGGTTTTGCGATGTATATCAAAAAACTGGAACGAGGAACTTTCGGATGGCCAAAAGGCAAACATATCCATCACCAGTCAGTAGTTACACCAAATTTTCAACCCACTGACAATCAACTCTTGGTGAGCCTCTTTCAGCCTATCGCGGGCAGTTTTGAATGTTACGGTCAAAGGGCCTGGCAAAAGCTCGGTCAGATCGTCGGTAAAGAAATTATGTTGAAGTAAGAGCCTGCCTATTGGGCCGTAGGATCCTGCTTCTTATAGATTTTTGATTTCTTGCCGATCACTTCTCCGGTCCTTTTAGTATTATAGTGCTTCCGTTCAAGGATTTTTCATTAGAGAACCCTCTTTAAGTGAATTGGGAAAAACAGTATCTGCTATCTTTGCATACTGTAACCGATGCCTGCGTCTCACTGATTTTTAGTGACACTTACAAATGAACCTTAAAATTTCTATTTCCGACTTTTATCGAGATTGATTACTAATCTTAAAATCCCTCCGTTTTAAGAGTCCAAAAAAACGGAGGTAACACCAGACTGAGACATTTCCACGTCTACATGGTTTATATTCAAGCATGGCTGACTCAAAAACCTGTATCATGAATCAAGTCCTTTTCTCCATCTAAAACATGAGTTTTTGAGACTATTTATGGTTAAAGACCATACCAGGATATCAACCGCAGCGGGCGGCCGACAAAGACCAGAACTTAGATCTGCAAATTGGGTGGTTAAATAGCGAGTTAGGAGTAGATTTTTTTTAAAAAAATCGCGAGCAGTAAATGAGTGTGCTGAACTTTATGTATTTGAAAGACATTCAAATAACTTAATCCCGGACCAAACGAACTGAGTATCCGAGAGAAACTTCGTTATCCCAACGGAACGCCTTTTTTAAATTTTGTTTGTTGCTACTGGGAGGACCACCATAGTGAAAGTTCCATGCCCAGACTTTATCAACCGAATCAGTAGGTGAGGACGTCCAAAAGCCACCTATAATACCTTGGGTCATATAACTACCGTCAGGTTTTCGGAAACCTGCTGCAAGTGCATTGAATCCGCTGCTGTTAGTGCCGTTGCCGTCCTCATTCCAGCCTTTAATGCTTTTTAGCGCTTCACCGGCGATGTCCGTACCGCCAAATAAATTCACAAGCATGGCCCATTCACTATCCGTTGGTAAATGCCAACCGCTGGGACAAGCTTTTTTCGCTGCCTCCCAAGTGTAAAGCAAGCCCAGCTCCTTTCGATTACTCTCAATGCCATTATAAGCATAACTACCTTCAACTTTATAGTTCAGGTTTTGTGCCATCCAGGTAACGGTTTTGCCCGTCAAAGCTTCTTTAAAGCTGATCGTTTTATACGTTTGGCCATCACGAGAGTCAGTGAAGGTGCTGGTAGTAGATTGGGCAATTCCCACTTTTGTAAAAAACAAGAAAGCAAGTATGGTAAAGAAGTGCTGCTGCATCTTTGTTATTTTAGGTTTGGTTTTATCATTACGAGGCTTAATAAAAAATACTTATTTTCGTAAAGTGTTTCAAAAAAGATGATTACGGGTGCCTGAGAAAAAGGATGTGAAAATTAATGTAATACTGATTCAGTCCAATATGGTAAATTTAGATGATTTGATAAATAACAGTGGCGATTCAATTGTAACTGAATATTTATATTCTGACGGAATTTTGAAAATCATACTAAATGTAACTGAGGTCGATAAAAATCTGATGCTAATAATTAAATCGGGGGATTTATCATTTGATAGTTTTTGCCTAGATAATAAAGAAGACATTTATAGAACTTGTAGAATCGAAATTCAAGAGCTATCAAAAGTGCTTTCTGTGGAGAATGGAATTTACATACCATCTACCTCATTTGGAAGGATGATGCGAGATTCAAAGTTGAATTATAACTTAGCTTATGGAAGGCAAAAATCGAAAGTTAACTATATATTTTCGTTAATAGGTTACGGTAACCTAATTTCTTGTTTGATATTAGATACAAACAGTATTACAATTGAGGAATTTAGTTGAACAGATGGTTTCATGAATCGATTAGCCAGTCTCAAAACACGAAACGTTACGTTTACACTGGGCAATATGTTGGAGGCGACGAATATTGTTCAATTACCTTAAATTGGCTGGAAGGTTTAGTGACTCTTCGTGTTGCTGATAACTAAGCTAAGGGTAGAGCGGCTATTTTAGTGGCTACGTGATGCTGCGACAAACATTATCAAGGAATTTGGATTGGTATCAGGTATATTTCGTGCACAAGTGATACTTTGTGTGTAATCGTTCTTGGGGTGTCTAAAGTACTTATGAGGATGTGATCTGGAATGATTACAACAATGCAGATGCAATAATTTTATCGACAAAAAGAATGAAAGATTTCATCTTCAGATACTTGCATGGAATTCATCAGCTTTATCGCAGAAATGATGACGCAGAAATTTATGTAATGTTCATCTTAATTTTTTTTGAAAGTATTTTTATAATTTGTCTTGGAGCTATTTTTGGATTTCACATTCCCCGCTCGGAGGAATTAGGTAATAAATGGCTGGTGCGGTTCGTAGCAGGGTTTACGTTATGGTTGATTAATAAATTCCTGTTTGCGATCCAAGAAAGCAATTACAGTAAGTATGAGCCAATGTCAAAAGGAATTACGCTTTTTATTACATTTTTATACTTTGGAATTACTATTACGTTTTTGTTTGTTTCGTCAGAAAATCATTAGTTCCAATAACATTGGAAGAGCGAAGTACCAAAATAATGAATTGGTTATTACGATGAAATTGATGATAAGTGAACTGAAAACACTATTAGTATCAAAAAACGATATTCCAGAAGTTTTGGCAAAATATCTATCGAGCCATTTTCAAAACATTGCTTAGTCCAATGATGTCATGGAAATTCAGCTTTTGTAAAATTCCATGATGTAGGAACGAGGCTGAAATTTTCGTTGAAGGAGTGTGACAAATGCGACAGGCTTGCAAAGTCAAAGCCCATTTCGAGGTTAAAGGCTGATGATTTTTGATTTCAGTCAGGTGTCTTGCCTCGTTACAAATGCGTTGAAAGCCGAGGTAATACTGTATGGATTAAGTCACAAATCTTTGGGTGAATTGTTTAATAGAATATGCCGCCTGGCGTAACCAGGAAATTACTTATACCATCATGACGTTTGAAAAGGCAGATTCATTATTATTTCTATCTGGTATGCTTGGGCATGTGCGTTTAATAGAAGCGAAGATTTCTGCTTCCCAACAATAATAGCATTATCATTTTATATTATTGCTCTTCATTCCGTCGGGTCCATTCCGAGCGTAATGAAGTTTTTTATTATTCACTAAGTAACTTTTATATCAAGTGTTTAAAATTTATTATTTTTGGGTTGAACTCACCTTTATTCTTGATGCGTAAATTTTACCTCCTCAATCTGCTATTTAATCTATTAATTATCAGTTCTTTTGCTCAAACTCCCTCCGTTTCAATAAATGTATCTCAAATGGAATGGAGGACATGCACGGATATCCGGTTCAGGCTTCCGGTTACTGTTTCCGGACAGTTTGCCAGTAATAATAAATTTCTAGTTCAGGTAAGATCTGTATATGCGCATGAAAATATGACGGAAATTCCAGCTGCGCTTGTAAATAATAACCTGGAATTTTCTTTCAAAGACTTATCGCTCTATGACAATTCTGCGGTTCAATTACGAATTGTCACAAGTGAGCCAAAAGTTGAAACTGCCTGGCTTGAACAAACTTTTTCAGTTTATAGAAAAGGTGATGTTAAACTTAGTACTGCCACTTTTTCCGATACAATCAACCTTTACGACGATTACAAAATCCGATTTACAGGTCATACTACAAGCGGAGGAAGAGTGACGCTGAGCGACAGCTCTGTGTTCGTTCTTTCCAGCTATGGAAATGCCTTCAATTCAGTATCCACAATAGTTGTCGGCGACCAGCGAACTTACACAATTGCCCATGCTGAAAATGAATGTGGTGCCATGACGACAGAAGGCCGCGTTACACCGATTGTGAATAAAACTTCTATTAAAACTTTGTCGGTTGATCCACAAAGTGCGTGTGAAAACGCAGAGGTTAAAATTAGCTTTTCAACTTCCGGTACTGCACTTACATCTCAGACAAAATACAAAATCCGCTTTTCTGATGTCAATTCAAATGATACCAAACCCAATTCTATTGAAGTTCCTGCCCGGTTAACGGACGGTTATCTTATTGCCAGATTTCCGGAAAGTTTCAAAGTTCAGTATTCACAAGAATTTGTTGCACAGGTTATTACGGAAAATCCGGCGCTGGTGGGATCCGCAACCCAGCGATTTATTATTTATCCCAAACCGTCGGTAAGTTTTAATTCTCCAAGTATGACGATCAATCTTGGAGATGTGGCCAGTATTAATCTGGCAGTCAGCGGTTTGTCTCCAATAACGGTGGAGCTTAGCGATGGATCAATAGTGAGAAGCGATAGTCCGGGGCAGATTTCAGTTACACTTCGTCCCGAGCAGACAACCTCTTATTCTATTAAATCCATGTCGTCGGGCTGTCAGAATAATGCCATTACTGGTGATAGTTTTTTAGAAGTTAAAGTAAATCCCGGGATTAAATTTACAAATGAAACTACACCGCAATTCATTTGCGCGGGCACCAAAACCAGTATTAAATTTAAGTCAAATGCAGCTTTAACCAGCGGAACACAGTATTGGATAGAAGGTAAAAGTTTATATAATACGGACCGTTTTCTTTTGGCTGCAACCCGTGTAGAGGACAATCTGGAATTTACAGTTCCTCAGCGTGCCGACGGATATGACAGTTACAGCTATAAGATCATCACCGCAAATCCGGCACTTGAATCACCTGCAACTCAGTTAATATCTGTCCAAACGACTCCTGGAATCATTTACCAGAATTATAATCAGTATCAGTATGAAACACCAGCTAATGTCCGGCTTTTTTATGTGCTGAAAGGTGGGGGGCCGTATACCTTGCAAACACCCGAAGGTAAAGTGCTGAATCTGACTACTAACGGAGAATTTATTTATACGTTTTATTTAAGACAAAATCAGGAATTCAAATTTAAATCCATAAGCAATTCGTGTTTTAAAAATGACAATATACCTGGCAGGACCTACACGATCGTACCGACTGGTTCACCGGCATTGTCATTAGAGCCGATTAAGGCTATAACCTGTAATCAGGATAGTATTGAAGTTACGTTTCAAAAATTCGGGACTTTTGGAGCAGGTAATAAATTTTCTATTCAGGCCTACGCCAACTGTTGTGATTATAAGACGTTAGCTACTGTTACAGAGGGAGGGAAATATAAAGTAAAAATTGCAGTGGATCAGTTTTCTCACAATGCTTCTATGCGTATCAGTTCGTCGAATCCTGTTATGTTTAGTGAAGTACAAACTTTCACAGTACAAGTTTTACCTGAACAAATAAAGCTTTATCCGGAAGGAACGGCTGAAAATCCTATCATATCTCTGATAAACCAGCCATATTCTCAGCTCAGTCTTACCGGAGGAAAAGGCTTGCCGTCTTCGGTTGATTACACAGAAAACGGTGTGGCCAAAACTTTTATAAATACCGATGACTACACCACCAATATTCCAATAACACCGATTGCAAGCAAGGTTAATGAATATGTGATCAGGTCAGTAACCAATGTGTGTGGAACTGTTTCGGTGAATCTCAAAAGCTATATCTATCTGCAACCTTACAGGATTAACATTCCGGCGACAGGATATGAGGGGCTTTACTGCCTGGGTTCGCCAATTACTGTTCCCTTTGGAATCACAGATGCTAATAATCCGTCCGCAAACTTTTCTTTACAAATTGCAAAAGAAGGAACCAATGTTTTTAATACAATCGGAACTAGTAACAGTGGCCGGATTGTGAATTCGATCATTCCTTCATCAACAGAAACAGGCAATTACAAAATGCGGATATCTTCGTCTGACGGTGTGATTTCCAATGAACGAACGCTCAGGATCGGTACTGTGCCTACGGCTACTTTGGGAAATCAAGGTCAGTCGGGTGCCATTATCGCTGAACCGGGAAGAGATGTTCCTATGCCAATGCATTTCACAGGCGGGCCTCAGTGGAATGTCGTATTTGAGGATAATTCAAAACAATTTTATTATAACAATGAAGAAACAAGGCATGTTAATCCTGTAAAAGGTGGTCAGTATTATATCAAATCAGTATCCAATATCTGTGGTTATGGAACGCAGAGTGGAATGGTTACTGTGCAGGTAAAACCGGCAGTGAATGTAAGTAATAACCCTTTTAATATTTGTGAGGGTGGAACTTTTCAGATTACTTATGCGATACTGGGAGATGCTGATCTGTCGGATGACTATGTCCGTTTTGAGCTTTTCAATTTGTCTGACAATTCCGTAATACTTCTCGATTCAACAAAAATCTTGGCAGGAATCAGAACATTGAAAATGCCAGATGCATTAGCTTCGGGACGGTACGAGGTACGCTGCGTTTTGAGAAAGTATAATTTGAGCGTCAGTCTGAATGTGGGTATTAACTTTAAACCCGGAGCTATTATCAGCGGGAACACGATTATCAATAGCGGAGAGAAAACTTCTCTGCTGGTTCAGATTACAAAAGATAATGCTGGACAGTCGGAGGTCACGTTATCTGATGGAACGAAAAGCTATATCAATGGGTCAGCAGGATCTTATTTTTATATTGATGTATTCCCAAAACAAACTACAACTTACACGATTAAATCCATTACCAACAGCTGCGCGACAGGCCTTGGAAGTGGCACGGCCACGGTGGAAGTAAATCCGATATCTGCTCGTGCTGTACAGACAACAAGTATTTCCACACCATCCGGTTTCGGTACCTGTGCGGGAAGCGAAATATCGGTTTTTTATTCTACACAGGGTTCTTTTTCAGCGGGTAATAAAATGACTGTTCAGATTTCCGATTCAACCGGACAGAAATTTACTGATATTCAAACAACAGGTAGCAGCAGTCCTTTAAAAGCTGTTATACCTTTGAATCTTCCCGATGGAAAGAAATACCGGCTGCGTGTAAATGCTTCGGATACTGGTGTAAGTAGCGGGGCGTTTAGTGAAGCGGTCCCGATCACCCAAAAGGCAAGGGCACGTTTTGCTGCCGGATCTGTAATTTATGACGGCATTTCCAATCCGCACATTACCGTCTTGCTCGAAGGCGGGTCACCGTGGAGATTTCAGTATGGCACTGATCTTTCAGTTTTCACAGTTGAAACATATAATCCGACGAACGTTATCGAATTGTACCAGGCCTCTGCGAATCAGTCCTATAAATTATTCAATGTGTCAAATGCTTGCGGGGCTGGGATTCTTGAAACACCTTCAACCATTGTGGTGGGAGTGGTAACGGGTACAGAAAATCCAATACCATTGACGAATGTGACCATTTTTCCAAATCCATCACAGGATATTTTAACATTGAGATTCACTTCAGCTGCGAAACGAAGCATAGAATTGTTTGATCTGAATGGGCGTAGCATTAGTAAAGTAATGTCGGTATTACAAGTAGAACATCTTGATATCAGTAAGCTTCCTTTGGGAATATATCTGATTCAGGTTGAACAAGACGGGAGATTAGGCTCATACAAAATCGTAAAAAATTAGTGTGTTTTTTATGTTGAAAATTACTCTATTTTCCATATTTATAATAAAATTAATAATCTAAATAAGTTGTATCTATTTTTGTTAATTTACAATTATCACCATTTTTGTGAACCGTGCCCGTAAATATTACAACACTTGACTCTCCAGGAATTTTAAGCTCAAATTCTGATGGCTCCCCATCCATATATTCCTGATTTTTTTAGTTCATTTGCTAAACTGAGTGTTAATACACTAATTGATGCTTACGAAATTGTAGATGAAGAATTACTTAATCGTATAGAGATTCTATTATCCAAAACAGCTACAAAATCCGAGAAGATCAGAAACAATAAGATAATTTGGAATATAGCGTATTCAATGATGGTGGGGGAATTTGAATTATAGGTTTGTTTTGTACGAAATTAGTTGTGTTTGGACGGTTCTGATTACCGTTAAAGAAATCCAGCGAGCAAATCCAACTAATGTCTTTTTGGCGGTTTAAAACCTTCAAAGATAATATTATCGCAAAAATCAGACATGCGTTCGTACTCTTCGGTTGATCTTACACCCCAGCCCAAAACTATCGATCCGTTTTTACGTTTTTTAGCAACAAAGGCATTGGGCATATCACGAATATCATGGGAAAAAAAGTGGGGCTTGCTGAAAATATTAAATAGGAATGTACTTTGCATATACTTTTGAGAGCGGGAAATTTTCTCAATCTTAATTTCCGGATATAGTTGTCCACGTGGAATTAGCGGAGCATTTTTCGCAAACCATCGAAGTATAAAAGGATCGAAAGATTGAATTGCTAGGTCACCTCGGTAGCCAAGAAGGGTATTAAGAATTATTAAATTAGAATTTTTTAATCCACTTTGTTTTTTTATAACAATTAACAAAGGAACCTTACCATTGACAAATCTTAAAACTTCAGTAAGTAAAGGTATAGTATTATCTGTTTTCATTAATTTATAATGAATTAATTCACCTCGATTTAGATTTGTTACCCTTTCGTCCTTGTTACACAAACGCTCGGTAGTAAGATCATGAAAAACTATAACTTCCTGATCGCTAATCACCTGAACATCTAACGCAATAGCATACCCCTCGTCCATCGCCCTTTTAAAAGCAGGAAGTGAATTTTCAGGAATTTTAGCTTTATTATCATAAAGTCCCCTGTGTGCAAAATTTGCTCTTGTTAGCCAATTTAAGTTGTTGCCTTCCATATCACAGCGAAAGATTTTTCTTTTTGATTAAAGTTAAACTTACTTCATAACGGCCTATGTTATTTTGCCATTCTTTGTCATTTACGATGAATTCTAGCCTATCATTCGAATGTAGGACAAGAGTATCTCCTTCGCTCGAGTATTTATAGCCTGACCAAATACCCGCTCCCTTGACACGGTATAGCAGTGCGGCATGCCGGTATTTTTCAAAACCTGAAATGTTGTATGCACTATCAATTGGCATTCCCATAAATCCTAAGGTTGTACCTTGTGGAGCAACATACCCAACAAAAGTACCTACGTTACTGTATCCACTTGCTGCAAGTTTGTAAAAGCCCGAAGTTTTAACCAGATAGCTATGTGACGAGTCCTTAACAAATCCTTGGGACTTCATTGTAATATCGTATGGACTTTCCCAAAAAGTATTTGTATAATATCGCCTGGCAAAAGGATTTGAGAGTCCGATAATAAACATAATGATCAGAAAGCCATAGATCCAGATATCCGTCGAAATACCTTTCTGTATACGAACCCGGGGATTATTTTTAACCGGATAATCCATGTAATATTCAGCTAAGGTCGCATGATAGAATTTTAATTGATAGCCTGTTGGTATAATAATTCCCATGCTTTGAAGCGCCTGTACCCAAGGTTTATAATTCAGCGGAGCGATACCTCGGATGTATAAATTCAAGCGGAGAAGACGGTGGTTAATTACCTCCATTCCTCCAAACCATAAAAAAGCGAGTAAGGAAATTCCAATTGCAATTTTAATGCAGAAATACCAGCTTCCCATTCCAGGCCAAAGCATAACTATTGCGTATATACCGCAACAGAATAAAGCCACGTTTAAGGCATGCAAAAGTGCATGTTTGCCGGATTCAACAATTCCAAAATTCAACTCCTGCTTTTTCTTGACATCTTTTTCCTCTGCATCATTAAAACGACCAGCCATTAAAACTATGATAATAGAGGAAACAAAAAATACCACAAAGAAGGCATAAGAAAAAACGGCTAAATCTTGTTGTTGCGTTAAAAGATGAATACCCCTTAAATTGTATGACACTTTATCTAAATAAGGTATCAACCAGTTTTTTATAAAAATATGATTTTCAAACTTGTGTTTAACATACAATGCCACCGCTCCTGCGATTAAACCTGTTGCTCCTCCCCAAAATATGCCATAACGAATTGCATGAGGCCAGTCAAAATGAAAAATTTCAATTGGTAAAATATATTTTCGTTTATTTTTTTCCATAATTATGCGATAGCTAAAAATGCTGCTTAGGCTGACACCAAGCAGAATGCCAGACCAGCACTCGGCCATTGAGAAATAAGGCGTCATCATCTCTGCAGGATTTCTTGGAATTGATAGACCTTGATAAACACCACAAACAATAATTAGCGTGAAAAGCATAACTATGGAAAATAGCCAGTCCTTTACTACGGAAGATTCGTCCTTTTCTTCTGCTTGGCCACCCTTTTTGTCGCCTGTTTGCCTATAAATTCCTGCCAGCGCCGAAACGGTGAAACCACCGATAATACTATTAGTTAGCAGAGTGAATGGGGTGGCTAGAATAAAACCCATTGCAATACCAATAATCATCGCTGCGAAAGTACGAGTGCTTACAAAATATAATTTCTGCAACCGAATAGATGGCCCGATTTCCTCGTCATCAAAAACTTCCCAAAGCCAATTTGGTTGTATTGATTCAATATAAAATGAATGCTCGCGCATAATTTTGGCAATCCATATTGTTGTGGTTCTTAAACCAAGGACATCGGCGTCTTTGGGAAGTTTTTTCTTAACAATAACATCCTCGTAATTTTCCCAAAGAACATTGAGCTCGCCGTTACCCAGTTTTAGTTTCGCGTCATTAGTTAAATTAGGAAAGCCGATCATGAACAGATTCAGAAATATTGGTCGCGAAAGATGTTCCAGGATTTTTGTATATCTGGAAATAAACCCACGCATATTTTCTTTCTCATCCTGATTGAGATTAGGGAGAAGATGAATAATCTTATTGATCATCTCTATATTTAGCGGTTTTAGGAACAGCTCAGCCGGTGTTAGCTTCAACGGTAAAACAGAGGGTATCCTGGCAAGTTGATTATAAACAGTTTTTCGGCAGGTGACATGGACACCAGTATTGGTAAACTCCTTGGCAATTGTTTCCACGCATTTAGCCCTGAATTGAGCGGGTACTTCGTCAATTCCGTCAAAGAAATAAATTACTTCGCTGTTATTTTCTAATAACTTCCGCAACTGACTTTCTTCTAATTTAATATTGGCAATTTGTGCAGTCTTTTGCAAGTATTCAATAATCCAGTCTTTATCAAGAAATTGATCCAGTGATTTCAGTTCGATATAGATCGGTATTTTTCGATTTTCGAGTAATTTGTAGTCGACTTCGCCAGCAGCCAATTGATTGCAAGCATATTGCGCACGTTTTATTAATTCAAAAGTTTTCCCGCTACCGGAATTACCGGTGATAAAGGAAAACTGGGTCTCATAGTGCTGCTGCCAGGTTTTTGATTTGTTGTCGGGTTTATCGCCGGGAGTAAAAACATTGAAATCATTAAACTCTTCGAAGTCTTCGAAATCAAAACAAAATATTTCTGGGCTATTGATAAAATCGCTTCTTTTATTAATTTCACCTTTTGTGTATAAAAGTACCTCCCTCTTAAAATGGTTAAATGGAGCCCCTTGCATCGCGCTCTCTAAAATTTCTTCACCAATGAGAAGTCGTCCGATGTGATACTTTCGTAAAAATCGATTAATTCCTTTGACGGTTTTTGATTTCGGAAAAAATTGGTTGGCCAGACTGTAAATGGCTCCAATAAAGGCCAGCAGTGTACCGAAATCTTTCCAGAATCCGTCGGCTACATACTTATCGATTATTAGGAGAGATAACAGAAAAACAAAAGTTAATCCACGGATGATCTTCTTTTTATTCATCTTATTTTATATTTTCAATGCAGTTGTTTCCAGTGTTGGGTACCCATACTAAATTATATTTTCTCCAACCCAAACTATCGCCCTTCATGAACTGCTTCCAAGGTTTTACATCACTTTTGAAATGTCCTGGTAAACCAATAATTCTTAATTTAACGATGCCTTTTTTGGTCTCTCCACTACAAGTGCTCACCTTATCAGGCGTACCAGCTGCTTGACCGGAAGTTATTAGGTGGCCATCTGAGTCATAACAGCATTGTTGTCCTGATTTACCAGCATTAGTTTTAATTGCAGGATAGGATCTGAAAGATGTAGCTGCACCTTTATGGAATTTCGAAAGATCTCCTTTTTCAATTGCCCATCCGTCCCCAATTTTATCCCCCGGACTAAGACATGGGCAATCTGGTAAACTATCAAACCATTTTGTGGGGGGATCTTTTTTCTGGGCAAAAACCAAGAGATTTCCCCCAAAAAATAGCCATAATGTATACAGAATGTAATGAGTCTTTGGTTTGATTTTTATTCCAGTAAGAGTTAGACACAAGTGGATATTGAGGAGGTTCATGAAATAACAAGATTCCTAGAGATGAGTTTAATGCAATATACTCTATATGAATGATGTAAGAGGTATCAATTCTTAGCGGCATTGTTTAATATCTTAAAAACTTATTAAACGGCTTTATCGAATTTCGATTCTTTTCAACAAAAGAACCTAAGGTCCGTTTTCAAAATGTTACAAGAAATAATTTTTTCAAGATCCATTATTTTACCCGCAGTGTAGTGCAAATCTGACATCTGTATACGTCAACCTATTGTGACTTGTCCAATACAAATTTTTAAATTGTCTTTACTCTCTTTTTAGCAAATCGTCTTCCCTCTGGCAAAAATATTAAGCCTTTTTTTCTTTACATCAAGGCCAGTGAATGTCGCCTTTTGGGTGGGAGCTTATTCCAAAAGTAAAATGAATGTTTTGACAATTGCCAAAAAAGCAAATGGTTAGTTACAATGTGTAAGGTGTGCCGTCAGCAGGTACTGGAAAAGGAGGGAATTTTTGATTGACAACGTGTCTTTTTTGAAATCTGTCATTAAGCCTTTTGCTGGCAGAATGATTTACAAAAGTGTGGCAAAGCCGGCTCGAACCGAACTTTGCCACACGAAAAATATACTGAATCAGTGCCCGTTCTCTGAATCAACGCCGGTTTTGAAAGTTAACGCCAGCCCAGTCCGGGTGCCACATGTTCTAAAATAGATGACAGCACATGCACGTTATAATCGACGCCCAGTGTATTGGGTATGGTCAGGAGAACAGTATCCGCTTCCTGAATAGCTTCGTCCTGTGCTAATTCTTTGATAAGCTGATCTGGTTCCGCGGCATAACTTCTACCGAAAATAGCGCGTTTGTCCTGTTCAATCATTCCGATTTTATCCCTCCGATCGGCTTCCTGCCCAAAGTAATAACGGTCCTGATCGTTTACCAATGCGAAAATAGACCGGCTTACCGAAACCCTCGGTTCGCGCTGGTGCCCCGCTTTCTTCCACGCTTCCTTGTACAACCTGATCTGCTCCGCCTGCTGCACATGAAAGGGCTTACCGTTTTCATCGTATTTCAAGGTAGAACTTTGAAGGTACATTCCGTTTTCGGCTGCCCAAACAGCAGTAGCATTAGAAGCAGCTCCCCACCAGATACGCTCGCACAATCCTTCCGAATGTGGCTCCAAACGCAGTAATCCCGGCGGATTGGGAAACATCGGATATGGATTTGGCTGTGCAAATCCTACACCTTTCAGTCTTTCGAGGAATTCCAGTGCCTTGCGGCGTCCCATATCCGCGTCGGTTTCTCCCTCAGCCGGTTCATATCCAAAATAGCGCCAGCCGTCAATTACCTGTTCCGGCGAACCTCTGCTGACACCCAGCTGCAATCGCCCCTCGGAAATTAGGTCTGCGGCCCCGGCATCTTCCACCATGTACAGTGGATTTTCATAACGCATATCAATTACGCCGGTTCCAATCTCTATTTTGCTTGTTTTGGCACCAATAGCTGAAAGTAGAGGAAATGGCGATGCTAACTGAGATGCAAAATGGTGTACACGAAAATAAGCGCCGTCCAAACCGATCTCTTCGGCAGCAACGGCCAAATCAATAGACTGAAGCAAGGTGTCGCTCGCTGTCTGGGCTTTATAAGCCGGATGATCAGACCAATGTCCGAACGATAGAAATCCTATTTTTTTCATCATATATTATTGAAATCCTCATTTTGGAGTCTTCCTACATTCAGACAGATTATTGAGCTGTAAAAGTTCCTTGACTGGAAAAGCCTCCGACGCTAAGCTTGATAAGAAATCGAAACAAAAGTATACCGATTCTGCCTCTATTTTTCTACAAGTTCCGCTTTGTTGAGACAGGCAAACACTTCGCGATAGAACTCAGGGTGAGATTGCCAGGTCTGTCCGGTAATTATATTTTGGTCGCGGACGGCTTGCTGGGTGCAATAGGTGCCACCTCCCATTTCAATTTCGGCACGCACATGTTCGTAAGCGGTTAACTTTCGGTTGTTAGCTAAACCGGCGGTAACCAGAATCTGGATGCCGTGACAGATAGCAAAGATCCATTTACCCTGACGGTCAAACTCGCGGACAACTTCCAAAAGCGGGGCATGGTTGCGCAGGTATTCGGGGGCGCGGCCACCCAGCAGCAGAATGGCGTCATAGTCGTCTACGACGGCCTCTTCAATTGTCAGGTCTGAATCCAGACAATAGCCGGGTTTCTCGACATACGTATCCCACCCAGGTTCGAAATCGTGCATCACAAGGTTAAGGCGACGTTTGCTGGGGGCGGCAATGACGGCAATGTCGCCTTCTTCCTGAAAACGGTGAACGGCGTAGAGGGTTTCATAACTTTCGCCACCATCCCCGGTGACGATCAAGATTTTGCGATTCATGATGTAAAGGATTTTAAATATGTAGTTATAATCAAGCCATTTGACCTTGTCAAACAAGCTAAAGTCATAACCAGGAAAGTCCTACCTGCTAAGGTTGGTTTGCTTTATGCAAAAACAGATTGTCAGAGTATTTTAATCGGTTAGCCAGGCTTACCTCGAAAAGAATTGACCGTGATTTACAATCTGGCTGACAGCCCCTTATAACGTTTCTGGTAAGCACTTTTCAGACTCATTCCTTTCAAATCTTATAAACGACGCTGTTAAATACTATACTATTTACCTCAAAGTATTTTTAAAAAAATGGTAAATTTTAAAAGGTAAACCAAAACTTAGAAAGTGATTATTTGTGAAGATATAGACCACAGTTAAGTAAAGAAAATTTTTACTGTCGGAAATCCAATATGTTTCCATCAGTTACTATTTGATAAGTAAATGTCGGGAATTGTTACTTTTACCGTTAACCTATCCTGTTCAAAGTACATGAAATTACTCATTTATATTTTCTTTGCGACAGTCGTTATCCTTTTTGTTATAAGTTGCGGGTCTTCCTTGAAACATAATAAAACGCAAATAAATATCTCCTGTCGCGAATGTGCCGGAATGGAAGTTTCTCTCACCAGATCTAATATTTTACCTACCGGACCCAAGGAAATTTATCAGTCTAGGTTTGATTCATCCGGGCGGGCTAAAATTGAATTTGTCCAAAAAGATACGCTTAGCCTGCTATTGGTAGTTGGAAATAAAGATCAGGCGGAATGGAAATTTTACACGACCCTGTACTTTGAACCAGGGGTAGATATCGATCTTACAATTGAGAAGGGGATCCCTGCTTTTGAAGGGGATTTGAAAATGATCAATTCATACTATACCAAAATTAACCTTATTGAAAGGGAAAGGCAGAAATATGTAAATGCGAATTTAGAGAAAAGTATATCTGCATCTTCCCGAGAAAAACAGGCGTTTATAGATAGCTTAATGCAATTTGGTACAGAATTAAAAAAACAGATCAAAGAGGATAACGCCATTTCGGATTACTACCGACAAGTGCTGATCGACCATCATTCCCTTTTGGAAATTACGCAACGCATGAATTTTGACACTTACGTTGCTATAACCGAAAGAGCTAACAGTGATAAGAATGTCGATTTAGACCCAACATTATCTGACGCATTTAAGGATCTGGACTTGCATCAGAACTACATCCACTATCCATTCTATATATCGTATTTGAGTAATAGATTGATACCCATATTTGACGATATTCTGAACTATCGTTATGAGAATGGAGTAAAAACCGGCGAGTATGAATACGTTAAAGGAGCAATTGTAAGAGACTTGAAATTGAATGATTATCGGGAATTGTTAATGGCTCTATTTATAGCGCACATGTCGTACGGTGCCCGGATGGATTATGATTTAGAAACGAAACTTATTGATTTGTTTCAGAAAGATTATCCTGAGTCAAAATACCTGGCGGGCTTAAATTATATCCTTACAGATTACAATGATTTAAAAGGAGGGATGCCTGCTAAGGATTTAGAGATGCATGATATTAACGGAAGAGCATTCAAACTTTCTAATCTTAAAGGAAATCTTATTTACATAGATGTCTGGGCAACGTGGTGCGGGCCATGTGTCGATGAGCTAAAATATTCAGAAAAGCTGTCGAAAAAATATTCAAATAATCCTGATATAAAATTCCTATATGTCTCAGTAGATGAGGATACAGAGAAATGGAAGAAGTTTTTGAGAAAACACTCACAAATTAATGGATTACAAGGCCTGCAAAATTCCGGGTTTGTAGCGGATTCCAACATGGTAACTAGCTTGTATAAAATCAATGGAATTCCCAGATATATTCTGATTGACAAGGATGGGAAAATAGTAACAACTAACGCCAAACGTCCGTCTCAATTATTATCTGATAATTACCTGGATTCTCTTCTATCACTCTAATTAGGGTGAACTTAGGTAGTTAATATTCTAACATTCAGCTTGTTGGCAAAATAGCCGACTCCGAATATGTCAGGAACTGGCATACTTCGGACGGGTCGTCTGGGGCCGATTTGCTTAGCCTACATTAATATAAGCAGCGGCCGGCGCTCAGCCGATGCAAATATGGTTACAGGAATACGTAGTTAAACCGTTGTCTAAACGGCTGGTTGCATGTGAACAAAGTACCTTATGAATGTTTGAAAAATGAAACCGGAAATTATTAAAAATATTGTTCGTTGGTCAGCAGTGGTTCCGGGAGTCCACGATGCTCTTCACCCATTTTGATACCCACAGTCAACTATTCTTCCATTGACAGATTATTTAAAGTGCTGATTATAAGGTAAATATTTTGATGGAACGAACTTCGACGGCACCGGCCGCCCGGGGCAGCGGCCGCCGCAAGCTCAGTTTGACAGCACCTGTGTCATTTTCAACCGGGTCGCCGGAGCGAGAGCTTGTTTGCTCCAAAAAATAGTTACTCAGGCTGACACGCACCTTAGCAAATGCATATAGTATTTGTGTCATTTTCAACCGGGTCGCCGGAGCAGGAGCTTGTTCCAAACGATAGTTACCCGGTTTGACTGTGGGGTTAAATTTCTTCTCCGGCATTAATTAACTTTTTCGTTGGCTCCCGGCGTAACTGGGGTAAAGAAATTTACGAGGTTTCCATCGGTATCATGGAACAACATTGAGCGGTTTCCCCAGGGCATTGTTGTTGGTGTTTGAACAATATTATCACCCAGGTACTTTTCAAGATTATGATATGCTGCGTCAACGTCATCTACCTGAAACTCCAGTATCACGGAGCGATTAGATGCCGGTGTTGCCAGATGAGCTCCTCCAAAAAGTTCCAGGGTCCGCGTGCTGCCAATGGCTAACTTAAAAAATGGGGTGTGAAATTCTGCGAAATCTTCGGTATACTGAATGACCGGCAAGCCAGTAATTTTTTCATAGAATGCTAATAAAGGCTTAATGTCTGCGGTGATAATTCTAATGGATGCAAATTTCATAAGTATTGAAGATTTTAATTGTGATTTTTCAAAATTATGTAGTCGGAATGACAACAGTATGTCAGTAGTATAACGGCTGCTTTAAGGCCGGATATGCCTGTGCATTCCTACCCGAAGTCATCTACCTGTAATCTTCTTTTGTGTAGTTGCTGTCCCCTGACTCTGAGCCGGATAAAATAATCGTAAAAGTTTTGATTTTTTCTTCGCTTTTTAACTTAGGTGAAAAACGAACGGATGTTTATCGCTGACCTTTGTGAAAAACAACAAAAATTACCTCATGAAATCATCGAACACATCCACAACCGCCTTCTCCGGCGAGGCTATTGAAACAGCCAAATCACTACGCACACTTTATTTTACACGCGCTGCATTCTCTGTTATTTGGGTATTGCTGGTGATAACCTTAGCCAATAAAAATGCTTCCGCTGCTATGATCCTGTTTATCATCTATCCGGCATGGGATGTAATCGCAACCTTTTTTGATATCAAATCCAACCCGCCGTCTGCCAACAAAACACCGCAGTATGTGAACGTTGCCATAGGCGTCATCACAACGATTGCGGTTTACATAGCCTTACAAAAAGGCATTGCTGAGGCCCTCATTGTATTTAGCGCCTGGGCAATCCTGACTGGCCTGATCCAACTGATCACGTGCCTTCACAGACGCAAAAAATTAGAGGGTCAATGGCCGATGATTATTAGTGGCGGTCAGTCGATGCTGGCCGGAGTCTCCATTTTTCTAAAAGCGCATACGCCTGATACAGGTGTGACTACCCTGGCTGGTTATGCCGCTTTTGGTGCGTTTTACTTTTTGTTGGCCGCATTTCGTCTAAGCAGATCAATTAAAAATGATACTGTTAATGTCTGAGTCATTCATGAGATTTTTTTTCTGATATACGTAAGTCCGGAAATTACTAGGCATTTGTAAATTTGTTTTGAGATAAGTATTGTCCGTTTTGCTTTTCAGATATTGCGGTTTTGTATCAGTTAATAACTTATCATGAGTAACAAAGATGAAATCATAGCCCGGCATCTGCGGAATTTTGCTTCGCTGAATGATGAGGATATTGCGGTCGGGCAGCCTTTCTGGAAACCGCGTACAATCAAAAAAGGGGATTTTTTCAATATGCAGAGCATGGTATGCAATGACCTGGGGTTAGTAGTAAAAGGAATCTTTCGAATATACTACCATGATCCGAAATCCGATACTGATAAAAACCTGTTTTTTTTTTCAGAAAACCAGTTTGTCGTTTCTTTCAGGAGCTTCATTTCCCAAAAAGCCTGTTGGTATTATATAGAAGCAATGGAAGATTCAGAGATTGTTTTTATTTCCTATAAGGACCTCAATAATTTGTATGAAGCCAACGCCAACTGGGCAAAATTCGGAAGGCTGTTGGCGGAACTGTTCTTCTCATACGCCCAGACACGCACAGAGGAATTTGTCTTTTTCTCGCATGAGGAGCGTTATCTGAGGTTGTTAGAAGAGCATCCAAATATTGTAGAGCGTATTCCGGCCTATCACATTTCCTCCTTTTTAGGTATAACGAATCCATCATTGAGCAGGATAAGAAAACGGATAAAAAACAGCGAAACCGATTAAAGGCAATTTTAAGCTTTTTTCAATCTCTCAGATAGATTATATTTAAGCAGTTTGCCGTACCTTGTTTAGTACAGAAATGGCTAAATTCATCCGATTATTATGACGGGTCTTTTGGCCGGAACAATTTATAAAGCACATGATTCAGGAAGAACAGAAACAAAACCCGGGACCCGAAGGAGCCACGCTGGCGCCATCCGAATATTTTACAGGAACAGCCTGGATCAAAACACTTGTACCGGCGAATAATCTTACAGACTGCACTGTAAGCGATGTGACTTTTGAGCCGGGAGCGAGAAATAACTGGCATACTCACCCGAATGGGCAGATATTGGTGGTGACAGCTGGTACGGGTTATTATCAGGAAAAAGGTCAGCCGATTCAAATCATCCGGATTGGCGAGGCGGTCAAAATTGCTCCCGATGTGCTGCACTGGCATGGTGCTTCGCCGGATAGTTTATTTACCCATTTGGCAATCAATCCCAATGTGAGCAAAGGCGGAGCGGTTATCTGGTTGCAGCCTGTTACGGATGAGGAATATTTGTCACCGGCAAAATGATCCTTTAAGCTTATTTTTCCGGTATTTGCAGCAAAATATTTTTCATTTACCAAACCTGAGTCGCTGCTGGTATTCTTTTTGTAGATATTGTTGAGGCGAAAGCCAGAAGGTATATTCTACAAATGAAAATCTATAATTATGAAAAAGATAATCGGATTAGGTGCCGTCACAGGAGTGGTTGTATTTGTTTTTTTAAGATCATTCGGTAGAAAATTAGATCGCAGAATGTTAGCGCATAAACAAGCCGATGCACAGTTGGTTTAATTAAAGATCATCCATAAGGACGAATTATAAACCTGTCCGGAGCTTTTGAGGTATCTCAATGGCTCCGGACAGGTTTTTTGTTTCAGTCACCGAGGTCGAATTGCAAATATACTGGTACGGGCAGAACCGTAAAAAGTACAACCTTTAGATACATTTCGCCATTTACCGCGCGCTTTTGACAGCGTAATTTTGCAGGATAAATCACTCAGACAGGATTAAATCGGACAGTAACGGTTTAATCCTGTGGCTTTTTTACTCATCTAAAATTTCAGGATATGGCACAACCTTATTTATCCATAAAACCGGAAAATGATCCTCACCTTTTTTGCGGATATACGATTTTCAGGAGCCCACGATTTACCTCTGCTCAAATAATTTTTCATCGGATTTAATAATCATCAGCTCAGAATTATCATGACAGATCATACAAAACTTACTACGCGTACAGGTTCGCCGGTGGTGGACAATCAGAATATTATGACTGCCGGAAAGCGTGGGCCAGCGTTGCTTCAGGACGTTTGGTTTCTGGAAAAAATGGCTCATTTCGATCGTGAAGTGATACCCGAAAGGCGCATGCATGCAAAGGGCTCGGGCGCCTACGGTGTTTTTAAGGTGACGCACGACATTACGCAATATACGAAAGCGAAAATTTTTGCTGGTCTGGATAAAGAAACACCCATTTTCGTACGTTTTTCAACTGTCGCAGGAGAAAGAGGCGCGGCTGATGCGGAAAGAGATATTCGTGGTTTTGCGATTAAATTTTATACGGAGGAAGGAAATTGGGACCTGGTTGGTAATAATACGCCTGTTTTCTTTTTGAAAGATCCTTTAAAATTTCCTGACCTGAATCACGCGGTTAAACGAGATCCGAAAAACAATCTGCGAAGCGCGGATAATAACTGGGATTTCTGGACTTTACTACCCGAATCGTTGCATCAGGTTACGATTACAATGAGTGACAGAGGATTGCCTAAATCGTATCGTACGATGGATGGCTTTGGAAGTCATACATTTAGCTTTATTAATGCTGATCAAAAAAGATATTGGGTAAAGTTTCATTTCAAAACACAGCAGGGCATAGCCAATTTATCTAGTGAAGAGGCGGGTGCTTTAATTGCAATTGATCGGGAAAGTCATCAGAGGGATCTGTTCGATGCAATCGAAAACGGAGAATTTCCTAAATGGAAAATGTTTGTTCAGGTTATGGAAGAAGAAGCTGCCGAAACTTACCATATCAATCCTTTCGATCTGACCAAAGTATGGCCTCATAAGGATTATCCTTTGATTCCGGTGGGGGAATTTATACTCAACCGCAATCCTGAAAACTATTATGCGGAGGTGGAGCAGGCAGCTTTTAACCCTGCGGCCATTGTGCCCGGTGTCGGGTTTTCTCCTGATAAAATGTTGCAGGGAAGATTATTCTCCTATGGTGATGCGCAACGCTACCGGCTGGGTGTCAACCATCATCAGATTCCGGTAAATGCTCCGAAATGTCCTTATCATTCGTATCACCGGGATGGAGCCATGCGTACCGATTCTAATTATGGCGGCACAAAACATTATGAGCCCAATAGCTTTGGCATATGGCAGGATCAGCCCGATTACAGCGAGCCCGCACTAAAAATATCGGGTGATGCCGCCCACTGGAATCACCGGGAAGGGGATGATTATTTCAGTCAGCCAGGAAATTTGTTCAGATTGATGACACCCGAAAAAAGGGCGCTTTTATTTAAAAATACCGCCGACGCAATGGGTGCAGCTCAAAATTTTATTAAGATCAGACATATCAGAAATTGTTTCAATGCTGATCCCGAATATGGCCGTGGTGTTGCAGATGCACTGGGATTAACTATGGAAGCGGTTTTCGACTATGAGGGTTATGAAATGAAAAAGATCGGTTTTTAGGTCATAGTTGCACGAAGTTATCATGGCCCGAATTGAGTTTACGAACAGCAATGCGGCTCGAAAGCTTAATTATATAGTGAGAACGTTGATTTATAAGCAAATTCCTCAATTTTAAACTGAAAACTTGTTTCTTTAAATTCCGGGGCAGAGCTTTATGGTTTGGATGGTAACGCAGGAAATCAGATTACAATTTAAAAGGATTAGGAAATGGACGAGTTCTTATTAGTTTTTCGCAGAGACTTTCTCACCAAAGAGGAACAGCCCTCGCCGGAGGAAATGCAGGATCATCTTAAAAACTGGAAAAAATGGTATGATATTCTGAGGGAAAACGACCGACTGGCAAGGCCTCTTCAGCGATGGGATGGTGAGGGGAAAATTCTGACAAAAAATAAAACATTACTAAATGGTCCCTATGCCGAAATTAAAGAATCGATCGGCGGACTGGTTATCATCAAGGCGGTGAATTATGACGATGCCGTTAAAGTTGCAAAAGGCTGCCCGATATTCGATATGGGCGGAAATGTAGAGATCCGGAAAGGATTTTGAAGATCTCACGTTTTAGTGAGATTATGCAATAGTAATGTGGCACTGTTTTTACTACAAAAACAAAAATGGTCCTATAAAATCAAAACGAAGGATGCAAAAAACAGAGATACCTGAAAACGGTGCTTCGGTAAAGTTTATCAGACACGACGATGATCAATGGCGCGATGGCGAGTTTGACCGGGAAAATCAATTGTTTATAGAAATATATTCCACCGAACTGACCACACATAATATTACGGATGTGGAGAAATGGGAATATATTGATTCATAGTTAGGGGAATACGCCACGAATTTCAAGACGGATTATCTGGTACAAAATTAGTAAGGATTGCTTTGGAGATCAATTGACGTAGTCGCAAGTAACCTGGCTGCGAAAACAATCTTCTAATCATAATCAAGAGACATAAATCCGAATATTATGAGCGATCCAAAATTCGAGGAAGGAACCTGGGTAAAAGAAAAAAATGGTACCAAAGGCATGACAATCATCAGCAATGTAGTGGATGAAACAACTTATGAATATGCTGGCGAGGTACGCTGTCGTTTTACCAATGCGGTAGGCGAGGAAGTGGAAGATACTTTCAGGGAATCTGATCTGGTACTGCTGTAACAGAGTTCCGGCAGCTGTTTCCAAGTTGCCGGGACTCGTTTTTTGAATATAATCCTTTGTGCGTAATCAGGATAATGGCTCCATCAAAATTGCTTTTACTAAATATTTGAAATTATTTATGCTCAAATAGAGTATAAGGTGCTAGAAATCATATCTTTCTATTGAAATCTCTCATGTAACTGAATTGGGCGTAGGGAACAGGTAAGGGGATATTTTATTTTTTGAAAAGAAACTTATTTTTTCTACCATCTAACCTTCTTCGGGCATGAAAACTGTATTCCTTTTCCTGTTGTTTTATGGTTCTTCTGCGTTTTTTTCGCTGGTTTTTGCTAAGAAACCGGGTGATTATGCGGATTGTCTGACTCCGAAAGGAAACTATCAGTTTTCTGATTTTAAAGAAGGAAAGGTTTATTTCAAAGACGGGAAATCCACCAATGCGAAATTGAACTATAACTATCTGCATGGCGCTATTGAATTTATCAATGGCACGCGTGATACGCTCCTCATGACCAACAAAAGCCGGATCAACTATATAAAAGTTGATGAAACTATTTTTTATTCTCAGGAAGAAAAAGGAGAAATGGAAGTTGTCGCTGATTTTGGTACGATTCTTCTGGCAAAAAAAACACATTTTGTTTTGAAAGGAAACAAGGCTAATGCTTCGGAGCAGAAGTATGTTGCCGCTCCGGAAAACAGTACGCCCACATCGCTGTTAATCTCAAATCAGTCCGGTGAATTTCGCTGGCAGAATAATACGGTCAGGCCGGAGTATACTTGCAAAACAGAATATTACGTCATAGACCGAAACCGTATTTTCCATATAGCAAAACGGTCGAGTCTGATGAAAATTTATGGCAGAAATAAAAGCGAGCTATCCGGTTATCTCAAAAAGAATGACATCCATTTTAATAATGAAAATGAATTAAAACAGCTGCTGGCTTTTTGCAGCTCAATGTAGGATGAGGCGTCAAGTTGCTTACTGGAAATGTTAATGAAGAAATTTGACGCGCAACGCTTTAAGTCCTGATACACCCTGAAGATCTTCAATTTCAAATTTTTCAATCTCCGCACCCAGTAAATTTTCGGATTGAAGTGTCCTGATGTAGCCCATATATTCCGGTTCATAACTATCGGTTGAATAAACAATAGTCATTTTTCCTGCCTGGGTTATGCGCTCATTGGTAAGGTTGATACAAGCCTTGTCAATCCGTTTTTTTACAATTTCAAATCGTGCATTATAACTTCCGTGTACGTCAAAACGTTTTTCATCCATCCGGAAACGAATGTCGATAGCCGAATAGTAAACAAGTATGAGTGTAGTCACGTCCAACGGATAAGGCAATGACGGTTTCAGTTCTGCATGCGCTTTTTCCATTTCACAAAGTACGCGCAGCTGCCACAACCGCAACGCGTAAAGCTTGTTTAAATCAAACGCAGATTTTGGAGAAATCGAAGAGCCTGCATACAGGTTATGCTCTACGCCATCCGTTTTGAAACGTTCATAATAATGAGGGAAAATCTGTTGCGCATCCGTTTGACGGTTATCTATAACCCCTGCTATTTTATCATTAATTCTGGAAATCGTCGTTTCATATTTTCTTCGCGCACTATGGAAATCTCCGCTCTCTTTTTCTGTTTTAACAAAATACTGCCGGATAAGTGGAAGCAGGTCCGGATGCTTGATTTTATTTAATAAAAGATGGATTTCTCTTTCAATATAATCGCTGATGTATTGTTCGGTACTCGCTTTTAGCGATAAAGAAAGATTGGCGATATAACTGCTGATGCGTTGCTTTTCTTCTGCAAAAGAATTTGTGATTTCTGAATGGTCACTCAGCTCATCCAGTAACACGAGCAGGGATTTTAACTGATGTTTTAAATCTTTTTGTACACTGGAATTCCGGGCTTCGGACGAGCCTTTGATATCAATCTGACCATACAACGGATACACATCGGAAAAAATAATTTCCTGCATCTCGTACAGTTGCCCCAACTGGCGGTGGTTGATCAATTTTTGCGCTTCGGCGTGAAACTTCCAGTAAACACTATCATGAATCGTGGTGAATTTGTTTTGAATAACCGCCTGAACCTGGTTTTGCAATTCGAAAGAAAGTCTTTCAACGGTATCCGTTAAAAAAGGCATGACGACGGCAAGTTTGTTGGCGTTAACGCTATGCAGCTCGTTGCGGCGCAGGGATATGATTTCCATTATCCCAAACAAAAATCCGTTTTTGACAATGGGCGCCAAAATGAAACTTTTGATTTTTTGCGATAAAAAGTTTTTAGCCAGCGAACTTTCAGGATATTTTTCCAGGAAATCAGTGGTATCCGCAATAGCAAAATATTCTTTATTGGTGATCAGGCTGGTGTATGAACCTGTGCAAAGCATTTTTCGCACATCTTCACCTTTGTTATCATGTAAAATAAAACTGGGCAGCTGCTGTCCGAATGTATCAGGGCTGAGCTTATCTTCTTCCTGATTAAAAACCGTAAAGCCGATCCTGATATCAGGAATTCCGTAAATGGATTGAAAAATAGATTCTATGCTGGCTCGAAAACCCGCTGCATTAATTCCAAGCAGTTTTTCTTTTAAAAGTGAAACAGCGCTTTCTACGGTTGCATCATACAAAGACATGATGGTGAAACCTTTTAGCAGCCAGCTTTCCCGCGGAAACTTTGATTTCCATAAGGCCAGATCATCGTAATTGTTGATCAGCATTTCAATATCATCCGGCGTGAGCGGTAATGATTTTTCGGTTGGCAAAATTTCCATGAAATCCGCGTTGTACAGTATCCGGTAATGCTTGATAATGCCGTTGGCCGTGGGAATGTCATAAAAAAAAGGCTTACTGAAATCCATGTTGACGCCGTAACGTGCGGCCAGGATCATGCAGCAGCTGATCACATAAAATTGATGATGGTCAAAATCGCGGATATTGATTTCAAATCCGGGACCGGCTGCTTTTAGTATGTTTTTAAAACGCTCGGTATGGTTGAAAATAATACTGGCATAAGGAATGTTGATTGCCTTAATCTCGTTCAGGGTCAGTTTTTTTGGAAAATAATCTGCCAGTAATCTGCTGATAAGGTCTGCATTTTGTACAATCTGCAAGTCATCCGTAATCCCGTTTTTCAGTTCAGGATATTTTTCAACTTCTTTCAGCAGTGCCTGGTCGCGCGCTGCAAAGGCATTGTCAGGATCTGCGGCAGATTTTTCCAGATCTTCAATGACCGAGCAAAAGCAGAGCTTTACGTAAAAAGGCGTGTCAGCGTAAGAAAGCAGATTCATGGCTATGATTTTATCTTGCGTGTAAAATTATAACTTAATTTGTTGGGTTGAATAAACGAAACAATTTAACGGTATGAATAATCCATCCGCTACTTGAAATGCGTTTTTGATCTTAATGAATTTGATTTGAAAATAGGTATAAATCTTTGTTTAAAACACTTTAAGCGTCAATTAATCATGATTTACGGAAGTTAATGTAAACGTAGGAAATGTATGTTAAGGAAATTCTGGCTGGCAAAAATCGGTATCGTATATAGCGTAGAGGTAGTGAAGTTACCTATTTGAAACTAATTCGTAAATAGTGAAAAAATATACTACGTTAAATAGAAATATTTTGTCTTTTAACTTTTTAATTTTAATATTTAATTTTTGTTTCTATAAAATAGAAATGTAATTATATTTTTGTCAAAATCGCTTATAATCAGTTTGTTGTTTGGCATATAAATGTTGCTTTGAAATTGAATAATTACCGTATGGCCGATCCTGAAAAACACGATCTTATATTCAAAGCTTCGCCTACTCCAAGCCTTGTTTTACTGCCCGATTCGCCAAAATTTACTATTATAAAAGCAAATGATGCTTATCTGAAAGTGACACAGCTGACGGCCGAAGCGCTTGTTGGGAGAGGATTTTTCGAAGTGTTTTCAAGCGATCCCTATGTCAGCTCCAAAGACTGGGTCAATCTTCTTGAAAAACTGGTTTATGATAAGCTGCCTAATAAAACTCCCGTCATACAGTATAATATTCCGGTGCAAAATGCTTCGAAGGTACTTGTTAAACATTTGGTTTCGTCCAATACCCCGGTTTTCAATGAGCACAATGAATTAGAATTTATACTACGGACTATTACCGACGTTACTGATATTACGGAAACCCGGCTGAATGAAAAAATTATTAACGCCAACCTGGTTAATAATGAGAAGTTTTTAAGCGAAACTCAGCGAATCGCAAAGGTAGGGAGCTGGGAGGCCGATATGATCAATAAGGTAGTTGTCTGGTCGGATACGGCGAGAGAAATGCACGAAGTGACTACTGGTAATCATATATCATTTGAGGCAATAAGCCAATTTTATAACAAAGGCGCTAATTGGGAGAAGCTGACGTCCGATATTCGGAAAGCCGTTCAACTGCACGAAGTTTTTGATCATGAAGTGCTCATCACTACTGCCAAAGGAAATTCCAGGTGGATAAGACTCACGGGTATTGCAGAGATCGGGGAAGACAAGCAGATCAGGCTTTACGGGGCGATGCAGGACGTCAACGACAGAAAAGTAATTGAAGAGCAACTTATCGATTCTAAAAATCAGTTTGAAGCGTTGATTCAGACGGTCGACGGTATCGTATGGGAATGTAGTGCAGAGACCTACGAATTTACATTTATCAGTAAACAGGTAGAATCGATCCTTGGATTTTCGCCGGAGCAATGGATGGGAGAACCTTATTTCTGGGAAAATCATCTTTACACGGAGGACCGCCCGTTTGCGCTGGATTATTGTTCGGCTCAGGCAAAATTGGGTAGAACGTACGATTTTGATTACCGGATGGTTCACGCAGATGGCAGTCTGGTGTGGATCCGGGATGTGGTATCGGTGATTACTGAAAATGGTAAACCCATATTGCTTCGCGGGGTGATGCTCGATATTACCGACACAAAAAGATTTACAGAACTGGAACGTCTGGAAAAAAGGATTCTTGAACTCAATGCGCTTAAAGATTCATCGATCCATGAGGTTTTGGCCATGTATCTCCAGGGGATTGAGCATATTTTTCCAAAAATGATCTGTTCAATCCTGCATGTGAGAAACAACCGGATTTACAACTGGTTATCGCCTTCATTACCAAAAGGATATATCGATTCCATTGAAGGTTTAGAGATAGGGAATAATTCGGGATCGTGCGGCACGGCCGCTTTCAGGAAAGAAAAAGTGATAGCCAGTGATATTGAAAACGATTTGGTCTGGGTCGGTTACAAACATCTGGCTCTGCCTTATAATTTGCTGGCATGCTGGTCACTTCCCGTTATCGATTCAGAAGGAACGGTGATGGCTACGTTCGGGATTTATTATCATGAGGTAAAAATGCCGGAAGAGGAGGAGCTTAAGACCATAGACCGTTTTACAGCAATTCTGAAAATTATTCTGGAAAACAGGCGCAATTCCAAGCTTTTGGAGGAAAATACGTTTTTGATGAAACAAGGGCAGGAGCTGGCGCATTTTGGTAACTGGCAATGGGATATCGCACATGATACCGTCACCTGGTCGGATTCACTGTATGCCATCTTTGGTCTGCAAAAGGAAGGGTTCAAAGCAACATTTGCAGGATATCGCGAGCTGCTTCATCCGGATGACAGGGAATCTGTTTTTAATATTATACAAGGTGTTCTGCATAACAGACAAGACGTTGTGTTTGAAGAGCGCATTATTCGTCCCACCGGCGAAATGCGCAGACTGAAATCCTGGGGAAGGCTGAAAACAGATGAGAACGGGATTCCGGTGAAAATGATCGGAGCCTGTCTGGATATAACAGAAAGTAAAAAAATACAGGATGAGCTGGTCGAAAGCGAATCACGTTTGAAAGGACTGGTGGATGCTCTGAAACTGAGTAATGAAAGGTATGAATATGTGAACAAAGCGACAAAGGATGCTATATACGACTGGGATATGGCACGTGACCACATCGCCTGGGGAGATGGGTTTAGCCGTTTGTTCGGATACCAGATTACCGACGAAAAATTCCCTGTTGCCAAAATGTTGTCTCTCATCCATCCGTTAGATCTGGAAGCTACGAAGAGAAGTCTTACGTTAGGACTGATAAACAGGACACAGCACAACTGGCGCGCAGAATATCAGCTCAGGAAAGCGGATAATTATTACACCTTCGTTCAGGAAAACGGATACATTCTCCGAAATGCGGATGGAGAAGCGATACGCATGATTGGTGTGTTGCGGGATGTTACCCAGAGGAAGAAAACCCAGCTAAAACTGCTTAAAAAATCAGGATTGCTTGCAGCCATCGCCGAAGTAAACAGTAATTTACTGCTTTACAACAACTGGTTTGAAGCGCTGGATAAATCTTTTCCGCTGGTAGGAGAGGCCGTGGGTGCTGATAAAGCCTATTATTACGAAAATCATACCGATACAAAAACGGGAATGAGGTTCTGTCAGCAACGTCTTGAATGGATGGCCGGCGGTTTTGAACCCGTTACGGATCATTCACAATTACAATATATTTCGCATGAACTGATTCCTGAAATGGTGATGCTGCTTCATGAAAACAAGCCTTTTATTTTTGTAGTCAGTAAACTGCCGGAATCTGATTTTAAAGCCGGTCTGATTACAAACCGGATTAAGTCGCTCATGGTCTTTCCCGTTTTTGTCAAGAACAAATTTTACGGCTTCATAGGATTTAATGATTGTACGCGCGAGCGAAAATGGGACAAGGATGAAATTTCTTTTTTACAAACTATTTCCGTGAATCTTGCCCGCGCTATTGAAAGTGAGGATGCTGAAAAAGCACTTTTAACTTCTTTTGACGAAAAAAATAAAACACTGGAAAGTATTCGTGACGGTTTTTTTGCTGTGTCGAAAGACTGGACGGTTACCTACTGGAACAAAGAAGCCGAGAATCTTACCGGAATTAACAGGGAAGAAATTGTAGGCAACAGCATCTGGAAAACATATTATGATACCATTCCTTCCGGTTTTCACAGCCAGTATTTAAAAGCTCTGGACGAGAACATACCCGTACGCTTTGAAGAATATTTACCGACTCTGGAAAAATGGTTTGAAGTGAATGCTTTTCCTGCCGGCAACGGTTTGACTGTATATTTTAAAAATATCACGGAGCGAAAACTTACGGAGGCCAAGCTCGCAGAATTGCATAATGAGCTGGAAAAACATTTGAAAGTTCTGGCCGTTTCCAATGCGGAACTGGAACAGTTTGCCTATGTGGCTTCACATGATTTGCAGGAGCCGCTGAGAATGGTGACGGGTTTTCTGACACTTCTTGACAAAAAATACGGCGATACGCTGGATGAAAAAGCCAGAGTTTATATCGGTTTTGCGGTGGACGGTGCAAAAAGAATGCGCCAGATTATTCTCGATCTTCTGGATTTTTCGCGGGTTGGTAAAACCGAAGAAAAGCTGGAAGTAATTGATCTGAATGAAGTAGTTTCTGAAATTCTGACCTTATACCAGAAAACTATTAAGGAGAAACGGGCAAAGATAGAATTTCCCGAAATGCCGGTTATCAACGCATTCCGTTCTCCTTTGCGCCAGGTTTTTCAAAATCTGATCAGTAATGGTTTGAAATACCAGCCCAAAGGGCAAAATCCGCTTATCAGAATAACCAGTGAAGAATGTGAATCGTACTGGCAGTTTTCGGTAAAAGACAACGGAATAGGGATCGATCAGCAGTATTTGGAAAAGATTTTCATTATCTTTCAAAGGCTTCATAACCGGGATGAGTTTTCAGGAACGGGTATGGGGCTGGCAATTACAAGAAAAATTGTAGAAAATCTGGGTGGAAAAATCTGGGTGGAATCAGAAGAAGGAAAAGGCAGTACTTTTTATTTTAGCATTGCAAAAAAGCAGGTAGTGACGTTATGAGAGATATTCATATTTTGTTGGTTGAAGATAATGAAGGCGACATTTTGCTTACCACGGAAGCATTAAAGGAGGGTAAAATTATCAACAAGATTAGTGTGGTGCGGGACGGAGAAGAAGCATTGGATTTTTTGAACCGTAAAGGAAAATATACTGATGCGGTATCCCCTGATTTGATTTTGCTGGATGTGAATCTGCCAAGAAAAAACGGACATGAAGTTTTACAATATGTAAAAAACAGTGAGGAAATTAAGCATATTCCGGTGATTATGCTGACAACTTCTTCTTCCGAAAAAGATATTAAACTATCGTACAGCAATCATGCCAATTGTTATATTACCAAACCGGTTGAATCCGATACATTTTTGGATGTGGTGGCGAGCATTGAAAATTTCTGGATCAGTATTGTGAAACTTCCTGTAAATAATATCTGATGGAAAAGGACAGGAACCCTTACAGGATTTTGGTTATTGAAGACAATCCGGGTGATTTTACACTGATTGAGGATTTTATTCAGGAGCAAATCGGGTCGCCCGCTATTTTTCAGGCAAAGAATTTTCGCGAAAGCAAGCATTTATTAAGCGATGAAAATCTTGGATTGAACGTCATTCTTCTGGATTTGTCTTTACCAGATAAAAGTGGCGAAGAATTGATCCTGGAAATTCTTACCATCAGTCAGGGCGTGCCCATTATTATACTAACAGGTTATCCTGATGTTGCTTTCAGTGTCAAATCACTTTCTTTGGGTGTTTCTGATTATTTGGTCAAAGACGATCTGAATGGCTCCACGTTGTATAAGAGCATACTTTACAGCATTGAGCGGAAGAAAAAATCCATGGAGCTGGAAGAATCTGAAAAACGATACAGTGATCTTTTTCAATTGAGCCCGCTTCCTATGCTGGTTTTTGACGTAGAAACGCTGATGTTTCTGAATGTGAATGCTGCGGCTATCAAACATTATGGGTATTCTTTTACCGAGTTTCTATCCATGACCATTAATGACATAAGGCCGTCGGAAGATGTTTCCAGGCTCGAAGATGTTTTGCCGTCTTTGAGAGCAGACAGGAATCTGACTTTCAGCGGTGTGTACCGGCACAGGAAAAAAAACGGTGAAATTATTCAGGCTGAAATCCAGAGCAATGTTGTACAGGGTTTGGGAAAAAAGGCAAGAGTTATTTTGGTCAATGACATCACCGAAAGACTGAATTATATAGAAGCTGTTGAAAAACAAAACAAGCAGTTACAGGAAATTGCGTGGATGCAGTCCCATGTTTTCAGAGCGCCTGTCGCGCGGTTAATGAGTTTGATTGATTTGGTTAGAAATTACAATAACTCCGAAACGGAGCAAAAAGATTTGCTGGACCGCATGTTAATGTCAGCCAAAGAACTGGATAACATCATCAGGCATATCGCAGGTAAAACAAAAGCGAATTAATAAAGTCAGGCAAATTCCGCTGAACTGAATTTGCCTGACTCTGTATTTTTTCAAACGTTAGTTCCGATCCCAGAAAGCGGGCGGTTCAATACCCAATGCGCGCAGATAGACATAACCTTGTGCACGATGGTGAATTTCATTGTCGATTAAATAAAACAATGTAAAGTAAACCGTGCCTTCATATTGTCCGAAAGCAACATCTGTTTCATGAAAACGCTCTGCCGGAATTTGCGGCCATACTTTATTGATTTCATCTGTTACCCTGTCCCATAATTCCAGAATTTCCTGTTTGGTAGCCGGTGGAGGTGTCTGATGATCCAAAGAAAGTTTGTCGAAAGCCCAGTCTCCGAACGCTATGCCATGAATACCGGGTGCAGCCAGTCCGATAATCTCCATGGTAAGCAGTGCAAAGGAACGCATGCCACCGATAGAAAAATCATAAAGTTTGTCTTCCGGAAATGATTCAATGACTCTGCGGGTCAGCCGGCGATGTCCCTGCCATTGTTCAAGAAGTTCATCAGGCGTGATTAACACAGTCGGGGCAATTGACAGATCTGTTGATTTCAGGTTAGTTTCCATTTTTCAGATATATATGTTTTAGTTGATGTTGTAAAATAAATACCACCATATGACAGCCCTATGTCAGCAGGTGTGAGAAATTTTTAAAAATTCAGGCATAATATTTTATTAATCCTGGATGTGTAATTTATCGTATAGGTCTTTGTTATTTTGCCGCAAAAAATGGATATTACTTCTACATTAACAGCATTGGAAAACAGTTGCTGACCTGATGTCGTTACCGTTTTTCGTGTTTGTCGGAAGGCCCGGAATCACGGAGTAGGATTAACTTTGAATAAGAAATTTATTTATAACAACAAGCATGAAATCAATCCTGTCCTTTGCTGTTGTTCTGCTGCTTGCTATGGGCCTTTGTCCTTCATTTTCGCAGGTGCAAAGCCCGAAGTTCAGGCGCCTGTCCACCAACGAAGGGTTATCGCAAAGCCATATCAGCGCAATACTAAAAGATAAAAGAGGATTCATGTGGTTTGGAAGTGAAGACGGCCTCAACAAATATGACGGTTACAAATTCACCCATTACAAGCATGATCCGGGTAACAGCAAAAGTATTGTCGACAGCTACATACAGGATCTTCTGGAAGATGAAGCAGGAAATCTCTGGGTTGCGACATCAAATGGTATTGATCGTTTTGACAGAGATAAAAACTGTTTTGTCCATTATTCCCTCAGGTATGAAAAATTTGATGTAAAAGATATTTTCCAGGATAGCAAGAGAAGAATCTGGCTGGGAACAAATCAGGGATTATTTTTGCTTGATGCTAAAACCGGTTCGTTTAAATCCTACGAACATGTCTCAAAAAAGGATGTTAATCCGGCAAACATCAATATTTATCAGATTGCCGAAGATAATGAATCTCGGCTGTGGCTTGGGACCGGAAAAGGGCTGTTCCGGTTCGATGCGGATATGGGAAAAACAACCGCCTTTTTCAGTAATTATGGGAAAAATGGCACGTTAGTTTCCGACTGGATTGAATCTGTTTACAAAGACCGGAGCGGAAACATCTGGATCGGTACACATGGAGGAGGGTTGTCTTTATACGATCCGCAGAAAGGTAATTTTAAAAGTTTTCTCCACAATACAAGAGATGAAAATAGTATCGCGCATAATGACATTCTCTCCATTGCAGAAGACAGGGGTGGGAAATTATGGGTCGGTACGGAAAATGGCGGGATCAGTATTTACAATGCCGCAACGCAGCGTTTTGTCACTTATGCACACAATCCAAATGACTATTCAACGCTAAGTAATAACTCGGTTTACTGTATCTATAAAGACGGTGCAGATAATATGTGGATCGGAACCTATTCCGGAGGTGTAAACTTGCTGCCAAGATTTGGAGAGAAATTTGTTACCTACCGGCAAATTTCGAATAATTCCAACAGTTTGAGTAATAACTCCGTACTTGCCATAAAAGGTGATAGCGCGGGAAATAATATCTGGATAGGGACCGACGGCGGAGGGTTAAACCTGTTTGACAGGAAAACCAAGCATTTTAAGCGTTATTATCATCATGACAATGACAAAAACTCGTTAAGCAATAATTATGTGATTGCCATCGTGGAATTTTCAAAGGATGTTCTGGCGCTTGGCTATCATAGTGGCGGTTTTGATTTCTTCAATATTAAAACAGGTGTTTTCAAACATCATATGCCAAAAGAAAACGATCAGAATAGTCTGTCTATATCGGATGTTAATAATATGACGAAGGATCGTGATGGAAATTTATGGCTCGGAACATGGAAAGGTGGTCTGAATTTTTACGATCGTAAAACAGAAAAAATAACCCAGTACAGAAATAATCCGCTGGACAAATCCAGTTTAAGCGGCGATATCGTCACCACCGTTTTTCAGGACAAAAGCGGCGAGATCTGGGTGGGAACTTACAATGGTTTAAATCTTCTTGAGCCGGACCGAAAACATTTTAAACATTATCAACAGGATATCCATAATCCCAAAAGTCTTTCCCACGATAAAATACAATCCATTCTGGAAGCGGACAATGGCAATTTATGGCTTGGAACTGTGGGGGGAGGCCTGAACTATTTCGATCGGGAGAAACAGACTTTTACTGCCTACACGGAGAAGAACGGATTGGCAAGTAATGTCGTTTTCGCAATTTTAAAGGATAAAAGGAACAATTTGTGGCTGAGTACAAACAAAGGCATTTCTCTTTTTAATCCTGTAAAAAAATCATTCAGGAATTTTTCAACTACTGACGGCTTACAAGGCAATGAATTTCGTGATAACTCTGCTTTTCAGACTTCTGATGGCCAGATGTTTTTCGGTGGGATTAACGGTTTTAGTAGTTTTTATCCGGATAGCTTGAATGAAAATACTTTTATACCTCCGGTTTATATTACAGATTTTCAAATATTCAATAAAAGTGTTGTGGTAGGCGATGAAAGCGGCACATTGCAAAAGGATATTAATGAAACCAGAAAAATCATTCTCTCTTACAAGCAGTCGGTATTTACGTTTGAATTTGCAGCGTTAAGTTATACTGTGCCAAGGAAAAACCAGTATGCGTATAAATTGGAGGGTTTTGATGATGACTGGAATTACATCGGTAATAAGCGTACCGCTACGTATACCAATTTGAACCCCGGGAAATATGTGTTCCGTGTAAAAGGGTCCAATAATGACGGCAGATGGAATAATGAGGGAGTTGCGGTGGAAGTAATTATCACACCTCCGTTTTGGCTTACGTGGTGGTTCAAACTGGGTTGTATTTTAATTATGATAGGCTCGGCCATAGCTTTTTACCGGTTCCGCACGTATAATATCCGCCTGCAAAAGAGAATGCTGGAACGACAGATCAAGGAACGTACAGAGCAGCTTGAATATTCAATAGGGGAAGAGCGAAAGGCGGTTCAGAAAGCAGAGCTTGCCAATAGCGCCAAAAGCTCCTTTCTGGCAACCATGAGTCATGAAATAAGAACCCCAATGAATGGTGTGATTGGTTTGGCTGCGCTGCTGGCAGAAACTCCGCTTAATGAGGAGCAGCTGAGTTTTACAAAATCGATACAGGCCTGTGGAGAAGATCTGCTGGCTGTAATCAACGATATTCTGGATTTTTCAAAAATTGAATCCGGAAATATGGAGCTCGAAAAAGGTGATTTTAATTTGAGGACCTGTATTGAGGAAGTTATGGATGTTTTTTCGGCCAGGGCAACCGAATTTAAACTTGATCTCATTTACCAGATCGACGAGAATGTTCCTAATCAGATCGTTGGTGATAGTTTGAGGCTTCGTCAAATCCTGATTAATCTCGTTGGCAATGCTATTAAATTTACAAAAGAAGGTGAAATTTTTCTGCACGTGAGTATGGTGAATTCATCTGACGACGATCTCATGGAAATCGGTTTTTATATACGGGACACGGGTATTGGTATTGCACAAGATAAGATGAACCGACTGTTTAAGTCATTTTCGCAGGTTGATTCTTCTACAACGCGGCAATATGGAGGTTCGGGTCTTGGGCTTGCAATCTGCGAAAAACTGGTAGGGTTAATGGGCGGAACTATTACGGTGAAAAGTATAGTCGGAGAGGGAAGTACTTTCCGTTTTTCCATCAAAACACAAAAAAGCATACAATTGTTGTCGGTGGATAAGAACAGCGTAACTAAAGGTTTTGAAAAATGCAAAATACTCGTCGTTGATGATAATGAAACGAACCGGGAGATTTTGAAATCTCAGCTACGAAGTTGGAAATTAATTCCTTATGTAGCAAACTCGGGGAAGGAAGCACTGGCCATATTGTCTGATAAAAAGGATTTTAATCTGGTAATCACAGATAGCGATATGCCCGGTATGGACGGCATACAGTTAGCAGCCGAGGTGCGTGAACGTTTTTCAAAATTGCCGATTATTCTTTTGAGTGCAAGAGGCAGCGAGGTTACAACGAAACATCCGGGCTTGTTTTGCTCGGTGCTTAATAAACCTGTGAAAAAGGATGTCCTTTTCAAAAGTATTTTCAACGAACTGAGTTCCCAAAATAAAGCCGGCGTTGACATGGTTGAAGAGCCTGCTGTCCCGCAAAAAAAGCTTCATTCGGATTTTGCCGCTACTCACCCGCTGTCGATTCTGGTTGCCGAGGATAATAAAGTCAATCAGATTTTTATTATGAATACGCTCGGCAAGTTGGGTTACACGGCCGATCTGGTTATGGATGGAGCAGAGGCTTTAAAAATGACGGAACAAAAATCTTTTGATATTATTTTGATGGACATTCAAATGCCGGTAATGGACGGTCTGGAAGCGACTAAGTTAATCAAGGAAAAATATCCGGTACATCCCTATATTATTGCTTTGACAGCCAGTGCATTGCAGCAGGATAAGGATCAGTGTTTGAAAGCCGGAATGGACGATTATATCAGCAAGCCGGTAAAGCTGGAAGAGTTGGTCACGTTGCTTGAAAAATGGTCGGTTCATTTGCAGGCTGCATTTTCGTAACCAGCATAACGCAAGATAAATTCGAATCTTATGGTTAAACACGCATTGCTTGGGAGCACAGAAACGGAAAGAGCGCAGAAACTTTTCAGACTTATCAAAAACGGTAAAATAACTTTTGGCGGGTATTCAAAAGCCATGATTTACGGTACACTTCGTTGTGCATCGGGGAAAAGAATGAAGCTGGAAAACCGCGTATTTTTTGAGCACGAGCAGGAGGCCATTTCTATGGGTTACCGGCCTTGTGGAAACTGTCTGCCCGAGAAATACAAAATGTGGAAGGCTGGAAGGGGATAAGTATTTTACTGATTGCAGAACACATTATTTCCTGGAAAGACTTCGCCATAAATAAAACACAAGATAACTTTCCCATCCGCTGAAATTTCGGAAAACTGCTTCTATCTCCTGCGGATCTTTCCTGTTTTCAATCATCGAATGCAATAACAAAGCTTGTATCAATCCGGCATCACCAAACGGAATCGCAGATTGTTCTTTCAGGCATTTCATTAAAGCATAGTTGGCAGTCCAGACACCGATGCCTTTTATTTTTGTAAGCGCTTTTTGTCTGGTTTCAAAATCGGTAAGTTCTTCCAGCATGGTTTTACTCATTTCTTTCCGCATGAAGATTTGAGCAAGACCAATGATATAATCTGCTTTTCCTTTTGAAAACTGCATCGCTTTCAGCGCCTCGATACTCGCGTTCGCCAAAATTTCGTAAGACGGAAACATGAAGTATACCTTATTCTCAAACTCAATTTGACTGCCATATTTTTCTACTAATTTTCGTTTTAACTTATATGCAAAAGTAAGATTGATTTGCTGCCCGATAATACTCCAGCACAAGGCCTCGAAAAGATCGGGGATTGCGACCATACGTAATCCGTTGAAAGAACTTGTCATGTAGCCAAGTTTTTCGCTGCTGTTTAATAGCTGATAGAAGCCGGTAAGGTCTCTGTCTAGATCAAACCATTCAATAATGTATTTTCTCAATGCCAGGCTGTCTTCCTGGCGATAGGTACCCGTAAGAATTTCTACGTGCAACTGATCAGATTTTTGGCAGATATTCACTAAAAGTGGTTTCTTATTGATGAGCAGTGCTTTTCTGATGTTGTTTGGAGAAATAGCATGCAAGCAATCGTCAAAATTTCGGTCAAGAAACCACAAACATTCGTCAAAACTAAAAGAAGAATTCAGAGAGATGTGAATAATATTTTCAGGCATATTTAATATCAAATTTGCTTTTCTTTCGAACGTACGGATAATTTATTCCACCGTTTTCAGCAAAGCTAAGTCGTAAAAAGGGCAGAAGCATTCCGAATCTTGCGCTTCTTCGCACACCTTTGTTCAGAGGTAACCTCTATGGCTTTAAATCCAATAATGTTTGAAAGCAACTATAAAAAGTTAGCTCCGCTGCACGGTTTGCCTTCCAAAATATTTTCAATGCAGGATATTAGCTCTTCCAGTGGATTTTGTTTCAAAACATACCCATTTCTTCCGGATTGCAGAGATGCAATCTTATTGAATAATGATGGTTTTTCGTCATAAATAATAACCGGCACAGCAGGAAAAAATTCAGGAATTCTCCCAACGATTTCAATATCAAAATCGCTTGGCTCTTCATTTATTCCCTGAATAATTATATCCGGAGCTTTCTGGTAGTGTAGATTCTGATAGTCAATAATGTCGTATGCTTCCTGCAAACTGACATTTGAAAAATGTCTTTTCAGACAAAATACCAGTCCCATACGGATAATGGGATATTTATCAATAAGTGCAACTGTTATCATGATGGCTAATAGTTCAGACGTTGATAGCCGGCGTATTTTCTCGGTAATTTGGAAAATAGCCGTGTTAAAATTGAATCTAAATTATATACTATTTTTTTAACCGAAATCACTATCCATCGACCTTAATATTTCGGAATATTTTATGTGGCGGGGATAATCACGTTATCTGACGTGTGAGTTATTAACCAGCAATGTAAGTATTCACAATAATATTAACATGGCCGTTTACTGAGTTGGGTAAGAGAATTACCCGCAGAAAGTAAGCCAGTAGTATTACTTCATCAGGCGGATTGGGAACTTCCCATTATTTCAGAAAGGATGGATTATAGAAGAAGTAAATCTTATCGGTGCAGTTTGAGAAAACCGGGCCTGTAAAGACCAATAAAGGATTCGCTGCGCGGCAGTAAATCGGAGTGGTAGTTGATTATAACCCGAAAAGCAAGGGTTATAGTGTGTGTTAAGTGCAAACAGGCTGGTATTATGACCTGGATTTATTTTTTTCAAGTCTACCGCCCGGAACAAATTCGCCTTCAATCCAGCGAACGAAATTTTTGGCATGAGTGAGATAAATATTAGCCGCCAGTGGCTTTAATTCCGATGACTCGATCTCCATCATGTACTTGTCGAGGAGCCGGTTAATTTCAGAGAATGAATTTAGGTCAGTTTGCATAATTCTGGGTTAAAATAGTTAGAATAGTTACCTGGTATTTGATAGTATGTACTGTGCAATATGAATTAAAGGCCAATTTTATTTTTTAATTGTTTAAATGCCTAACCGTTAAATAAATAGCGGGCATTTTTCTTTGATTTTGATTTGAAATTGCAGCATTGGTTTTCTTGTCTTAGTGGCTATTTTACTGATAGTTACGCCTAATTTGACTATGTTTTTTTTATAGAAAAAAATATGAATCAATTTATAGAATTATTTCGAGTTTGCAAGGGGAAAGTCTACTTGAAAATAAGATTATTCGGAGTTTTATTTTTAACGTTTGAAATTATTGTAAATAATGTATTGTTGTCTTGTAGGCATAAGTTAATTTTGGACCGTGATTCGGTTTTAGTCGAAAAAATAATTAAGACCATGTTAAATAAAGATGAAATAATTAAGGCAAAGATTCTGGAAGGTGCCGACAAGCTTTTTCAACGTTATGGTTTGAGTAAAACCACTATGGAGGATATTGCAAAAGATGCCGGAAAGGGGAAAAGTACGCTTTATTATTATTTTAAAAGTAAGGAAGAGATTTTCGACGCTATTATTAATCGGGAAAAGGATCAGTTTTTTCAGATGCTTAAAGGGGAAATTTCAAAAGCTCCTACGGCTTTGGAAAAGTTTAAAACTTTTTATGTGAAGCGTTTTGAAATGATGAAGAAGATGGCGAATCTGTACACGGTTTTAGTGTCTGAAACGCGGGAGTCTATGTTTTCGGCCGGAGGTGATTGCCATTGGCGGAAAAAATATGATGAAAAGGAAATGGTCATTCTGAAAAACATTCTTGAATATGGCATGATAAGCGGCGAATTCAGGATATTAAATGAAAGCGAGCTTGAAAAATTAGCTTTCGTTATGGCCAGTGCACAGCGTGGGATAGAATTTGATCTGTTAATGTATGACAAGCTGGATGAGATGCATGATTATTTGAGTTTACTCATGCAGCTTGTGATGAATGGCATTAGGAAAAGTTAAGATTTATATATCTTCGACCGTCGTACGTTGATCGTCTGAGGTTTTAAATTTTGGCCGTCACTTTGAGGTGATAAAATAATTATTTGGTTTGTTGCAGCCCAGTATGCATCGCGGAATTAAAATAGATGTCAAGCTGTTTAGAAAGTGGGCGTCAACGAATATCTCCACACATTATTGTCCTTTTGGTTGTATGATCTTGTAATTTTTTGCGGTTACAATGAACTAAAAGTCCGCTTTACCAATTTTATTTGAATAAAGTCCAGGATTAAATAGATATTAAAATGTTCAGAATCCTCTCATATAAGAAGATTAACTGAAATAAATGCAGTTTATTTGCCGGTTAATAATTTCTTATCGATTTAATAATATACTTTCTTACTGGTAAGCTAATTATTTTAGCCGGGGAAAGTATTAAAAATACAATTTAGCTATCTTTGTGCCAGCATTAAAAAAACGGTTTTAAATTGGCTTATTTGATAAGGTTGAGAACGAATATTATTCAAAAAGCATGAACTGATAATGCTAAATGCTAAATTAACAGGGTTTTATAATAACAGGATAAAAAACAAGAAATTGGGTTTAAACAATTTGTCTTTGTTCTTGCTATTTTAATAAAAACTGGTTTTGTTATAAATTTTTTAAATAAATCAATTCAAGTAAAAACCTTTATTGAAGTAAACACGTTAGGTAATGCAGGCGAAACGTTAAGTTAATATTGCTACAATCTGATTATATTACTTTTTTAATGACAAAAATGATGCATAACCCACTTGAAAGAGTTGAAAATCCGGAAGTAGGTGCATGTTTCTGACACTAAATATTTATGGGGAATAAACTACATGCCCGAGTTTCTGAATTCAGAGATTCGAAGGTAATTAAGGAGAAGGGGCTGTACCCTTATTTTAGACCAATTGAGTCGGGTCAGGATACCGAGGTGATCATTCATGGCAAAAAAGTGCTCATGTTTGGGTCAAACTCTTATTTGGGCTTGACTAACCACCCAAAGGTCGTGGAAGCAGCGCGTGAGGCTATTACCAAATATGGGACAGGGTGCGCAGGCTCCCGGTTTCTGAACGGTACCCTTGATATCCATGAGGAATTAGAAGAGAAACTTGCAGCGTATACCGGAAAAGAAGCGTCAGTGCTTTTCAGTACTGGTTTCCAGGCTAATTTAGGCGCACTTTCCTGTATTACCGGAAGAAATGACTATTTGATACTGGATGATGCAAACCATGCTTCTATTATTGACGGAAGCCGTTTGTCCTTTTCGAAAGTTGTCAAGTACAGTCATAATAATATGGATGATCTACGGAATAAGCTTCGCAACCTTCCGGAAGATGCCATAAAACTGATCGCCACAGACGGGATTTTCAGTATGGAAGGCGATATCGTGAAACTTCCTGAAATGGCTGCGATCGCTGAGGAATTTGGTGCCAGTATTATGGTGGATGACGCGCACAGCTTGGGTGTAATCGGAACTAACGGTGCAGGAACAGCCTCGCATTTTGGTCTTACTGATAAGGTGGATCTTATTATGGGGACGTTCAGCAAGTCTTTCGCTTCACTTGGAGGCTTTATTGCTGCTGACGCCGAAACCATTGAATTTTTGAAACACCGCGCGCGCGCGCTGATGTTCAGTGCAAGTATGACTCCTTCGTCTGTTGCAAGTGTTTTAGCATGTCTTGAAATTGTTCAGAGCGAGCCTGAGCACATCGAAAAGCTGTGGGCGAATACAGGTTATGCTAAAAAGTTATTGCTGGAAAGCGGTTTTGATCTGGGACGTACAGAAAGTCCTATTCTTCCGATTTATATTCGGGATAATGAAAAAACTTTCCATATCACCAAGCTTTTACAGGAAGACGGAGTATTTGTTAATCCGGTTGTATCGCCAGCGGTACACACTACGGAGTCCCTTATCCGTTTTTCTTTAATGGCCACGCATACATTTGAACAAATAGAAGAAGCCGTAGATAAAATGTCGAAAGCTTATAAACAAATATATTCCTACCCTGTTACTGAAAGTGTATGACGCGTGTTTTACCCGTTACCTCTAAAAAGGATTTAGATCGTTTTGTGGATTTTCCTCATGATTTATACAAAGGTGATCCTAATTACGTTCCTGAAATATTTATCGGACAAAGAGATTTGCTTTCACCCGGTAAACATCCTTTTTACGAACATTCAAAAATACAGTTGTTTTTGGCGTTTGATGGAGACAAGATAACGGGCCGGATTGCGGCAATTAACAATAGAAATCACAATCAGTTTGTAGGAGCGAAAGACGGTTTCTTTGGTTTTTTCGATTGTATCGATGATCAGGAAACGGCTGATTTGTTGTTTCAAAGTGCAACGGACTGGTTGAAGCAGGAAGGGCTTAACAAGCTTGTTGGCCCGGCCAATCCATCAACCAATGATGTTTGCGGACTTTTGGTAGAAGGATACGATATGCCTCCGGTGGCTATGATGCCTTATAATGCCTCTTATTATCTCAGGCTGATTGAAAATATTGGCTTGAAGAAAAAGACAGATTTGCTGGCTTATAAAGTGATGCACGCTACGGTGAATGATAAATCCATCAAAATGCTGGATATTCTTCAGAAGCGTTTACTGGAAAGAAACGGTATTGTGATCAGGAAAGTGAACCTGAAAGATTTCAAAAATGAAGTTGTCAAGATCCGTGAAATTTATAACATTGCGTGGGCTGAAAACCTGGGTTTTGTGCCGGCAACGGAGGCGGAATTTGAATACCTGGCGAAGGATTTGAAAATGATTCTGAACCCGGATTATTGTTTACTCGCTGAAAAGGATGACAAGATCGTTGGTTTCGTTCTTGCTATTCCGGATATCAACCAGATTTTGATCAAAATTAAAAAAGGTCGTCTGTTGCCGACGGGTATATTTAAGCTTCTTTTCCAGAAGAAAAAAATTGATATGCTGCGTATCCTTACCCTGGGAGTGATTGATGGCTACCGGAAAATGGGTATTGAAGCCTGTCTGTACGGCGGTATTATCAAAAATTCAAAAGGTACCAACATTAAAGGTGGTGAGTGCTCATGGATGCTGGAAGAAAATCACATGATGAATCGGGCACTTGATCAGATGAACGGAGAACTTTACAAGCGTTACCGGCTATTTGAAAAGGAAATATGAGTGAAAGGATTTTGATAACGGGAGCCACCGGTTTTATAGGATATCATCTTATAAAAGCAGCGCAGAAGAACGGTCTTGAAGTACATGCCGCCGTTCGGGTTTCGAGTAAGTTATCACATCTGACCGCTTTGGGGCCTGCCTATATATATCCTGATTTCAGATCGAAAGAATCGTTAATTAAAGATCTGGAAGAGGGGCAATATTCGTATATCGTACATGCTGCGGGTGCAACCAAGGCAAAAAACGAAGAGGAATACAATACAGTAAATGCAGAGTTTACAAAAAATCTGGCATTAGCCGCGTTGAAGGCGGATATTCCTTTGAAAAAATTTGTGTTTTTAAGCAGTCTTGCGGCGCAGGGGCCATCTGCTTACGAAGACTATCAGCTTTTTAATGAAAGCAGAAAGCCAAATCCTGTTACCGCTTACGGAAAGAGTAAATTGCTTGCAGAGCGTTATCTGGCCGATATAGATCTTCCGATTGCGGTATTAAGGCCAACGGCGGTTTATGGTCCGGGGGAGAAGGATTTGTTTATTGTATTTAAAATGTTGCAGGACGGTTTTGATGCTTACATTGGAAGGCGTCCCCAGCGTTTCAGTTTTGTATATGTTCAGGATCTTGTTAATGCGACTATGCTGGCTTTGCATTCGGAAAACAAGAAGGACCGTACCTATAATATATCGGACGGAAATGTATATAACCGTTACGAACTGGCAGACACTTTTAAATCGCTTTTAGGCAAGAAAACAACTCGTTTTCATATTCCGGAAAGTATAGTAAAAGTGGTTGCCAACATCATGGAGCTGGCTTATGCGAATTCAGCAAAAGCGCCGGTACTGAATAAGGAAAAACTGAATGAATTAACAGCTCCTAACTGGGCATGCAGTATTGAAGCGGCAAAAAAAGATTTGCATTACAAACCGGTTTATAATTTGAAAACAGGTTTGGCTGAATCAATACCCTGGTATACGGAAAATAAGTGGCTTTGACATCACCTCTAAACTAGAAAGTTATGATTTATGCAGACCAACATATCAGACCACCGGGACCAGGTTCCCGCACGCTGCTTTCCTGACTTGGAGCATTGTGATCTCTGAATAATGTGAAGAACAGGGTCAGGAATAAAGATTGGTTCACATGCTCGGAATGAGATGGCAGAACCTTGTAGAATTGATATAACCTGAAAATAATGAGTCAGTTGCATAAAATAATTGCAACATCCTTGGGAATAGGATACGTAGGAAAAGGTGGTGGGACAGTGGCTGCTGTTTTTACATGCGTTTGTTGGTATTTCTGGCATTTGTATTTTATACCATCCCTGTGGCTAACGGTGGGAGTTACGCTCTTTATTACTTTAATTGGGATTATTTCTTCGGATGCCGTTGAGCCTTTTTGGGGAAAAGATGATAAAAAAGTGGTGATCGACGAGGTTGCCGGCATGTGTATCAGCTTATTATTTTTACCTGCAACAAGTGCTTATATCGTAACAGGTCTTATACTGTTTAGGTTTTTCGATATCGTAAAACCTCTATACATCAGAAAAGCAGAAAAATTACCCGGAGGATGGGGAGTTATGTTTGATGATGTGCTGGCCGGTATTTGTGCAAACATTCTTCTGCAAATCGCATTCTGGTTCAATCTATTGTAAAATGCTTACGTTTATCAAAGCACAGGCTTCTTCTCTGATAGCTACATTTCTCGACTTTTCGACTACAATCGTTCTGGTGAACTTTTTTGTCCAAGATCCGTTTAACAGTAGTATAGCAGGAACAATCTGTGGTGGAGTAACCAATTTCATGATAAACCGGTATTGGGTATTTGAAGCATCCCATGATAAAATGGGTGGACAGGCTTTGAAATATTTCATGGTTTGGGTCGGGAATCTGGTACTTAATGCAGGCGGAATGTATCTGATTTTGCATCAAACACAATGGAATTACGTAGTTTCTAAGGCAGTGGTAGCACTTATTGTAGGTTTTGGTTACAATTATGTCTTTCAGAAAAAACTGGTTTTCAGATAGCAGAGCGTGAAAAATAAGATTTATAATGAAAAAGGTGCTCCTGACAATAAACCCGCAACAGGGGACGCTAAAAAACACTTAAAATGTTAGTAAGATTTAAAATTGTTGTCCTATTCTTTCTGATGCTTTTTGGCGCAGACTTTGTCAGCGCGCAAACTACTGTAATCAGAGGAGTGCTAACCGACTCAGCATCTAAGGAAACTTTACCTTATGCAAATGTTCTGATTCCGGGAACTACCATTGGAACGCTTGCCGATGATGAAGGGCGCTACACAATAAAAATTGAAGGCAACCACACTAAAATTCAATTCGGATATATAGGTTACAATACGACCGTCCGAAATATTATGCCTGGAAAAGAGCAGGTTATCAATGTGAAACTGAGCGTAAATGCTTCCATGCTTACCGAGGTAGTGATCAAAGGTAAAGCCCGATACAGAAATCGAAACAACCCTGCGGTTGAACTTATCCAGAAAGTGATTGACCATAAAAAGGAAAATCAAATGGATGCCAATGAATTTGTTCAGTATGAGCAATATGAGAAAATTTCGCTGGCATTGAGCAACTTATCGGATAAATTCAGAGAGAAAAGAATTTTCAGAAATTATCAGTTCCTTTTCACTGAACAGGATTCAAGCACGATCGGGGGTAAAAATATGCTCCCGGCTTATTTAAGGGAACGTCTGTCACAAATCTATTTCCGCAAAAATCCTTATAAGAAAAAGCAACGTGTTCTGGCTGATCAGCGTGCAGAATATGATGCGCGTTTTGTTGATAACGACGGGCTAAGTACCTATTTTAACAGGCTTTATGAAGATATCAATATCTACAATAATAATATTTCTGTTGTAACAAACCTGTTGCTGAGCCCTATTGCGAATAGCGCGCCTACGTTCTATAAATTCTTCATTACAGATACGGTTAAGACGCAGCAGCCGTGGCTTGTTGAGCTGAGTTTTATTCCGCGTAACAAAACTGACCTTTTGTTTCAGGGTAAATTATATATCACCCTGGACGGACATTATGGTGTGCAGCATGCGTATCTTACTGTGAATAAGGATATCAACCTGAACTTTATGCGGGATCTGGAAGCGAAGCTGGAATTCGAGAAAAGTGAGGATGGCAGATATCATATGAGCAAAAGTACCCTTGGGATGGAGTTTGCCTTCGGAGATAAAGGAGGTGGGATTTACGGACAGCGTACGGTGACTTTCAAAGATTATGAAATCAATAAGCCGCGTCCGGATAGCATTTATTCCGGTCCTGCGGAGGAAATAGTATACAATCCTGACGAAAAGAAAAACCCTGATTTCTGGATTTCTTCCAGGCATATCCCTTTGGAAAAGCGTGAAGTGGAGATTTATAAAAATGTGGATACGCTTCAGACAATTAAATCTTTTAAACGTACAATGGATATCGGTACGTTGCTGTTTGCCGGTTATAAATCCCTGGGGCCTTTGGAAATCGGGCCGGTCAATACTTTTTACAGCTTTAACCCGGTTGAAGGTCTGAGATTACGATTTGGTGGCAGGACTACGCCACAGTTCAGCAAGCGGGTTTATTTTGAAACTTATGCGGCGTACGGTTTTAAGGATATGAAATGGAAGTATTTTGTAAGCGGGACTTATTCGTTAAACAATAAATCTGTTTATCATTTTCCTTTGCATTATTTCAGGGTCAGTTATCAGCACGACACTAAAATTCCCGGGCAGGAATTACAGTTTGTTCAGGAAGACAATTTCCTTCTTTCCTTTAAAAGAGGAAATAACGACCGCTGGTTGTACAATGATATTTACAAATTCGAATACGTTCGGGAATTTCCGAGCCGTGTATCGTACAAATTAGGTTTTACACAATGGGCGCAAAGTCCGGCGGGAGCCCTGGTGTATCAGCGTTATGACACCACGAGCGATGGCCTGGTTAATATCCCGAAATTATCCAATTCAGAAGTGAGCCTTGAATTACGTTACGCGCCGAAAGAACAGTATTATCAGGGGAAGTTGTACCGGATCCCGATTCCGAACAAGTATCCTGTTTTTACCTTCCGTTACAGTACGGGTATTAAAGGGTTTTTGCAGGGAGAAACGAATTATCACAATTTCACCGGCAATATCGCCAAGCGGTTTTTCTTGTCTCAATTCGGATATGCAGACGTTACGGCAGAGGGCGGGTACATCGTTGGAAAGAATATTCCGTTCCCATTGCTGACCATTCACCGGGCAAACCAGAGTTATGCGTATCAGTTGAGTTCGTATAACTTGATGAACTTTCTTGAATTTGTAAGCGATCATTACGCGAGTCTGGGTGTTGAATATTACCTGAATGGATTTTTATTCAATAAAATACCATTGCTGAAAAGATTAAAACTGAGAGAGGTCGTTGCGTTTAAAGGTTTGTATGGTGGTTTACGAAACGAAAATAATCCTGCGAATAACCCTGAATTGTACCGTTTTCTGACAAATCCGGATGGAACGTCGGCGACATATTCCCTTAATAAGGAGCCCTATATGGAAGGTAGTGTGGGGATCGCAAATATTTTTAAATTATTAAGGGTTGATTTGGTTAAACGCTTCAACTATCTTGACAATCCTAATGTTTCAGAATGGGGTATCAGGGCAAGAGTTAAGTTGGATTTTTAGTTTAAAGTTGGTTAAAATGAATAAGGACGAATTTAGAATTTCCTTACAGCAAGGTATTTATAAAGTTATCAACCCTTTTGTCAGGTTTCTGATCAAAGCCGGACTGACACCCAATATGGTGACGACCATCGGTTTGGTTTTAAATATTGGTGTTGCAGTTATTTTTATTATTGGTGTTGAAGAAGGGAACCGGGGCGACTTTACTTATGTTGGCTGGGCAGGGTTTCTGGTTTTGTTTGCTGGTATATTTGATATGCTCGACGGGCAGGTGGCCAGGCTGGGAAATATGAGCTCCACTTTTGGTGCTTTTTATGACTCCGTTCTCGACAGATATAGTGAAATGGTGATGTTCCTGGGCATATGTTATTACCTGGTGGGCCATCATTATTTTTTTAGTTCTTTGTTTGCATTCATTGCTTTGATTGGTTCTGTAATGGTAAGTTACACGCGTGCCAGAGCGGAAGGTCTTAATGTTGAATGCAAAGAAGGTTTGATGCAGCGGCCGGAAAGAGTGGTTCTGGTTGGGATTTCAGCGATTTCCTGCGGAGTTGCATCTGGTTATATTGGTGGGGATTACAAATTATTTATCCCCGGAATACCTTTCCATGTGTTTGAAACAATGTCAATTTTTACAATTCCCATTACGATCATGGCTATTCTGACCAATATCACTGCTGTTAATCGATTGTTAAGTGTAAAAAAAGTATTGGATAAAAAAGATGCCGATGAGATTTCTATTAATCATTAGCCTTATTGCCCTGATTATAACCGGCAGTAATGCGTTTGCTGATAAAAAAAACAGAGAAAACCTGACTGTAACGGCCGTTGATACTTTCCCTGTACCCAAAGTTCCCAATCTTCTTTTCTACATACAAAGGGATCCTAATACGAATACCATTTGTTATGAACTAAATCTGGATGAAAAAGGCCAGCTGGATGAAGAAAACCCGGTTCATCCATTCTGGATCAGATACCCGGAGGGCGGAATGCGTAAAGAGTTAAATTACCTTCAGCGCAAATTTGCTTATGGGATCATCGTCAAGAAATCCGGTAAAGATTATTATCAGTTAAAATCAGTTGCGTACGCCAAGACTCCGTTATATTTAAAGAAAGGTACAAATAATAAATACCAGGTATTTATGCAGATCAACCAGAAACAATGTGTACTTACCAAAATATTCGTAAGAATCGATGGCGGAACATTCTGGGTGCCTAACGTTAAATATATTGAAGTAACCGGAACGGACCCTGCAACTGGAAAAACCATAGTAGAAAGAATTAGTAAATTTTCCTGATTTTGTCATGCCTAAGAACTATATATCCAACTCCAAAGAATCGGTTAGGATGTTCAAGAGCGATCTCCTGGAATCCGTATCGAAAGTGCACTACACTGTGCCTCTGTTCATTTTTATTCCTGTAATTATTTATTTTGTGTGGAAGGCACTCTGGGAGCAGCAGCTTTCGCTATTGTTTTTTGCAGAATACTTTTTGCTGGGCTTGTTTGTCTGGACGATTACGGAATATGTTATGCACCGGTTTGTATTTCATCTTGAACCAAAAAAGGGGAATAAGCTGATGGAGCGTATCCATTTTATTTTTCATGGCGTTCATCACGATTACCCAAGTGATGCCAACAGGCTGGTGATGCCTCCGTCGGTGAGCATTCCGTTGTCAGCGGCGTTTTATTTTATGTTCTCGTTTTTTCTGGAACCTGGCCCTCTTTATGCATTCTTTTCTGCATTTATGGCAGGATATTTATTTTATGATATGACGCATTATGCTTTACATCATGCTAATTTTAAAAATAAGTTCTGGAAGCAACTGAAAAAACATCATATGCTGCACCACTACGACGACGCAACAAAGGGCTATGGAGTAAGTTCTCCGTTGTGGGATAAAATTTTCAGCTCCGATTTCTTAAAAAAGAAAAATGATTGATTTAGAAAGTACCGTAAGTGTTCCCAAACCTGATTTTTATAGTCCAAGGCATATTATTACCATGCTTGGATTATCGGTGGGATATCTTTTGCTGTCACGTTATCTGATCGGTTTTAGAAGTGAGCAGATTGTACTTTTGGTCATCACGAATGGCTTCTATTTTTTCTCAGAGGCAACCCGCAAGTTCATTACCGCATTTTCCATATTTATTGTATACTGGATTCTGTTTGATTATATGAAGGCTTTTCCTAATTATAATTACAACACGGTGCATATCAAAAGTCTGTACGATCTGGAAAAATCGGTTTTCGGAATTAACTCCGGACTTGTAAGATTAACGCCCAACGAATTCTGGATAAAAAACCAGCATCCGTTTCTGGATGTGATATCCGGACTGTTTTATCTGACATGGATTCCGCTTCCGTTATCGTTGGCCGGCTATTTGTTTTTCAAAAACAGACCTCAGTTTTTCAAATTTGCATTTACATTTCTGCTGGTCAATCTCATCGGTTTTGTGATCTATTATCTGTATCCGGCTGCTCCGCCCTGGTATAGCCAGCAATACGGTTTTAAGTTTATTGCCAATACTCCGGGAAATACGGCAGGATTATCCAGGTTCGATTCATTTTTTAATGTTGGGATCTTCAAATCCATTTATGCGAAAAGTTCGAATGTATTTGCCGCCATGCCGTCGCTGCATTCATCGTATCCACTAATTGCGCTTTATTATGCAATGAAGAGCAAAATCAGTTTAACTCTGACGATACTGATTGGTATTACATTGCCGGGAATCTGGTTTGCTGCCGTTTATACGAGCCATCATTATGTATTGGACGTTTTAGCGGGAATCAGCTCCGCTATTGCAGGGATTATACTGATCAATGTATTTATTTCAAAAAGATTCAATTAAAAGTATTACTATATTTCGTTCTTAAAAGTTGAGGATAACCGGTTCTGCTGGTTATCTTCAACTTTTTATTTTATGACTTTTGCTGCCATATTTTTTAAGAAAACCGCTTCCTTAAAATAAGGATGGCAGATTAAGGGGAAATTCAACAACTGAAATGAAAAGCAAAGGAGTTAAATCTGGATCATATTGGCGTTTTAATAACGCGGGGGAGATTAACAGCTTTTTATTTTATTTATTGTTAATATCCATGATCGTTATTCCCCGTTGGTACTACGTTGAAAGATATGGTCTCGATTTCCCGTTTTACGACCAGTGGGATGCCGAAGGAGAAGGTGTTATTCATCCGCTTCTGGCTGGGAATTTCAGGTTCACAAACCTTTGGCTTACCCATAATGAACACCGCGTTTTCCCAACAAGGCTTATCACTTTTTTCCTTTTCAAAATAACGGGAGTTTGGAGCTGCCTTAGTGAAGCGAGGTTTAATGTGATGCTGGCTGCTTCAATACCCGTATTACTGATTGGTTTTATGCGATACAAAAAGGAGCTTTATGGCTTCCGATGGTTGGTGGTATTGGTGGCAGTAGCTCAGTTTACACTGCCATTCGGATGGGAAAATCTGCTGATTGGCTTTCAAAGTCAATTTTTCTTTTTGATATTATTTGCTATGACGGGCGTCTTCCTTGCTGCCATGAAACCAGACAAGATCTGGGCATTTGTATTGATATTTGTTCTGAGTTTGCTAAGTATTTTTACGATGGCATCAGGAATCTTAATGCCTTTCACGATAGCGGGTGTTTATATTTTTTATGCGATTTTATTAAAAACGAATTACATAAAAGCGGTCACTTTCGCTTTGCTTTTGATGCTCATAGGGATAGCTGGCTACTGTATCATGCCTCAGGTAGAAAATCATAACAAGCTGCATGCTGAAAGTTTCGAGCAGTTTTTTCTTGGTTTGACACAGGTTTTAAGCTGGCCAGCGGAAGGTAATCGCTGGATAGCCATTCCCTTGTGGCTGCCCGCTGTTATGGGTATACCAATCCTCGTCTTGAGGAAGCATTTTACATCATCTGATCTTGTTATGGCTGGCTGTTTTGCCTGGACGCTGGCACAGATTGTAGCCATTTCGTATGGGCGAGGGCATGAACTGGCTGAGGTGACGTCACGATACAGAGACTTATTGAGTTTGGGCCTTGTTAGTGTCAGCTGGTTTTCGTTAAGGTTGACTTATGAATTCCGGAATAATATTCGCGTCGGCTTCTTGATGATTGTTCTGGCGATTGGTTTTTATTCTTCGTTTGTAAAAAACCATATCATTCGATTTGGGAATGATGTGAGAACGATGAAAAATCAGCATGCACTGATGTTGGTTCAGGTTGGGAATGCCGTAGCATATTACCAGACCCGGAATAAATCAGCTCTTGATAAACCTGCGTTCCAACTTCCCTATCCGGATAAAGTACGATTGCAGCAGATGCTTGATGACTCATCGTATTGTTCAGTAATTCCGCTGTTGAACCGGCATAAGACAAGCCGTAATTAATTTTTATTTACCCTAATTGTTAACTGAATGCTATCCATTATAATCTGTTCGGCGAATGAAAATGATTTGAATCTGGTATCACAAAGTATTAAAAATACTGTGGGGGTGCCTTACGAAATTATTTCATTTAATAACAGCGATGGGAAAAAAGGTATTTGTGAATTATATAACCAGGGGACGGCCAGGGCAAAATATGATTTGTTGTGTTTTATGCACGAGGATATTGAAATGATTACGGAAAAATGGGGGCAAAAAATTGAAACCATTTTTTCAGAAAATAATAATCTTGGTCTTTTGGGTATTGCGGGAGGTGGATATAAATCTGTTGTTCCTTCCAGTTGGTACAATGCGGACCTTGAAATCAACGGAGGCTTTTACATTAACCTGGTGCAGGGATTCAGGTACTCTGGAAAACCGGATATCCATGATTATAGAAATCCCAGGAATGAAACACTTTCCAAAGTTGCCAGTATTGACGGATGCTGGATGTGTACCAGAAAATCGGTTGCTCAAAAATATCCTTTTGATGAAGATCTTCTAAGAAATTTTCATGGGTACGATCTGGATTTTTCTTTTTCAGTAGGTCAGCAATTTGAGATTGCAGTTACGTATGAAATTTTATTAAAACATTTTTCAGAGGGAAACTTTACGCAACAATGGATGGAAGACACATTGAAAGTCCACAAGAAATGGAGCTGGATATTACCAATCAACAGCGATCAGCTGGATGCGAAAATATTAAAAGGAAATGAGCGCAGAGCTTTCAGGATTTTTTTTGAAAGAGCTCTGAAACAGGGTTATTCCTTCTCCGAAGTAAGCAAAATCATTTGGAATACCAGACATTCCAGAATATTCCCCCTTCGGATTATTTTCAAGATGTTTTTTGATTTATGGAAAGTATTCCGAAAAATAAGATAGCTCAGTCTCTTGTATCGATGGAATCGGGGAGTGCGTAACCAAGATTTTTAAAATATGGACGCCAGAAATTCATATGCTGATCCCAGGCATGGCAACCGAAAGGCAGCTGATTATTGGTATGTTTCATGGACTGTTCCAGGCGGTTCTCAAACGAAAATAACAAAGCTTTTTTATACCGCGGAATATTCAGATTTTTTGTTTTCCGGTTAACTTCGATACTCCAGAATACGTCTTCATGAAATTGATGCTCCTCTCGCTTGTGATATTCCTGGATCAGGTCATTAAACTTTATCGACAGATCATAGAATTTTTTTACTCTGCGCAGTGAAAATCCACCGTTTCCAACTTTGTTATCAAACTGTCTGTCAGAAGGCAAACCGTTTTCAAAAGTATTTCTGAAAATATGGTACCGTGTAACTAATCGCGTTTTCAATGCCTTTATCATATCCGGATCCGCCAGGCGTTTTAACCACGGCGCACCGATATAGTCATAACCCGAAGCACACCATTTTGGAAGTTCATCTCGGAAAACAAAGGCATCCAGCTGGTGAATTAATATGAATTCAAACGCGAGGAACTTCTGATAAAAGTCAGGTGAGAGCATCAGCCTGTTATAACCTTCAACACCTTCAAAATAAAAATCCTCAAACGATATAATTTCTAGTGAGCGAAATTCATCTGTTATGGCGGAAAGTTCTAATGAAGCCGGTTTTATAACAAAGATCGGGTAGTCCGACAATGTTTTTACACATTGGGTCAGGGATATTGCCTCTAATGCCGACAGCCCGTTCTTGTAGAAAGGAATAACTATTGCAACCTGCTTTTTATTCTTCATGAAGAAATTGGTTCCTGATCACTTCGCATCAAGCGTTTTGATAATTGATTCAAGGTGCTCCTGAAAGAAAAAGTCATAACCGTTTTCACCTTCCGGAACTACGTTGATTACTTCAAACGAGGTTTCAAGAACGCGCGGAACCTTTAATGATTCAGCAATTGAGAATGGAAATGATTGATTGCCAATAAAGAATTTCGATCCGGCAATGATACTGGCCATTTCCATAAAATCATTGACCTGCACCCATTTGATATGCGGAATGATCTTTTTTATATCCTTGTATTCTGACTCGACGCCGATGAAAACGATATTCGGATAGGCATTCAGGAATTTGTAATTGATGGTGTAGTTTCTGTACCGTTCACTTCGGGCCATCACGATCGTATCAGCATAGCTTTTATCAGGAGTGGCAGTCACCCATGGACGCCAGAGTTCAGGGTTAACACCGGTAAGATAACTGCACCAGCGAGCAATGTTTCCCTTATCGAGCGGAATGCCACCTGCACGGAAATAATCCAGGTCTATATCGATGATCTGATCGGTATGAACCTCGCAAAGATCGATGTAGGGCTGCGGTGCCAGCAAAGCCATTAACATTTCAGCCATTTTTTCATTCAGCATCACATTTCCCAAAGGATGGGTATTGTATCCTGAAAGAATAAGGGGTTGTCCTAATCTTAAATAGAGCTCAATTTTTGCGTTGGTAAGCTCTTTAATCTTTTTAATTGTTGGCAGCGCATAAATGATATCGCCGGCATTGCCGCTATGGCTCAGCCGGATCCGTCCATTTTTGTTTGCGTATTCTATTATTTTATCCGGATTGGTTAATTTTTCCGCTTCTGTCAGGAAATTTGCAAACTCTAATTGTTTATGGTTTTTAAGTTCCCATTTGTATTGTTTATACAGAATTCTATCTGTATGTTTTAGCCAGAGCCTTGAAATTAAATTCCTTTTCTTGAACATTCTTCTTGGGATTTTAAGCAACTATATCTGAAACTGTATCGGACAGTTTTTCAACAACTAAATTTTTGTCTGGTAAAATTACCAGCGGTCGGCTATTCATTAAACGTTTGCATATCAATCAATCGCTTATACAAGCCATTATGCTCGATCAATTCACCGTGTGTACCTTGTTCGATAATCTGTCCATCTTCCAGTACCACGATCGAGTCTGCATTTTGTATGGTGCTCAACCTGTGTGCAATAACCAGGGATGTTCTGTTTTTCATCAGGTTATTCAGCGCTTCCTGCACCAGTTTTTCGGATTCCGTATCCAATGCAGAAGTCGCTTCATCCAAAAGCATGATCGGCGGGTTTTTTAATACGGCTCTCGCAATACAAATACGTTGTTTCTGACCACCTGAAAGTTTCATGCCGCGGTCTCCAATATTGCTTTGGTAGCCGTTATCGGTTTGAAGAATAAATTCATGAGCATTCGCAATTCTGGCGGCATGTTCCACTTCTTCCTGCGTCGCATCTGGCATTCCGAATGCGATATTGTTAAAAATGGTATCGTTGAATAACATGGATTCCTGGTTGACAACACCAATCATCGACCAGAGCGATTCCAGTTTTAAATCCTTCACGTTAATGTTATCAATACTGACACGACCGCTTTCTGCTTCGATAAATCTTGGTATCAAATCCATCAGGGTCGATTTTCCACCACCGGATGGACCGACTAACGCAATGGTCTTTCCTTTTGATATCGTAAGATTTATTGATTTTAAAACTTGTCTTTCTGAATATGAAAACGACAGGTTTTCCAGTTTTATGGAATCATTGAAGGATGTTATGGCAACCGCATTCGGCGAATCGGTGATCTGAGGTTTTTCGTCGATCAGATCCAGTACACGTTCTCCGGCAGCGATACCGGCGTGGATGGTACTAAAAGAATCTGTGATTGCTTTCGCAGGGCGCATCACCTGTGAGAAAATACCAATGTAAGATATAAATGCCGCAACGCTTAGGTCAGACTGATTATCAAGAATCAGAGAACCTCCGTATAGTACAATAGAAGTTACCATCGCCACACCAAGAAATTCAGAAACCGGGCTTCCCAACTGCTGACGACGGGCCATTTTTCTTCCTAAATCAGAATACCTGACATTTTCAGAGTCAAATTTGGTTTTTATCGCCTGTGTAGCATTAAATGATTTTATGATCTTAATACCTGTAAGTGCTTCGTCAAGATAGCTGATCATCAAACCAAACATTTCCTGAGCCTGTTTAGCCTGCTCTTTAAGTCTTTTTACAATTTTAGAAATGATAAATGCTGAAATGGGAATGACCAGCACAGCAAAAATCGTCAGTTTAAAGGAAATTGAAAAAAGCATAAAAACATACGCAAGCAGCTGCAAAGGTTCTTTGAAAAGAACCTGGAGTGTACCGGTTACGGAAAACTGAACTACACCAACATCAGAAGCAATTTTAGCAATGATGTCACCTTTGCGCTGATTGCTGAAATACCCAACGTGCAGGTTCATTACATTATTAAAAACCGTTTTCCGCAGGTTCAATAACGTGTGGATTCGAAGGTTTTCCATAATTCTCTGTGAGAAATAACGAAAAATATTCCCAAGGAGAACAGAGCCGACAATAACGGCACATACAATTTGCAAAGCACCGTATGGCCCGTATGTTAAATTCGCTTGTTGCGCGTAGTAATTCAGATAATCAGCAACTTCAAACCAGCTTTTCGGTTCTTTTATTAACTCGGTGCCGGCAGTGCCGCTTTTGAACAAAGTCATCAGCAAAGGGGCAAGAAGCGCTAAATTTAATGTTGTGAAAATTACACCCAGTATTGTGCAGATAAGGTATGGAATAGCAAATCTTTCAATGGGCCTGGCAAAAGATAATAATCGGAAGTATGTTTTCATTTTTTATATAAAGGCACAAAGATACGTTTTTATGCCATTCTGTAAATATCCGGAGGGCGAAACCCTTTTAAAAGTTAAATTGGGACAAGATATATGGTAACGTAAAATAGATCATTTTAATTTTATGAAACGCACATTATTGCATTTTTGACAGAATGATCTTTTTTATATGACCCGGTTGCCGCAAAAGGGTTGGAACAGGTTTTTTAAAAAATGTATATTCATTATCGGTTTCAATTGAAAATTAACAGAAATGGTTATGAAAAATACGGTTTGCAGACGAGAAATGTTGCAACAGATCAGCGCCTTAGGTGCATCGGCATTTTTGTATTCTTCCAATGTGTTTGCTCAAAATAATAAAAATATGCTGCAAAGAATTATTCCCGTATCCGGTGAAAAGCTTCCGGTTGTCGGCCTGGGTTCCTGGCTTCAATTTGATGTAGGAACTTCTGCCGAAGAAAGAAACAGCCTGACACAGGTGCTTAAAAAGATGAACGCTATGGGAGGGAAATTGATAGATTCTTCACCCATGTATGGCAGAGCCGAGGCGGTAATCGGCGATTTGACGCAAAGCTCAGGAATCGCAGATTCGTTTTTTTATGCAACAAAAGTATGGACCACGGGAAAACAAGCGGCCATCGACCAGATGGACGAATCGTTCAGGAAAATGCAGCGGAAACAAATGGACCTCATGCAGATACATAATTTACAGGATTGGCAAACGCACCTGAAAACACTTCGGGACTGGAAGGAGCAAGGCAAAATAAAATATATTGGTATTACGCATTATACTGCTTCCGCGCATGAGGCGCTCGAAAAAATCGTAAGATCCAAGGCTGTGGATTTTGTTCAGTTTAACTATTCAATAAAGGTGCGGGATGCAGAAAAAAGTCTTTTGAAAGTAGCACAGGATCATGGAGTTGCAGTTATAATCAACGAACCGTTCGATAGTGGGAAATTATTTAAGCTTGTGAAAGGGAAGGAGTTGCCGGTTTGGGCAGCGGATTATGACATTAATAGCTGGGCGCAGTATTTCCTTAAATTTATTTTGAGCAACAGTGCTGTAACCTGTGTAATTCCCGGGACTTCGGATGTCAAACATATAACAGACAACATGGGAGCAGGTTTTGGGAATATGCCGGATCAGGCAGGGGTACAAAAAATGATCAGATTTGTAGAATTATTTTGAAGAATTTATTCAAATATTCAGAAACAAAAAAATATACTTATCGGTTACATAAAAGTCAGTGGTTAGAAAATAAAATCAGAGGTGTATTAAATTACAATTAAATGACCTGATGAGTGCATCACTCCGGGTCATTTTGTCGTAAATACCAATTAACCGGTTAGCCGCTGATATTTGAAGACCTGAACAATCATAATCGATAACTTTTGCACCCTTGAAAAAATGTTTAAACGTAACTTTGATGCGATAAATTTACCCAGGCTGGTATTTGTTTTTTTGCTCCTGACTATACCGTTTTTCACAAACGCCCAGGACCGTTGCGGCACAATGGAGCTTCTGGATAAACGATTCAAAGAAAACCCTGCTTTACAACTTCGTTTCAATGCCCGCGAAATCCAGTTTCAGGAAATGGTGAAACAGCGGATAGCGAGCCGAAAGTCTTCAAAAACGGGTGAGTTGGTTACAGTTCCTGTTGTTTTTCATATCGTAATGAACAACCAGTCTGCTGTAACGGACGCACAGATTATAGCACAGCTTGACACGATCAACAAAGATTACGCCGGGTTGAATGCAGGTGCTTCCCGGATTCCTTCCTATTTTAAATCCTTGTTCGGGCAGTCAGGAATTCAATTTGTACTCTCCAAACGCACGCCAAATGATGAACCTACAACAGGGATTGTCAGATATAATACAACACAGAGTTCTTTCGATTACACAAACAATTTTGTAAAACATCCGGCCATGGGCGGGGCAGATTCCTGGGATACGGATAGTTATCTGAATATTTGGGTGTGTGCGCTGGCCAATAATACGCTGGGTTACGCTACATTTCCTAATGATGGTGCAGAGGATGAGCAGGGAGTGGTTATTGCGTATACGAGTCTGCCGGGGGGAAGTGCTACGGGTTTTAACGCCGGAAAAACATTGACACATGAGATTGGACATTATTTTAATCTGCTGCATATCTGGGGTGACGACAACGGGAGCTGCAATGGCAGCGACGGAGTAAGTGATACGCCAAATCAGGGAAACAGTAACAACAGTTGCAGAACAGGCGTGGTGACGGATAATTGTTCTCCGACTTCTCCGGGTATTATGTATCAGAATTTTATGGACTACACGCCAGACAACTGTCTGCTTATGTTTACGGCCCAGCAGGTGAGCAGAATGGAAACTGCTTATTCCAATTACCGTTCTTTGCTGAGTTCTTCCAAAGGGGGTATTGCGCTGGATTTAAAGAAAAAGGATGCTTCGGTAAAGCAGATTACACAACCGGAACAGCGTTTATGCAGCAACACATTTACACCGGTAGCTTTGCTTAGAAACAGAGGAAGCGAAACGCTGACTTCTTTGACCATCAATGTGAGTATAGACGATCAGCCTGCAACTTCGTATCAATGGACCGGGTCATTAGAAAGTTATGGAGAAGTGAGCGTTACGTTGCCGTCCATGACAGCCACCGAGGGAGATCATGTGCTTACCATCACCTCTTTGCTGCCAAATGGCGGAGAAGATGAAGATACTTCGAATGATACTGAAACCTTTAACTTTATTTATTATCTGCCTTCCGCGGCTCCTGTCACCGAAGGATTTGAAGGTTCCCGATTTCCTTCGACAGCCTGGGATATTGTGAATCCTGACGGAGGACAAACCTGGGAGAAAACAAGTACAGCGGCAAAAACGGGCAATGCTGCCGCCCGGATGCGAAATTTTGATTATCTGTCGATTGGTCAAAAAGATTATCTGCGTAGCCCAACGATTAATATTGCTGGTGTGGATTCCGCGTTTGTGACTTTTCAGGTTGCGGCGGCTACGTACACCACGTCTACAAATTCAGGAAATACATGGGATACTTTGCAGGTTTTGGTCAGTACCGATTGCGGTCTTTCCTATACCAGTATTTATAAAAAATGGGGGCCAAATCTCGTAACACGTACCGCAGCAACACGCACGGCCTTTACGCCATCGGCGGGAGAATGGCGCAGAGAAGAACTTGATATCAGTGATTTTATAAGCAAGGGAAATGTGCTTATAGCATTTATGAATATCAATGGCAACGAGAACGATATTTACCTGGACGACATCAATATCAGGACGGTAACTTTAAATCCGAATTTGAAGGAGGCTGGGTTTTTGGTTACGCCTAATCCTACCAGCGGGCTCATATCTGTTCAGTTTTACCCACATCCTGCCGGACTGCGGTCGATACATATTTATAATGTAAGCGGTCAGGAAATTACGAAACTGACATTGCCGGAAGGTGAAGTCAGCACAAATATTTATGAATTTAACCTGCAAAATTACGCAGCAGGCATGTATATCGTGAAAGCCGTTTTTGATGATAAAACCCTGACAAAGAAAATTGTCAAATACTAGAAGTTCTTATTTAACCTGCACTTGATTATGCTTGCCGCTCTGTTCTGGTTTGCCGGACAAGCGGCATTTTTTTGAGCATCGCTTATTAAAATAATTCCAGTTGCTCAGGATCCCGGGGTTTTCTCGGTTTTATTTCCGGTTCTCCAAAATTGGAAAGAGAAATTCCCAGTAGCCGTACAGTCTTTTCTTCTCTGTCTACTTTTTCAAGCAGTTGTTTTGCTGTATTAAAAATCGTTTCAAAGTCGCCGACTGGATGTGGATAGGAGTGATTCCGGGTGATCTGGGTGAAATCGTGGTATTTGATTTTAAGCGTAATGGTTCTTCCCTTGAGCTGATTTTTCTGGAGTCTGCGAAAAACGGTTTCGGCAATTTTGTCCAGCTCCTTATGCATCTCCTCAAATGTGCTCAAATCATAAGTGAAAGTATCCTCCGCACCAAGTGATTTCGTTTCACGATGTGTCTGCACTTCTCGCTCATCGATACCGCGCACGATTTTGTAATAAAAATGTCCTGATTTTCCAAAGTTTTTGACCAGTTCAGCTTCTGATAATTTTTTGAGATCGGCTCCGGTGAATAGCTGTAAGTTATTCATTTTCTGCGCAGTCACTTTTCCAACACCAAAGAATTTTTCAACCGGAAGGTTATTGATAAACGCTTCGATTTTTGAGGGGCCGATGAACGTCAGGCCATCAGGCTTATTAATGTCAGAGGCAATTTTGGCTACAAATTTATTGGTTGATACACCCGCGGAGGCAGTCAGATTGAGTTCATCCTTAATCGCCTTTTTGATCTGTTTAGCTATTTCGAGCGCGGAACCAATATTGAGTTTATCCTGGGTGACATCCAAAAATGCTTCATCAAGAGAAAGTGGTTCAATGAGATCGGTGTAGCGTTCGAAAATTGCTCTGATACTCCTCGATACGGACTTGTAGGCATCAAACCGAGGATAAACAAAAATAATGTCGGGACACAGCTGAATGGCTTTTCGGGAAGACATGGCCGAACGAACGCCGAATTTCCTTGCTTCATAACTTGCCGTAGCCACCACACCGCGGCCCGTCGGCGAGCCTCCAACCGCAAGCGCTTTTCCACGGTATTCAGGAAAATCGCGCTGCTCGACCGAGGCGTAAAAAGCATCCATGTCGATATGGATAATTTTGCGGTGCAAGGGTGTTTTCGTTTCTGACATGTGTTAAAAAACCAGAGAAAATCACTGATGTTCTTTTCCGAAATTTTTCTCTCCCGCTTCTATTCTGGCAGTCAGGTGATTGTCGGCCGGTGGAATCGGGCAATGATATCCGTTACTGTATGCGCAATAAGGATTATAAGCTTTGTTGAAATCAAGAATGACGGTATTGTCCTGAATATCGCCGGTTCTCAGATCAATATAACGGCCGCCGCCATAGGATTCGATGCCGTTTGTTTTATCCTTAAAAGGTAAAAACAGATAATCACGGTATTGCGGTAACGACTGCAAGCTCAGGCTCCGGTATACAGTTAGGGTCTGTTTTTTACCATGAAGACGAAATTTTAGCTGTCCATATTTGACATACGTTTTATTGGTATCACTATATGTCGGCATTTCAAAAGGCCTGCTTTTTTCTATACGCTTAAAAACGGCCGTTACCCGGTAGGTAGAATCCGGCGCAAAAAAACGCAGATAAGCCAGATCATCCTTTTTGAGCGGGGAATTTTTTGACTTTAAAAAATCGTCTTTATAATGCGTTCTGAAAATTTCAGTTTCTTCCGTGAAGTTTTGTGCCTGCACCGCATGACAAACCAATAGGAAGATAGCCAGGTTAAGAATGTTTTTCATATCAGGTTCAAAAAATAAATCCGGCAGAAGTTACCGGATTTTGTTGTTTTTGTCAATACTTGTTACCCACTAAGGGTTGGTTTTCTTAGTTGGCAGTGTATTTTATTACTTTGCTTTCGTCAAGGTTAAACTGTGCTTTTACTGCTTCATAATCCGTATAATCTAATTTTGATCCTTGTCTGGTCGACGGGAAATCAGATGGGATAATGACAACACGGAAAGTCTGGTTTTGCGTATACCGGTTTGATAAAGATCCCAGATTAAAGGCAGCATCTTCTGCTTCCAGGAAAACACTGAAATCAACTGGAGAGTAGTCGAATTTATATTGAACTCCTCTTACATCCAGAATAGGCTGAGGCATCAAACGCCAGATCGGTGTGTTAGAGTCAATGGCATCCCAAAGAACATAAACAAGAACCGCGTCAGAATCAAAAACCTTCACTTTTGTAACGTCTGTAAATTTCAAAGTATAGGTAAATTTATTTGCAGCATTGAAATTTACTTTCTCAACTTCGATGGTTGTACCTACAACATTTACTCCATCAGCTCCGGGAGCGCCTTCGTCTCCTTTACATCCGGCAAAAAGTATGGAAATGATAAATAATAGGGGGATCAGCTTTTTAGTCATGATTATTGTTTTGGCTAAGTGAGTTTTAATAACGCACAAACGTATGTTAAGTTTTTTAAATGCCCTAATAAAGTTGTTGTATTAACTTTTCATTTGCAAAATTGGTGCCAGACGCATAATGATTAATTAATTTGCAATGAATAGAGTAAGATAGTATTTTTCAGACTTGTAATATTAAATCAGTATTTAAATCAAAAATAGGAAAAGACATGATCAATCGTAGAGCTAATGCCGTTTGGAAAGGTACAGGAAAAGAAGGAACGGGTGTATTGAGTACACAAAGTACTGTGCTGGAAAATACTCAATACTCTTTCAACACGCGTTTCGCTGATGGAAAAGGTACAAACCCTGAGGAACTTATCGCCGCAGCACATGCAGGATGTTTTGCCATGCAATTAAGTTTTTTATTGAACGAAGCCGGTTTCACAGCAGACGAACTGGACGTTTCTGCAACCATCACACTGGATCCATCACAAGGAGCAATTACAAAAAGCGCTTTGGTATTAAAGGGTAAAGTTGCTGGTATCAGCGCGGAGCAGTTTGATGAAATCGCTCATGCGGCAAAAGAAAAATGTCCGGTTTCAAAAGTTTTAAATGCAGAGAAGTCTCTTGAAGTTGAGCTTTTGGCTTAATTTTTTAATTTTCTTATCAGAATGGCGGGCTAAAAGGTAATTTTCCTTTTGGTCCGCCAATTTTTTGTACCAGGTTTTTCTCCACTGTTTACAATTCCGGATAACAGATGCAGTGTTAATGGCTCCCTGTTCAATAACGCTTCGTTTTAATATTTCTTCCACGAATTCCAGCATACCACGAGCGCTCTCAACAATCTCAAGGCTGCGTGGACGGTCAGTAGTGTAAAGTTGTTCATTTGCGTTAAAAAACAAAGGTTTTAATACAGTCTTCGGGCAATTTAAAAAGTATGTTATCCTGCTTGTCTTTCATCTAGCCCAGGTAGCCAATCTAATCTCAATTTCTTTCCCGGAGCCCGCCATAATGCGCATTATTTTTTTCAGTTGTACGCACAAATGAAACATGTGCTGCTGACAACCCTATGTCAGTTGCTCATGAAAAGATTAAAAAAAGTGCTAAACGAAAACATTTGTAAAGTATCGGCTACATAATTTTATACAATGCCGAAATATTAGTAAAATTCAATTGTAATTAATTCTACATTTCAGTTTTTTTAATGTTTTTATAGTAAAATTGTTGGCTTGGATTGATAACTAGTTATATATTTGTCCAAGGTAATTATCTAATAAATAGATACTTGCATACTTGTAGAATAAGTTATCAAAGTATTTCGATGTATTTCGCCGTTCCGATTGTAAGTATTTCAATTGTTTTGTAAAATTAAAATAATACAATTAATATAAACCCGTCCTCTATGAACACGTTTTTCAAAAAGAACCTGATCGCATTTCTTAGTCTGGTGTCTGTTTCCATGCTTGCACAGTTGCCTGGTGCTGTTTTTGCACAATGTAGTACTTCGGTAGTACTTACTGTTCCTGACACTTATTATGATGAAGACTATGTTGGGAATGGGAATTTCAATGCTATTGTTTTTGGTAATCTGACAGCCACTGGTGGTGATACCGAAGGAAGGCTGGCCGTTGGCGGAGATTTCAGCGCTCACACGTACAGCGTGGGTTCCGGGTCCCAGGGGCCGCCGGCTCTGGCTAATGAGGATAACTTTATCGTAAACGGTGTTGCAGACACTCGTAACTGGGGAATGATTGGAAACTTTGTGTACAATACGCTTGCCGGTGGAGCACAGGTTCCTACGCATCCGGCCGGAACCGGAACGGATATCGGCAATATTACAAATCGCCTATCCTTCAACAACCTGAAAGCCTATTACACCACCTTGTCAACCGAACTTGCCGGCAAAACGGACAATGGTGATGTAGAATATGGTCCATATGATTACGTCCAAATTAAGCTGACAGGCAGTAATACCACATTAAATATTTTTACCGTAACGCTTCCGGAAACCAAAAGTTTTGGAATCGACATAGCTGTTCCTGCTGGTTCAGCGGTGCTTATTAACGTCACAAACAAAACCGTAGTTTTTAAAAACGGCTCTATGACAGGCGGTCAGAGAGAAAAAACATTGTTTAATTTTTCCAAAGCAACTTCGATTTCAACCAGCGGTTTTGCCATCGAAGCGCAGGTGCTGGCGCCGTTGGCAAGTCTGTCCGGTATGGGTGGAAGTATTAACGGTCAGGCAGTTATTGGTGGAAATGTATTGATGGATGGCGGGTTTGAATTTCACAATTTTTGCTCCTCATTTCCAATGCCATCTACGACGCCGCTTCCTGTAACCTTAACCAGCTTTACGGTTGGCAAAGAAGGAACGCAGGCTATTTTGAAATGGGAAACAACATGGGAAACCAACAGTGACCATTTTGAAATCCAGCACAGCACTGATGCCAAGCAATGGCGTGAAATCGGTACGTTGACTTCAAAAGGAGAAAGTAAGGAAGTTGCCCGCTATCAATATGTTCATTCCAATCCGGTAAACGGGGTAAATTATTATCGTCTGAAAATGATTGATCTGGACGGGACTTATGCATTCAGCCGCGTTCGTGATGTTTCTGTTAATGCGCCTGAGGCAGTTATGGTTTATCCTAATCCGGTTATTAATGAAGCGACTATTGCAACCCAGGACTGGACGAAGGTGAAGGAAATTTACTTGATCAATACCGCCGGAAAACGAATCGCTGTATCCACAGCTTCCGATAAAGTTGATTTGTCGAAAATAAGTGCTGGTATTTATGTTCTTCAGGTTAACCAGCTGAATGGCTCTGTAAGTACAACAAAAATTGTAAAGCAATAAGTAAGTAACCTAATCTGGATTGAATCTGTTAACTGAATCAATTGGAGCACTTAAAATTAGATTTTCTGTGCTCCATTGGTTTGAAATCAGTTATCAATAAAAAGCTCGCTGGATACACGGTCAGCAAATAATTTCCCTGCCTGTGTCAATATTATAGTTCCATTCTCAATAGCCAGCCAGCCTTTTTCTATCATCACTGAAAGTTCAGCGGCAAGTTTCACTTCAAAATTGCTGCCCGATAGTTTGTCGAGCGTTGTAAGCTGGCAGCCCCATTTAGTACGCAGCCCAGTCAGCAAATATTCATTAGTTTGGTCTGCGGCCGACAATAACTCAATCGTGGCAGGTATCTTATCCTGCTGAATTACTGTTAAATACTGAGCATTATTAGAAACATTGCTTTCACGGCTAATGCTGTTATAGGAATGCGCGCTTGGTCCGACGCCTAGATAAGGCCGCTGTTTCCAATAAGAACTATTGTGCCTGCTATATTGATTATTCCGCGCAAAATTTGATATTTCATATTGCTCGTACCCTTTATCGGCAAGACCTCGGATTAAAATTTCAAATTGCTGCGCCGCAAATTCTTCATCGATAGGTTTTATCTTTTTCTTTTTCAGCCAGCTTCCAAAGGCGGTTTGAGGCTCTATGGTCAGGCAGTAGGCGGATATATGAGAAACATTCAGATCAAATGCGCTTTGCATGTCCTGTTCGAGAATACGGTGATCTTCGGCCGGGATTGCATAAATAAGGTCTATTGAAATATTGCTGATTCCAGCATCCTGCGCAAGTTTTACGCAGTTTCCTGCTTCAAAGGAATCATGCACACGATTCAGGAATTTAAGATGCGGTTCGTGAAATGACTGAATACCAATGCTCAAACGATTAATTCCGGCACCATTCAACTGAATTAATTTTTCAATATCAAGATCATCCGGATTTGCTTCCAGCGTGATTTCGGCATCAGCGTGAACGTTGAAATGACTATGAATGGTATCCATCAAAAAGTTCAGCTCAAAAGCGTCGAGTAGGGAAGGTGTTCCACCACCGAAATAGATGGTTTTGAGTTCCTTTGTCTCCAGATAGTCTTTTCTTAAAACAATTTCCCTGGCAATGGCTTCTACGATAGCACGTTTATTTTTCGTATTCGTACTAAAATGGAAATCACAATAGTGACAAGCCTGTCTGCAAAAGGGAATATGAATGTAGAGATGCAATTTTAAATTGTTAATGGTTAAGGATTAATTGTTAATGATGGCTATTAGAATTAATCCGCCCGGTTGAAGTTTATAAAAGGTATTACAAAGAACAGGCGGGCAAAAGTTCAAAATTCTCAATACGTTCAGGAAGTAATAGCCAAATCAGCCCAACCAAATTTCCAGCCACCATCATTAACAATTTGCAATTAACCCTTGACACTTACTTCTTCCCCCATTCCCAGCCCACTTTTACACCAACCCAGAGATTTTTTTTGGGAGCTGAATTGTAGTAGCGGTTTCCAAACGCGTTCAGGTCATAACCGAGACTGTAAATACCGGCGTTAACTTTTTCGCCCGATGCAGAAATTTCGCTGTACAAATGCTGGCCCCAGCTTTTTTTCCAGGCAGCACGTGCTGTGAACATGTTGTATGGCGTGTTTTTTAACGTGTTGGCATCATTCAGAAAAAGTGTGCTTCCATACTGGTAGGTTGCATAAACTGAGAAACCGTATTTGAAAATAGCATCAAGTCCGGTGGTTTGTACAAAGCGCGGAATACCTGGAATCAATTTTCCACTCAAATCAACATCGGCCTGTTTATAGCTTTCGTAAGTGTATTTTGTATATGTGCCGGAGTCCCAGATTCTTAAAGCAACCGGAGATTTTGGATTAGCTATAATATCATAGCCCAGATTCCATTCGATTCCGACCTGCCGGGTTTTTCCGGCATTAATAAAAAATTCAGCACCCGATTCGTCAGTTCTTCTGACAATTGTTTCTTTTAATCCGAAATGATACAGACTTATTTCAGCCGTGATACGGTTGCTGATCTTCCGAATTCCAATTTCCGTATTCATTCCTTTTTCCGCATTCAGGTCCTTTCTGAATCCACCTGCAGAAGGACGGACTTCCTGCAAAGTTGGGGGAGAAAAGCCGCTGCTGTACGATGCAGTTACAGCCCAGGTTTTGGCGATTATTTTATTGATGGCAATTCTTGGTACAAAAATCCCGTCAAAAGTTCTTTGTTCTTTACTGTAAGGCAATACGAAAAAACGTTCGTATTTATATTTTGAAGTATTATAACTTAACCCGACGGTGGCTGTAAGATCTGTGAATAAAACAGCTTCCAGTTGGCTGAACGCCGTTAGGGTACTCGTACGCACATCCTCTACGGTTTGCTGTTTACCTGGCACTCCTTTATCATTGTCGTAATTTCTTTGTGCTGATCGGCTGTACTGCCATTCAAAACCGGTTGTCCAATTCGTTTTTACATCACCCAGCTGAGAGCGGTTCTGCCAGATATTGCGCCCTCCGATTCCCTGTTCATCGCGTTTTTCATAATTACTGATAAAAGGATTGGTAAAATCATTGGTGGTCAGGTATAGTGCAGTGCTTTGTGTCCAGCTGTCTGAAAGCGCCAGAGAATAATTTCCTCCGATGAGTGCATATTTTGTATAAATCGCCGCTTTTTGTGCCTCGCTACCCGGAACCGTTGCCGTGGATTGTCTGGCCAGTGTGGGGTCGGTTTGGTATTGGGCAAGATTAATTCCACCCGGCGTTTGATAATGTAAATCCGAATACATACCAATCAGTGATAAATTACCTTTTTCGCCGATTTTGCTATTGGACGAAAAGCGAATGGCATCACGTCCCATGCCACTTTGTTTTCGATAACCATCTTGTTCCTGATGCCCGTACTGAATAGAAATGTCGCCGATCTGCAAAGTCGTGCTTCTGCTCTGGAATCCGTACTTGCCAAAACCCACACTTTGCTCAACACGGTTCATACCGGGGTTATCCGTACGGCTTTGCATTAAAACCACACCGCCTGTACCGGCTCCATACAAGCTGCTGCCCGGCCCTTTGATAATTTCCATGCTTTGAATCGCACCAAAATCCAGGGAGTTAAGCGGCGTATTTCCACCGGCATCCGTGAAAGGTATTCCGTTCCAGTAAAATTTGACATTCCTGATTCCAAAAGGTGACCGGATGGTGCTCCCGCGTACCGAAAAACGGTAACTGCCGGGTGATCTTTCTTCCATCCGTACGCCGGCGATTGTGTTGATGGCGTTTGTCCAGGTGGTAGCTGAAAAACGTTCAATGGATTTAGGCGTTAACAAACCAACCGTTGCGGTGGTAGACAACCGGGTAGTTCGGGCTTCAAAAGCGTTGACGGTAATTTCATCAAGCTGGTTTATTTTTAGCGAATCTCCCTGTGGGGCAGACTGACCAAAACTTCTGGATAAGATAATAAAGGTAAATACTGGCAAAGATAAATATCGGAGCATAGGTATTAAGGATAGGAATATGTAGCAAAGTTCTCTAAAATGCGCATGATAACAAACGGTACAATATCAGTTAAAGATAATTGTAACCGAATTTATACTGTATGGTATAAATCTTAATATGTCTGACGAATCAGAAAAGTATAATTATGCCGCCGGGATCTGAGTATTTTTTTCCACAGCATTTTGTAAATAGTAAGGTATAAACGTCTGGTAGGATATTTTTTGTTTAATCTGCAATTCAATAGACTGAACTTTAATTTAAACACAAAGAAAATGAAAAAGATCACTTGGTTAGTTGCTTCAATGCTTACGATAGGAATGTTAACTTTTAGCAGTTGTTCTGAAAAAACAAAAGATTCAGCAAAGGATACAGTTGAAGGAGCGAAAGAAGATACCGAAGAGGCTTTGGACGAAACAAAATCAGATCTGAAAGATGCAGGTGATGATTTCAAATCAAAGCTGAATGAGGATAAGGAGTCTTTGAAGACGGATATAGACGATGCCATCAATAAGGTTGATCGCAAAATTGAAGAAGCCGATGCAAAAATGGATAAGGCGACTGCCAAAGAGAAAGATAAGTGGAAGGAAAGAAAAAAAGAACTTCAAAATGAAAGAGACGAACTGAAAGTTTCTTTAAACAAATTGCAGGCCGAAACTGATGAGAAGTGGGATAACTTTAAAGCAGATACAAGAACGAAAATCGATAAAATCAAAGCGGATCTTAACGATTAATTTAAAGATAAAATAGAGAAGCGAGCTGCTGGGAAGCAGCTCGCTTCTCTATTTTATTTACTACGATTTATTTCTTATCATGATTTATTTCAAAGGTAAATGAATTTCGGTCATCATGCATCGGGCAGATCCTCCTCCATTTCCTTCTATGACGGACAGATCCGTATGAATTATGCGGGCATAATCACTCAGAGCGTGTTTTTGAGCTTCTGTTAAATAGTCATGCGCCTGAGTTGACATCATCAAAAATTTATTGCCTTTCAGGTTTCTGACCATCAGCATATTTCCTGCAAAATGTCTGACTTGATCGAGCGATATTTCCACGATATATTTACTGGTTTCTTCCAGAGCGGCTCTGACCATCTGGCGTTCGTCGGGATTTTTTATGGCTTCCAGACAAACAACTGCGAAAATATCTCCGATACACATCAGTACATTGGTATGATAAACAGGTCTGTCGTTTTCGTCGGAAGCTGAAAAGGCGACCACTTCATAATCCAGCGCCTCTGCGAATGCATTTAATACGTCCGGATCGGTACGCGGCGAAAGACAGGCATAGGCGATTTTATAGCGACGGTCCAAAACCATACTTCCGGTTCCTTCCAGATATTTTCCTTCTTTTTCGAAATGAGTAAGGTCAATAATTTCTTCGATCAAAAAATCCTTTTTAAGATTTTCGATAATATCCATCCGCCGTTCAGCGCGCCGGTTTTCGGCCATCATCGGATACAAAACCACTTTTCCGCTTTGATGAAAGGAAACCCAGTTATTTGAAAAAACAGCATCGGGCCTGTACACTTCGTCTGTATCGTCGAAAATATGCAGATCCAGTCCCGTGATCTCCAATTGTGAAATCATCAGATCAAATTCTTCACGGGCCTTTTCCTGCGCAATAACATTGGTTTGTTCAGCAAATTCCTTTTGTTGAAATTCATTGCTCCCGGCAGTTTGCGTATTAAACCCGAACTGAACCGGCCGGATCATCATAATCCGGGCTGTGGATTGTGGTTGTATATGGGCGGAAGTGGTTATCGTACGCATAGGAGTTTGTTATTTTAGTAGTTGGGAAGTATCTGCAATTTAGTATGTTATTAGTCCGTTTGCAACGATTTTTAATCTCTTAATATTGGCATGCTCATGCAGTGAGATCCTCCTCGCGCCCGGGACAGCTCTGCTGATGGCAAGGTGATAAAAGTATTGGTCAAAGTTTCCGGGGAAAGCTCATCGCTTTCAAATTTGGCAATCAGATCTGCTGCTTTAATAATCCTGAACCCTTTTTCCCGGAAAGCATCCAGCGTTTTATCGTTCCTGTCATATCCGATTACCACGCCGTCTTTTACAGCCAGTAAATTGCAGGAATCCGTCCATTGTTCCCGTTCGCCATAAGGAAACTGGTTATTGCCGGAATAAATAAACTGTACTTCTTCAACACTTCCAAGATCATTCCTGCTGATATCGGCCAAGAGGTCTTCCAGGTTTTCAATCTCTATCGGTTTATGTTCAAGGCCTTTTATAAATTGAAGGATCTGAAATTCAGGATTGGTTTCTTTCGGTGCAAAAAAGTGCAGGACGTCTTTTTTCTTGGCTTCATCACCCAGTCTTCCAATGCTGCTGAGCAGTACCCAGATATTCTTTTTTACCTGTGTGAAAATGGTATCAATATGCATGTAATCCCGTTTTTTTGGGATTTTTATAATGGTTATCGTGTCAACGACATTTTTTTCGAAAAGTATTTTCATTACCTGTTGCGCCGCATATACAGAAGTGCGCTCGCTGCAGCCAATCAACAAATGTCTCGGAGAAACCATCATGACGTCACCGCCTTCCAGCGTACAGCGATGATAATCGCTCGCTTTTTCATCGTCGGGAAGCAAAAAATGACGCTCATTTTCGGGTATTTCGATAATATTTTCTTTCAAAGCACTGAATATCGGATGATGAAAGAAAATAAATTGTGCTAAAATAGATTCCCTTGTCCGGGCAGATTTTGCAGGTTTATTCAAGAGTATATGATCATTGATCACAATCCCGATATCCCGCATGAAAATCAGATTGGGCAAAGGCGCAAACAACATTCGTTTGTCGGAAAGGGAGCCTGAAATGAAAATTTTAGCCAGTTCATCAGGATCAAAAGTATTCAGTTCATTCTGTGTTTGATAAGAACACCTTTCAATGCCGCAAATGGCTGCGGTAAGTTTTATCCGGATGTTTTGATCTTGCAAAATTTCGCCAAGCAATTTCTGGATATCAATAACCCGGTCGGAGTTGAAATAATTGTCAGATCCCGGAATATAAAATGAACGGGTCGGATCTGCGTCAATCTCTTTCAGTTTTCCTTTTATTTTTTCAGGATCCAGGAAATACAGAAGCAGTTTTACATAAAAATCGTACTCACTCTTGCGCATGGTATCAAGGTGTACGATATCTTCAAACAACCAGTCCTGTGCTTTGGACGGCACAACTTTTCCCAAGCCGCGGTCGGGACTATGAATTAATAACCGTCTTAATGTGCCAACTTCGGAAGAAACATGTATTTCGGAAGAAAATGGATTTTCTGATTTCATATGCTAAAAAACGAATAACGCCAGTCGCAAAGTAAAGCGGAAATTTATAATAAAGTTATTTGTTAAGTGCTTTGTGTACTTTTATAATAGGATGTGTTTTAAATTATCCTGTTTCATGGAACATACACGCCTGGAAAAAGGTTGTTAAAGATGTATTACCAGATTGTTTGGTTAAGACGGGGTGGTTATTTTCATATACGGCCAAAGCTTACTACTTTTGCGGTAAAATACCAAGAACTACATATACAAGTATAAATTAAGTTATGCTCTCAATTAATGGATTACGCGCCTCAATCGAAGGTAAAGAAATATTAAAAGGCATTAACCTGGAAATTAAGCCAGGGGAAGTTCATGCCATCATGGGACCCAATGGATCGGGGAAAAGTACTTTGGCGTCTGTTTTGGCAGGAAGAGAGGAATATGAAGTTACCGGAGGAAGTGTAACTTTTGACGGAAAAGATTTATTGGATTTGGCGGCAGAAGAAAGAGCGGCGGAAGGAATTTTTCTTGCTTTTCAGTATCCTGTCGAAATTCCGGGTGTTACCACCATCAATTTCCTTAAAACTGCTGTTAACGAAATACGTAAATATAACGGAGAAGAACCTCTGGATGCTGCTCGTTTCCTGAAAATGGTGCGTGAAAAAGCGAAATTGGTTAGCATGAATGACTCCTTGCTGAAACGTGCTTTGAATGAAGGTTTTTCAGGCGGTGAGAAAAAAAGAAATGAAATTTTCCAAATGGCTGTTCTTGAACCGAAACTTGCTATTCTGGATGAAACCGATTCAGGACTTGATATTGATGCCTTGCGTATTGTTGCAGAAGGTGTTAATTCACTTCGTTCTCCTGATCGTTCTGCTATTGTAGTAACGCATTATCAACGCCTTCTGGATTATATCGTTCCTGATTTTGTACACGTACTTTACAAAGGAAGAATTGTTAAATCCGGTGGCAAGGAACTTGCATTTGAATTGGAAGAAAAAGGATATGACTGGATTAAGGCCGAAGTGGAAGCTGCGGAAGTAAATCAATAATCTGTCATTTTAACTTTCAGGTTATTATTGGATTGACCATCCGGTTGATCAAGTAACATCACTTTCAATACCAAAAAGGAATGAGTACCGAAACCATAGATTTAAAAACGAAGCTAATCACTGATTTTCACGCACGGGAATCCGTAATGAATGGTGAAGCAAAATCGGCTTTTTATCAGAAAAAACGTGCTGCACTGGCTCAATTCGAAGAATTGGGTTTTCCAACACCTAAAAACGAGGAGTGGAAATACAGCAATGTTCGTGATCTGATCAGCACTTCTTATAATTTTAATACCAGCGACACGCTCTCGTCCGAAGATCTGATTGATCTGAGAATGCCTGAGCAGGCTGCCAATATATTATATTTTGTAAACGGTCATTATAATGCCGCATTGTCTACAATGGTTTCTTCTACGGAACAGATCATTATAGACTCTTTACAAAATGCTTACAAAAACAATCCCGAGCTTGTCAATTCCTATTTTGATGAACTGGTAAAGGATGATACCGATGCTTTTACGTCTTTAAATACAGCTTTCGCCCACGACGGTGTTTTTATTCACGTTCCTGATAACCAAACTGTTGAGCACCCTGTCATCTTACGCTTTGTGAGTGATGCCCGTGAGGAAAACATAGGTAGTCAGCCACGTAATATCATTGCTGTTGGTAAGAATGCACATGTAAAGATCGCGGAAGCATTCCGGACCATCGGTGAGCAGCGTTCTTTTACGAATGTTGTTACGGAGATCAATGTAGGAGAAGAAGCAGGAGTGGAATATTACAAAGTTCAGAATGAAAGCGAAAATGCCTACCATATCGGAACCACGCAGGTTCGCATGCTGGACAAGTCGCACTTTTATGCTGCAACTGTTACCTTGAACGGAAAGTTTACCAGAAATAACCTGAATATCGTTATAGATGGTGAACATTGCGAAGCTTACATGTACGGATTGTATTTTCCTGATGGAACACAGCATGTTGATAATCATACTGTTGCAGATCACCGTAAGCCTAATTCAGAGAGTAACGAATTATACAAAGGAATTTTGCGCGATAAGTCGAAAGGTGTTTTCAACGGGAAAATATTCGTTCGTCCTGACGCTCAGAAAACCAACGCATTCCAGTCTTGCAAGAACATCGTTTTGTCTACCGAAGCTACGATGAACACAAAACCTCAGCTTGAAATTTTTGCGGATGATGTGAAATGTTCACACGGAACCACGACCGGACAAATTGATGAGGAAGCATTATTCTACATGCGCTCACGTGGAATTTCTAAGCCAGAAGCCATGTCATTATTGATGTTTGCTTTTTGTGCCGACGTAGTTTCACAAATTAAGATTGACTCAATCCGTGAATATCTTGAAAATGTAATTGCAGAAAAACTATCTGAGAAGTAAACTTTTTTCTGTTTTTACAATATACTTTTTTTGTAATGCCCAACCTTCTCTTCAATTGGGTTGGGCATTTTTCTAACTACCCGACAGAATGACTAATTTCCCAGATATAACATCCATCCGTAACGATTTCCCTATTCTTAATGAAATAGTAAACGGGAAACAGCTTGTGTATTTTGATAACGCCGCAACAACTCAAAAACCTCGTATTGTACTGGATGCGTTGTCGGGATATTATGAGCATTACAATGCAAACATTCACCGCGGTATCCATCATCTGGCGGAAAAAGCAACGGCGGCTTTTGAAGATTCACGCCGCAGGTTACAGAAATTTATTAATGCACCTTTGGCTGAGGAGGTTATTTTTACCTACGGAACGACCGATAGTATCAATCTGGTTATGCAGACTTACGGGCGTAAATTTCTGAAAGAAGGGGATGAAATTATCATTTCCACGATGGAGCACCACTCCAATATCGTTCCATGGCAGATGTTATGTGAGGAAAAAGGCTGCGTGTTAAGAGTGATCCCTATTAATGAAGAAGGAGAACTTTTGATGGATGAGTATGAGAAAATGCTTTCAGAAAAAACAAAATTTGTTTCCGTTGTGCACGCTTCCAACGCGCTGGGCACGATAAATCCTGTTAAAGAAATCATTGAAAAGGCGCACAATGTGGGTGCGAAAGTATTATTGGACGGAGCGCAGGCCAGTTCTCATTTGAATTTGGATGTGCAGGCTCTGGACGTTGATTTTTATGCCTTGTCCTTACACAAGATCTACGGGCCAACGGGGATGGGGATTTTGTACGGAAAAAAAGAATTGCTTGATGCGATGCCCCCATACCGTGGTGGTGGAGAGATGATCAAGGAAGTAACATTTGAAAAGACAACTTATAACGAATTGCCCTACAAATTCGAGGCGGGTACTCCGAATATTGCAGATGTAGTGGCTGCAAAATATGCTCTGGATTATGTGGATTCTCTGGGCAAGGAAAATATAGCCGCATACGAACACAGCCTGCTTCAATATGCTACGGAGGCTGTTCGTGACATCAAAGGACTGCGGGTCATCGGACAGGCGAAGGAAAAAGTGAGTGTACTTTCTTTTGTGATTGAAGGGATTCATCACCAGGATATTGCTGTGATTCTGGATAATCAGGGAATTGCGGTCAGGACAGGTCATCATTGTACACAGCCATTAATGAGCCGTCTGGGAATTTTAGGAACCACACGTGCATCATTTGCTGTTTATAATACGATTGAAGAAATTGATAGTCTTATAGCCGGATTACACAAAGTGAAGAAGATGCTGGGTTGATTGACTTGATAAATTTTTATATTTACACACTATAACTCTGTTAAAAATGAATAGTCATATTATTGAAGCAAGGCGATATCTTGATAATGCCAGGGAAATTTTAAGCGACAAGGCGAAAAAGGAAGACGGAATCTATCAGGATCAAAAATATGTAAAAATGGCGGGACACACTGCTTATGTTGGTGTCCTGGTAGCGTTAGATTCATTTTTAGGAAAAAAGGGAAAAGGAAGAAAGGACGTAGATTGGTATAAGCAACAATTATCAGCCCTTGATAAGAAGTTACTTGGAAGATTTCTTGCGGTTTATGATACTTTACATTTATCAATGAGCTATGACGGAAATCCAAGTGCCTTGGTTGCAAAAGCCGGGTTGGAAGAAGCAGAAGTTATTATTCACTGGTTGGAAAACCGAATGGCTGAAGCCTGAAAATTTATGAATTGTTAAATTATGACAATCAACGAAGCACAAGACGAACTAATCGAGGATTTTGAATTGTTTGATGATTGGGAAAGCAAGTACGAGTATATTATTGATCTCGGAAAACAATTCCCGCCGTTGGAGGAACAATACAAAACCGAAGAAAATATAATCAAAGGTTGCCAGTCCAGGGTATGGTTAAATGCTTTTATGGATGGTGATTTATTGAAATTCGAGGCTGATAGTGATGCCATTATTGTAAGAGGACTGGTTAGTATGCTGGTTAAAGTTTTATCGGGTCATACGCCGGAAGAAATTGCAGCAACGGAGCTTTATTTTATGGAGAAAATCGGGTTGCATCAGCATTTGGCACAGACAAGATCCAATGGACTGGCATCAATGCTTAAACAAATGCGTACTTACGGGCTGGCCTATCAGGCGGCGAATTAAAAAAATATTGAAAGTGAAAAACTAACACGCTTCACTTGATGTTATCATAACTAAAAGAGAAATGACAGAATCAGAATTAAGGGAAGAAGTTGTCAAGGCTATAAAAACGGTTTATGACCCGGAAATTCCGGTTGATGTTTATGAGCTTGGCTTAATATATGATCTGAAAATATTTCCGGTTAACAATGTTTTCGTTTCAATGACATTAACTTCTCCATCTTGCCCCTCGGCTGGTACATTACCAGGTGAAGTGGAGCAAAAAATCAGAGAAGTTGAAGGCGTAAATGATGTTAGTATTGAGCTTACCTTCGATCCTCCGTACACAACAGAAATGATGTCCGAAGAGGCAAAACTTGAACTTGGGTTTATGTAGGTTCCAGCGGTTGGTTATTAGCTTTTAGCGATTAACTTCCGGCTCGGATTAATTAATAAGAATTCTATAATGTCAATAATAAGCTAAATGCCTAACCGCTGATAGCTATCAGCTTATCAAATTATAACTTTAAACATTAATATAATATGTATCCACCACAGTTAGTAGCGCCTATGAAGGCTGAATTGACTAATGTCGGTTTTCAGGATTTGACAAGTGCACAGGAAGTAGACAATTTCATTCAGAACATGAAAGGTACTGCTTTGGTAGTGATCAATTCAGTTTGTGGTTGTGCCGCAGGTGCAGCGCGTCCGGGTGTGAGAGCTTCTCTGGAGCGCAGCGAAGTGAAGCCTGATCAATTGGCAACTGTGTTTGCAGGTTTTGATCTGGAAGCTGTTGCTAAAATGCGCGAATATACTTTGCCATATCCTCCGTCTTCACCGGCGGTTGCACTTTTCAAAGATGGTGAGTTGATCCATTTCGTAGAGCGTCACCACATTGAAGGCCGTTCAGCTGAAATGATTGCTCAGCATTTGCAAATGGCTTTTGAAGAATTTTGTGCGGAAGAAGCATAATTGAATTCTTTTTAATATTTTAAACGGCTACTTTCAAATCAATTCGAAAGTAGCCGTCTGTTTTTTATAGATTTATTTTCAAATCTGAATAGTATGCGGGGACATCGTTTCACCAAGTTTATACCAGCAGAGCAAACCGGAAATAGCAAGTTTGATCAGCTTTTTGATATTTTTCAGCAGTTATTGCTGATGACATCAGGTGATGTAAGCGAAGCTATGTCGTGGCTGAGTGAGTTGGACAGACAATATAATCTCACCAACGATTCTTATGGTATTGGAGATTTCTTTGATGATTTAAAGAAAAAAGGATACATCACAGAAGAAAAGGGTGAGGGAGATGGCAAGCTGATCATGACGCCCAAAGCTGAAAAAAGTATCCGGAAAAGTGCTTTGGATGAAATTTTCGGTAAACTGAAAAGATCTAAATCGGGAGGGAATCATCATACACCGTACATGGGAACCGGGGATGAACTGAGCAGTGATATCCGTCAGTTTCAGTTTGGTGATACCTTGGATCAGATCGCCATGACAGAATCCATCAAAAATGCACAGGTAAATCACGGAATAGGTGATTTTATGCTGATGGAAAATGATCTCGAAGTTGTAGAGCGTGAGCAAAAAACAACAACAGCAACAGTGGTGATGATTGATATCAGCCATTCTATGATTTTGTATGGCGAGGACAGGATCACGCCTGCAAAAAAGGTAGCTTTGGCGCTGGCTGAACTGATCAGGACAAAATATCCGAAAGATTCTCTGGATATTATTGTTTTTGGAAATGATGCCTGGCAGATACAGTTAAAAGATCTTCCTTATCTGGAAGTTGGCCCTTACCATACCAATACCGTAGCGGGACTAGAGCTTGCCATGGATATTCTTCGCCGCAAGAAAACGCGTAACAAGCAGATTTTCATGATTACGGACGGGAAGCCAACTTGTTTGAAAGAGGGCATTAAATATTATAAAAACAGCTTTGGCCTGGATCGGAAGATTATCAGTAAAACCCTGACGTTGGCAGCACAATGCCGTCGTTTGGAAATTCCTGTGACTACATTTATGATCGCCACGGATCCTTACCTGAAACAGTTCGTTCAAAATTTTACGAAAGTAAATAACGGACGGGCCTATTACAGCAACCTGCAAGGTTTGGGAGGATTTGTACTTGAAGATTTCCAGCGTAACCGCAGAAAGAATATGAAATAATCGTTGGCCGGATGGATCCCGGCCAACGATTATAATTATTTTTTACCCACTGAAATCATATTGGCAAACAGGCGGTAGGCACCGGTAACACCTGCCGGCAACTCTCGGAAGAAAGATAAACCGGTGTAGATATAATGCCCTTTTCCGTATTTAGCGTATAAAACGCTTCCTTCTTTTAAACTTTCATCTGTATCATTACTGGAAAAAATCGCTTCGTAATGTGTTTTATCCCAATCTGCTGCAAAATATAATCCTCTTTCCTGGATCCAGCCTTTAAAATCACTGGCAGTTATTTTGTTTGGGTAATTCAACAAAACATGTTCAGGTTTTAAAAATCTCATTTCGGCATCTTCCTCAGCCACCCGTTCCTGGCTCAATTGAATCGGGTAAGGCCCGATCTGTTTCACGAGCAAATGTGCAGGAATAGTATATTGGACAACCATAGTACCGCCATTTTTAACATAATCCATCAATTTCTCCTGATAATAAGTAAGGCGGGTTTCGGTATTGTATGCCCGGATCCCCACAATAATGACCTCATAAGCACTCAGATCTTTTGACAATGCCGCTTCGTTGAGCATCGTAACAGTACAGCCCATTTGTCTCAAAGCCATGGGTACGTCGTCGCCAGCGCCAGCGATGTAGCCAATTTTTGTCACAGTTGTTTTTACATCCAGTTTCGCCAGTTTGGCCTCCGCAGGCGGGAATAAAGTCTGGCTTGGTATATGGCGATAGTTGATTGTGCGTATTGATTTGTCGTACGATTTCCCATCTACAACAGCCACCGATTTGAGAAAAGCATCTTCATTTTTGGCCGGTGGTGTTATTGAAAATGCAAAATTTTGTTCCTGATATTTTTCAGTCAGATTGAAGTTCGCGCTTTCAGGAGCCGATTTCCATCCTTTTGGTAAATCCAGTTTTACAACTCCTTTTACCTGAGTCTTTTGCGCTTCTACCATCACGCTGACCACTTTTGGCGAAGCATTTGGGAAAATGAAAACCGGTTCATTAATATTAGTAGTAACAGCCGGGCGAATCTCAAAAGTACGGTAAATTTCACCCTGCGCAGGATCCGTGAATTTGTAAGTCCAGGCTCTTGTATATGTAAATTTCTGACCATCAATTTCAAAATTGAAATCAGTTTTGGTTTCTGGTCTGTTTTCCGGATATCCGATATCCAATTGATTGTCAATCTGGAATATGCCTTTGTCAATCGGTTTTTCCAACCAATAAGGTTGTGTTGTTTTTAAGTTTTCCGGCAAATGCGCTTTTACAGCGAAAGCATTCATTTCGTTTGAACCTAAGAAAAGATTAACAGCACTGTCGGATTTACTTCCCGTCCAACGGAGCGAAATAAGTTTAACAGGATATTCAGAGCGTTTTACCAGCGATATTCTGATAGCGGCAACATCTCCGGCAACGGCTGAAAAATCAGAAGGGTTTGTTTCAAAAAATAATCCGGCACACTGAATAAGGAGTTCACATATTTCCTGTTTTTTAGCCTTCACATATATATTGCTGCTATCCAGTTTTACAAGTTCCTGATTGATTTTAAGCAAGGCTGGAATAGACGACGCTGGATTTTCTATCTTATAATTTGCAATGGCATCAGAAACAAGTGTTTTCACTTTCTGACTTCCCGGCACACGGTTCCATGTAATATCGATGTCATCAAAAAGTCCTTTTTCCGCAGGTTCACCCTCTTTATGTAAAAAATAATCAATTCTTTCGCCGCGCACAGGAGAGCTTCCAAAGCCCTGACTTTTATGCTGGCTGCGGCTTTCAGCGGCAATTTCAGTATATGATTTTCCCAGGGTAGGGTTGTAGCCGCCAATTTCGACCGAGATGTATGGGTTTTTCTCGCCCTCGGGTTTTTTATTCGTAAAACCGGGTGTAAAAGTGTTCCAGACCAGACGTTTGGCCTGCCAGACTTTTACATATTTTAACTGATCGGGGTATGAATTTGGATCTGCGGCCAGCTTGAAAGCTTCCTCTGCCAGATAAGCGGACGTCTGATGATGGCCATGACCCGCTCTCGGGTCAGGTGGAAAGCGGGTAATGATAACGTCTGGCTGGAACTTACGGATCATCCAGACCACATCACCCAAAACTTTATTCCGGTCCCAGAAATTCAAGGTTTCGTTACGCGTCTTGGAAAACCCGAAATCATAAGCACGCGAGAAAAACTGTTGGGCTCCGTCAATTTTCCGGGCGCCAAGCAATTCCTGAGTACGGATCACACCGATGTTATAACCTTGTTCGGCACCAATCAGATTTTGTCCCCCATCCCCGCGGGTCAGCGACAGATAACCCGTCCGGACAAGCTGGTCTTTGGACATATAAGACAGCATGAGTGTATTTTCATCGTCCGGATGGGCAGCGATATGAAGCACAGAGCCCAGAACATTTAATTTTTTTATTCCCTGATAAATTTCACTGGAAGATAAATTTGGGACTTGCGCCCGGATTTGAAAGGACAAAAAGGCAAACAGAAGGAACGTAAATTTTTTCATAGAAAAAGGTATAGGCTTAGCATTAAAAGGAGAATTGCGGAACAAAACCGCTATCTATTTTACAATGTACGGGTAAGCACGTAATCTTCAAAGACTTCATAGTGAACAGCTAACTTCTTCTGACTTTCATTTCGGATCATTACTTCAATAAGTCCATCCGGCTGTGCTTCAAAAGAGGTGCAGAAAATCTGGTTTTTGATATCCAGTTCGTGCGATGACACATATTTAAAGACCGATTCCTTACATGACCACAGAATATTCAATAAAATGAAGTCATGTCTATCAACCCATAATTGCTCCTGATTGTTCAGGAAATAATCGATTCCTTTTCCGATGTCTGGTTTTATTTTCTGAATATCCACACCAGCGGGATTTTGCCTGTTCAGATACACGGCTGAATACAGCTCTGAATGAGAAATAGAGATGTTGTATTCACCTGTTTCCAGGATCGGTTTTCCGAGTTCAGTATAAGAAATTTCAGAAGGTGTAATCAGCATTTCTTTTGCCAGGCACCGAGCTGCAAGCCATTGCCGTTTGCGCTTATCATTTATTTTTTTTGATAATATGCCCTTGTCAAAAAGTGAAAGATTTGCGATTGAGACCAGTTCCTGAACCGATTCGGTGATTTTCCAAAGCCCCAGTAAGGCATCTCCGGATAATATTTTTTTATATATCAAGCCCATTTAATTCGTAATTTTACGCGTTAATGAATAGAAGAAGGAAAAAACTTTTAAAATCCTGCTTCTGAAATTATCATTCCCAGCAAAGTATATGTGGCCAAAAAATAGATTAGCGCGTAATATCCTAAAATTTATCACCATATCTTTTCTTGTTGCAGGTTTGGCCTTCGGACTTTTTATCTGGCGGGTAAAATTACCGACGCCACAGATCAGCAGCAGTAAAACGCCTCAAAGTTATAAACGAATTCAGCTTGGCCCCGATCATTACAAAGTAGATAATTGCTGGCTTAAAAAGAATGAACAGGGGATATGGGAAATGTACCTGGAAGGCAGCCCTTACGAACGAGGCCTGATTTACGGAGTCCTTGCCAAAGAATTAATGGAAAAGCAGGAAGTTCATTTCGTTGCTCAGATAAAGGAAATTATTCCCAATGCTTTTTTTCTTCAGGTGCTCAAAGGTTTTGTTGCATGGTTTAATAAGGATATTTATAAATACATCCAGGACGAAAACTTACAGGAGATCTACGGTGTTTCGCAGTCGTTTTCGGAAAAGTTTAATTACATCGGCCCTAAATATTACAGAATCCTGAATTATCATGCTGCCCATGATATCGGACACGCTCTCACGGACCTGAATATGGTTGGCTGTACGTCCTTTGCCGTTAGTAATTCATTATCAGAAGATTCTACGCTGATCATTGGCCGTAATTTCGATTTTTATATGGGTGATGCTTTCGCAGAGGATAAGCTCATTGTGTTTATAAATCCGGATAAGGGGTACAAATTTGCTTCTTATGCGTGGGCGGGTTTGACGGGCGTTGTCTCCGGGATCAACGAAAAAGGCATTACTGTTACCTTAAATGCTTCAAAATCTGATATTCCTTATGGAGCAAAAGAACCTATTTCCTTGCTGGCCAGAGAAATTTTGCAATATGCCGGCACAATCGAGGAAGCCAATGCTATCGCCAAAAAACGCGAAACCTTTGTATCCGAATCACTTCTGATTGGTTCTGCAAAAGATAATAAAGCGGCGATTATTGAAAAATCACCGCAAAAAATGGATGTCTATTATTCGGGGAAAGATTATCTGGTTTGTGCCAATCATTATCAGGGAGGTGCTTTTATCAGGGATTCTGTCAACATAAAAAACCTGGAAGAGACGGATTCCAGGGCACGCTTCGACAGGATGAACCAATTAATGACACGTTCTTATCCGATGACTGTTGACAAAGCAGCCGAAATTTTAAGAAACAAGGAAGGCTTGAACGATACATTCATAGGTTATGGAAATGCCAGATCTTTGAACCAGCTGATTGCACATCATGGTGTTATTTTTAAGCCCTCCGAAAAAAAAATATGGATTTCCACACCTCCTTATCAGCTTGGAGCATTTATCTGTTATGATTTAAATGATGTTTTCAGCCATAAGGAAAACTTTCACGCCATTGATTCTCTGGCCATAAGGGCGGATACTTTCCTGCTCTCGCAGGATTATAAAAAGTTTGAGGCTTTTAAAGTGACCAAGCAAAAAATTCATAAATATGTGATGCTGGGCATTCCGTTTAAGCTTTCTCCTGCGGAAGAATTTGCCATGGTGACCAATAATCCTGAAAGCTACGTGACTTACCTTGCTTTGGGAGATTATTACGAAAAAGAAAAAAACTATGATAAGGCAATTGGTTATTATCAGGAATCCTTACAGCACGTTGTAGCTTCCAAAAATGAAATTAATGCGATTCGAGCAAAAATTGAAGCTTGTAAAAAAGACAGAACCTGAAAATTGATTCTACGGAAAGTCGAAATAAGAATTAACACGCATCCCTTTATGACACAAGAAATTCTGGCCTCACAAAGCCAAAAGTTATCAAACATCCTGCGCTATCTCAACGCCAACTCTTCTTTTTACCAGCGTATTTTCCGTGATTTTGAAATTGATATTGAGTCTGTGAGAACGCCTGCGGATCTGGTGAAAATTCCATTTACGACCAAGGATGATCTTGCACTGTACAACGATGATTTTCTTTGTGTTCCTAAAAACAGGATTTCTGATTTTGTAACTACCTCGGGTACCCTCAGTGATCCGGTTGCTTTTTATCTAACGGAAAAGGATGTAGACCGGCTGGCTAGCAATGAAGCCGAAGCTTTTGCCTGTGCCGATGGATCTGATCAGGATATTTATCAGCTCATGACTACGATTGATCGCCGGTTCATGGCGGGCTTGGCTTATTGGATGGGGGCAAAAAAAATGGGTGCCGGGATGATCCGCGTCGGTCCGGGAGCGCCGTTTTTACAATGGGAGTCGATTCAACGCTTTTCTCCGACTGTACTGATCGCGATTCCTTCCTTTATTCCACGACTTATTGAATACGCGGAAGCAAATGGCATTGATTATAAATCTTCCTCGGTTAAGTCGGTTCTCTGCATCGGTGAGCCTATCAGAAATCCGGATTTTACATACAATGAGTTAGGCAAAAGAATTACTTCTCAATGGGACGTAAAATTATATTCAACCTATGCTTCCACAGAAATGGGTGCTGCTTTTACGGAATGCAAGGAGGGAAAAGGCGGGCATTTAAATCCGGATCTGCTGATTCTGGAAGTGGTGGGCGAGGACGGAAATCATGTTGGTGAAGGAGAAATGGGTGAAGTGGTGGTAACCACGCTGGGTGTTGAAGGAATGCCTTTGCTGAGATACAAAACGGGAGATCTTTGTCATGTCTATTACGGCCAATGTGGATGTGGCAGGCATAGCACGAGGCTTGGCCCGGTGGTAGGCAGGAAGCAGCAGATGATCAAATTTAAGGGGACAACTATTTTCCCTCCGGCGCTTTTTGATGTGCTGGATATGGTACCGGAAATTGATTTGTATCAGGTTGTCGTGTCAAAAAATGAGTTTGGTAATGATGAAATTACCATTCTCCTGACCATGAATCTTGAAACGCCTGCTTTTAAGGAAAAGCTTCATTCTTTGTTCAAATCACGTTTGCGTGTGACGCCTGCGCTGAGCTTCATCACCGCTCAAGAACTAAACCATCGAATATTTAAACAGGAAAAAAGAAAACCTGAAAAGTTGATTTATATTTGATCCCTGTTCAATATAAATGATGTAAGCGTATGAAAAACTTTACTTTTGCCACCCTGGTTATAGGTTTGATTCTGACATTTCAGGCTGGTTTTGCGCAAAGAATTGACCTTAGATCCGGAGATGTCGCTGTTCTTTCTGATCAAAAAGTAGTGAATGTTCAGTATGACTATTCCAATTTCGGAGTTGGTAAATTTGAAACGGAAAAAGAATATCTTGATAAAAAAGCCGCTGAATACAATGCGAAGGAAGCGGGCAAAGGTGATGAGTGGAAAAAACACTGGGTATCGGATCGTAAGGATAAATATGAACCCAAGTTTGAAGAGCTTTTTAACAAAGGATTGGAAGACAGAGGTTTGAAAGCCGTGCAGAATAGTCCGGACGCTAAATACACCCTGGTTGTGAAAACGGTTTTTCTGGAACCGGGTTTTAATGTAGGTGTAATGCGTAAAAATGCTTATGTCAATTATCAGATTGATGTGATAGAATCAGCAGGCAAATCGAGAGTTGCTGAATTTGTGATGAATAATATTCCTGGTGGCCAGTTTATGGGTTTTGACTATGACGCCGGTGTCAGGATTGCGGAATCGTATGCAAAGGCAGGAAAGACCTTGGCTGCATTCCTGGATAAAAAACTGAAATAAATTTTAATATTTCCTTATTTTTGAAGGCGTTTGACAAAAGCATTCTTTCCCAAATGCTTTTTTAATAATGTCTTTTCATCTTATATTCAATGTCCATGAAAAAGTTTGTATTCTTTATTTTTACCTTATTTTTAGCTGGTCAGGTTTCTGCACAGCAGTCATTGTCTGATTTATTTGCTGGTAAGGCGAAGTTGGTATTTTTGGGGTTGGATTTTACGCAGGCAAAATATATTGGAAAAATTGGTTTTACAGATCCTGTTGCGATCAAAAATCAGCACATGGTAAGCTGGAATAACCTGATTGAAGCTGAACCGAAAAAATTCTCTTTACAGGATGCATTTAAATTGAAATCAGATCAGTATGAATCCAAAGTTGCTGACATGATCAAATTGAACGAGTCTGTAAATGTGAAAGACAACATTACCGAGGACCCTTATGCAATTACTGAGGATCAGGTAAAAAAATCGGTTTCAAAATATTCTTTAAGTGAAAAGGACGGTATTGGCCTGGTTTATGTAGTGGAAAGCCTGAATAAAAATGCAGAAAAATTATATGCATGGGCAACTTTCATCGACCTGAGTACAAAAAAAGTGCTTTATACCGAAAAAGTTGAAGGCTCGGCCGGTGGTTTCGGATTCCGTAACTACTGGGCAGGCGGTGTTTATAAAATCAACAAAGCCATCGATTCAAAATATTACAAACAGTGGAGTAAGGCTGTAAAATAATAAATGCGCCGCGAAAGACAGTGGTAACTGATTTCCGGACATTGCGTGAACTAAACTAATTGTTAACGGAAGCTGTGCAAAGCTACTCGCAAAGGGCTTTGTACAGCTTCCTCCTTAACTGATGATCCCGGCTTTGAAACAAATTCATATCCTGTTGATGCTAAGCATATTCTTGTTTTCAGGATGTACAAAGATATTTTATCGTTCAGCGGAAAAAGCTTTTCATAAGGGATTACAGGATCAGCCTTATGATGTGATCATCGTACCGGGTTTCCCGTATCAGGGAGAAAAATGGGACATGGTGCATAAAATGAGGATTCACTGGGCGAAATATCTTTATAGCCAGGGATTTACCAAAAATATTATTTTCTCCGGATCGGCGGTGGCGACCCCATACGTAGAAAGCAAAGTTATGGCTTTATACGCTGAGGCTCTGGGTATTCCTAAGGATAAAATATTTACGGAAGAGAAAGCGGAACACAGTACCGAAAACGTTTATTATTCCTATAGGTTGGCAAAAGAACTGGGATTTACTAAAATTGCACTGGCTTCTGATCCTTTTCAAAGCAGCTACATGGGCAAGTTTATGCGGAAATTTGAATTACCCATTGCACTTTTGCCTACGGTAATAGACACGCTTAAAATTTTGAATTTATACGAGCCAAACATAAATCCGGAATCAACCATAAGAAAGGGATTTGTGAAATTGTCGGCCAGGGAGAATTTCTTCCAACGGTTTAAAGGAACCATGGGGAAATACATCATCTGGCACGAAGAAGACTTAAAAAAGAAAAAATACCGAAGAAGATTTAAAGACAGAATGGTGCCGGCGGCAGCACTTAGTAAAGAACCTTAATCAGTACAATGAAAAAAGAAATTTCGGCGATTGAAGCCAAGTATGAAGCACAAAAAATAGCATTTGGTCCGATGTATTTTCAGTCGGTGATTGCGCTCCGGGACTTAGGTATTCTTGAATTTATCAATAATCACCGAAAAGGAGTTTCTATTTCGACAATTATTGAAAAGCTGGATGTTTCGGATTATGGAGTTAACCTGTTAATTGAAGCGGCGGAAATATTAGGAGTGCTGGAGTGTTTCGACGAAGGAATGGTCAAAATTACCAAAGTCGGCTTTTTTCTTTTGAAAGATGAAATGACAAAAGTTAATGTCAATTTCATGAATGATGTGTGTTATCTGGGTGCGAAAGCTATGACTGAAAGCATCAAAAAAGGTAAACCGGAAGGCCTAAAAGTCCTGGGTGACTGGCCGACAATCTATGAAGGATTGTCCATTTTGCCGGAACCTGCAAAAACTTCCTGGTTTGAATTTGACCACTATTATTCGGATGGTGCTTTCCCGGAAGCACTGAAAATCGTGTTCAAACAAAAAACGGGTACGCTTTTTGATATTGGTGGTAATACGGGGAAATGGTCTTTTGCATGCTGTGCGCATGATAAGGATGTAAAAATAAAAATTCTGGACTTGCCTGTTCAATTGAAAGTAGCAAAACAAAATGCTGCTGAAAAAGACTTGATGGAAAGAATTGAGTTTCATCCGATCAATTTGTTAGATACAGAACAGAAAATTCCGCAGGGCGCTGACGTGATCTGGATGAGCCAGTTTCTGGATTGTTTTTCAAAAGAACAAATTGTGCAGATTTTGAAAAATGCTTATCAGGCTGCTTCCGGGGAGACACGCGTTTTTATTTTGGAACCGTTTTTTGACAACCAGAATTATCCTGCTGCACATTTTAGCCTCGTTGCGACTTCTCTGTATTTCACGATTATGGCCAATGGGAACAGCAAGATGTATCGGATTGAGGTGATGAAGGAGCTGGTCAGAGAGGCTGGTTTTGAGGTCGTTGAAACCTATCCGTTGATCGGTGACAGCTATCATACAATTCTGGAATGTAAGAAAAAGATATAACAAGGGCATTTGATTCAATCCGGATAGTTTTCCTGATCGTACGTTAAATGTTAAAACTATGAGCGTATTTAATTTTGGGGTTTTTATTCTTCTGTTTGTGTTTTCGACGGCCGTGGGGCGCGATGTTGAAAAAACAGAATTTTACAAAGCATTTTCCAGTACTTCGGAAGTAAGTATTGATGCCATGCTGACAAAGTTGGGGACTGAAACAGAATCCTCGCTGACGCATGCTTATCAGGGCGCTCTTTATATGAAGAAGGCCGAATTTGTTAAAGGCGTTGGCGGCAAAGTGAAGACATTTAAAAAAGGAGCGCATTTGCTGGAAAACGAGATTAAAAAGAATCCTGACAATGCCGAGTATCGGTTTTTAAGGCTTGCGATTCAGGAGCATGCGCCTAAAATACTTCACTATGATAAAAATCTGGATGAAGATAAAACGGCAGTTACCAATGGATTTACTAAATTTAATGCTAGTTTAAAATCAGTGGTTACGAATTATGCCAAAGATTCGAAGATTTTAAAGGAATCAAGCCTTCATTAGAAAGTGCCTGATTAAACTTAACATCAATGAAACGGGGAGATTTTCACCGTTTATTATACGTTTTCTATATAAATTGAAAAAGATCCTTGTGATTAGCTACTCGCAGTCGGGTCAATTGAATGAGGTTATTGATCATTTTCTCACACCATTCAGTGCCGTTACTGTTGAGCGAATATGGGTAAAACCGGTTCAGCCATTTCCCTTTCCGTGGACATCGGATACTTTCTTTGACCTGATGCCAGAATGTGTTGTGGAAGAAGCTATTCCGTTGCAGCCGTTACACTTTAAATCTTCGGATTATGATTTGATCGTTATTGGATATCAGCCCTGGTTTCTTTCTCCGTCGTTACCGGTTACCTCCGTTTTGCAGGACAAGGCATTTCAGGAAGTTATAAAAGGCAAACCGGTTGTGACCATTATTGCAGGAAGAAATATGTGGCTGAATGCACAGGAGAGTGTTAAGGTGTATTTAAAAAATGCAGGCGCGAAATTGGTTGCCAATATTCCGCTGATGGACCGTACCTCCAATCTGATTAGTGCGGTTACGATTTTGCACTGGATGTTGACGGGTAGAAAAGATAAAAAATGGGGCGTTTTTCCAATGCCGGGTGTCAGTCAGCAAGATATAGAAGGTTCATCCGGTTTTGGTGAAATTGTGCTGGAATCTTTACAAAACGGGAATTATGAAGGATTACAAACCCGTATTTTGAAGCCGGGACTGATCAAAATCCCAACCGATATTTTATTTATTGAGGAAAGAGCAAAAAAGATTTTCAGGATTTGGGCAGGATTAATAAGGAAAAAAGGAACGACACCAGCGAAGCGTAAAAGATTTGTTACGTTCTTCAAATACTATCTTTTGATAGCTCTTTTTATGGTTGCGCCTGTTCTGTTGTTTGTGTACAATCTTTTGATTGCGCCGTTTACCTCGAAGCTAATTAAGAAGAAAAAAGAATACTTTTGTGGTTTAGAAACCAAAGCATAATGTCAGAAGCATATATTACAAGAATTTCAAAGTTTTTACCTAATGAAGCTGTTTCCAATGATGAAATGGAGCAGTACCTGGGTTATATCAATGGGAAACCATCCAAGTCGAAAGCAATTGTTCTTAGAAATAATGGAATAAAAAACCGGTATTATGCTTTAACGAAAGAAGGAGTTGCGACACATACAAATGCTGAAATGGCCGCTCTGGCTGTAAAAGCTTTGTTTCAAAATGCTCCCGGGGAGTTGAATAAAATAGATCTTTTAAGTTGTGCCACTTCAAGTCCCGACCAGTTGATGCCTTCACATGGCGTAATGGTGCATGGATATTTACCTGAAACAGATTCGGTAGAAGTGGTTTCTCCTTCGGGTGTTTGCTGTGCGGGTATGCATGCCTTGAAATATGCCTACATGTCGGTGAAGCTTGGAGATAAGAAAAAAGCTGTTTCCTGTGCTTCCGAGCGTCTTTCACCGGTTTTAAGAGCCGACCAGTTTGAGGATGAAGTACAGCAATTGTTAAAACTGGAACAAAATCCATATCTGGCATTCGAGAAAGATTTTCTCAGATGGATGTTATCCGATGGTGCCGGTGCATTTTTGGTAGAAAACCAACCGAATCCGGATGCGCTTTCCCTAAGAATTGACTGGATTGAGGGATGTTCCTATGCCAATGAAGAGGAGGCGTGCATGTACATGGGCGCTGACAAGGAAGCGGACGGCGTATTGAAAAGTTATAAGGATTTTACCCAGGATGAGGTTTTGGATAAATCCGTTTTCAGTATCAAACAGGACGTTAAACTTTTGGGAGAAAAAATCGTAAAACTTGGTTTTACAAAGTTGAAAAATATACTGATAGAGAAAGGTGTGAGCATGGATGATGTGCAGTATTTTCTGCCGCATTTATCAAGTTACTTTTTCGAAAAGAAGATCGACGATTTTTTCACGGAAAATGGAATTCCAATTCCAAAGGAAAAGTGGTTTACCAATCTTGCGGATAAAGGCAATGTGGGGGCCGCTTCTATTTACATGATTTTGGAAGAAGTTTTTAATAGTGGTAAATTGAAAAAGGGAGAAAAGATACTGCTGGCTGTTCCGGAAAGTTCAAGATTCTCCTATATGTTTTGTCTGTTGACGGTTTGTTGATCAAGAAAAACCAAAAAGATGAAAAAGGAAGACCTGCCGCAGGATCCCGGCGCACTGGATAATTTTACAAGAGAAGTATGTTACGTCAAAAATCAGGACGGGAAATATGAAACTGCGTTAAGCCGTGGTTGGGATGTGAAAAAGGAAGCATTGGATAATGCCTGGGTTGAGGTGAATAAGCGGATTGAAGAAGCACGGCAGGCAGTGATAAACGGCGAGAAAAGTCCCGTTTTCTATTTTATGGAACTTCGGTTGATGGACGTTCCTTTACTTTCAGGTTACACAGGATTTCTTGCTTTTTTTGTTAAAAGACATTTTAAACCTTCTGTTTTCAAAGGATTGAACGATAGAAAACTCGGCAAATATGCTGAGGCATTTGACATTACGTTACAAGAATTAAAAAATTTTAAAGGGTAAAGCAGTTGAGCTACGATAGTCAGATAGAAGAATTTCAGCACGTTCAGACGGCTCATTGTGAAAACGGTGTAACCACCGCTTTGCTGCGCCATAACGGTCTGGATTTTATGACCGAACCGCTTGCGTTTGGCATGGGGTCTGGGCTTTTTTATATACAAATTCCATTTCTTACTGTCAATAACGGACCCGCGATTTCTTTCCGGACAATGCCCGGGGCCATATTCAAGAGAACTTGCAAGGCATTAGGGGTTGAAGTTAAAAGCAAAAAATTCGGAAGCCCGGAATCTGCGGAAGCGTTTTTGAATAAAAAAATTGACGAACACGTCCCGGTTGGCTGTCAGGTGGGCGTTTTTCATCTGACTTACTTCCCAAAAGAATACCGCTTTCACTTTAATGCGCATAACATTATTGTTTTTGGTCACGAAAACGGAAGGTATCAGCTGAGTGATCCTACAATGGAAGTGGTAACTTCTCTGAGTGATGAGGAGCTTAGTAAAGTCCGGTTTGCGAAGGGAACATTTGCTCCCAAAGGTCATATCTATTACCCCGAGAAAGTGGGTATCGTTACGGAAGATATGATCCGGAAGGGTATTGTGAAAGGTATAAAAAGGAATGTGCGCGACATGCTGCACATTCCCGGAAGTTTTGCCGGCGTTGACGGTATTCGTCACACTGCAAATCATGTCCGTAAATGGCGCGAAAAACTGGGTATTAAGAAGGCAGGATTATACCTGGGCCAGATTGTTCGTATGCAGGAAGAAATTGGTACCGGAGGCGGAGGTTTTCGTTTTCTCTATGCTGCTTTTTTGGAAGAAGCTGCTGCTTATATGCAGGATGATCGTCTGGTGAGTATTTCAGAAGAATTTACCAGGTCGGGTGATATGTGGAGGGCAAGTGCAATCCAGATGGCGGGTGTGTATAAAGGAAGACTGACGGAACAAAAAAGCTTTGAAGATATCGCCGACAGACTTGTCGAAATCAGATCGGTGGAGAAGGAGGCATTTCAAAAACTTTCCAAATTGAATCTGGGAAAATAGATTCCTTTTTTCTCATTCAAATTCGTACGCATGTATACCGGCACCTCTATTGAGATCGAAAATATTACCAAGCGTTATAAATCTGCCCAGGAAGATAGCCTGCGTGATGTAAATCTTAATATAAATGAATCGGATGTTTTTGGTTTGCTCGGCCCGAATGGAGCCGGGAAAACCACATTGATATCCATATTATGCGGTATTATTCCTCCTACTTTCGGACAGGTCCGTTATTATATCCGGGGCAGAGAAATTCCTGAAAAGGAACGCAGAAATTGTGTTGGATTTGTACCTCAGGAGTATGCGTTTTATCAGGAGCTGTCTCCACGGCAGAATCTGGATTATTTTGGTGCTATGTATAATTTGTCAAAAAGTGAATTAAGTTCACGTATTGATGAATTGATCGAATCACTGGGCTTAACGAAAGCGGCTGACAAAAAAGTCGAAACTTTCTCCGGTGGCATGAAAAGAAGGGTAAATCTGGCGATCGGACTTATTCATAAGCCTTCGATTTTATTTCTTGATGAACCCACCGTAGGCGTAGATGTGCAAAGCAAAAATGCCATCATCAAATATTTGCAGGAGGTTAACCGTGCCGGCACAACCATCGTTTACACGTCTCACCACATGTCTGAGGCGGAAGAATTTTGTAATCGCATCGCCCTTATCGACCATGGGAAAGTGGTTGTGCAGGGAGAATTGCAAGATTTAATGGTGGAGAACGAATCTTCCAGCTTACAATCATTATTTATTAAACTGACGGGGGAGGAGTATAGGGATTAAAATGATGTTCAAGATTTTTTCGTCCATTCGTAAGGAATTTCTGCTGCTTGTCAACGACAAAACAGGACTTGCCCTGATGTTTGTTATGCCGCTTTTACTGGTTTTTATCATTACGATAATCCAGGACAGCGCATATAAAATCGTGAATGAAAATGAAATTCCGATGTTGATTGTAAACCACGATCAGGGAAAGCAAGGCGAAAAACTGCTTGCGCTTTTGGAAGGGTCAAAACTATTTAAAATTGATACTTTAAACAGTTTGCAGGAAAACGCTTTGAAAAAAGAGCTGTTGGCAAAAGGGAAAATGATCGCGCTGTACATTCCTGCCGGTTTTTCGGAAGGTCTTGATAGTAAAGCGGGCGAAGTAAGCCATATCATGATGAAGGATCTTGGACTGGAACATGATTCTGCAAGTTTGAAAAATACGTCTATGCCTGCACTTTCATTTTATCATGACCCGGTTTTACAGGAAAATTACAGTGCTTCGGTCATGGGTGTAATACAGTCATACATGAGTGTAATCGAAAATTCGATGATGATTGAAAGGCTTTACGCGGATATGGATTTTGACGCCAAATCTGATAAGCTGAAAGATAAAATGATTGCCAACCGAGTAAAAATAAATCAGGTTGTTGCCAGCAATAGCGATTCGATGGCCGTACCGAATTCAACGCAGCATAATGTGCCCGCATGGACTATATTTGCTATGTTTTTTATGGTTGTGTCGCTAGGAAGTAATATTGTAAAGGAGCGTATTAACGGAAGTTTTTTAAGGCTGAAAACCATGCCTACCAGTTTTATGCTGGTGATGTTCAGTAAAATGAGTGTGTATGTTGTGGTTGCTGTTTTACAGGTTACACTTACGTTTTCGGTTGGGGTATGGGTTTTACCAAAGATCGGGTTGCCTGAATTAACAATCCCGGATAACTTCCCGGCTTTTGCTGCTGTGGTTTTTATGAGCAGTATGGCAGCGGTAAGTTATGCGCTTTTAATCGGTGCCATGTCGAAAACGCAGGAGCAAGCTAATGGGTTTGGCGCGATATCAATCATTATTTTTGGTGCCATAGGAGGGATTCTGGTTCCCACGTTTGTGATGCCTCAGTTTATGCAGTTTGCCAGTAATTTTTCACCTTTGCACTGGTGCCTGGAAGGATTTTATATTTTGTTTTTAAAAGGCGGCAGCTGGTACGAACTCCGGTCGGTGATGCTGTTTTTGGGAGTATTTATTTTGATTTGCCAACTTTGTACATACATTAAACTTAGAATTGAAAAAATTATATAATCATAATGGAAATTGAGAGCTTAAAGACTGTTTTAAAGGAACAAATTGTACAATACCTTAATTTACTGGATATTAATCCAGCTGATATTAAGGATGATGAGCCGCTTTTCGGCGGAGATTTAGGTTTGGATTCAATTGATTCACTGGAATTGGTTGTTTTGCTGGAAAGGGAGTATGGAATAAAAATCACAAATCCGGCAGAAGGAAGGAAAATTCTGGTTGATGTGAACCACATGGCGGATTATATTATTACAAATGCAAAAAAAGTTTGATAAACCTGTAAAGGTGTATGTTACGGGCATAGGTATTATTTCTGCATTGGGTGATAATGCCGCAGAGAATCATGCGAGCCTTGTAAAAGGGCAGGCAGGAATAAAAAAAGCTGTTCATTTTGAATCACATTATGCTTCAATATTGCCATTTGGTGAAATTCAAAGCAGTAACGAGTCACTTAAAAAGAGTTTGAATATTCAGGAAGACGGGTACACACGTACTTGTCTTTTGGCTGTAAAAGCTTTCGAAGAAGCAATCAGTGACGCTGGTCTTTCTGCTGAGGCGCTTTCATCTTTTGACACTGCATTGATCTCTGCCAGTACCGTAGGCGGGATGTGTCTGACCGATCAGCTCTATGAAGATGCCAACCTGAAATCACAGGGTTCTGAGTATCTTGAAGCCTATGGCTGTGGCGCACACACGTTAAAATTGGTTGAAAAATATAAAATAAACGGTTTTACAGACACTATTAATACAGCATGCTCATCTTCCGCAAACGCGATCATGCTGGGAGCTAGGCTGATTAAAGCCGGGCGTGCAACGCGGGTGATTGTAGGTGGTGTTGATTCGTTGGCAAAATATACGGTCAACGGTTTTAATGCGCTGAAAATTTTGTCGGAGTTTCCATGTAAACCTTTTGATGAAAACCGTGACGGGCTCAATCTGGGTGAAGCGGCGGCATATCTGGTTTTGGAATCGGAGAATATTACGAAGGGGAAAAATATATATGCAGAGATAGCAGGTTACGGAAATTCCAATGATGCGCATCATCCTTCGGCTATGTCGGACGAGGCTGTGGGTGCTATTATTTCAATGACCAGGGCCATTGAGTCGGCTGGAATCAGTCCTGATCAGATTGATTATATTAATGCCCATGGAACAGGAACACCCAATAATGATGGCGTTGAAGCTTTCGGGATTTCAAAAGTGTTTGATACAGTTCCGCCTTTTAGCTCTACTAAATCATACACCGGCCACACACTTGGTGCCTCCGGCGCGGTAGAGGCCATATTCAGCATTTTTAGCATCCGAAATTCCGAATTATATCCAAGTCTCCATATCGAAAATGTGCTGGAAGGATTTAACGTATCGCCGTTAACCGGGTATAAAGCCAATATTGCTGTCAATTATGTATTGTCCAATTCTTTTGGTTTTGGAGGAAACTGTACGTCGCTGATCCTGGCCAAAGTGAATTAAGTGATCATTAATTCTTTCAATATTTTCTGAGCAGCTACGGAAATGATAGTTCCCGGGCCAAAAATCCCCTTCACTCCGGAGTCATAAAGAAATTGATAGTCCTGAGATGGAATAACGCCACCGATCACAACCATAATATCGTCGCGGCCTATTTTCTTTAATTCGTCCATAAGCTGAGGAATAAGTGTTTTGTGACCTGCCGCCAGGCTGGAAATGCCTACAATATGCACGTCATTTTCAGCGGCATGTCTGGCAACTTCTTCCGGCGTTTGAAATAACGGGCCGATATCAACATCAAAGCCTAGGTCGGCAAAGCTGGTTGCGATAATTTTAGCACCGCGGTCGTGGCCGTCCTGCCCCATTTTAGCCACCAGTATTCTGGGACGCCTGCCATCGAGTTCAGCAAATTCGTCGGCCATTGCTTTTGCCTCACGAAAGTTTTCATCATCCGAAACCTCGGATCTATAAATTCCGGAAACGGATCGGATCACGGCCTTGTATCTGCCAAATTCTTTTTCCATAGCATCTGAAATTTCCCCCAATGTAGCTCTTTTTCGGGCAGCGTCCACGGCCAAAGCCAGCAAATTACTGTGCATATCTTTCCCGCCGTTTTCTTTGCATGCGCTGGTAATTTTCAGCAAAGCCTGGTTTGTTTCTGTCTCATTTCTTTCTGCTTTAACTTTATTTAAACGCGCTATCTGGGTTTCTCTTACACTTTTATTGTCAATTTCAAGAATATCAAAAGATTCTTTTGTTTCCGTTTTGAATTTGTTAACGCCGACAACAATATCTTTTCCGGAATCAATTCTGGCTTGTTTTCTTGCAGCGGCTTCTTCTATTTTCATTTTAGGCAAACCCGTTTCAATGGCCTTGGTCATTCCGCCTATTTTTTCAACTTCCTGAATTAATGCCCATGCTTTTTCTGAAAGCTCCTTTGTTAAATACTCCACATAGTAAGAGCCGCCCCAAGGATCCACGGCATTGCAAAGGTCTGTTTCATATTGCAAAAAAAGCTGTGTATTTCTGGCAATCCGTGCAGAAAAATCGGTTGGTAAGGCAATCGCTTCATCCAGTGAATTTGTATGCAGCGACTGCGTATGGCCTAAAACTGCCGCCATCGCTTCCACACAGGTTCTGGCTACATTGTTGTAAGGATCCTGTTCGGTAAGACTATACCCGCTGGTTTGGCAATGCGTACGCAAAACCAGGGATTTTTCTGATTTTGGATCAAACTGTTTAACCATTTTCGCCCACAATAATCTTCCGGCACGGAGCTTGGCAATTTCCATAAAATGGTTCATGCCAATGCCCCAGAAAAAAGAAAGTCTGGGTGCGAAATCATCAATTTCCATGCCGGCGCGCATACCGGTTTTGATGTATTCCAAACCATCCGCAAGTGTATAAGCAAGCTCTACATGCGCAGGCGCACCCGCTTCGTGCATGTGATAACCGCTGATGCTGATCGAATTGAACCGAGGCATAAACTGAGCGGTGTAAGCAAAAATATCTCCGACGATACGCATGGACGATCCGGGCGGATAAATGTAAGTATTGCGTACCATGAACTCTTTCAGAATGTCATTCTGGATCGTTCCTGAAAGTTTTTCGGGAGAAATCCCTTGTTCTTCGGCAGCGACTATATAAAATGCCAAAACTGGAATTACCGCACCGTTCATTGTCATGGAGACCGACATTTCATCCAGTGGAATCTGATCGAAAAGTATTTTCATGTCTTCCACCGAATCTATCGCTACACCTGCTTTTCCAACATCACCGACCACACGCGGATGATCTGAATCATAACCGCGGTGCGTGGCAAGATCGAAGGCTACGGAAAGTCCTTTTTGTCCGCCGGCAAGATTTTTTCTGTAAAAAGCATTAGAATCTTCTGCCGTAGAGAAACCGGCGTACTGGCGGATCGTCCAGGGGCGATCAAGATACATGCTGGCGTAAGGGCCGCGGGAAAAGGGTGGGGCACCTGCTTGAAAACCGGCATGCGCAGCTTCTGTTATATCCTCTTTTCCGAAATAAGGTTTAAGCTGAATACCTTCCTGAGTCCAGAAAATCTTTTCCGGATTTTCAGTTTTCAAAGTTGCTTTTTCAGATTTTTGAAGCTGTAAATTTTTAAAATCCGGCTTCATAGGTTTGTCAGTTTGGAATAAATATAAATGCTAATCTAATGTAACCTCCCAGGATTCTGCCAAATTTCGAACCGGTAATGTTTTAAAAACGGCGGAATTCATTTCAAAAACAGGAGTACCTGTAACCTGTTGCTCTTCCTCTCTGAACTTATTCACGCCCACGATAACGTTTCCTTTATGAAGGGAGGCAATCTTATCCTGCCATGTTTTTTCAATTTCACTTTGTATAAAACCCGATTCAAAACAAGAAATAATGCCTCCTTTTTCTTCGGTTTTTAAAAATAAATCCCACGCAGCATCCGCTATTTTCAGGGACATCATGTCAAGCTGATAAGACCCGGCGGCAGGGTCAGCCACCCGGTCAAGATAACTTTCGCTGGCCAGCAGCAGTGATACATTTTTTGCAATCCGCTCACTGAATTCACTGCTTTTCTGAAATGAATGGTCATAGGGCTGGACGGTTAATGCATTGCAACCACCAACGATCGCGCTCATAGCCTCAGTAGTTGACCGGATCAGATTTGTATAAGGCGAGAGCCGGGAATCTGCAAAAGAGGAGGTTTGCGTATGAATAAATGGCTCACAAAGTTCTTCGGGAATCTGATACGCCCGGCTTATTCTGTGATGTAGAAACCGGAGTGCTCTCAGTTTTGCAATCTCTGTCAGATAATGTGGGCCGATGGATACAGAATAAAAAAAGCGGTTCAAGGTATGCAGTGAAGATATTCCTGCATCTGTTAACTTGTCAAAATAGAAAACCGCAGAAGACAGCAGGAAGGCAATCTCCTGTACCGCGTCCGCACCCGCATTGTGATATACATGACTTTCGACCATCAGCGGACGAAATTCGCGCATGATTTTTGTTCTTTTCAGCGTATTGCAGACATTATCTACTGCATCTTTGTAGGTATTTCCATCACGCATCCAGTTAGCCAAAGGATCGTTGGCAATACCACCTTTTAGATAATATCCGGCTCCCCGGGAGATTTCGTCAAATAAATTTTCAGAATTTATAGTGGTATGAAAAAAAATCGGCGAGTCGCTGAGCCGGATGGAATGCAATGTTCTGGACAGTTCCGCTTTGACAAGTTCAGGTGAGTTCAGCGAAAGAATAACAGCATCAGCTCCGTTGTCAAATGCAGATCTGAGCCGGGCATTGGTAGGCCAGGGATTATCATATTTTACAATCGGAGTATTCAGCCAGCCAGGTCTTTTTTTCTGACAGTTTTGAAGCAAGTCAACCTTACTTGAATCAACGTCATCTCTGGTGTAATATGCCTTTAAATCAATATCAGGGAGTATTTTCCAATTTTCAGTCTTGCTGAATTTTTCTCCCAACTCCTTTTGTGCCTGCTTCTTCCAGGAGTTTTTATCAGTAATATTAAACTCGGAAAAAGATAAATCAGACATATTTTTGTGCGCGATAAAATGATTTTTTATCCATAATGACCTTTAAACAAAGCTACAAATTTGATATTACATTTTTTCAATTGTTAAGTTACTGTTACCTGATTTCAACGTCTGTTAGGTAGGATTTTTCCAATGGATTTATTTGATGGCTTGGTAATGGTACAGATTGGTTTTAAATTGAACACTGGTTTAATCTGCAGAGACCATCTATTTTCGTATCTTTGCCGTCCTTTTGATTTATGATATCTGATTACGCAAGTTTGACATTGGAAAGAGTAACCGCACATAGAGAAGTAGACCAAATATGGGATAGTTGCCTCAGGGTGATTCAGCAAAGTATCCCTGAGCAAAGTTTTAGAACGTGGTTCGAGCCAATCCGACCACTGAAAATCTATGGTAAAGTACTTACAATCCAGGTACCTAGTCAATTTTTTTACGAATGGCTGGAAGATAACTACGTTAATCTGTTAAGAAAAGCGCTGGATTATGCGATCGGCCGGGATGGCTTGCTGGAATATTCCATCATTGTTGATACAGGAAATGAGAAGCATCAGCCTCTTACGATGAATGTATCCACGGTTAAATCGCCGAAATATTCAGGCCCTGATAATTTTGTTACGGACCCGCGGATGGGTTCGAACCAGAATGTGAAGGACCAGGATTCGATGAATCTGGATACTTATCTTAATCCGAACTATTCGTTCGATAATTTTATTGAAGGAGACTGTAATCGTCTGGCGCGTTCTGCGGGCTTTGCTGTGGCGCAGAGGCCGGGTCTGACGTCTTTCAATCCGCTGATGATGTACGGTGGTGTAGGGCTTGGAAAAACGCACCTTGTACAGGCGATCGGAAATTATATCATGAATCATTTTGACAATAAACTGGTACTTTACGTTTCTTCGGAAAAATTCACCAACCAGTTTATTAATTCGATCAAAAATAATACACTTCAGAATTTTACGGATTTCTACATGAAAGTAGATGTTCTGGCGATTGATGACGTGCAGTTTCTATCAGGAAAGGAAAAAACACAGGATACTTTCTTTCATATATTCAATCACCTGCACCAGTTAGGAAAGCAGATTATTATGACCAGCGACCGTCCGCCAAGAGAGCTGGAAGGGTTGCAGGACCGTTTGCTTTCACGTTTTAAATGGGGGCTTACCGCCGATTTGCAGACGCCCGATTTTGAAACACGTATTGCGATCATCCAGAAAAAGATTCAGGCCGAGGGTATTCAGATCGACTACGACGTGATCGAATACATTGCGCACAGCGTTAATTCCAACGTTCGTGAACTGGAAGGTGTAATTGTTTCATTGATGGCTCAGGCCTCACTTACGCGTCGTGAAATAGATGTTGAACTGGCGAAGAATACGCTGAAAAACATCGTCATGAATGAAGAGAAAGAAGTCACCATTGATACGATTCAGGAAATTGTAGCGGATTATTTCAAAGTAAGTATTGCTGATCTAAAAAGTAAAAGCCGCAAAAAAGAAGTTGTTTATCCACGTCAGCTTGCCATGTTCCTCGCCAAGGAATATACCGACCTGCCGTTAAAATCCATAGGTTATCATTTTGGCGGCCGTGATCACAGTACGGTTATTCATTCCATCCAAAGTGTAAATCTGCTGATGGATGAGACGCCGGATGTTGAAGAAACGTTACAAAAACTTCGCAGTTACTTTAAATAAGAAAAGCTGTGACAGCTCCGTTGTTAATTTCAAGATCTGAGATTGACGATACGCAGTGGAATAAGCTTGTTGAAAAATCTTCTCAACAGGTTATTTATGGTTATACCTGGTATCTGGACATCGTTAGTCCGCACTGGAAGGCCCTGGTTTGGCCGTCTGATGAGGAGTATCGTATTGTGATGCCGCTTCCGGTAAAGCAAAAATGGTTAATGGAAGTTATTCAGCAACCTTTATTTTGCCAGTATCTTGGCCTTTTTTCTCTTGAAGAAATTTCAGAAATCCATTTTAAGGGCTTTTTGAAAGTGCTCTCACTACACTATTCCTACATTTCTTCTTATAGTTTTCATCCCGAAAACTCGGCGCTGCTCAAAAGTGTTTTAATGAATTTTCCTCTTTTCAAAACCACACAAAATACAACTTTCTGGCTTTCTCTTGCCGATTCTTATTGGCAGATCAATGCTGGTTTTACGGTCGATCGAAAGAATAATATTAAAAGAGCCGCCAATGAGAACTGGCAAATAGAAAAGAGCGATGATCCGAAAGAGTTAATAGAATTATTTAAGAATAATCATGTCACCCAAATCTCGGGAGGAGTTGATGCAAACGCATGGGTGATGTTCGAAAAACTTTATGAAGTTATTAAAAATGAAGCTGTTGCCGAATTATGGTATGCCATGAAAAACAATGAAATACATGCTGGCGTATTATTTGTTAAAACGGGACAACAGGTAATTTACCTCTTTAATGCAGCCGATGGCGAGGGCAGGAAGGGAAATGCCAGAACATTTCTTCTGAACGCATACTTTCAACAAAATGCTGAGCGTGAGGTAGTTTTTGATTTTGAAAGTCCCGAGATTAAATCCATAGCGTCCTTTTATAAAAGTTTTGGATCTGATACCAAGCCATATTACATTGTGAGAAAAAACGATCTTCCCTTTCCCTTTCGTCAGATTCAGAACTGGCGTATTAAAAAACTTGTCAGTACCAGGCAAGCTCCTTTTGAAGATTCTTAACCGACTTAATATCCATTTCAAGTGAGCCGATAGCGAGCTCAACTTCTGCTTTTAGCGGAATCCTATTGATGTCATCAGATACCCAGAGTTTTACAGCGCCTTCTCCTTTAAATAGCTTATTATCAGGGATTAATGGATTGAGTCTTAGTACTTTTATTTTACCAAATTTGGTTTTGATAACATCTTTACCCACAAATCTGATCCGGAGTTTGTACACTTCTCCGTCAAAAAAAGTAGGAACCTCAATAACCTCGCCTTCTGCCACTTTTTCAAAATTAATAGTACGCAGAAAGAAATAGCCACTGATGATGTCATGAATGTTATTGGGTGTTTTAAAGGTCTTTGTTTCTTCTTTAATCGTTGAAACAGCCTGATCCCTGTCGTGATTAAAGACCACAGTTTCTTCTTTTCTGTATTTGTTTTCCTGAATGTTTCTGTAAAACATCTGAGGCACAATAGCAACTGTATCCACATAGGAACGCCAGTTGTCCCGTACACGGGAAATAAGATCAAAAGCACCGACAGTTCTTCCTGTTACATTGATTTTATAACAAGGACGGTTGTTAACCACGGACAGGTTCCTTGCAATTTCAACTTTTGCTTCTGCCGCATTAATAAATCCGTAATGAACCCTGTATTCAACTTTTTCTCCAAAACTGAAACTATTATTTACAATAACTCTATTCGGTTCAAATTGCTTAAAGGCAATAGCAGCAAGCGATAAAACGGCAATAAGTGCAATTGTCAATCTCTTCATCATATGGCTATATATCTATAAGGAGGGATATTTTTCCTTCAAATACGACAGATATTTTTTAAAATCCCTACCAAACTTTGTTTCAAATTCGTGACGGAATAAATTTTGTTTCGATCTGTAAGTTTGATAGCCGATAAAATATGCATTATTAGGCAGATTTTTATCATTCCACCGGCTTTTGGTTTTCAACGTAATTTTGTCTGCAAACAATGTATCGGCGTCATTAAGTATTTTTAAAATAATCTGATTTTTTAAAATATCTTTCTTTGCGCTGTCCGGAATAACCGGTGTAAATGTTCTATAAAGACTATCCAGCTTGGCTATGCCCCGTAACATATGCTGTGCATAAGCATCATTATATTTTTTCGAGAATTCGTAAGCTTTCAATTGTTTTGAGTCAGCGCCATACTTTTGCGTCAAAAAACGTATAGCACCTATGTCTCCTACAAAACTTGCCAGATTCTCATTTAATTCAAGATTATCTTTCACAAAAAGTGTACCATGCGTGAGTTCATGAAGTATCAGATTAGCCAGACTGCCTTCCCGGCGTTTCAGCATGCTGGACAGGATCGGGTCTTTAAGATATCCCAACGTAGACCATGCCGAGGCTTCCCCAATATCTGTATCAAGCCCTGATTTAATTAGTTCTTTTTCTTCTCTTACCGCACGCGTCGAGTCAAAATATCCTTTGTAAGGAAAAGTACCGATGATCGGGAATGACCATTTGTAGGCCTTAATCTGGTATCTTTCCGATGCATTTATTACCCACATGAGTGGTTTGCCATGCTGATTGTAAAAAGTTGTATAGTTGTCGGATGGGCTCAATCCGAGCGAATCTACTCCAAATTGTTTTATTTCTTCAATAAGGCGTATCCTCGCTTTTAGTGAATCAGGAAAGGCCGGATCTTTCAAAACATCTGAAACATCATCCACATTGAGCAAAATAGTAACCTGGCCTTTGGCTTGCATCCAGCCATAGCTAACCAGATCGCGGTAATAGAAACCGATTATAAGGAGAACGAAAAGGAAGCCAAGAAATATTTTTTTGAGCACTATAAATGACGATTTTTTGTGAATTGAGAAACTAAAAAGGCCTGGTTGTCAGAACAGGCCTCTAAGTAAAACAAAAATACAGAAAACAGTGAGGTTTAAATCGCAGTAAAACAATTTCTTAATGATCGGTAGGAATTGGGAGGATTAGAAGTGCGGACTTTGGAAACACATGGAGGTTATTTTGCTCCATGTGTTATGATTCAATGTTTCACATGTAATTCAGATCGTTATTCGGTTTGAGTTTTATGATTTTGAGTTTATTGAGCAATAAAATAAAAGGATATGTAGGATCCAGTTCGTGCCATTTGAAACCAAAATTTGCCCTTCCGCCGTATTTGTGATGATTATTATGATATGATTCTCCCATCATCAAAAAGTCAAAGGGCAGCAGATTTTTTGCGGTGTCGTCCACTTTAAAATTTACATAGCCGTATTTGTGCGCGTACCAGTTGATAATAACACCATGGACCGGGCCCATTAAAAAATGTATTGGCAATAAAAGAAACATCCACCACGATGTAGCGAACTGAATGTAAAAAAGCACATACAGAATCCCCCAACCGAGCCTGGATACCCAGGAATCACCGATTCTCTCCATCAATTCCCAATGAGGCACCCCCTTTTTAAATTTGGGTTCGATATGATCGGTGCGGTGGACAATATTATTATAGTAATTTTTTGTCTTCCACATCATATCCATAATACTATCCGAAAAGCTGGGAGAGTGCGGGTCGAGCTCGGTATCGGCGTACGCGTGGTGCAGCCTGTGCATCACGCCATATGCATATGGGCTTAAAAATGATGATCCCTGAAAAATCCAAGTTGCTGTATAAAACGTTTTCTCCCATCCCAGACTCATTGTAAACATTTTATGTGCCGCATAACGATGCAGAAAGAACGTTTGCATGAGCAGGGATAGGTACCAATGTGCAATAAAAAATATCAGAATTACCATGAGGACTTATAATAAGACAATTACTATATTCAATTCCGCAAAGTTATTTCCTGAAATTTTAAGGAAAACTGATGCACGTCAGTTACAAAGATTATTTATATGCAGTCATCAGGCAGTGAATCTTCGGTATGGTTTGAACGCTGTTATGTATATTAACAAATAAAGTACACATTAGGATTTTTTCGATTGGGATAGTATTTTTATAATGAACTTCGTACTTTCTCTAACGTTATTATAATGAGTATTTATCTTCTCAGATGTATAAGTATAGGTTATTTGCTACTCCCAAATTTAATTTTCTTCATTTATTGGACTCGCAGCTCTGTTGCATTTTTTGGAGTTTTAATATTGGGGTTATTATTTTATGAAGTGGTTAAAAACCGGGATTTCAGCAGCGCCGATGTGCTGGATCAGAAAAGTATTCTTTCTCTTGTTATTATTGCTCTGATCGCAACGTTGATTTCCGGTGTTAGCGGAATTTGTTTCCAGACCCTGGATCACTGGGCACATAACACAAAACTTTACGAGCTGTTTATTTCCGATTGGCCACAGCGAATCCCGCTGAAAGGTCCGGTGGTTTCATACTATTACGGCTATTATGTAGTGCCCATCCTTTTGTCGAAATGGGCCGGACAAATCCGAGAAGACTTTATCTTTATATGGAGCTTTCTTGGCTTTTTTTTAGGTATTGCCTGGATATATCTTGCTCTGAACAAAAAGATGATTTTCGTGATTTTGGCTTTGTCGGTAGGGGATACTCCGCGTTTATTAAAACTTCTGTTTAGTAATCTGATCGGCCCTCTTTATGAATTCGGTGATTTTGCCATAGAGCCATGGTCCAATTTTGAAAACCTGTTATGGGTGCCAAACCAGGTTATCCCGACACTTATCATGGCAGGAATGTTTGTCTATATCTTGAAAAGCAAGCTGAGTGTAGAGCATATGGTTTTGCCCGTAGCTCTCAGTTTTTGGTGGGCTGTTTTCCCCTCTATAACCAGCGGTGTAATCATTGCTATCGTGATTTTGCGCAAATGGATTTTGAAAAAGATTGACTGGTCAAAGGTGGCTAAGCTCGTTGTGCTGCCGTTTTTAGCCTGTCTTCCGGTGCTTCTGTTTTATTTGTCTCATAAAAATATGCCTGTTTCGGGTTTTGTCTGGCAATTTTCAGGAAGCTTTCAGGACAGATTTATCGAATATGGAACAAACATCGGATTAAACCTTATTCTATTTGTAATGGTTTATTTCTACTATAAAAAATACAGCAAGAATGCTTTGCCTGTTTTTCCCATTTTTATTACATTTTGTGTGATCATGATTTTCCCGTTATATCGTATCGGAAAACTGAATGATTTTCTTTTCAGAGGTATGATGCCCTGTCTGCTCATCGCCGGAATCTATCTTTTTTATCCCTTGGCACAAACAGCGAACTACAATAGAAGCTGGGCCATTATTAAAAAAACGCCTTATTCGATTGTCATTATTTTATTACTCGTGTCGTCTTCTTTTATTGCGGGCGGACGATTATTTCGCGCCATGAAAGTGAATCAGGCCACTACGAGGCTGTTTCCTGAAACAATCGCCTTTAAAGCAATTCCTTATGACGCTTATCCGGGAATTTATCAGGCCTTGCAGGCTAAATGGACACAGGAAGAAGCCGATCAATATCTGGGGAAAAAGAACTCGTTTTATGAGTTAAATGTATCACCCTGAATTTATTGAATAATTAATTTGAATTTTTAGTTTTGATACAGATAATATCATATCTTTGCTACTGATATTATCTGATCCCGCATTTGGTAATATCTGATGAGGTAAAAAGATATGTGAGAATCGCATGGAAATGCCTTTTTTGTTCCAGGTAAAAAAGGGTAAATTTACATCTCAGAAATAAGTTAGTGGGAACGGTTTTTGTAATTCTTAAACCGCTATTCTATGTTCAAAATTAAAACAACTTGTCCTGCTTTATGGCACAACCAACAACAACGGATAAAGACAACAAATTAAAAGCGCTTCAGACTACACTTGAAAAATTAGACAAGACATACGGTAAGGGAACTGTAATGCGTCTGAGTGATACGAAGGTGCTTGATATTCCTGTAATTTCAACCGGTTCTCTTGGTCTTGATCTGGCTTTGGGTGTAGGTGGGGTTCCTCGCGGACGTGTGGTAGAAATATACGGACCGGAATCTTCCGGTAAAACTACTTTGTCCATGCATTGTATTGCAGAAGCGCAGAAAAGAGGCGGACTCGCTGCATTTATTGATGCGGAGCACGCTTTTGACCGCTCTTATGCAGAAAAACTGGGCATTGATACCAGTAACCTTCTGATATCTCAGCCAGATAATGGTGAGCAAGCTCTTGAAATTGCAGAACACCTTATCAGCAGTGGTGCTGTTGATATTATCGTAATTGACTCCGTTGCAGCACTGGTTCCGCGTGCGGAACTGGAGGGTGAAATGGGGGATAGCAAAATGGGTCTTCAGGCGCGTCTGATGTCTCAGGCTTTGCGTAAATTGACGGGTGTTATCAATAAAACGGGATGCTGCTGTATTTTCATCAACCAGCTTCGTGAGAAGATCGGTGTGATGTTTGGTAATCCGGAAACAACAACGGGTGGTAATGCCTTGAAATATTACGCTTCTGTGCGTTTGGATATTCGCCGCGTCGGTCAGATCAAAGAAAGCGCTGATCAGATTCTGGGTAACCGTACACGCGTTAAAGTAGTAAAAAATAAGGTGGCACCTCCTTTCAAAGTTGTTGAATTCGATATCATGTACGGCGAAGGTATTTCAAAGGTAGGTGAGATTATCGATTTGGCTGTGGAGCTTGATATCGTTAAGAAATCTGGTTCATGGTTCAGTTATGATGGAAATCGTTTGGGACAAGGTCGTGATGCTGTGAAAGCGCTTATTAAGGATAATCCTGAGTTGATGGATGAGCTGGAAGCAAAAGTACGTGCAAAAGTAAACCACGAACCGGACGCACTGATTGATACCAGCGAACCTAACATTAAAGACGAAGGATCACCGGAATGATTGATCAGTAAAGTCAGTATATAAAGATAAAGCCCCGGGAAAATTTCCCGGGGCTTTATCTTTATATCAAAAAAGCAAATCGATTTAAAATCTGTCCTTATCGTCGTCGTCGTCAAAGTCAAAATCTTCGTCATCTGGTCCGGAGAACATACTGCTTACCAGATCCTGGAATTTAATCCCCTGATCAAGTGATTGCTTGCCAATCAGCGAATATTCAGCCATTCCGTGAAGTGCAAATTCCATCATGAAAAGTTTTTCGTTCGCATCACCATAGGCACTTAGCATATCCACAAAATCATCCAGACCGTCAATGGTTTTCAAACGTGCGATATATTCACGATCGGTCATGTCACCGATCATTTCCATTTCGTTGCCCGAACCAAACCACTCAATCACTTTGGCAAAAGGATTGATTTTGCTTTTCTTGGATTTTTCAGGATCAGGGAAATAATTCAGGAACTGCGTACGGATTGCTTTACCAATAAGGTTTTGTGCAACAATAACAGGTCCCTCAACTTCGCCTTCATATACAAGCTCAACCTTACCGCAAATAGCAGGAATCACACCGTAAAGATCCGAAATCCGGACATAGGTAGATTCTTCACCATTGATCAGTGCACGTCTTTCAGCAGCACTCAAAAGGCTTTCATAAGCAGATATTGTCAAACGTGCTGAAACACCGCTTTTACTATCAACATATTCACTTTCACGCGCCTCAAAAGCAATTTGCTCAATCAGTGTTTTGATCAGCTCATTGACCTTTACGATTTCCTTTTGCTCTTTTTTAACGACAGCTTCCTGCTCGGTAATTTTCTTACCAACTTCAAGCGTTTTAGGATAATGTGTCACAATCTGGCTCTCAATCCTGTCTTTCAACGGGGTTACGATACTGCCTCGGTTGGTATAATCTTCCGGATTAGCAGTAAACACAAACTGTATATCGAGTGGCAAGCGAAGTTTAAACCCGCGGATCTGGATATCACCTTCCTGCAATATATTAAACAAGGCTACCTGGATTCTGGCTTGCAAATCGGGTAATTCGTTGATCACAAAAATACCTCTGTGCGAACGTGGAATTAATCCGAAGTGAATTACGCGTTCGTCCGAATAAGGAAGTCTTAAAGTCGCCGCTTTAATCGGATCTACATCGCCAATCAAATCCGCAACAGACACATCCGGTGTTGCAAGTTTTTCGGTATAACGCTCGCCACGGTGAAGCCAGGCAATAGGCGTATGGTCTGCTTTTTCCTCTACCAGATCCTTTGCAAACCTCGACAGCGGCGCCAATGGGTCATCATGAAGTTCTGAATCGGCTACGTATGGAATGTATTCATCAAGCAAATTGACCATCATCCTCGCAATACGTGTTTTGGCCTGTCCTCTCAAACCCAACAGATTGATATTGTGCATGGATAAAATCGCGCGCTCAACATCAGGAATTACAGTTTCTTCATAACCCCAGATTCCAGGGAAAACTTCTTCTTTATTTTTTATTTTTTCAATCAGGTTATCACGAAGCTCCTGTTTGATAGAGCGCGACTCGTAACCCGATTTTTTTAGTTCACCAAGCGTATGAATGCCTAATTTCTGTGTACTGCTAAGCTCTGAATATTTCATGTATTATTAGGCTTTTTTACCGCGCATAGGCAACTGAGCGCATTTCGCGGATTACGGTAATTTTAATTTGTCCCGGATACTGCATTTCTTTTTCTATTTTTTGCGAGATATCAAAAGAAAGCATACCCGCTTTTTCATCTGAAACATTGTCTGCATCAATAATTACCCGAAGTTCACGTCCTGCCTGGATTGCGTAACATTTTTCAACCCCGTCAAATGACATTGCCATATTTTCAAGATCGCGTAAACGCTGAATGTACGATTCCATCATCTCGCGACGTGCGCCTGGGCGGGAACCGGAAATAGCATCACAAACCTGGATGATCGGAGACAAAATACTTGTCATTTCGATCTCGTCATGGTGAGCTCCGATTGCATTACATACTTCCGGATTTTCTTTAAATTTCTTGGCAAGTTCCATTCCCAGAATAGCGTGCGGCAGATCAGATTCTTCCGGCCATACTTTTCCAATATCGTGAAGCAGACCAGCACGTTTTGCCAGTTTCGTATTTAAACCCAATTCCGACGCCATAGTTGCACAAAGCTTTGCAACCTCACGTGAATGTTGTAAAAGATTCTGTCCATAAGAAGAACGGAAACGCATACGGCCGATCATCTTAACCAGCTCAGGATGCAAACCGTGAATTCCCATATCGATTACCGTGCGCTCTCCAATTTCAACGATCTCATCGTCAATATTTTTTCTGGTTTTGGCAACAACTTCTTCAATACGGGCCGGGTGAATACGTCCATCCTGTACCAAACGGTGTAATGCCAGGCGTGCAATCTCGCGGCGAACCGGATCGAAACCGGAAATTACAATCGCTTCTGGCGTATCATCTACGATAATTTCAACCCCGGTTGCTGCTTCCAGTGCCCGGATATTACGTCCTTCACGTCCAATGATTTTACCTTTTATATCATCATTTTCGATGTTGAAAACAGAGACGCAATTCTCAATGGCATGTTCCGCAGCGGTTCGCTGGATTGTCTCGATAACAATCTTTTTGGCTTCTTTAGTTGCAGTAAGGCGCGCTTCTTCCATCGCACTTTTAACGTAAGAACCGGCTCTTGTATCGGCTTCGGCTTTAAGTGCGTCAACCAATTGTTCCCTCGCCTGATCAGCAGTAAGATTTGCCAGTTTTTCAAGTTGGGAAACTTGCTGACTAAGCATTTTTTCTGCCTCTTCGCGCTTTTTGGTTGCTGTTTCCAGCTGCTGGTTCAGATTGTTTTTTAGTGCTTCAAGCTCGGTTTCACGACGCTTGTTCTGCTCAACAGTTTGCTGTAGACTTTGTTCGCGCTGTTTAAGCTTTTGTTCGTTTGTTTGAAGAATAACTCTTTTCTTATTCGATTCCTCTTCAAATTCTGTTTTCAGGCGCAGATACTTTTCTTTTGCTTCAAGGATTCGGTCTCTTTTAATGTTTTCTGCGGATTGCTCTGCATTGCGAACAATTTCCGCAGCCCGGTCCTGAGCTTCTTTTTCCTTTTGGTCGAAAGATTTTTTGAAAATGTATTTACCTGCAAATACTCCCACACCAAGTGCGATAATATCAGATAGTAAGACAATAAAAATTAAAGAATTTGACATTTTAGTAATGTGTTTACAATAGTTGGGTGCTAACCGACTACATGCGCTTAAAATGCCGAACTTGTTTTTGTTGTGCGATTATCTGGAGATCTTGCTTTATTGATAGCTAAAAGTTTAAAACCTTATTGTAAAAGGGGTGTCAAAAAAGAATTTAAACGACTTAATTCGGTATAGAATCTGAAATTTTAAAATCCAGAACATCTATCCGTTCTTCAAGCCTGGCATACAGATTATTAGTCTCTTCCAGATTTCTTTGATATGCCACCAGGCATTCAATAGAAGTAAGGGCTATGGCTTCTATATCGTCGTGTCCTTTTCCTTGATCCTTAATCTGTTTTACACGTTTCATGAATACATCATATCCTTCCCTGTAATAAACTTCCTGGTCAGCAGGAACACTTAATTTAAAACCTCTGTCAAGTATTTTAATAAACACTGAAACATCAGGATTGGGTATATGATTATTTTTCATAAGGTATCTTCAAGCATTTCAATGCACTTATCGATCTCTTCAATATATCGTTCAACTGCGTCTTTAAGTTCGGTCAAACCGCCTGTTGGTGTCAGTTTACTTGTGACAATTTTAACGAAAGTTTTAGACTTATTAAAGTCTTTTTGCAAAGTAGTGTATTTTTTCTTTATTTCTTTTACTTCTTCTTTTAACTCCGTGTTGCTGTCGCGCAGCTCAGAGTTTTCACGCTGCAATTCTGAAACTGACCAACTTAGTTTCTCTTTCGTCATGATTAAAATCTCCAACTTCTTCTCTAAGTCAAATAATTTTCGATCAATCGCGCGTGAATTACTTATCTCCATTTTTACCGAAAGCGGTGCTGGCCGCGTTTAAAAAATTAAAACCGGACGGGGTTAATGCCCGGTTTCAGGTATAATTCCATATTTACAAAACCTTTATTCTACATTAAAGCCGGTCTGCCGGATCATGCTTTATCCAGGATTATTTCCGGATAATAGCGCCCAGTTCGCGTTCGTAAGTTGCTATCAGTTTCTGCATCGATTTGTCAATTACCTTATCCGTCAGCGTCTGCTGGTCATCCTGTAATATAAAGCTGATCGAATAGGATTTTTTGCCTTCCAGATTAGCGCCTTCATATACATCAAAAACATTGACAGAACGCAATAGCTGCTTTTCTGTTTTATACGCAATCTGACGTAACTCTTCAAAAGTGATTTTCTTCTCAACTACCAGTGATAAATCTCTTCTTACTTCCGGGAAACGCGATACTTCTTTAAACTCAACAGCGGAGTTATATTGTTTTAAAACATAATCCCAGTCAAAGTCAGCGAAATAAACAGGTGCTTTTACGTCGGCTTTTTTCGTGATTGCGGATTTTAACAAACCAAACGAAACCAACGGTTTTTTGTTCAGTGTAAGCGTAATGCCTTGTGAGAAAATATTGGAATCGGCAGCTTCTTTCTCTACATGCTTCACCTTCATGGCAACAAGAACCTGGTTAACTGCTGCGGCCAAATCGTGGAAAGTAACTTCTTTTGCTTTTTTCAGCCAGGTTTCCTCCTGAACATTACCTGAAATGAAAAGCGCAAGACGTTCCTTTTCAGAATATTTTCCGTTTACTTCATGATAGGTTTTACCAAATTCAAAAAGTTTAAGATCTTTCTGTCTGCGGTTGGCGTTGTAGGCCACTACTTCCAGTCCCGAAAAAATCAATGTCTGGCGCATAACCGACAAATCCTCACTCAGATAATTGAGAATCTTTACAGCATTGCCAAATACGCTGTCGCCTAATGTGGACTGCGGTTCAGGTTTGGTCAGAGAATTGGTGATTGTTTCATTATAACCATTAGCCGCCAGCAACTCAGAAACGCGCAGTTTTAGTTTTTCAGGATCGTTTACCGGGAAATCGGAAAGGAAATCCGAACTCAATCCATTCGATAATTCGATTTGGTCAAAACCATAAATACGCAGAATTTCCTCGATCACATCGGCTTCACGCTGCACATCCACACGGTATGGCGGGACAATGGCTGTGAATCCGGCTTCATCCTCGTCTTTAATCTTGATATCCAGTCCGTTCAGGATATTTTTGATCAGTGATTTTTCCAATGATTTTCCAAGCAGTCTGTCGATGTGGCGATAGCTTACTTTTACTTCAAAATCAGCAACCGGGTTAGGATACAAATCGATAACGTCGGACGAAATAGTTCCTCCGGCTATTTCCTTGATCAGCAAAGCAGCTCTTTTCAAGGCATAAACCGGCATATTAGGATCTGTTCCTCTTTCGAAGCGGAAAGAAGAATCCGTTTTTAAAGAAAAACGCTGGGCTGTACGGCGTACCCAGATTGGCGAAAAATAGGCAGATTCCAAAAATATGGATGTAGTCTCATTGCTAACGCCCGAAGTTAATCCTCCGAAAACGCCGGCGATACACATCGGTTCGGTTTCATTACAAATCATTAAATCAGCACCAGAAAGTTTTCTTTCTTGTCCGTCCAATGTAACAAAGGGCGTGCCTTCCGCTACGGTTTTAACGATTACCTGATTGCCAGTCACCTTCGCAGCGTCAAAAGCGTGCATCGGTTGCCCGAGTTCATGGCAGATGTAATTCGTAATGTCTACAATTGAATTAATGGAACGGATACCAATCGTATTAAGGCGTTGTTTCAGCCATTCAGGAGAATCGCCAACCTTAATTCCGGTAATGGTCAAACCTGCATAACGCGGGGCTGCTTCCTCGTTTTCCACAACTACTGAAATCGGAAGATCATGGTTGTCTACGGAGAAAGAATCTACCGAAGGCAAGGTTATTTCACGATTCAGAACAGCTTTCAAATCACGCGCAACACCGTAATGTGAAGCAGCATCGGCACGGTTAGGCGTTAATCCGATCTCAATTAAATAATCCGAAGAAATGCCGAAATATTCCGCGGCGGGGGTTCCGTTTGGTAAATCGGTATCAAGTACAAGAATTCCGTCATGCGAGTGGCCAAGTCCGAGTTCGTCTTCGGCACAGATCATCCCTTCGGATAGCGCCCCTCTGATTTTTGATTTTTTCAAAACCAGTGGTTCGTCACTTCCTGTCGGATATAGCGTGGCACCGACGGTTGCAAGAATTACTTTTTGTCCGGCAGCAACATTGGGTGCACCGCAAACAATGTTGAGTGGCTGTTCAAGACCAACATCCACAGTAGTTATTTTCAGACGATCCGCTTCCGGATGTTTTTCACAAGTCAAAACTTCACCGATAACAACGCCTCTCAGACCGCCTTTTATGGATTCAACTTCTTCAATTCCTTCTACTTCAAGGCCTGTTCCCGTAAGTAATTTGCCAATTTCTTCCGGCGTTTCGGTTATTTCAATTAATTCTTTAAGCCACTTATACGAAATTTTCATGCGGGTATTTTATATGCGTATGAGGTTGGATACGGTTGTAATACGTAATAACATATACTCTTTGTGAACCGTTTCCTTATTCCTACTTTCTGATTTTTATTTATTTCTACAAAATTAATGATTTCCTTCTTCAGTTTGTTCTCCTGCGCGAATTGCAACCGATAAAGTATTTTCTGCGGGAGGAACCGGGCAGGCATAAGTCGGCGCGTAAACACAGTAGGGATTGTATGCGGTATTGAAATCCAGTACCAGAGAATCACCTCTCAATTTAGACACTGGATAGTCCAGATATCTTCCACCGCCATACGTTTCCTTTCCGCTGGTCGCATCTTTGAATAAAACTGAAATAACGGCTTCATTTTTCAATAATAACAGTTTTTCCCTGACACCATCAATGGTGAAATTGGCATAACCTATTTTCTCATAAGTAGTTGTGCTGCCGTCGGTATAGGTCACTTTCAATTCCTTATCCTCTTTTTCGTAAGGCGTTACAAATGACTTAACGCGGTACGACCGGTCGATATCAAAGTAATGAAGGCCATGAAAAGCATCTTTATCCTGGATAGGCGAGTCTTTGGTTGTTTTAAACTGCTCGTCCTTGTCTGCTCTTTCTTTTGTGATCTGCGCGATATATTGTTCAGGATTGGCGGCCATTAAATCGTCTTTATCCGCATCAGCGTTCCCAGAATTAAAATTTTCAATAAAAAAATAAGCCAGTATGGCAACCAGCATGGCAAAGGTACTCCAGCGTATTACTTTGTTTTTGAACATAATATTTCAAAAGGATTGTTAAATAACGATTACAAACTTACACCTGAAATACGCGTTTGAAAAAATCAGAGCCTGATTATTTATTTTTTTATGATAATTTTGGAACTTCCAGGCAGAGGAATTTGCGTTCTTGAATGAAATATACCTAAATTCACCTGCCAAATAATTAAAAAACAATACCTGATCCATTATATGTCCTACACAAAACGAGTACTCATTGCCGAAGACAGCTCAGTAATTCAAAATCTGGCAAGGAAGATTCTGGAATTTCAACATTACGAGATTACTTCCGTAAAAAATGGAGAACAAGTGTTACAGCTTCTTGAAAAAGAAGATTTTGACATCATTTTGCTGGATATCAATATGCCTGTGATGGATGGAATGGAATGTGCACGGAATATTAGAAAATTGGCAAATGCTGACAAAGCGAAAACACCAATTGTAGCAATAACTGGCAACGCCAAAAATTATTCAGAAGAAGACTTTAAAGAAGCCGGATTTGATGATGCGCTTATGAAACCATTAAACTTTGACCGCCTGGTAGAAGTGGTTGCGCATTTGACAGAATAGTTCGTTGCATGAAGATTACATTCCTAGGAACCGGCACATCGCAAGGAGTACCCGTTATTGCTTGTGATTGTGCCGTTTGCCGTTCAACTGATTTCCGTGATAACCGACTTAGAACTTCCGTCTGGATACAGGTTCATGGAAAATCTTTTGTTATTGACAGCGGCCCTGACTTCCGGCAGCAAATGCTGCGTGACAATGTCCGGCAGCTGGATGCCATTATTTACACCCACCAACACAAAGATCACACCGCCGGCCTTGATGATGCCCGCGCATTCAACCACAGGCAGGGAAAAGACATTCCCTTGTACGGACGTCAGGAAGTTTTGAACCAGATACAGGTTGAATTTGCCTACGCGTTTTCTGAAAAACGTTATCCCGGTGTTCCTCATTTCGAACTTCATCCGATCGAAAACGAGCCATTTGAAGTCCAGGGCGTTACATTTGTCCCTATTGAGGTAATGCACCATAAGCTGGCTGTTTATGGTTACCGGATCGGAGATTTTACCTACATCACGGATGCGAATTATATTTCCGAAATAGAACAGGAGAAAATTCTTGGATCCCGCGTACTCGTACTGGATACATTGCAAAGGGAGCCTCATCTTTCCCATTTTACACTTTCCCAGGCACTTGAACTGATTGATAAACTCAACGTTCCGGCAGCTTATCTGACGCACATCAGTCACAAACTTGGATTATACAGCGAGGTTGAAAAAGAACTTCCGCCCAATGTTCATCTGGCTTATGACGGGTTGGCTCTGGATTTGTGAGGTTAAGAAAAACTTATGAGTATTACAGGTTACGTAATAAATTATTATATTTGCACGTACGGAAAATATAACAGATATGTCCAGTGTGAAACTTACCTTGAATATTGAGGATAGTGTAATCAGCAAGGCAAAAGATTATGCTAAACAGAAAAATGTTAGCTTGTCAAAAATTGTGGAACATTATCTTGCTACGCTTTCTGCTGAAAACGTTAAGCCCGCAAAAGTATCTTCCTGGGCGAAAGATCTGGTAGCCGTTAAAAAACCAACGCCGGATTTTGATCATAAATCATTGTATCGTGATCGTATTTTAGAAAAATATTCAGAAGAATGAATCTATTTATTGATTCTGATATTTTACTCGATGCCTTATTGCTAAGGCATCCGCACGACTCTTTCGCAATGGAAATACTTTCATTAACGGATAGTGCCGATTTTGAATTATACTCATCGGCGCATAGTCTGCTTGATGTATATTACTTTACCAGTAAAATAGCTGGAAAAATTGCTGCAAAAAAATCTCTAAGCTTATTAGAGCAGAAGTTAAATATTGTGCCTACTGCCAAAGCGTCGATAAAATCAGGACTGGTATCCAATTTTACCGATTTTGAAGATGCTGTTCAATATGCAATGGCGTTAGAAAATAATTGTCAAGTCATAATTACCAGAAATATCAAGGATTATATCAAATCAAATATTGCGGTCATGACTGCCGAACAATATTTGAAATCACTTGGTTAGATTAATACTTAATAATTCTGGAATTAGCAGATAGCTTATTCGTTTTTTAGCAAAACAAGTTATAAAATCTTCCTCTCCTTGCTTTCCATAATTATGCTGTAATCTTTGTATAAATTTTCGCAAAGTCTACGATCAGCCTAAAATGAGCCACCCATTGCATATTGATAAAACTTCCTGGATCGGAAATGCCATTTCAAAAATTGAATCGGATTACCAGCGTTCGGCGGATACACATCTTATTTTTCTGAAACTTCCTTCTTTTCCGGAAATTGATTTTTATTTCAAAGACGAATCAACACATCCTTCCGGAAGTTTGAAACACAGATTGGCGAGATCTTTGTTTTTGTATGCGATTTGTAACGGCTGGGTGCATGAAAACACAACGATCGTGGAGGCTTCCAGTGGTTCTACTGCGGTGTCGGAAGCCTATTTTGCCAAGCTTCTTGGATTGCCTTTTGTGGCCGTTATGCCAAAATCCACAAGTCCGGATAAGGTTCAGGCAATTGAGTTTTATGGCGGACGTTGTCATTTTGTAAATCATCCGGCAGAGGTATATGAGGTGTCGCATAAAATTGCCCAGGAAACAAACGGTCACTTTATGGATCAGTTTACTTTTGCAGAACGGGCCACAGACTGGCGCGGAAACAATAATATTGCGGAATCGATTTTCCGTCAGATGAAACACGAAAATCATCCGGTTCCAAAATGGATTGTAACTGGTGCTGGTACAGGAGGAACCTCCGCGACACTTGGGCGATATGTCCGATATGAACAACATGCTACCCAAATATGCGTTGTTGATCCGGAGAACTCGGTTTTTTATGACTTCTGGAAAAATAACAATCCGGAAATTTGTAGTGAAACGGGATCCAGAGTTGAAGGGATTGGAAGGCCAAGGGTAGAACCTTCGTTTTTAAGAACGGTAGTTGATCATATGATTCAGGTTCCTGATGCGGGGAGTTTTGCCGCCATGTTAACGCTCACCAGTTTGCTAAACAAAAGAGTTGGAGGTTCATCAGGAACAAATTTCTGGGGAGTACTTGAATTGGCAAAAGAGATGAAAGTAAACGGAGAAGCGGGTTCAATTGTTACTTTGATTTGTGACTCAGGAGAACGATACATGAACACATATTACAATGAAGAATGGCTTGAAATAAATGGTTATACCGTGGAAGTTTCAAAATGTCGGTTGGAGATGAATTTGATTTAATTAAAAACCAACACCTCTTTTTGAACTCCGTGGTTCTTTGTCTAACCAAAATCGGAAAGTAACAATAGTTAAAATAAACAAAGTGCACCAGAATTATTATTTTTTAAAACAACTTGCACCGCGCCTAAATCGGGAATTAACAGGTAAAAAGTTCATTGAAGCTTTCAGCCAGGAAAAGGACGAAATTGTTTTGGTTTTTGCAGAATCCCAGCTGAATGAAGAATTGCAAAAACCTTTTTTCATTAAAGCTACTTTGCGCTCGGATTTTGCCTGCCTTAGTTTTCCCGAAAAGTTTGATCGTGCGCGTAGAAACAGCGTTAATCTTTTCACACATTTATACGAACAGCCGATTCTTCACGTCCGCGCTTTTATCAATGAACGCGCGATAGAAATTATATTTAAAAGCGGTGAAGTGCTGGTTTTGAAATTATTCGGAAACCGGTCTAATCTTATCGCTTTTGAAAAAGACGGCTCGGTAAAACAGTTGTTTAATAATAAACTTGCTACCGATTTTACACTTACGCTCGAAACGCTCGACAGGCCGATTGATCAGTCTTTTGAGGCGTATCTAAAACATGACCTTCGTTTCGAACCTCTTTTTCCGACTTTTGGGAAACTGGTCAATAAGTACCTGAATAATTTACTCAGTGAAATATCCAAAGCAGAGGAGCGTTGGGGCGTTATACAGGATGTTTTAAAGCAACTGGAATCCCCGACTTTTTATCTGACTAAAATCGAGCTTGTTCCTGTCCTTTCTCTTTTGCCAACAGGAGAGATTTCGGCTACTTACGAAGATCCGATCGAGGCCTTAAATGCATATTATTATGCTTTTATACGTCTGACAGGAATTGAAAAAGAGAAAGCTGAGATTCTCCGGCTTTTGAAAAAGCGCGTTTCTCAAACGGAGAATTATCTTGAAAACACTTTTAAGAAATTAATAGAACTGGAAGACGGAACCAAGAATGATGAAATTGCAAACATCATTATGGCTAATTTACACCAGATTCCGGAGCGTGCGGAAAGCGTAGAATTATATGATTTTTATCGGGACCAACCTATAAAAATTCGTTTGAAAAAAGATCTTAGTCCACAAAAAACAGCGGAGGGGTATTATCGTAAATCAAAAAACGAAAAGATAGAAATTGATCGTCTGAACGAAAGTTTGCAGGCACGGGAAAATGAGAAGGAAAAATTGGTTGGTTATATCAAATCGATTGAGGCAATTGAGCTGCTGCGGGAGCTCAGGACGTTTATAAAATCAAATGGTCTGGCAGGTGCAAACACAGCTTCTGTGGAGCAGGCGGATTTATTCAAGAAAATAGATTTTCTGGGATATACCATCCTGATTGGCAAAAATGCAAAAAACAACGATCTGCTCACGAAGCAATATGCGCATAAGGAAGATTTGTGGTTACATGCCCGGGATGTGTCGGGCTCGCATGTCGTGGTTAAAAATCAGTCGGGTAAAAAGTTTCCGTCTCCGGTTATCGAACGCGCCGCGCAGCTTGCGGCCTGGCATTCCAAAAGGAGAACCGATAGCTTGTGCCCGGTCATTGTTACACAAAAAAAATATGTGCGTAAACCAAAAGGATTACCAGAAGGAGCCGTTGTTATTGATAAAGAGGATGTAATCATGGTCGTGCCCGCTGGGGAATAAAGTGTGATATTTTAGGTATCAAATGACTTTGATAAGTCTTTCGATATCACGAACTTCGTAGCAAAATTGAGAGAACAGGAATATTTAGTGCAGAATGCTTGAAAATCGTCGCTTTGTAATTATTGGCTTTTTTGCTTTGATAGGTTTCATTTACCTATTTCGTTTATTTTATTTACAAGTGCTGGACGAAAGTTATTCTATCGAGTCGTCCAGTAATTCCATCAAACGAGTTATTGAAGTACCCTTCCGCGGCCAGATTTATGACCGGAACGGAAAACTGATTGTATATAATACCCCCGTTTATGATTTACTTGTCACACCTAACAAAGTGAAGGTGGATGATACCCTGCGTTTTTGCCGTGTGGTTGGTATCGAAAGACGTGAGTTTGACAGTCTGATTAATTTAGCCAGTGTTTATTCCAGAAATAAACCGTCTTTGTTTTTAAGACAATTGTCCAAGGAAGATTTCGCGTCGATTCAGGATATTATGGTGGATTATTCGGGTTTCGAATTTGCTAAAAGCTCCATGCGGACTTATAAAGGGGCCACGTTGGCGAATACACTCGGCTATGTGAGTGAGATCAGCAAAACCCAGCTGGAAAAGCAGGAAGAGCCTTATTATCGCCAAAGTGACTATATAGGGCAAACCGGTATCGAAAAAATTTATGAGCAGGAGCTGCGGGGGAAGCGCGGTACCAAATTCATTATGCAAAATGTAAGCGGTGTTTATAAAGGTGCCTGGAAAAATGGAGAACTTGATACAATGGCCGTTGCCGGAGAAAATTTATATTCAGGGATAGATATTGATATTCAGCAATATGCCGACAGTCTGATGGTGAATAAAGTAGGTAGTATTGTTGCGATTGAACCGAAAACCGGACAGATTTTATCGATGGTTTCCGCGCCGACTTACGATCCGAATATTCTGGCAACCCGGTTTTTTTCAAAAAATTATACAGCACTTTACCGTAATCCATATAAGCCCCTTTTCAATCGTCCGGTTATGGCAAGTTACAGGCCGGGTTCTACCTTTAAGCTGATTCAGGCTTTAATAGGTTTGCAGGAGGGAGTTATTACGCCAGGCAGTGGATTTACACATGCCAATTGCCCGATCGGCTGCCATAATCACCCGGCTACTGGAACGGTTGCACTTGGCGTGACGCACTCCTGCAACCCTTATTTTTACAATGTTTTTCGCCGGATTATTTACAACAACAAGATCTCCAATACTTTCAAGGCTTCTGCGGTTGGTTTGGACGACTGGCATGATAAGATCAGTAAGTTCGGTATCGGACAACAGTTAGGCATTGATTTGCCAAGTGAGCGTAAGGGAAATTTGCCGGACAAAAAATACTATGACAAAATCTATGGCGAAAACCGCTGGAAATTCTCGAATATTTATTCTTTGAGTATCGGTGAAGGTGAGATTTTGATTACCCCTTTGAAAATGGCAAACGTGGCTGCCATCATTGCAAACAAAGGTTATTATTATACACCTCACGTGATTCATGGTATTGGAGAGAAAAAGACTTTGAAGCCGGAATTCGCGATGAGGCATGAAACAGGAGTTGATGCGCATAATTTTGACCCGGTTATTGAAGGAATGCTTGGAGCAGTAGAAGGTGGTACTGCAAGAAGATCAAAGGTCGAGGGGATTTCTATTGCCGGTAAAACGGGAACATCTCAAAACAAAAGAGGACTGGATCACTCGATTTTTATAGCCTTTGCACCCGTGGAAGATCCTAAAATTGCAATTGCAGTTTTTGTGGAAAATGCAGGATCAGGAGGTCAGGCAGCAGCGCCGATCGCCAACCTTATTATTGAAAAATATCTTACGCGGAAAGTCACAAATAAGGGGCTTGAAGAAAGGATGATGCAAGCAGATTTTATGAAGAATGTAATTTTGCCTGCACCACCGAAGCCGGTCGTGAAAGATACATCAAAAAGAAGACAGGGAATCCCAATGATGCCGGAAGAAAAGCCGATACCGAAAGTCATCAACTGGTTTAAAAGATTCTGATTTTCTCATCCATTTTAGTCGTCAATTCATCAAAAGTTATTAATAATTAAGAAATGGAAGAGGGTAAACCCATAACCAAAAATGTAGATTGGATGGTCGTGTTGATCTATATCGCATGTCTTGGGATAGGATGGGTCAATATTTATGCAGCCGTTTATAATCCTGAAACGCATAGCAGTATTTTCGATTTGTCTAACAACGCCGGAAAGCAGTTAATGTGGATCGGAACAACCTTTATACTGATCATTTGTATATTGGTGATAGACTATAAATTTTATGAAACCTTCTCGTTCATTATTTATGCCATTGTCATATTTCTGCTGGTTGTGGTTTTGTTTGCGGGCTCTAATATCAATGGATCCAGATCGTGGATTAAATTCGGAGCGATTTCTCTTCAACCGGCACAATTTGCCAACCTGGCGGTAAGTCTGGCGATTTCTAAATACCTCAGTGATCCTGCCATCAGTTTAACCAGAAAATTAAAAGATTACTATCCGATTCTCGGGATTATAGCCCTGCCATCGCTTTTGATTCTTTTGTCGAATGAAACCGGATCCATGCTGGTTTTTGCGTCTTTTGCAATCATTCTATACCGTGAAGGCATGCCTGGATTTATTCCTGCCATCGGTATTGTTTCAGCGGCGTTGCTTATCATTTCACTGCTTTACAATTCCTGGTATATCTCTGGCGTCATTATTTTTATCGCCGGGATTGTCATTTGGGCGATGCCGGTTATGACGCGCAGGCGAGGCGGGTTAATGGCGACGGTGTTAATCTCGCTGGTCATGATTTCGATTGTGTTTGGTGTCGATTTCTTCATGAATAATGTACTGCAAAAACACCAGCGTGGCCGTATATTGGTACTTCTGGATCCGGATTCTGATCCTCGCGGCATAGGCTGGAACGTTATTCAGTCGAAAATAGCGATTGGTTCCGGTGGATTCAGCGGAAAAGGTTTTTTGCAGGGGACGCAAACGAAATTTGATTTTGTACCTGAGCAGAGTACCGATTTTATTTTCTGTACGGTAGGAGAGGAGCATGGTTTTGTTGGATCCGCGCTGGTAGTTGGGTTGTTTATACTATTGATTTCCAGGCTCGTAATTTTGGCGGAGCGACAGCGAAGTCGGTTTGCGAGGGTTTACGGTTATTGCGTCGCCGGTATTTTTTTCTTTCACTTTCTGGTAAACATCGGAATGACGATCGGACTTATGCCTGTAATCGGTATTCCGCTCCCATTTTTTAGCTATGGAGGATCATCTCTATGGTCATTTTCTGTATTGCTCTTTATCTTTTTGAAAATAGACGCACAGAGACCATTCACACTTTCCAGAGGCTGATTTTTTAATGATAAAATTTTAAGGATTAATGATTAAGGTTTAATGATGGAAAAAAAGTAATTCTGGGATAATTTAATTTAAAATTCTATTAAAAATATGAACTATTCCCGGCATATCTGACTCTCCCTTAACCCTTAACCCTTAACCCTTAACCCTTAACCCTTAACCCTTAACCCTTAACCCTTAACCCTTAACCCTTAACCCTTAACCCTTAGGAAAGTTTCCCTGCTGCCATTATTAACAATACCCAGCCTACAATAAGGGCCAGTCCGCCTATGGGGGCCGTTGCACCGAATTTTGTAATACCGGTGAAACATATGGCATAAAGTGATCCTGAAAAAATAATCACGCCGATTGCAAATGCATTTCCGGACCAGCCAAGTAATTTTATGGCATCATCACCGGCACGCTGCATCAGGATCCCGATTAAAACCATGGCAAGTGCATGGTAAAATTGATATTTTACAGCTGTTTCGAATGTGTCCTGTCTTCCGGAGGCTTCCAGCATTCCCTTTAAGGCATGTGCTCCAAAAGCGCCAAGCGCTACGGCTAGTGCGCCAAGAATTCCTCCGGCCTGTATCATGAACTTCATATAAATTGATAGTTGAAATATGAGCGTTTTGCCATTTACTAAAAAAATGACCATACGGGCAAAGTTAGGGGTGGGGAAAGAGGCAACCAACTCTTGATTGATATTTCTTTATTAACTTGCGGTCATAAACGGGAGAGATGGAATATAATCTCAGGAAAATAGTAAAAAATGACAATTGAACGTTTCATCCAGCTTTGGACACACCGCTATTTTAAGTATACGCATATATTTAAAGCACATCTGCTGGGCTATAAAGCCTGGCTCTATTTCAAAATAAAAAAGGCAGGGTTCTCTTCCGGAAAGCAATTAATTGCGATTGTAAGGACAGAGCATTTTGGGGATATTGTTGCTGCTGAGCCGATTTCCAGATATGTCCGTTCGCTGCATCCCAATGCACATATCGTTTGGTTTGTCAAGCCTTCTTACCATGAACTGGTTGATTACAACCCTGCTATTGATGAAACCTTCAAGGAATTTTGTGTGACGGAACGCGTTGTTTTACTTCGGATGGGTGTCTTTGATCAAGTATATTCTCTTCAATTTAAAAACAATAATCATTGTCCCAAATGCCAGGTATTTGTTGATAACCCGGTGGCTGAACGAAAAGGAATTAACGTGCATACGTATTTCAATTTTGGGAATTTGCTGGAAGTCTTCGCGCAGACAGCAGATTTATTAGTTGAAAAAACAGCATTCCCGGGCGACGACCAGCCGAGATTATATTTGCAGAAATCTCACATTAATAAAGTAGATGCATTGCAGTTACCAGCTAAATTTATCGTTGTGCACTGTCAGTCGAACTATGCTCCCAAAGACTGGCCGGCAGAACGCTGGAATCAGCTGGTCGAATGGCTGGCGATTCATTACAGCTATCACATCATTGAAATTGGTCTTAAAAGTAATCTGTCTGTTCAAACTCAGAAGTACAGAAACTTATGTGGCGAGTTATCGATCCTGGAAACAAGTGAAGTCATAAAAAGAGCTGATTTTTTTATTGGTCTTGACAGCGGTCCTTCGCATTTGGCTAATGCCGGGGGCACCACGGGGATTATTTTAATGGGCTCGCTTGGAAGTTTTCCCTCCTATAATCCTTATTCGGGAAGTTACGGGAGGAGAGAAAACGCGATTTTTGTAAGAAAGGATGGTTTCCCTTGTTCCGAGCTGACGTTTGATTTTGTGAAGGGACAGGTCGCAGCTGCATTGGAAACCGGAGTTTTTAAAGAGAACAGCGCCATATAGGATGTTCTCTTTAAAAGCATTTACCGGGCACCAAAAATAGCACTGCCGACACGCACCAGTGTACTTCCTTCTTCGACGGCAATCTGATAGTCGCCGCTCATGCCCATGGATAACTCCTGCATGTCAACGTTGTGTTTCTGAAAGCTTTTGAATGTGTCAAAAATAGTTTTGAGCTGACGAAATTCCTGACGTACCTGCGTTTGGTCATCTGTATTTGAAGCCATACCCATCAGTCCGATAATTTTTATGTTGGTCAGAAGATCAAATTCCGATGATTCCAGAATTTCTTTTGCTTCCGATTCTGAAAGACCAAATTTGGTTTCTTCCTCTGCGATAAATATCTGGAGAAGGCAATTTATGATCCGGTCGTTCTTTTTTGCCTCTTTATTAATCTCCTTCAAAAGTTTGAACTGGTCAACCGAATGAATTAAAGAGACATATGGGGCAATGTATTTTATTTTGTTGGACTGCAAATGACCGATCATGTGCCACTCAATATCTTTTGGCAGGACTTCATATTTTGCTGTCATTTCCTGAACTTTATTTTCTCCGAAACGTCGAAATCCGGCATTATACGTTTCTTCCAGAACTTCCACAGGCTTGGTTTTTGTAACAGCAATCAATCTCGCTTTTCCATTTAACTTTTTCTCTGTATCCTCTATATTTTGGGCTATTGTCGGCATTTTTATCTTTAAAATTTATGATAATGAATAGTTTAGATCAAAGAAATGCAACTTACTTTGCATAAATCGGCCTCAACTTATTTCAAAATTGAAAAAAACATAGTTCTTTTACCAACTAATCAAAAAATTAACTCTCTATATGGACTATAATCAAGAGCAAAAGCAAGATCGGAAAACTCTTCTATGGGCTGCTCTGGCCGTTTTAGCATTGCTTAATTTGGTACTTGTTTATTTTATCTATCACGAAAAACAGGAAAATAAAGTTAAAGACGACATCATTTCAGCGAAAACGGAAGAAGTTTTATTCACAAAAACAAAGCTTGATTCTATTTCAGCAGAATTGGATACCAAAATCGCCGAAATACAACAGCTGGGAGGAAGTGTGGATTCTTTACTGGAACTTAAAAAACAGCTTGAAAAGGATAAGCAAGAGCTTAAAAATGTCAATAATTTCTCTGCTGCCAATTTTAATAAAAAGATCAAATCTTACGAGGAAGTTTTATCACAAAAAGATACAGAGATAGCGAATCTTAAAGAGGAACTTGGTATTGTGACGAACAAGAACGAGGAGCTGAGTCAAAAGGTTACAGGACTGGAATCTGAGAAACAGCAGTTGAATGACTCGGTGGTTAATTATTCTGCCCAAAACAGAGAATTAGCTGAAAAAGTAACTTTGGCTTCTGCCTTACGTACGGAAGAGCTTTCGATTAATGCAGTTTCGGCCAAGGGGAAAGAACGTGAAGGTGGAAAATACAGGGCGAAACGTATCGACAAGTTGAAGGTTAGCTTCAAGCTTGGAGAAAATGCGGTGGCAAAACAGAATGAAAAAGATATTTATCTGCGTATTCTGGATCCGGACGGAGCAGTGCTTTCGGATATGGCTACGGGATCAGGTGCATTTACTTTCAACGGGAAGGAAATGATTTACAGCTCGAAGCAGACAATCAACTTCACAAACAGCCGTCAGTCGGTGGATATCTTCTACGGACGTGGTGGTATTCAGATGAAAGATGGTAAATACGCGATCGAGGTTTACAGCGAAGGATTTAAAATAGGACAGGGAGAATTTACGGTAAAATAAATCGTAACCGGCTAACTTTCTGATAAATATAAATAGGGCTTGGAATTGTCAATTCCAAGCCCTATTTTTGCACCCTCATTATGGATTCCTGTAATCCCTGATGAGATCAAAAATCAATTTATATTTAAATATTTGCCGTATGTCTAAGCAGTATGAAACGGTGTTCATTCTAACTCCCATCTTGTCTGAGGCTCAGATGAGGGACGCCGTTGAAAAATTCCGTACGCTTATCACTGAAAATGGTGGTACGCTTGTACACGAAGAAAACTGGGGATTGCGTAAGCTAGCCTACCCCATCCAAAAGAAAAATACAGGTTACTACACTGTATTTGAGTATGCATCTGAAAGTGGAGCCGTTGTTGACGTTTTGGAAACGGAATTCCGTCGTGACGAACGCGTAATGCGTTTCTTAACTATCGCCCTTGACAAACATTCTCTTGCTTACAACGAGAAAAAACGTAAAGGACTAGTTGGAAGAAAGAAGGAAGAAACAACTGAATCTAAAACCGAAGCATAAGCTATGTCACTCGTAAACGAACCGGTTGAAAAAAACATCAACCGCAAAAAATATTGCCGTTTTAAGAAATCTGGCATTAAATACATTGATTACAAGAATCCTGACTTTTTGTTGAAACTTGTAAATGAGCAGGGAAAAATCTTGCCACGTCGTCTTACAGGTACTAGCTTGAAATACCAGCGCAAAGTATCTCAGGCAATTAAAAGAGCACGTCACCTGGCATTCTTGCCTTTCGTTGCTGATCAATTGAAATAATATAGAAAGAGATACTAACAATGGAAATCATACTAATAACTGATATTGCCGGAGTAGGTTATAAGAACGATATCGTGAACGTAAAAGCGGGTTTCGGTCGTAACTACCTTATTCCGCAGGGTTTTGCCTTATTGGCTAATGACTCTAATCGTAAAATCGTTGCTGAAAACGTACGTCAGGCGTCTCACAAAGCTGAAAAGCTTAAGAAAGATGCGGAAGATATCGCAGCAGCAATCGGCGATTTGACAATCGATCTTCGTACTGTGGTTGGAGAAAGCGGCCGTATTTTCGGACGTGTTACCAACACACAGGTTGCAGATATTCTTAAATCAAAAGGTTTTGATATCGACCGTAAGAAAATTACTGTTGATGATGTAAAATCGATTGGTACTTATTCTGCCTTGATCGACTTACACAAAGAAGTGAAACACAAAATTACTTTGAACGTAATCGCTTCTGAAGATTAATCAATAGTCTTTATCGATATAAAAAAATGACAACCCGAAAGAGTTGTCATTTTTTGTTTCAGTGCTATCGGATAAGCCGATAGCTGGCTGCCGAAAGTGGACGTTATTACAACGCCGGAATTCTCAAAACCTGGCCCGGGTAAATTTTATCAGGGTGTGTAAGCATAGGCTTGTTGGCCTCAAAAATAACCGGATACTTCATCATATCACCATATACTGCCTTGGCGATCAGCGAAAGTGTATCTCCTTTTACAACGGTATGATAGGTTGCTTCTGGTGCAGGTGTAGCCACTTTCAGGCGGTTGTCTACAATTTTAACACCTTCAACGTTACCAACAGCCAGTGCGATTTTCTCTGCATCTTCCTGCTTGGCAACTTCCCCTTCAATAGTTACTGTGTCAACTGAAGTTTTTACTGATAACGAGTTATAAGGAAGACCAAGTTGTTTTACATGAGCCAATAGCGCGCTTGCACGTAATGGTTCTGCTTCCGGTGTAGGTGCTGCTGCTTCCTTGTGGAAGATTTTTTCTCCTACCCCTTGAAAAAAAGAAATTAATCCCATGATAAAAATTTGGTTTTTGTGTATAAAAAATTGATTTAATGCTGGATTCAAAACTACTCTAATTTTAGAGAAGAACAACTGTCAGACGGTAAATTAACAGATTCGTCACATATACCGGATAGTTATTTTATCTGTTAATTAATACATTTACAAGGTTCAACTTTGTATTTTTGTAGTCACTTCAATAAGTACAATTATTATACCTGCCTGGCATGAATCGTAACGCGTCTCTCCTTAGATTAAAAAATGAGCAATTTGATATTTGTATAATTGGGGCAGGAGCAAGCGGAGCCGGTTGTGCGCTGGACGCTGTGCTGCGCGGGTATAAAGTAGCGCTGATTGATCGTAATGATTTTGCTTCGGAAACATCATCCCGTTCTACAAAACTGATCCATGGCGGCGTCCGTTATTTGGAACAGGCTTTCAAGAATCTTGATTTCGCCCAACTCAAACAGGTTCGTCATGGGCTTGAAGAAAGGCATATTGTGCTCAACAATGCACCTCATCTGGCAAGACCTCTCGCACTGATGACTCCTGTTAATTCCTGGATTGAAGGATTGTATTTTAGTATAGGCCTGCGCATGTACGACTGGTTTGCGACAAACGATACTCTTCCTAAAAGTAAATGGTTGAAAAAGGAGCAGGTTTTATCAAAAATGCCAACGCTAAACAAAACCAAATTGCATAGTGCCGTGATGTATTATGACGGCCAGCTGGATGATGCCCGTTATTGTCTTGCCTTGGCTCAATCTGCGTCGGAAGCAGGGGCTGCAACTGTAAACTACATTGAAGTGAGTGGGTTTGAGAAGAATGCCGATGGTAAATTAGGGAGTGTTCAGGTAAAAGATATCCTGTCTGAGGAGTCTTTTATGATAAATACCAAACTCGTTATCAACTGTACCGGCCCATTTTCGGACAAAATTCGTCATTTTGCAAATGCTAGTCTCCCGGATAGAATCAGACCCAGCAAGGGCGTGCATGTAGTACTTCCATACGAAGTATTGAATAGCAAGCACGCTATGCTGATTCCCAAAACACCTGATGGAAGGGTTGTTTTTGCTATTCCCTTTGAAGGAGCCATGATGCTGGGAACAACCGATACGGACTCAAAAGATGTTGAACACGAGGCAAGCTTGAATAAGGAAGAAGTGGAATATCTCGTGAATACGTTAAATCCGTATCTGGAGAAAAAGATAGACACATCGAAAATAAAAGCGGGGTTTGGCGGGTTGCGTCCTTTGCTTTCTGCGGATCCGAATAAATCAACCAAAACGCTGTTGAGAGATCACGAAATTGAGATTGACCCTGTCTCGGGACTTGTGAGCCTTTTAGGAGGTAAATGGACGACCTACCGCTTAATGGCGAAGGATACGATTGATCAGGCGGATCAGCTTTTTGGACAAAATAATGAATGCCAAACCGCTGACCATATGCTTGTTGGCGGTGCAAATTATGATTTTGATTCCTGGAAATTTCTGGTTAAGGATTTTGACCTGCCGGAAGATGTAAGCCAGCATCTGGTAAAAAAATATGGCTGCCGTGCGAGTGAAATAGGGAAGCTTACGGCCATCAGACCGGAGTTGAAGGAGAGGCTGGACTCCAAATATCCTTACATAAAAGCAGAGGTCGTTTATACCGTGAAACAGGAAATGGCGGTGACTCCGCGTGATGTGCTCGCACGAAGGATCCGTCTGGAAATCACGGATTGGGAAACGACACTGACTGTGTTGCCCATGGTGGCTGAACTCATGTCAGACGAACTTGGTTGGAGTGATACGGAACAAACGAAACACATCCGGGATTACAGTGGTCAGCTGAAACATTTTATAGCGGAAGCCACAAATCGAAAAACCTATGATGGTCTGTAAGATTAGAATTTAAATATGTTTATAAAAGATTTATCCTGCATATCCCCGCAGCAAACGTATGACGAAGCCTTCTTTGGAAATGAGGTAAAAGTACACGTTGGGAACCGATATGCAGCACTTGAACCGGGCTACGGAGTATTAATCCCAGCCGGATTACTGAGGCGGATGGGCAAAGCTGTGCGAATGGGCGTGGGGACGGGACTGCCGTTAATACAAAAAAATCCCGCGCTGGATGGGATTATTCTCGGAACGGCAAACGGAGGTCTGGAAGATTGTCTGAAATTTTTGAACCAGATTGTAGATTACAAAGAGGGAACGCTTACCCCGACGAATTTTGTTCAGAGCACTCCCAATGCAGTGGCCGGGAATCTGGCGCTTATGAGCAAAAATACAGGGTACAATACGACACATGTTAACAAAGGTCTTGCTTTTGAAGGTGCCTTGCTTGATGCGCTGTTGCTTTTAGAGGAAAGAAATGCGCAAGCTTTATTACTCGGAAGTATTGAGGAAATTTCAGATTATAACTATAATATTGACATGCTGGCGGGATCTTTCAAAAAGGAAGAATCTTCGTCAGAAACCTTGCTGACTTCACATACACCCGGTACGGTTTGTGGCGAAGGGGCGGTCATGTTTGTCGTTGAAGCTGAGCGTTCTGTGGCATCTCTTGCTGAAATTATAGATGTTGAGCAGATCAGTTTTGCGGACGAAAAAAGGGTAGGGGAGAAACTTTCCAACTTTTTGGAACGTAACCATTTAAAACATTCGGATATCGATACGCTCATTCTGGGATTCAGTGGAGATAACCGTAATGACCACTGGTATAGTTGGTTGCATCAGGAATTATTTCCAGTCAGCAATGTATTTTCATACAAAAATTTAACCGGTGACTATCCGACTGCCTCTGCATTTGCAACCTGGATGGCGGTGCAGTTATTGATCGGGAAAACGTTGCCGTCTCAAACCCGGTATTTTCAAAATAACAACACCAATGCTGATAAAGTGTTGATCTACAATCATTACAAAGGAGTACAGCACGGATTTATTCTGCTTTCAAAATAAAAATCCATAGCGAAACCTAACGGGATTGTTTATGGATTTTTATTTTGTGATTGCGAAGGATAATTTATTCTTTGCTCTGATTTTCCTTCATTTTGATCACTTTTGCGAGTGTCGGCAATATGGTATCATGTTTTTTTACAAATGGATTTGACTGATCCCAGACATAGCCGGCCAATACCGAGCAGATCTGATTTTTTATTTCATTATCAATTTGTTTTGCAAAGACTATCGTTTGGAAGTCGCCGCTATACCAGCCTGTGACATAACTTCGGAAAACGTTAATCCCACCCTGAACTACGTCTTCGTATTCTTTTTTCCAATCGACCGTTTCACCTTGCAGATGTTTATGCGTCATTTTTGCAGATAATAGCCCGGATGCCGTAGCGAAAGTTACACCGGAAGAGAATATCGGGTCCAGGAATTCGGTACTATTGCCCGATAACACAAAACCCTCTCCGTACATTTGCTTCACACCGACAGAATAACCAAGAATATGTTTGGGCTCCCATTTCAGCTCGGCGTTAACGAACCTGCCTTTGAGATCTTCAAATTCGCGGATGAAGTTTTTGTACTTTTCTCCGTTGTTTTCTGCCAGTTCTTCAATTTTTTCTCTGTCACTCACGATACCAACCGAGGTAGACCCGTCAGAAAACGGAATGGCCCATATCCAGGATTTGTTGTTATCAAAAGAATGGACAAAAATATTGTTGCTCGCTTCTTCTGTTCTGTTTTTATCTTCAAGATGTGAAAACACAGCACCCCGGGGTGAAAAAGTGGATGGTTTGCTCAGGTCGAAAAGTCTTGGTAAAACCCGCCCATACCCGCTGGAATCAATAATGAATTTTGCTTCTATTGAAAAATTATTTCCATCAATATCCTTATATTCAACAATTTGCTTGTCTTTGCTGCATGTTACATTTAATACTTCGCATTCAAAGTTAACATCAACTCCCTTGGCTCTGGTTGCCTCGGCGAGTGTCAGGTCAAAATCGGCACGTTTTACCTGCCAGGTGTAGGACCATCCTTTTGTAAACTGCTCGGAAAAGAAAAATTCACAACGTTTTTCTCCTTTCATAAATGCTGCTCCCGTTTTTTTCTGGAAATTTTTCGAGACAACGGCTTCCAGTAAACCTGACTCAGACAAATGTTCCATGCAGCATGGAAGCAGACTTTCCCCGATCTGAAACCTCGGGAATTTTTCTTTTTCAAGGATGATAACTTCGTAACCTTGTTTTTTTAAATACGATGCAGCTACGGTTCCTGCCGGACCGGCGCCTATAACTACAACATCAACTGTTTGCATGATTAAGCATTTTTGACTTTTTGAATAAGTTTATCTTTGTCTACAAATGAAAAGCAGGTAACAAAAGCACTGACTGTAACGCCCAATATCCCATGCATGGAAATATTTTGCCCGGTTAAATGCAAGTTAGGAATTCTTGTTTTTGTATTAATCTGAGTTCTTGTCGGGGATGCTGAATTTTTCATGACACCGTATAATGAGCCATCTTTATTACCTATATAATCCCGAAAAGTTAAGGGAGAGGCGCTGTGAACGGATTTTATCTTCTCAGTTATGCCTGGGAAAACGGTTTCAATCCGTTTTATTACCTGCGATTCTTTGTACTTTTTAAACTCTTCATAAGAATCGTCGCGTGTGCCGGGTTCTGCAACGGTATGATGAGAATTACTCCATTGTGCGGTTTCTTCGGTGTTCATGTAGGTCATGATGGACATCGATTCGGCATACTTTTCGTTTTTTGAAATGTAAGGCGTACAGATAAAATAAGTTTGCGGCCAGCTTTCCTTATCGTATTCAACACCTCCCCAGACATCTTCAATATGGTGCTGATAAATGTTGTGGTTAAGATATTCAAAAGTATTTTCGTGAAATGACAGATGGACAAGAAAAGTAGATATGCTGTTTTTTAAGTTCCGGATACGGTTTCTGTAAACGGGTAAAAATCTGAGTTCGCCAAAAATATCAATCGTAACCGCCGGATGCACGTTGGAGATATATTGCTTTCCGCGAAATATTTCTCCGTTTTCTAAAACTACCCCACTTATTTCTCCGGTTTCACTGTATTGAGCGCTTACCACTTTTTTTCTTTTGTAAATCTCTCCGCCAAAATTTCTGATAGCCCTGCTCAGCTGAATGGCTATCTGAGAACCACCATCAATAAATTTGTAAGCACCTGACAAATAGCTGTTCATAATCAGCGCATGAACATAAAACGGAGTCATTTCCTTCACGCCTGCATAAAGCTGATTCGAGCCAGCCAGTACATTTCGTAAGCGCTCGTTTGTTGTCAGGGATGCAATATAGTCATAGGCATTTAGCTCCATAATACTGGAATCCATCTGATAATTTTCCCCGGATGCTTCAAGATTATATAAAGGAAATTTCTTGCAGGTTTCTTTTATTTTGGAGCAGTAGATATCAATGGCGTCTTTTTCATCGGGGAAATAGCCGATCATATTTTTTCTGAACTGATCATAGCCCTGTCCGTAAAAATATTCCGAGCCATCATCGAAACGGATCACGTCAAATTTGTCGTCATCCATTCTTTTCAGTTTCATTTTATCCAGGATCCCGAAATATTTGAAAAACTGATTCAGATTTTCACCCTCATTCATACTGCCAACATAATGAACACCTGTGTCAAATATTGTTTTGTCGCGGCTGTACACTTGTAAATGGCCGCCGATCTGATGATTTTTTTCCAGAACAACCACACGATGGCCCTCAGAAGCCAGAATATATGCACACGCCAATCCGCCTAAACCACTTCCTATAATGACAAAATCATATTCTTTTCCGGACTCCTGATGCATGAAATTCTAATATAATTGAGTGTCTTTGATTTAATCGATCGTCAGAAATCTCTGCAATATTTGTAGAAATTTTAACAATATCGTTTTTTCTGATTGAACGGTTATCCTTAGAAAAGAGCTGGGTGCTTTTTGCTTCAAAAGATATAAATCTTAGATAATTTATATTTTTCTTAAAATAAACAGCACGTTGGAGGTATTTTTGGAATGTTCCTGCATCTCAAAACTTAGATTATGTCTTTCAGCAAATGTTCTTATATCAGAGGAGGAGAAAAAGTGAAACGCGCCATTTTTTTTGTTAAACGAAAATACTCCTGTTGAAAGGGCTTCGGTTCGTTCGGTGTTTTTATGTTTTTCGCGAAGGTCAGTTATTCCGTCGCGTATAAAAATAATTCCATTTTCGTTCAGCGCATCTGCACAGCGTTCAAGTACGATTTTCTGTTTTTCTTCCGAAAGATAATGAAGTATATCATTTAAAAATATTACGTCTGAGGCTGCAATGGATGTTACTGAAATATCCTCATGCTTAAAATTCAGATTGTCATTTTTGTTATAGCTATTCTCAGCGATCTGAATTTTCTCTTCGTCGTAGTCCGTGCCGGTTATCTTTCTCTTTTCATTTTTATAATGAAGAAAAAAGGAGAGATAGCCATAACCGCAGCCTATATCCAAAATGTTTATTCTGTCTCCGATGAGGTTATTGTAATACGTGAAATTTTCTGCTTCCAGATTCCACTTTGTTTTAAAATACCATTCCAGAACAGGCCCTTTGAAAACGTAATTCGTGAAAACTTTATGTTTCAGATAGGTAGTGTCTTCCATTTCATCTTTGTACAATGCAAATTCAGACTTGAAATAAGCGGCGATATTTTTTGTTTTATCACGAAGGTTATCACCCCACCGAGCATCGCTGTAAGTGATTCTTGGTAGGACGCGAACGTTCAGTGCTCCTGAACTGATCAGAAAATCATTTTTTGGTAAAACGTCAGAAGCGCCATGAATAAGTATCGGCTGAATATCCAGATTGAGCTCCTGCGCCAGATGAAAAGCACCTTTGTGAAACCGCCCGATGGTTCCGTCTTCGGATCTCGTCCCTTCGGGAAAAACCAGGATGGAATAACCTTCCTCAATAAGCGTGCGCATGCGTGCGATGTTTTCTTCCGGGCCTGCTTCGGTATAAATATATCCTGCATAACGAATAATCGGGCCAAAAAATGGAGAGTTGTAAACCCAGCCTTTTACCATCATGACAATTTTGGGATTGATCATTATTGCGAGTAGAATATCCAGAAACGACGTGTGATTTGCAATGTAAATCACGGGTTTGGAGATATCCATATTTTCAGTGCCGGAAAAATTTTTCTTCACATGCGGCCCCGAGTAAATGACTGTTTTAGCAAAAAAAGCAAGCGAGCTATTTATCATCTTCTTTTTTCTGATTTTCGATATGGGCAGAAGCAGGATGGTAACTAGCTTGGAATGAAGGAAAAGGCAGCCGGAAAGAAAGTAGGTGAAACTTGAAATGCTGATCAGAAATGGCAATAAAGTAACCGGTGTTTTCTTTTTGATAATACGATTTTCAACAAAAAAACCGAACAGAAATGGCTGAACGATAAAGGATATGAAGAGAATGCAAACAATCCCCAGAACGCTGATCAAGGCAATGGAGTGGATGGCAGGATGTTCTGCGAAAATCAGTACGCCGGTTCCTATAATGGTGGTACAGGCCGAAAGTACGATCGCTGACTGGTAGGAGCGCAGTGAATCTTTACCATATTTGTATTTACTGAGAAGTCCTTCGGTTACAAAAATGCTGAAATCGTCACCCAGACCAAAGATAAATGTGGTAATAACAACGTTTACAAAGTTGAATTTAATATCCAGTATCGATGCTATTCCCAAAATCCAGATCCAGCTGATCACCATCGGCAGAAACGATAACAGAGTCAGTTCCAGGCGGCCGTAAACTATAAGTAAAGTGATAAAAACAATGGAAACGGAAATAGTCAGGATGTAGTTAAAATCATCCTTTACCATCGTCAGAAGCTCTTCGGCCAGTTCCCCACGGTCGAAAATATCGACACCGTCAATTTTCCGGAGTTCTGCCTTAACAAATGACAGCTGCTCCTGACTTGCTACTACGGTTGTGATCAGTGTTGTTTTTGTGGCGTCACTTTCTACAAGGTTATTCAAACCCAGTTCCTTAAATAATTCTTCTTCATCAACAGGATTTTCAAGTTCTCCTGAAATCCAGCTTTTAAAGCCGCTGAATGCCGAGCTGTTAAAACCATTTTGTGAAGCCGATTGATCTATGGCTGAAAAAGTGACTTGCTTTTTAGCCGTATTCCAGAAGTTTTTCCATCGTTCAATACGTTCCTGTTTGAGCGTTTCCGGCACAAGAAAAGAGCCGGAAGAAACAAAACCTTTAACCAGACTGTCTTTTTTCAGATTTATCAGTTTCTGGTAGATCCTGTAATTCATTTCCTCCGCTTTCTCCTTGCTTTTACTTATCGAGAAAACGTAGATCCTTTTTTCTTTGGCCGGATTAATTCCCGTTAGTTCCTGCTCTTTTTCCTTTAAATCCGCGCTGTGAATACTCAGGTTTTCAAAGCTGCTGTCAAACTCCGTATAGCGGGAATGATACAAAAAAACGGTGGTTAAAATAGCCACCAGAAAAAGGGTAACAGACCGGTACCTGGACGATATTTTGGGAAAGGAAAAAAACTTTATATCACCTGGAATATGCTTGTAATCAAATGAAAATGCCTGTAAAATAACCGGCAAACCGATCAAGGTAAAAAATGCCGCTCCGAATAAACTCAACGAAGCAAATAGCCCGAAGTCCTGCAAAACAACGGAATTGGCAAAACGGAGCGCACAAAATGCCAGAATCGTAGTCAGGCTTCCGGTTAAAAGCGGCTCGCTTACTTCTTTAACTGCGATGGTCACAGAGCCTGTATGCCGCAAATGTGTAAAAAAATGGAACGAATAATCCAGTAAAATACCGAAAATAACCGCACCGGTTGCCAGCGAAATTCCTGAAATTTCCGGTCTGAAATAACCGATTATACCCAGTGCAAAAAGTCCCCCGAAAAGCCCCGGAAGAACGATATAAAAAGGAATCAACACTTTCCGGTAATACAGGATCAGCATGAACAAGATGGCCGAAACTGAGATGATCATCGTCGTATACGAATCGTGTTTTACCTGAATTGCATTTTGTGCCGCTATTTCAAATGTGCCGAAATACGAAAAATGATTAGCAGGATGCTGTTTTGCCCACTTTGATTTAAAAGATTCTACACGGTTATACAGCTCAATATTTTTGGCAGAATTACCTGAATCATAACCCGTGCTGGCCATGATAATGATCTGCTTGCGGTCTTTGGAAAACATCAGGCCGTCGTCCACCGTCATTCCATTGGAATTGTTAGCCGCATTCAGGTCACGAAAATATTGTCCGGATATGCCTAGGGGGTCATTCAAAATGAATTGTCTCAGGAATGTACCACCGGGCGCCAGAAGCTGTTTGTAGGAAGAGGTAACCGAACTACGGATGGAATCCGGATACGTTTTATTGGTGATGTGCTGATAATAAGAGGAATCGATCAGTTCGGGAAAACGGGCAAACGTGTAGTCATATACATCCTGCTGGACATTCGGCCGTACTGCCTGGATATTTTTGATGAAATTTCTGGTGTTTCTGGCCAGCGAGTCCGCGAAGGTTTCGGCCAGAATTTTGGCATCTTCGGAGTCTGTTTCCGCGGGAATACTTACCGAAAATACAATCTGATTGATGATGCTTTTATTTTCTACTAAACGGTTAAATTCTTCAAAGGTTTTACCTTTTGGCAAGGTCGAAAAAATGCTTTCTGTAATTCTCAACCTTGAAATTCCAAAACATAGAATAACAGTGATAAGAAGTAAAACGGAAAAGAAAAGTGATTTTTTACGGGAAAGGAGTGTGTTTAGCCTAAGTAATAAGTCTCCAATCATGGATTTTGAACGTGAGTTTGGGGTAAATTTAAACAAATGTAAGAGTCCTGACAATATATTGATGTTCCCTGCCGGTAAATAGCGTTTCTTGTCAAAGCCATAAAAAAAGATTTATTTTACATGGGTTTTAATTACAGTAACTATAAATGAATAGTATTTCGTTAGCTCAAATTGAGCAATACGCCATTGAGAAAAAGGAATTTCAATTAGCAGAGGACGCACTCAACAACGTTTCAAAATCGTTTAATTTCTTAACAGAATTTTCAAAAGATAAGATTATCTACGGTATCAATACCGGTTTTGGCCCAATGGCACAATTCCGCATCGATACGGATAAATTAAATCAGCTTCAATATAATCTCATCAGAAGTCATTCCAGCGGGATTGGCAAAGCACTTGATGAAACCTACGCGCGCAGTGTGATGATCGCGCGCTTAAATTCTTTTTTGCAGGGAAATTCGGGGATCAGTACCGGCGTTATTCAGCAGCTTGTTTTGTTTTTAAATCATGGTATAGTTCCCGAGATTTTTGAACATGGCAGCGTAGGGGCCAGCGGTGATCTTGTTCAGTTGTCGCATTTGGGGCTGAATCTCATCGGCGAGGGATATGTCTATGAAAATGGAGTGCGTCAGAAAACAGCGGACGTTCTTGCAAAACATGGTATCGCTCCCCTCAAAATGGAATTGCGTGATGGCCTTGGCTTAATCAATGGCACTTCCTGTATGACGGGTATCGCAGCGGTAAATTTAATTTACGCACAGCGTCTCGTTCAATGGTCTGTTGCCGCTTCTTCGATGCTGAATGAAATTATGGAAGCTTTTGACGATTCGTTTTCAAAGGAATTAAATGCTGTGAAACATCATAAAGGCCAGCAATATGTTGCCGGACAGATGCGTGAATTTTTGGCAGACAGTCAAATGATCCGTAATCGTGAAGAACTTTTCAAGGATGATACTGCACTTCATACACGTGAATTTGAACGCAAAATTCAGGAATATTACTCCATACGATGTGTTCCGCAAATTATTGGTCCGATCGTAGATACTATCAATTATGCCCAGGAAGTTGTTGAAAATGAATTAAACTCTACAAATGATAATCCGATCGTAAGACCGGATGAAAATAATGTTTTCCACGGCGGGAATTTCCATGGAGATTATATTTCTCTGGAAATGGATAAAGTTAAAATCGTGCTGACGAAACTTTCCATGCTAATGGAACGCCAGCTCAACTTTTTGATGAACAGCAAGCTGAATGGAAAGTTTCCTCCGTTTTTAAATGCAGGAACATGGGGCCTGAATTTCGGTTTTCAGGGAATCCAGTTTACAGCTACTTCCACCACGGCGGAAAATCAGGCGTTGTCAACGTCTGTTTATGTACACAGTATCCCTAATAATAATGATAATCAGGACATTGTGAGCATGGGCACAAACAGTGCTGTGCTTGCGAAGCAGGTTCTTGAAAATTCATATCAGGTTATGGCGATTCACATCATGGCCATTTGTCAGGCAATTGATTTGCTGGAAGTGGATGAAAAGGAAAGATTATCACCGAAAACCAAGGAAGTATACGAGCGGATCCGCTCGAAGGCTAAATTTATAAAAGAGGATATTGTACCTTTTGAAAGCATAGCAGATGTTTGTAAATTAATCAAAGAAACCCCTTTTAATATATGAATTGTGCACTTGTAACAGGAGCATCAAGAGGATTGGGGCGGGCCATAGCGGTGCAACTGGCCCAGGATCATGGCTTGTTTATTTTGGTAAATTATTCATCGAACCAGACAGCGGCCGAAGAAACACTGGCAGAAATCAGAGAGAATGGAGGTGATGGAGAGCTTTTGCAGTTTAATGTACAGACCAAAACCGAAGTGGATGAGGTACTTAACGGATGGAAAGAAAGAAATTCGGAGAAGTTTATAAGTGTGCTGGTCAATAATGCAGGCATTACAAGAGACGGATTGTTTATGTGGATGCCGGAGAAAGATTGGGATGATGTGCTGAATACTTCCACAAAAGGATTGTTCAATGTAACCCAGAATGCGATCCAGCAAATGCTGAGAAAACGTACGGGACGAATCATTAATATTGCGTCGGTGTCAGGGCTGAAAGGTGTTGCCGGGCAAACCAACTATTCTGCTGCGAAAGGCGCTATGATTGCTTCAACAAAAGCGCTGGCGCAGGAAGTGGCGAAAAGAAAAATAACGGTGAATGCCGTAGCGCCCGGTTTTATAACCAGCGATATGACGAAAGATTTAAACGAGGATGAACTGAAACAAATGATCCCGATGAATCGTTTTGGCAAGGCACAGGAAGTTGCACATCTGGTAAGCTTTTTAGCTTCAGAAAAGGCATCTTATATTACAGGTGAAGTGATTAATATTAACGGAGGAATTTACTCATAAAATGAACCACAGAGTAGTTATTACCGGAATAGGAATTTATTCCTGCCTGGGTGAAAACCTTGGGGAGGTCACAAAATCTTTATATGCCGGAAAAAGTGGTATTATTTTTGATCAGGTCAGAAAAGATTTTGGGTTTCGTTCTGCCCTTACAGGTATGGTACAAGAGCCTGATTTAAAGCCTTTTTTATCCAGAAGACAGCGTCTTGGCATGCACCAGCCTGCTATGTATGCGTATATGTCGACAAAAGAAGCTATGGAAATGGCTGGCCTGGATATTGATTTTCTCGAAACGACGGAAACCGGTATTATTTTTGGTAATGACAGCACGGCAGCTTCTGTGGTGGAGGCTTATGATAAAGCAAGAGAGAAATTTGACACAACTTTAATAGGAAGCGGCGCTATTTTTCAGAATATGAACAGCACTGTGAATATGAACCTTTCAACTATTTTTAAACTGAAAGGTATCAATTTCACATTAAGTGCGGCCTGCGCTTCGGGGTCTCATTCTATCGGGATGGGTTATATAATGATTAAACAGGGATTGCAGGACCGGATCGTTTGCGGTGGTGCGCAGGAAATAAACATCGCAGCAATGTGCAGCTTTGACGGATTGGGTACATTTTCTGTCAATGAAAAGGATCCTTCCAAAGCCTCACGTCCTTTTGATAAAGACCGGGACGGCCTCGTGCCAAGCGGAGGTGCAGCAACCGTAATCCTGGAATCGTATGATGCCGCCGTGAAACGCGGAGCGCCGATTCTGGCCGAAGTGATCGGTTATGGTTTTTCTTCCAACGGAGATCATATATCCAATCCAAGCATGGACGGACAAGTGAGATCCTTAAACATGGCTCTGCGGCAATCGGAAATTTCGATAAACCAGATCGATTACATCAATGCACATGCTACTTCGACGCCCGTTGGCGACAGTAGTGAAGCCAGGGCGATCGGAGAGGTTTTTGGTGGTATAGTGCCGGTAAGTTCGACGAAATCCATGACCGGGCACGAATGCTGGATGGCCGGTGCAAGTGAAATTGTTTATTCCATGCTGATGATGCAAAACAGTTTTATAGCACCCAATATCAATTTCGAAAATCCGGACGAGGAATCTGCCAAAATCAATATTATCGCTGAAACAAAAGAGCAGAATATTGACTATTTTCTATCAAATTCTTTCGGTTTTGGAGGAACAAATTCTACTTTGATTGTGAAAAAAATTTAAGCGGTTGTTTTTTTGAATAGAGAAAATTCTGGCAGCATAACCAGAATTGTGGTAAAGTATGCAATTTTCCACTTAATAACATCTTGCTCGCCACTTACTTATTGGCATTTGGATTTAGTAGAAATTTCACATTTTTGTTGCTATTGATTTGACTGGAAGTAATTTAACAGATCAGAAATTTCAATTCGCAGATGATTTATGCGGTTTGACAAGTAATATGTTAAAATTTAAACCGATTTTGAAAACTATAACCAAAGAATAAATTAATTTTGTAGCTATGAATGAAACACTTGTTACAATGGAATTGGGAGATATTATCGAGGATACCAGGGACTTTTTATCAGAAGAATTTGAGGTAAACAGAGATCTTATTCTTCCTGAAAATAGTTTGAAAGATACGCTGGATCTGGATAGTCTGGACTATGTTGATCTGGTGGTATTGATTGAGGAAAATTTGAATATAAAAGTAACAGGTGAGGATTTTAAGGATATCGTTACTTTCGGTGATTTCTATAAACTTGTTCAAAAGAAATTATCGCTTTAATTAATGAGCCGTTGGGATGGTAAAACCAAAGGATCTTTATTAGGGTATAAGATTTTCCTTTTTTTTGTCAGGATACTAGGCTTGGGTTTTGCCTATGGACTGCTGCAATTCGTTACATTTTATTATTTTTTGTTTGCAGCTCGTCCCAAAAAAGCGCTGCTGGATTTTTATAAAAATGCACTGCATCTTTCAGAAAAATCGGCTCTGGCTCTCGTTAGACGTAACTTTTATATTTTCGGACAAACTCTATTAGACAGAGCCGCTTTCCTTCTTGGGAAGGATAAGGATTTTACCCACACGTTTGAAAATGAGCAATATCTGCTGGATATCAAAAACGGCGGAAAAGGAGGGATGCTGCTAAGTGCGCATCTTGGAAACTGGGAAACAGCCGGAAATCTGCTCAAAGGAAGAATTACTCCCACAATAAATATTGTGATGCTGGATGCGGAAGTTGAGAGCATTAAAAAATTCATGGATCTTTCCACGGGAGGATCAAGATTTAAGGTCATACCCATAAAAAATGATTTGTCACATATTATTTCAATTCGTAATGCGTTGATAAATAACGAGTTTGTGGCAATTCATGCAGACCGGTACATGGAAGGAGCGAAATTTATTGAACTCGATTTTCTGGGTAAAAAAGCGCGGTTTCCGTATGGTCCTTTCATTATTGCCTCTAAGTTTGATGCACCGGTGACTTTTGTTTTTGCGGCGAAAGACGGAAAATACAGTTACCATCTGAGCGCGACGGCACCCATTACAGGGAAAATGAAACCGGAAGAAATTGCCAGATTGTATGTGGAAGAGCTGGAAAGGAAGGTAAAGCAATATCCGGAACAGTGGTTTAACTATTTTAACTTTTTTCAGGAATGATTGTACCAAAAGAAAAAATAGCTGATTATATACCGCACCGTACGCCTTTTGTGATGATCGATAATCTGATTCGTGCCAGTGCCGAAAGTTTTGAGTCGGATTTTTTTATTCAGGAGGATAACGTGCTGGTGCGTCAGGGCTTTTTTGAAGAATCGGGCCTGATTGAAAATATCGCCCAAACCTGCGCTGCGGGCTTCGGTTATTTGCAGGAAGAAAAGGAAGGTGAACCTAAAATCGGTTTTATAGGAGCAGTTTCAAAACTTGAAGTTTTTGAGTTACCGCTTGCACATTCCAGAATTACAACGATCGTTACACCAACCCATCAATTGGGAAATATTTTTCTGGTAAAGGGCGAGAATTACTGTAATGGGCGTAAATTGCTTGAATGTGAAATCAAAATTGTCGTTTCATAATCATTTAACAGTGATTTTTGCAATGACATTATAAATTATTATGCTCACTTCGGAAATTGAAATTGATATAAGATTTAGTGAAACAGATGCCATGGGCGTTGTCTGGCATGGCAATTATCTGAAATTTTTTGAAGATGGAAGAGAAGCTTTTGGGAAAGAATTCGGTCTGGAATATCTGACAATATTTGGTCACGGTTATTTCACACCGATTGTGAAGTCTGAAATTGACCATAAAGCGCCCGTTCATTACGGCCAGATTATCAAGGTTGTAACAAAGTTTGTTCCTTCGAAGGCGGCGAAAATCATGTTTGAATACGAGGTTATCAATCTTTCCACGGGAGAGCTTTGTGCGGTCGGCAAAACGATGCAGGTTTTTCTTGAACGTGAAAGCAGAACGCTGGAACTGCTTACGCCCGAATTTTACAGGACCTGGAAAGAAGAAAATCTTGTCTGATCACTTTCTAAGCAGGTTTTTATAAAAGTACATAGTTGAGAAATGACCTACATTGGTGCTGAGGAAATCATAAGTCCGCTGGGACAAAACATTCAGGAGAATTTTAAATCGGTTTGTGAAAATCGTTCCGGGATTTCTTTGGTAACCGAAGCTGGTTTTAACAAGGAGGATATTTATTTGGCAAAAATAATAGCGGATGCTGGTATTTTTAAATTTGAATTTTTACTTATTAAAATACTTCAAAACTTATCTGCACAAATAGATCCGTCGTGCATATCATCCGATAAAACCATCGTGATTATCAGTTCGACAAAAGGCGATTTGGATAGAAATATTGCGGATCCGTTTGAACCCTCATTGTCTGCCATTGTACAGAAATTCAAATTGGCAAACCAGCCCATTGTGGTTTCCAACGCATGTATTTCCGGTGTTTTGGCTATCAATGCGGCGAACAATTACATTGAATCAGGCTTTTATGAGCATGCTATCGTGATCGGCTGTGATGTTATATCTGATTTTGTTTTGTTTGGGTTTCAGTCTCTCTTTGCGGTAAGCGCTGAACCCTGCGCGCCATTTGATAAAAACAGAAACGGGATTAGCCTGGGAGAAGGGTGTTCGGCCGTTGTTTTATCCAAAACAAAAGAAATTTTTAAAAATGCTCCACTGGCTTTGTTATCCGGTACCTCTGCCAATGACGCGAATCATATTTCTGGTCCGTCAAGAACAGGAGAGGGGTTATACCGGACGGTGAAAAAGACGTTAGAGCAAAATGATATCTCTGCTGATTCGATTGATTTTATTTCTGCACATGGAACCGCCACCGTTTTCAATGACGAAATGGAAGCTATCGCTTTTGATCGTTTAGGCATGAGCACCGTTCCGCTTAACAGCCTGAAAGGGTATTTCGGGCATACACTTGGAGCAGCAGGTGTTATCGAAACCGCGATTTCGATGCAAATGATGCGCAACGATTTATTGGTAAAAAGCCTCGGTTATTCTGAACCGGGAACGTCAAATTCTTTAAATATTACTACTGAAAACCAGTCTTCCGAAATAAACACGATATTGAAAACAGCTTCGGGTTTTGGAGGCTGTAATGCATCCCTAGTCCTTCGGAAATTATGAGTTTTATTACGGCTTATTGCCATATTGGTGAGGATATCTGTACGGTTAACGGGGCAGTTTTTTTGCAGAAAAAACAGGATGTGACGGACAGCTGGTTCAAACAATTGTATAAAGAACTGGCTATTGAATATCCGAAGTTTTACAAGATGGATATGCTCGCCCAGGCGGGATTTATCGGGTCGGAGCTGATAAAAAAAGTAAGTCCGGATTTAAGCACACGATATCAGGATGATGAAATTGCGTTGCTTTTTGCCAATCAGCAGTCAAGTGCAGACGCAGATATTCGTTTTCAGGACTCTTACCTGGAAAAAAAATCACCAAGTCCGTCTTTGTTTGTTTACACACTTCCCAATATTGTATTGGGCGAAATAGCGATCAGGAATAAATGGTTTGGTGAAAATATGTTTGCCGTTTTCCCTAAATTTGCTCCCGAATTTATCATACAATACGGTTCAATTTTGCTCAAAACAGGTTCAAAAGCTGTATTGGCAGGATGGCTGGGAGTTTTGGATGGAAAGGTTGAAGTCTCCTTATTTTTGATCGGAGAGAAAGGCGATGACGGCATACCGTTCAATAAAGAAAACTTAATAAAATGTGCTGATTTGCGTGATCAGGCATGATCATTTCAAACAAGTGACAAACTAAATAAACGATTACACCAGCAAATGGATCAGTTAAAAGAAGAGTTAAAGAAACATATTATAGAGCAATTGAATCTGGAAGACTTACAGGTTTCAGATATCGATGACAACAGTTTGTTGTTTTCCGCCGATGGTGTTGGGCTGGATTCTATCGACGCACTTGAATTGATCGTGCTCATGGAGAAGTTTTATGGTATCCAGGTTACCAATCCGGAAGAAGGAAAGGAAGCTTTTTTGACCATTAATACCATGGCCGACTATATCGTAAAAAAGACAAAGTAGCCTGGGCTTCTCCCGGCTTCTAGCTCTGAATTTTTAACGCGCAACCCTCAGAAGAAAGAATGGCAATCCGAATAACAGGTATAGGAATCGTTTCAGCAATCGGGTTATCGGTTGCGGAAAATCTGGATTCGCTCGTAAATGGCAAATCCGGCATCGGGCCTGTAAAGTATCTGGAAGTTGACAGGGATTATCTGGTTGGCGAAGTAAAATGTTCCAATGAAGAATTTGCAGATCGTCTGGAGGTTAAGACAAAATCCGCTTCCAGAACTTCATTGCTGGGCCTGGCGGCAGCGCGGGAAGCGTGGGGCAAAAACCGGGAAAACAGCCAGTTACGGACAGGAATTATTTCGGCAACGTCTGTCGGAGGAATGGATAAAACCGAAGGATTTTACAGGAATTATCTTGATAAAAACAATCCTGACTATCATGTTTTAAAATACCATGACAGCGGTAACACAACAGAAATAATCGCTGCCGAACTTGGAATTTCCGGATATATCAATACGCTTTCAACGGCTTGTTCATCAGGCGCAAATGCTATTATGCTGGGTGCCAGGCTTATTGAGCAAGGTAAACTCGACCGGGTTTTGGTTGGTGGCACAGATGCATTGACCAATTTTACACTAAACGGTTTTCGTTCGCTGATGATTTATGACGATCAGTGGTGCCGGCCTTTTGATGATTCCCGGAGTGGATTAAATTTAGGTGAAGGAGCGGCTTTTCTTTTACTGGAAAATGATAAAAGTAGCCGGATTTCGGGAAGTACGACCATTTGTTGTTTAAGCGGCTGGGCCAACGCAGCAGACGCCTATCATCAGACAGCTTCGTCGCCGGATGGAAAAGGCGCTACCTTGTCAATTCAAAATGCGATTGCACTTTCGGGACTTAGCGCGCTTGATATTTCTTATATAAATGCACACGGTACCGGAACGAAAAACAATGATTTGTCGGAATCGATGGCAATGCTCAATGTTTTTGGTGACAATCTTCCTGATTTTAGTTCAACCAAACCTTTCACAGGACATACGTTAGCCGCAGCCGGTGCTATTGAAGGCGTATTTTCATCCCTTGCGATTCAGCACGGATACATTTTTCCGAACCTGAATTACAAGACACCCATTGCGGAAACCGGGCTGGTTCCCTGTACGGAACTTCAGACCTGGGAGCCTGTACTTGCTGTGTTATCCAATTCTTTTGGTTTTGGCGGGAACAATTCATCGCTCGTTTTTTCGGTGAATAAATGGAATGATTAGTGAAAAGGTGTTTTTAGAATTCGTGATCAAATTGAAAGTAAGAAAGTAAAATGTATATAAACGCTGCGTCAACCATTTCGCACCAGCCGACATTTCAGAATTCCGGTTTTTCAAAGCACATTGAATCTTTGGAAACGGATACTGAACTGATGTCTCCTGATTACAAGGCATATATTGAGGCCGGATTATTGCGGAGAATGAGTAAAATTTTGCGCATGTCTGTTGCTGCATCGGTGGATTGTTTAAAACAGGCGGGTATTGAACAACCGGATGCAATTGTAGTAGGGACGGGACTGGGATGTTTACAGGATACGGAAAAATTTCTTACCAATTTTTTGACCATCGAAGGCCTTCTTCCACCAACTTCTTTTATTCAGTCCACGCACAATACGATTGCCGGACAAATTTCTCTCAGTATTGGGAATCATGGCTATAACATGACGCATACCCAGAATACATTGTCTTTTGAACACGCTTTAATAGATACATTTCTATTGCTTGGAGAAGGGAATAATCAAATCCTGACAGGTGCCGCGGACGAATATATTCCGTTTCTTGACGAGGCTGCGGAACATTTGCTGCCAGCTTCAAAATTAAACCTGACCTCAGGAGCATCGTTTTTTGTATTGAGTAATAATCAATCGGAGAAGTCTCTCGCGAAGATTAAGGATGTTGAAACAATCGGATTGGTAGGGAATATTGATGCGGCTATTGATACCTTTTTATCGAAAAACTTTCTTAATGTTTCCGAGGTGGATTTAATTCTGTATGCAGATTTTGATGCGCCCAGCAGTATGGTTTCCAATGCGTATCAGTATTTCAATGAACATTATCAGGCCAATTCCATATTGGTAAACTATGTCAGACTTTCCGGGTTGTATCCTACCAATTCAGCCTTTGCGCTGCATTATGCAGTAGACAAAATGCAGCAGCATCCGGAAATTAAAAAGGTATTGATCATGAACGGGTTGAATAAAATTAACCTGGGATTAACATTAATCGAATCCATTGAAGCATAATATTGTAACTGCATTAACCGCGATCGCGCTTGTTCTCTGCGGTTTTGCCTTCTGGGAAACGGGTTATGTGGAGGTTATCCTGGGCATTATTGCAGTCATTTATCTCATCAGCACGACTTATGGGTCTTTTCAGATAAAGGCAAATTATTTTGTCAAATCAATTCATAAAGGGAAAAAGAAATCCGTCGCTTTGACTTTTGACGACGGTCCGCATCCTGTGAACACGCCCAGAATTTTAGAAATTTTAAAAGAGAAAAATGTTAAAGCAACGTTTTTTCTAATCGGAAAAAATGCGGAGAAATATCCGGATTTGGTTACCCGGATCGATCAGGAAGGACATATCGTGGCCAATCATTCATACAGTCATCATTATCTTATCGCTTTCTTTTCGACAGATCGTCTTCGCAGAGATCTCAAACGGTGCAATGAAATAATTTTTGGAATTTTGGGTAAATCACCGAAATTTTTCCGTCCGCCATTTGGCGTTACAAACCCACGTTATGCAGCCGTTTTGAAGCAATCGGGACTGCAATCCATTGGCTGGTCGCTGCGAAGCTTTGATACCCGGGCAAAAAATAAATACCAGTTCATCGAGCAGGTCATTTCCAAATTGCAGAAGCGGGATATTATTTTGCTGCACGATAATCTTTCGGTGACCGCAGATGCGCTCGAAGATCTGATCGAACATTGCCGCAGCAAGCATATCGATATTCAGCCGTTGTCGCTTATCATTAATACAGAACCTTATGAGAAATTATAGATTATTAATTTTAGTTTGCTTGTTATTCAGTGCAATATCTTCTTTTGCACAAGACTTTAAAGCGGCGTCTAATCCAGAGAAAATTCTGGCTGATTTAAGGAAATCTTCTTTGGCGACGTCATCGATCCAGGCAGATTTTAAGGAAGAAAAGTTTTTATCCTTTTTGAAAGAGCCTGAAAAATCATCAGGTGTTTTTTATTTTAAAAAAGATGATAAAATGCGTTGGGAGCAACAAACGCCTTTTAAATATGTAATTCTTATCAACGGAGATAAGCTGAGGGTGCAGGATGGGAGCAAAGAGAAAAATGTAGGTGCCGCCGGACGTATGGCCGGACAAATAAAACAGGTAATGCTTGGACTTGTGAACGGGGATTTTCAACAATCCAAAGCTTTTACCCAGGTTTGTCTGGAAAGTGCTGATCAATATCTGGTTGTACTTACACCCACCAATAAGCGTATGAGGAATGTTTATTCAAAAATAAATCTGGTTTTTCCTAAGTCAACGCTCCGGTTAAAAGAGCTTACATTTTTTGAAAAAGGAGGCGACAAAAGTGTTATGAAATTTCAGAATGAGAAATTCAATCAGCCTATTGCCGATGCTGTATTTTTAAATTTGTAGTATTTTAGTCATTTAACGTCAGTTCGCCGCATGTTTCTGAATAATCTTTACACCCTGTCTGAGTTAAATTCTACATCCCGCACGATTGCTGCTGAAATAAAAATTAATGCTGATCATGACATTTTTAAAGGACATTTCCCGGGAGCTCCGGTAACGCCAGGCGTTATCCAGTTACAGATTGTAAAGGAACTGCTCGAAAAACATTTTGAAAAGGATTTGAAAATGAAAACGATGCGGACCTGTAAATTTCTTCAAATCATTAATCCTGAGGAAACACCGGATATAAACATTGAAATTAAATTTACACAAGGAGAATATCTGGAAGTGACAGCGGCAGGCAGTTATCAGGATGTAACGTACTTTAAGGCGCAAGTTTCTTATATTTAATTTTTTGGTGTCGTCCGAATTTAGCTCCCGGAGCAATAAATCTCATCGTCTGAATCTATAATGACCTTAAAGGATATTCGTTGCTGCGTATTAATTCCCACGTTTAATAATCAGAAGACACTTAGTCGCGTTATTGATGGCGTCTTAGGCTATGCTGAGGACGATGTTATTGTGATTAACGATGGCTCTTCGGATGACACGGCTGCTATTTTGGCAACTTATGGAGAGAAAATCCGGGTACTGAATAATGAAGTAAATAAAGGCAAAGGATATTCATTGCGGCGTGGTTTTAAAGAAGCAATTTCGCTGGGTTATAAAAATGCCATTTCCATTGATTCAGACGGGCAGCATTTGCCTTCTGATATTCCGCTATTTGTTGAAGCAGCGCTGAAAAGTCCGGGTGCGTTGCTGATGGGATCACGTAATATGATGCAGGAAGGTGTGCCTGGAAAAAGCTCTTTCGGAAATAAATTTTCAAACTTCTGGTTCAAATTTGAGACCGGATTAACACTTCCCGATACGCAAACCGGTTTCCGTCTTTATCCACTGGAATCGCTGGAAAAAATCCGTCTTTTTACTTCAAAGTTTGAGACCGAAATCGAAGTGATCGTGAAACTGGCCTGGAAAGATGTAAAGATCATTCCGATCAACATCCGGGTTATTTATGATAGCAACGAACGCGTTACACATTTTCGCCCGTTTCGTGATTTTACCAGAATAAGCATACTGAATACCTATTTTGTTATTCTCACACTGCTTTTCTATTTACCCAAACGGCTTTTTTTATTTGTAAAAAAGAAGGGGCTTTGGCAGATCATAAAAGACGAAGCCGCAAAACCGGGCGAATCCAATTATAGTAAAGCGTTATCGATCGGATTTGGTTTTTTTATGGGAATTGTGCCAATCTGGGGGTTTCAGCTATTGGTTGGAATTCCACTCTCGGTTTATTTTAGAATGAATAAGGTTCTTTTTCTTACTGCCGCCAACATCAGTCTGCCACCATTAATCCCGTTTATCATTTTCGGGAGTTATAAATTCGGTGGATTGTTTTATAAAAACGGCGTTCAGCTGGATTCGATGACTGATCTTACGCTGGATTCTATTCATGTTAATTTTGTTCAATACTTTTTAGGCGGAACTTTGTTGGCCATTGCTGCCGGCTTGGCGGGATTTTCGATTTCGTGGTTATTGCTGAAAGCTACCCGGAAAAACTTCTGATTATTTCAGGGTTTTCTCTTCATTATCAATTAAAAAACCTAGCGTATGAATGCTATTGTTTCGGTTCAGGATCTCAAAACCTATTATGAAAATCAGTTAAAATCTGCGCGACTCCGTGCAATTGGCTGGGAACTGGGTGTGATGATATTATTTGGTGTGCTGGCATATTTCAGTCAGAAAAATGTACTCTATTTCCTGGGATTTTTAGTTGTTGGCGTAATCGCTATCATTCACCGTTATTCCTACAAGAAATCATACAGCAGATTGGCTGTTTTTAAAACAGATTTTCCTGAATCATGGCACACAATTCTCGTTAAACATTCCGTTTTTTTTCAAAATCTGGATAGCAAAAAGAAAGCCCTGTTTGAAAAGAGAGTGCAATTATTTTTACTGGAAAAAAGAGTGGAAGGTATTGATACAAAAGTAGATGATGAGGTAAGGGTGCTGGTTGCAGCGAGCGCTATCATCCCGACATTTGCTTTCCCAGCCTTTGATTATCCTGAACTTAACGAGGTTTTGGTTTATCCTGCGTCATTCAGCGAGAAATTTGAAATCGGGAGCAACAAGTCTTCGGAAAACATTGAAGGCATGGTTGGGAACCGTTATATGAATCATTCTTTGCTGTTGTCGAAACCGGCATTACTAAGCGGTTTTAACGGGAGAAAAGGTGAAAATAATGTGGGGATTCACGAATTCGTTCACTTGCTGGATCGTGAAGATGGGGAAACGGACGGTATTCCTGAGCGTCTCGCTGATCATAGTTATGCTTTGCCATGGCTTCATTTGATCAAAAAGGAAATGCAGGAAATCAGAAGCGGCGAGTCCGATATCAATCCTTATGCCGTTACAAATAATGCTGAATTTCTGGCCGTGGTCAGCGAATATTTCTTCAATAATCCGGAAGAGTTTCAGCAAAAACATCCAGAATTGTACGAAATTTTATCACGATTTTATCATTTAACACCCGGAAGTAAGGTAAGGTCCTGATGGTTAGGACCATATTTTATTTTCATACTTAGTTAACTTTGACCATTTACTTTTTTTCTTCTTTTAGTTAAAATTTAATTCTAAGTATTTTTACAAAAAAAATATGAATTAAACAAAAATAAGCGGTTTTTGATTTTGTTATGAGGTCGCATTCTCTATATTTACGAGAATTTAAAACCTTTAACCTAATTCATATCGCGCATGAGTAATATTACCTATTTAGTGCCAGTATTAGGCCTGATTGGCTTGCTGGTTATGTTTTTTAAAAGAGGTTGGGTGATCAGGCAGGATGCCGGCGATGGAAACATGAAAGAAATCGCAGATGCCATTGCAGACGGTGCCCTTGCATTTCTAAAAGCCGAATGGCGGGTTCTCATCGTCTTCGGTATTATTGTCAGTATTTTATTAGGTTATTCCGGCACACTGGTTGAAAATTCCAGTGTTTTTATTGGTGCCTCGTTCCTTGTAGGTGCCTTCATCTCTGCTTTTGCCGGTTATATCGGGATGAACATTGCTACGAAGTCCAATGTACGTACCACGCAGGCGGCGCGTACGAGTTTGACAAAAGCGCTTGAAGTTTCTTTCACCGGTGGTTCTGTTATGGGAATCGGTGTGGCGAGTTTGGCAGTTATCGGGCTTGGTGGCTTATTTATAATTTTATATCATTTTTTTATTGGAGATAGCTCGGAAGTGAATGGGTTGGGCATGGAGAAAGTTCTTGAAGTGCTTGCAGGATTTTCGCTGGGCGCAGAATCCATCGCACTTTTTGCACGTGTTGGTGGCGGAATTTATACAAAAGCTGCCGACGTTGGTGCTGACCTTGTAGGAAAAGTAGAAGCCGGAATCCCCGAGGATGATCCAAGAAACCCGGCTACGATCGCGGATAATGTGGGCGACAACGTGGGTGATGTAGCAGGTATGGGGGCCGATTTATTTGGTTCTTATGTTGCCACGATTTTGGCAACGATGGTTTTGGGGCGTGAAATTGTTGCAGCCGGTACAGATAATTTTGGAGGGATATCTCCGATTTTACTGCCTATGGTTATTGCTGGAGTAGGCTTGATCGCATCCATTATCAGTATGCTTTTTGTTCGTATCAGCGGAGATCACGGCGATGTGCAGGGCGCATTAAACCGGGGAAACTGGGGGTCTATTGTTTTGACTTTGATCGCCTGTTATCCGCTGACGATGTGGATGTTGCCGGAAGGGCAGCTCGTTATTCGTGGTGTAGAATTTAATTCCATGGATGTATTTTACGCCATTTTACTGGGTTCGATTGTAGGTGCAATCATGTCTACGGTTACTGAATATTACACGGCCATGGGAAAACGTCCCGTGCAATCGATTGTTAATCAGTCGTCTACCGGACATGCGACAAATATTATCGGCGGACTTTCCGTCGGTATGGAATCTACCGTTATCCCGACATTGGTTTTGGCAGCCGGGATTTTTATCAGTTATGAATTTGCAGGGTTATACGGGGTTGCTATTGCTGCCGCAGGGATGATGGCCACAACCGCCATGCAGCTCGCCATCGATGCTTTCGGACCTATCGCCGACAATGCAGGTGGAATTGCCGAAATGGCACATTTGCCCGAAGAAGTGCGTGGACGTACGGATGTTTTGGACGCTGTTGGAAACACAACGGCTGCGTCTGGGAAAGGTTTTGCCATTGCATCTGCGGCGTTAACTTCCCTTGCTCTTTTTGCGGCGTTCTGCGGAGTGGCGGGAATCAGTTCGATTGATATTTACAAGGCAAACGTCCTGGCAGGTTTGTTTGTCGGTGCGATGATCCCTTTTATATTTTCTTCATTGGCTATTGCAGCAGTAGGACGTGCGGCCATGAAAATGGTGGAAGAAGTGCGCCGCCAGTTCAGAGAAATTCCGGGGATCATGGAAGGAACTGCGAAACCGGAATATGATAAATGTGTAGCCATTTCCACAGAAGCTTCGATCAGGGAAATGGTAGCTCCAGGTCTTATTGCGTTGCTGGTTCCGGTTATTGTCGGGTTTCTATTCGGGCCGGAAGTATTGGGTGGAACATTGGCCGGTGTGACTGTGTCGGGTGTTTTAATGGGTATTTTCCAGAATAATGCCGGAGGTGCCTGGGATAATGCGAAAAAATCATTTGAGAAAGGTGTTGATATTAAGGGAAAAACCTATTTCAAGGGATCAGATCCGCACAAGGCAGCTGTAACAGGCGACACAGTAGGTGATCCGTTTAAAGACACTTCCGGACCTTCTATGAACATCCTTATTAAACTGATGTCCATTGTTTCTTTGGTCATTGCACCGCATATTGCGGTGGTTCCGGCAGGCGATGTAACGGTTGTGGAAGAAGAGATGATTGCCATGCCGATATCAGATATTGAACTTGCTACACTGGATTTGAACGGAATGAAATTGAATATAGCAGCCTCGGGAACCCCGGTCGAAACGTCTTTGCTGGATTTTATAAAATCTGATAAAGCAGTTGATAAAGATACATGGTTTGATTTCGACCGCTTGTTATTTAAAACGGGCAGCGCTGAACTGGAATCCAGGTCGAAAGAACAACTCGAAAATGTGGCGGAAATATTAAAAGCTTATCCGGCAGTTTCTATTAAGCTGGGCGGATACACAGACAATACAGGTGACGCGGCAGCAAATCTTAAACTTTCCGGCGAACGTGCGCAGTCTGTAAAAAAATCACTGACTGATCTGGGAATTGATAAAGAGAGGCTTGAATCTGAAGGATATGGTGAGGAGCACCCTGTTGCCTCAAATGATACCGAACAGGGACGTGCTCAGAACCGACGCATATCGATCAGGGTAACTAAAAAGTGAGAAACGGTAGTATATAAAAAAGCCGGATCAGTTTGATGCTGACCCGGCTTTTTTGTTTTATGAATTACATCGGCTGGTATGCGAAAGTTCTGTTTCCCTTTCTCCACACCTGGGAAGTTTTAAATCCTGAGTTTGTGATAGCAAAGTTATTTGATGATTCAAAATCGGGAGTTAAAACACAAGCGTCTTCTATATATTTTTCTAATAAAGCGATGGAACGATTTAATGACGAAAGGCTTATCCCTTTATCATTAAGTGAGTGAAACAGATCTTTAAGTACTGCAAGATCCATTTGGGCCATCAGTAAGTTCTCGTGATTTGCTTCGTAAGATTTAAGGTTCATTTTTTAAATTATTAAGCTGGTTATTTAGTTGCTTAATAATGTACAAAACTTATACCAGCCAAAACCAGGTAAATAATTCCCATGATTTTCCCATCGCGTACTAATTTCGATTGTGTGTACTATGAGCTGCCTGCTGCTTTTTTCTGCTGGCAATTCCTTTTTTATCCACCAGAATTCCTAATCCGTAATGAGCCGGATAATTGTAAATCGATTGCCCTGTGGCTTTCGCAATATCGATGACGGCCTGTCTTACTTCCGGGAAACTTTCAGTATCATGAAAAACGGTACAATCACTATGGCGTGCTGTCCATAATCCACATTCATAGGTTTCTTTATAATTGTGCACGATATCAACATGTGCGAAATTATAACGTGAATCATCCTTGACAATCCAGTTTTGATAATTTGATTTAAACAATTCAATATTTTTATATTGAGAAAGTCGTTGGCTGGTTTCTTCGAAATGGTTTTCTTTATGATCCGTATGAATGTCTCCCTCAAAAGTATCTACACCTGTCACTTTTTTGAAATAATTCGAAAAAACGACCGCTGAATATCCAAACTCCACACCGAATTCGATACAGTTATTTCGTTCAATATTAAATCCATCAAGAATATCTTCAATAATCAATTCGAGGCCTTTCCATGCCGAAACTACATCGAGCAGATTTTCAGGTTTGTTAAGTTTGGAAGGTACGTAAACCTTCATATCAACTTTGGTGAAAAAAGTTTCTTTTATGATTTGAGTAATTTTCATGGATTTGAAATTAATTGTGGAATCGGATCCGAGTGGCTGATCTGTTTTTAATGATCGTAAAACAGAGAGTGAAAAAATGAAGATATGGTTGTAACGCCATCAGAATACTTTGGCAATCGATAGATGCATTTTGTGGTAATCACATTCTTAACCCTCAGATTTCCAAATATCTGAAATCAGTATTAATCCATAATAATCTCAACGTTTTTTACCATTGCTTCTTCGAGTACCTCTGGATTGTGGGAGCATATAAACAATCCGGCTATAATTTTATCCGGAAGTTTATCCATTATTTGTGATCCAATCAGTTTAAGGGGTTCTCCTTTTTTTGCGCCACGCATAAAATATTCTTTTCCTTTTCTTTGCAACTGGATGATTTGAAGGTTGTTTTCCTTACTAAAAATCTCGTCTTCCGGATCGCGCATTTGTTCTCCTTTGGCTGTTCTCCATTGCATAACAGTCAGGCCGTCGCCATGTAGTACAGCGCTGACGTGCGAAGCATTATCATAAAGCGATTCGCGGATCATCCAGCCCACTTTTCGGTGTTCATTCGCACCTTTTCCAATAAAATCGAATTCTGCTGTTAAGGTAAAATCACCGTCAAGCTCTTTGTACAAAAACTGAAATTCATCTCTGTCGAACCAGATGTTATAACCGGCTCCTTTTAAAGTATACTCCTGGGTTTCTTTGTTAAATTCGGAAGAACCGGGCAGCTTGGGCGTACCGATATCAGAATTAAGGTGAAATACACCAATTTTTTGAGCAGGCGCAAAACTGATCAGCAACGCAGCGGCAACAATGAAATGAAGTATTATTTTTCGAAACATCGTATTTTAGTATGTGTCAGGGATGGATTCAATTATCGTATAAATGTACATTTTTTTGAATTAGTAGTCCTATCGAAAGAACATATATCAGGTTGAGTACCCAAAATCACATATGGAGTCAAAGTATTTTATTTATCCCAAATACTTTACTAATGAAATAACATTACTAAACCGGCGAAAGCAGCCTGAAAATTATAAAATACATGGATAACTTTAATATCAACCGGCGTCGGTTTCTCTATGGCGCTTCTGCTTCTCTGGCACTTACAACCTTTGGCGCCAGAGGTATGGATTTGATAAATCCTGCCAAGACACTTCGGGTGGGGCTCATTGGTACAGGGTGGTATGGGAAAAGTGATTTGTTTCGCCTGATTCAGGTAGCTCCGGTGGAAGTTGTTGCATTATGTGATGTGGATAAAAATCAGCTTTCTGAGGCAGGAAAACTGGTGAGCCAGCGACAAAAGTCTGGAAAAACGCCGCGGCTGTATGGCAATTATCAAAAAATGCTCTCTGAAAACGAGCTGGATATTGTCCTGATTGGTACACCTGATCACTGGCATTCACTGATGATGATCGATGCGGTGAAAGCAGGCGCGCATGTTTATGTCCAAAAGCCGATCAGCGTCGACGTTATGGAAGGAGAAGCAATGGTGGCAGCGGCGAGGAAATATAAAAAAGTGGTACAAGTAGGAACGCAGCGAAAAAGTACACCACATTTAATAGAGGCAAAGAAAAATATTGTTGATGCAGGACTTTTAGGTAAAATTTCTCACGTAGAAATGTGCTGTTACTATCATATGAAAGCCAACGGAAATCCGCCTGTTCAGGCAGTTCCCGATTTCCTGGATTACGAAATGTGGACCGGCCCTGCTCCTTTAAGACCTTATGACGGCTTGCCTCATGTCCGTTGGTGGCGGACTTTTAATGAATATGGCAATGGGATTATGGGCGATATGTGTATTCATATGTTTGATACGGTGCGCTGGATGTTGAAACTTGGCTGGCCGAAGAAGATCAGTTCAACCGGTGGGATTTATGTTCAAAAAGATGGGAAATCAAATATTCCGGATACGCAATCGGCCATTTTTGAATATGACGAATTGAACTGTGTCTGGCAGCACAGGTCCTGGGGTACGCCAGCCGATCCTGATTATCCGTGGTCATTTACGCTTTTTGGTGAAAAAGGCACCTTAAAAGCCAGTACCATGTCATACGATTTTATTCCTTTGGGCAAGGGAGAGAAAATACATAAAGATGTGGTTTATGAAAAGGAAAAATATCCGGAAGATCTGACGGAAGATAAAATAGAATTGAATGCAGCTCCTGCGACACGCCTGCACATGCTCGATTTTTTAAGCGCAATTGATAACAATAGCCGTCCGGTTGCGGATATTGAAGAGGGTCATATTTCGACAGCCAGCTGTATCATGGCCAATTTATCCATGCAAACCGGTCGGCCCATTGTATACGATCCAAAAAAACGGGAGATTGTCGGCGACCGTGAAGCGAATGGGTTGCTCGCCCGAACTTACCGGAAACCTTATATTCATCCGCATCCGGATAAAGTTTAATAATCCTTTTTATAATTATTTTTTCAGCAAGCTGCCGCGACGTATTCCAACTTCCGGCAGCTTGTTCTTTTACGTTATCAATAGTAATTATCCGGTATTAAAAATGAATCCAGTTTCCTCATTGTTAATCACTGTTGGTGAGATTATTTCTAAAATGGCTTGTAACGGATTTGCATGATCCGATGACTTATTCTGGTATAATAATCAGGTTTCAATTCTTGTTAAAACCGACTTTTAGCTATTTCATTGGATTAATTATAAAATAAGATTATTCTAAGAATTGAGGAACTATAAACATTGGCTTTTTCGTTAAGTTTCAAGTAAGTTCCGTTAAAATTGCATGAGCCGTAAACAATACTCTTTCATGATCCTTATTCTGGGATCATTAGCTACCATCAGCCCCTTTTCAATTGACATGTATTTACCTGGTTTTCCTCGGATAGCCCTTGATTTAAATACGACAATTGATAAAGTCCAGTTATCATTAACCGGCTATCTGATCGGGATATGTATCGGCCAGGTTCTTTATGGTCCTTTACTGGACAGGTTTGGCAGGAAAAACCCACTTTATGCGGGACTGGTTATTTACGTTTTGGCATCTGTCGGGTGTGGGCTTACTTCTTCTGTTGAGGCTTTGGTCGTGATGCGGTTTTTTCAGGCAATCGGTGGTTGTGTAGGCTTGGTATCGTCTCAGGCATTGGTAAGTGATTTGTTTCCAAAAGATAAAAGAGCGGAAGTATTTTCAATGATTACGCTCGTCATTGCCGTTTCTCCGATGATAGCGCCAACCGTGGGAGGATACGTTACCGCTGCTTTTGGCTGGAACTGGGTTTTTATTATTCTGGCAGGTATTACCTTGCTGATTATTGGTGCCATTTATTTTTTCCTTCCAACAGGAAAAATGCCTGATAAATCGGTATCGCTAAAACCACAGGCCGTTCTGAACAGTTTTTTTACCGTATTGAAACAACCACAGTTTTTGATTTATACAACCGCAGGTGGTTTGGCAACGGCTGCCCCTTTTGCCTATATCGCCGGTTCTTCTGATGTTTTCATGAACATCTATAAAGTATCTGAACAACAATATGGCTGGATTTTTGCCTTTTTGGCTTTTGCCATGATAGGATCTACCCAGTTGAATCATTTTCTTTTAAAAAAATACAACAGCCAGCAGATTATTAAAACAACATTGCTTTATCAAAGCGTCGTTGGTACGCTTCTGGTTTTGGGTGTTTACAACCATTGGTACAACTTGTATACACTGATCGGGATGATGTTTATTTTCCTGACCGGCCAGGGATTAACAGGGCCCAATACGTCCGCGCTTTCTCTTGCACCGTTCAAAAAACATACCGGAAGTGCCTCTGCGCTGATGGGAAGCTGGCGTATGGGAGCGGGAGCGATTATCTCTATTATTGTCAGTGTTTTGCACAACAATACGGCCATTCCTATGGTGGGTATGATGGCGGCATGTTCGTTGGTGAGTCTGGTGATTTTATTTGTAGGCAACGCAACTGTAAATAACTCGGCGCGTAAAAGTGATGTGGAAGGTGAAGTTTCAGTTTTATTATGATGAATTTTTAAATTAATCACATATATCCATACCCATGAAAATTTCGAAGTTTTACTATGCGTTTGCTTTATTTCTTTTGACAATGCCAGGTTACGCCCAATTACAATCCGTAGCCTATTCAGACGGCGCGCAGAAACTGAGTGGCTTTATCGCCAAACCTAAAACAACGAAGAAAAAAGCCGGCGTTTTGATCCTGCCAGCCTGGATGGGTATTGACGCTCATGCGAAGAACAGTGCGGAACAATTATCAGCTTTGGGTTACTTTGCATTCATAGCCGATATCTATGGTGAAGGAAAAGCGCCGAAAGATGCAAAAGGAGCAGGGGAGCTTTCCGGATATTTCAAGACAAATTATAAAGAGTATCAAAAACGTATCAAACTTGCTTTGGATCAGTTGGTAAAAGCAGGTGCTGATCCGGCCAATATCGCTGTGATTGGGTACTGCTTTGGAGGAACCGGTGCCATTGAAGCGGCAAGAGAAAATTTTCCGGTTAAAGGAATTGTTTCATTTCATGGCGGGTTAGGCCGGGATACCACGCGCGCGATCTCAGCGATTAGCCCGAAACTGTTGGTTTTACACGGTGCCGACGATAGATTTGTTCCTGAAAAGGAAGTGGCTTCTTTCCAGAGCGAACTTAGGAAAGCCAATGCCGACTGGCAAATGGTTTATTATGCCAATTCGGTACATAGTTTTACCGATCCTGCCGCGGGCAATGATAATTCCAAAGGCGCTGCCTATAATGAAAAAGCAGCAAAACGCTCATGGAAAGCGATGCTTCAATTCTTTGACGAGCTTTTTAATTGAGATTTTATAGGAATAGTCCGTTTTATTATTCTGTCGGAACTGAGGCCGGAAGATGATAAAACGGACTATTTTTTTGTTGCGTGCTGCAACAGTTTGCTGAGGAATTGTTTCAGGATTATCATGGTCTGAGATTTCCCGGCATTTTACTTTCCAAACTACACTTCTACTTTCCCGATGTTTCAAAAGCAGGTAGAAACGCCTCCTTAACACAAAAATGATATAATCGCTTCCATAACGAATCAGATAATTTTAAGATAAGACCTTCAAAGAGAATAAAAATTAGATTTTTTCGTCTCTTTTCTTAAACTTAGAACCTTGGAATTCAGTTGATGACCTAGTTCAGAATAACCCAAACCTTAATAGTATCAAGATGTATAAATCCTTAATCCTGGCATTTTTAGTGTGTATTTTTATACAAACCTGTCAACAAAAAGCCTCAGAAGAACTTTTGCCGCCTGTCGGCGAATTATTTGACAATTATTACGAAGAACGTCTTCCGTTATATCCGCTGGAAGCCACAATGAACGGAGACAACCGGTATAATGATCTGATGCCAAATGATCTTTCCGGGGATTACAAAAAACAGCTGGTTGAATTTTATAAAAAATACCAGAAAGAACTGGCCAGGTATGACAAAGAGGAGCTCAGCGATGAGGAAAAAACGAGCTACGATTTATTGAACTGGGAATGTAATATCAATCTGGAATTGCTGGCTTATCCCACTGAACTGATGCCGATAAACCAGATATTTTCTACACACTTAATGATCGCCCAACTTGCAAGCGGCGGGAGTATGCAGCCGTTCAAAACAACGGACGATTACGACGACTGGTTGAAACGTGTGGATGGATTTACGGTATGGTGCGACACCGCGATTGTGAACATGAAGGAAGGGATTAAGAAAGGTTATGTCTTGCCGGCTCCATTAATTAAAAAGATGATTCCGCAGCTGGCCGATTTTGATCACGGTCCAACTGAAAAACATCTGTTTTACACACCAGTTACAAAATTTCCGGAATCATTTTCTGCCGACGACAAAGCGCGGCTTACGACCCGTTATAAAGCGATGGTCGAAGAGAAAATTATCCCGGTTTTTAAAAGACTTCATGACTTTGTGGAAAATGAGTACCTGCCTGCGGGCAGAAACACGAGTGGTTTCATGGATTTGCCTAATGGAAAAGCCATGTATGACAGTTACATCAAATTTTACACAACCACGTCCATGACTTCGGATGAAATACATAACCTGGGATTGAGCGAGGTGGAGCGTATTTCGAAAGAAATGCTGAAAGTGAAAAATCAGGTTGGTTTTAAAGGCGACCTTAAAGCATTTTTCAACAATGTCCGGAGCAATAAGAAATTAATGCCTTACACAAAACCGGAGGAGGTTATCGCACATTTTAATGCGATTCATGATAAAATGAAACCGAATCTTAAAGAATTATTTGACCTTACACCGAAGGCCGCTTTTGAAGTTCGTCGTACCGAAGCTTTCCGTGAAGCTTCTGCGTCGGCGGAATATAATCCCGGTTTACCTGACGGGTCGAGACCTGGTGTTTTCTATGTTCCGATTCCAAATGCGAGTGAATACAATGTGGTTTCTGATGAAAGTTTGTTTTTACATGAAGCCATTCCCGGACACCATTATCAGATTTCTTTGCAGCAGGAAAACAAGGCATTACCGGCATTCAGAAAAAATATCTGGTATAGCGCTTACGGGGAAGGCTGGGCTTTGTATTGTGAGTCGCTGGGGAAGGAATTGGGATTGTACACCGATCCTTATCAATATTTCGGCATGTTAAGTGCTGAAATGCACCGTGCAATCCGACTGGTTGTCGATACCGGAATTCATTCAAAAGGCTGGACCCGGGAAAAAGCGATACAGTATTCCATGGATCATGAAGCTGAAACGGAAGAAAGTATTACGGCAGAGATTGAACGGTATATGGCTGGCGCGGGGCAGGCTTTATCTTACAAAATAGGACAGCTCAAAATTCGTGAATTACGTACAAAAGCCGAAAAGGAATCCGGTGCTAAATTCGATGTGAAGGAGTTTCACAACAAAGTGCTGGAATCGGGCTGTGTTCCTTTAAATATATTGGAAGAAAAAATAAATGCCTGGCTGAAAAAAGGCGAGGAAATCAAGAAGTAAAAAAACGAGCGTCAAAGTATCTTGTGTACTTTGACGCTCGTCTTTTATCTGCCTGTCAAAAGTAAATTCATAGAAATTCTGCTAGAGTAAAAATACTCTGACATACATTTCAAGAAATTAAAGACATGGCTAAATGTATAGAAAGAAATTCTGAACAGAATTTTTTTGGCAATTAACTGGCAATAGCTGTGTAATTATTAGCGTCCGAAAGAACAGGACCATTACTTAATTTTTTTTTCATCGCTTCAAGACCAATAACAACAAGCTCCTTATAAAGCTCCTGAAGTGTAACTCTTTTATCATTTTCTTCTAATTCAAGCTGAAGCTGCTTGGCTTTCAGGTGAACTTTGTCTGGAATATCAAGATTTACTTTTGCCATTTGTAGCGGAGATTTAGATAAGAGATAGTTTTAAATAATGTATACGCGTGATTTCAATGAATTGATTAATTTTTACTGATTTTCCTTCAATAAACTTTAATCGATTAGCTAAAACCATGGTTACAGGCTGAGTTTGTCATAAATTTACTTGATTAATATAAATTTATTAAACCATACGGTAATTAGATTTATAATTTTTTTAAAAAAGAATATAATTATTGAATAATTATGGATCATTTGTGCTTTTCAGACAGCCGTTGCCACATCTCCGCACAGGATCTGGCATTGTGATAAGGACATTTCCAGAAACTTATCTTATCGCCGTGGATCTGTGTGCCGTCTTCTTTCACTGCAACAAACCATTCACCTTTCTCTTTGTCAATAAATTTAGCATCGATATAATCCCAGCTTTTCTCGGCTTTCTTCTTAAAATCTTCTTTACCAGTCAGCTGATATGCGTTATAAAATCCCACCAGCTGTTCCGCCGCAACCCACCAGCTCCTTTCAGTCTTGGTATGGCCTGTTTCCGGATCGTATTCATAATGCAGCGCACCGTCGGCACCGAGCCCGGTCGAGGCGGCTTCTGCCATCAGGATACATTGTGTCCGGGCTTTTTGGATCAGCTTTTCATCTTTCAATACTTCGGCGGTTTCATACAAAAGCCAGGACGCTTCAATATCATGACCATACGAAATTATTTTCTCTTTTGATTCCCATTTTTCGTTAAAAAAGAGCTCCATTCTATTGGTCTGGCCATTGACAATATGATCCAGAATGGTATTCAGCATAGCCGCGGTCTGTTTTTTTAACATTTTATCAGGCCATACCCGGTAGAGGTTTGTATAAGCTTCTACCAGGTGTAAATGCGTATTCATGCTTTTATTCCACGGACTTTTGCTCAAAATATAATCATCAGTCTCAGACCAATCCCGGGCAAATGCTTCCCGATATCCACCATTTACAGGATCAAAGGAGTACGTTTCAATGATATGAAACAGCTCTTTCGCACGTTCCAGCGCCGGAGGGAAGTTAGTCGTCCGGTAATATTCGCTGAGTCCGTATAGCGCAAAGGCGTTCCCGTAAATCTGTTTTTTCATTTCCAATGGCTTATTGTTGCCATCGGTCGACCAAAATACACCACCATATCTGGCATCGATAAAATGGATAGAAAGATCCTGAAACGCCCGGTCTGCTATAACCAGATATTTCGGATCTTTCAAAAGACGTTTGGCCATTGAGAAAGTCCACAATATTCTGCTGGTGATCACCACAGCGTGCGGCGCTTCCTCCAAACCTATGTTTTCGTAATTAACAATCCCGTAAAAACCGCCGTTTTTACGATTTATATCATATTTTTCCCAGTAAGAAAGAATATTGAGAAGTTCCGTTTTAAAGGATTCCGGAGAAAAGTCAGCCATAACATTGTTGTTTAATCCAAAATAAACAAAGTCCGTAAACTGACCTGGCTACTGCTTTGTAAAGAGCACGAAGCAGCAGCAAGATCCGGTTGCTTTTATTTTATCGGAAAAAACTTTTCAGCCACATTCCACCCGTCGATAGAAACCAAAGGAAGTTCACCTGAGCCCGGTGTGTATTCCATTGTAACAGTTTTCTTTTCGCCAGGCAAAACTGAAACATAATTATCCTCGTAGAAAACAGGCAGAATTCTCTTTTTTGTTACCGGGTCAACCAGGGATAACCGGTTAAAAAAGGCAACAGGGTTGTTTGCAGGATTTGTAATGATTACCTCAATTTTACCTTTTTCCAGCTGACGGATCTGTGCAGCTACATCGGCTTTGGGCATTTTATTTAATCCGCTGTAATTTCCCTCTGCGTCAGGCATCCAGTAAAGATTATCACTCACAATTTCCTTTTTCAGATTCAGCAGGCGAAGAGACAGGAAAACGCCCTCTTTTTTTGCCAGTTCACGAATTTCATTTTTGATTGGCAGGATCATTCTGGTAGTTGACGGCCCGATTTCAGCAAAAGCCTGCCCCAGACTTTTTTCCTTACCATTCATGTCAATCGCTGTGGCTACCCACATCAGATCATACTGGTGTTTGAAGGTATTGTTTGTGATCATAACCGTGCTGTCCGCCTGGTTATACATGATATGCAGCGGCGCACTTCCATTGTGCAAGCCGTACAAACAGGCATTGGGGTCGAGGTAATAATCGTACATCTGCCCGCGTAGTGCCGTCCATGGATTTTGTGTTTTCCAGATAATCACGCCCGTGTACCAATCCCACATATGCGCACTGAAGCCTTCCATCAGGGAGCGATACTGGTCATAATTAACCAGCTGGGCTTTTTTACCAAAATCTCTCAGGTTTTTCGGTTTTCCGTAAGGATCGATATACTCACCGTAACCAATATACTTGTGATAATTCCAGACCGAATCAACAGTTTCCTTTTTGGTTTTTACATCATAAACAGGAGCGACAAGGTTTTCTTTTGGCAAAAAGCGTTCAAGCGATTCATAGTCTCCAACACCAACAGAACCAATTTCGGAATTGAATGGCCAGGTCTTGTAATCAAAAAAACGTTTTAAAGGTTGAATTCCATAAGGTCCGTCGCCATTTCCTCCCAGAGAGTTGAAAGACATATCATCAGAATTCGAGTAGTCCACAAACCAACGCGTTCCGTCAAGCTTTTTAAGTATAGAATCGCGCAGCGGCAGCATAATATCCTGAGGAAGCGTAATTTCGTTACCGCCGCACCAGATAGCCAGCGAAGGATAATTCCGTATCATTTTGATCTGATCCGCGGCCGACTCTAAAAACAGGTTGTGATCATCCGGATAATTTCTTCTTGTCCACTGATCGTCGCGCTTCATTGGGTCAGTCCAGCGGCCATTACAATCGCCTGAGCCCCAGAAATCCTGCATTACCAATATTCCGTATTTATCACATGCGTCATAAAACTCTGGACGTTCTGTAAGGGCACCGCCCCAGATACGCAATAAATTCAGGTTCATATCCCGGTGAAAGCGGACTTCTGCGTCATAACGGGCATTTGAAAACCTTAACATTTCGTCCGAAATAATCCAGTTTCCTCCTTTGATAAATACCTTTTGCCCATTCACTGAAATCTGCTTGCTTTTCGTAACAGCATTCCATTCCGCCTGAATCTCACGAATACCGACATTGATATTTTCCTCGTCAGAAACAATGCCGTTGACAATAAACTGCATTTTCAACGGGTACAAATGCTGGTCGCCATATCCATACGGCCACCATAACTTCGGATTGGCCAGCTGTAAATCAGGCAAGGTAAATTCTGATGTGGAGTGCGGCTTAACCGTAACCTCTTTTGAGATCTTCCGGCCATCGATTGTGTACTGTAAAATACCTTTCAAAGGAGCAGTTGTCGGATTTTCCAGTTCCGCAGATACTTTTATTACCGCCGGTTTCTGAATCCCGTCTGGTTTTCGCTGGCCCGGCACCTGCGTAATAATATGAGGATTGAGAATATTTACATTTCCTGTTTTCTCAATAATCACTTTGTCCCATATCCCGGTATTACGGTCGCGAACGGGCTGTATCCAGTCCCAGCCGGCAACATATTGATGTGCTACGTTTTTTGCAATAGCGCCATCTCCGCCTTGTCCGCCATTCGGATTTCCTACCTCATCTGGTGGGAAAACGATGACAGCCAGTCGGTTCGGCCGGTTTTTGCGTAGTAAAGAGGTGATATTAAAAGATTGGCGGAGAAACATTCCGCTGTGTTTTTTTGCGTTTAGTTTTTTACCATTCAGGAAAATATCAGAACTGTAATTTACGCCTCTGAAATGGATCCAGACCTGTTCTCCGGGTTTTACGGTTTCCTGAAAATCTTTCACAAACCAATAGGTATAATAATCATTACCAGTTTTGAAAATATCAGGTATTTTTTCATTGTTCATGCCAAAAAACGGATCCGGGATTTGTTTGTTTTCCAGCATGGTGGTTAAAACAGTACCAGGCACTACCGCTGGTAGCCAGCTATCCAATGCATAGGAAGGTGTTGAAATAGCGGCACCCTGATCTTTGATTTTAAGAATGGAATTGCATTTCCAACCCGAGTTCAGTTCATATTTGCTTTGGGCAAAAGAAGCTGATTTTGTCAGAAGAAGTAACAGGAGGAAATATGTGAAAATATATTTCATTAGAATATTTGGTATAGGAATAATCAATACAACAAATATATTCTAACAAAAAGAGAGAAAAAAGGAATAATATTGGTTTGGATAAAATTTTAAATAAGATTCCTTTAATTATTAAATTATTTTCAAAATTAGTTTTAAAACTGATGTCGCAGAATTTATTGCCGCTGTAAGAATTTACATGGAGGAAGAAATTATCCCGGGTTGTACCGGGATAAATATTTTTGCAGGCAGACGGATTATAGATTAATCGCCCTGATTTTCTTCAAGATCGTTGTGGTTGTCGCCACCCAGACTGTAATAGTTGTTTTCTTCGTCTTCGTTGCCGTCGATTTCATCATCATCGTCCAGGTCAGATCCCGGTACATCCAGGTCGTCGCCTATCAGATCATTGTCATAGCTCTTTTCATTCCAGTCATCTGATTCCAGGCCAAGCTCCTCCTTAATTTTGCTGATGTCCTCCGGATCAATATCTGCTTCGATCAAACCTTTGCTGAAAACGTCATCTGAAGCTGGGTAAAGCGGATATCCTGGTAATTCATCATCATCGTCGTCGTCGAATGAAAAATCGTCATCAATTATCATGTGAATAGTATTTAAGGTTAGCTTATTTTGTAGTAAAAATTTTATTCATGGGCCAAAAATATTACCGTCATTCGTTTTAAACTAATTTTTTAAAAAATCATTCCATCAAAATTTATTATTTTGAAACAGAATCAATCTTTGGACAGTAATAATTTTACCTTGTTGCTTTTGTAAGGATCAGCGCATCTTTCTCATTCTCTGAAAGATTGTATAAAGTTAAACTTTTCTAAACCTTTTAATGAATCGCATGCAAAGAACATTTTTAAAAATTGCAGGAATTTTCACCATGGTCGCATCTATCGGTGGCCTGCTCGCATTTAAAACCATTGACGAAGCCAAAACGGGAACAGAGAAAAGGGCTGCAAATGAAACTGACAATCGAATTAAATTACCGGCCGGGTTTACAGCTACAATACTGGCGTCCGATTTGGGTGCGACCAGACATATAGCAGTGGGTAAAAGCGGAGCTATTTATGTAAAATTGTCAAAATTAATAGACGGAAAAGGTATCTATATTTTGCGTGACACCAACAAAGACGGGGTAATCGATGAAACAAAAATGTTTGGTGATTATCCGGGAACAGGCATTTACATAAAAGATGGATTTTTGTATTCGTCAAGCAATACTGGTGTTTACCGGTATAAACTGAATGAAAAGGAAGAAATCATCAATACGGATAAGCCGGAGAAAATTCTGGACGGGCTGGTGGACAAAGGCCGCGATAACGCGAAACCAATTACGCTGGATAAGGTGGGAAATCTTTACGTCACCGTGGGTTCCTATAACGACAATTGCAGAGAGGCAGGAAGTGGAAAGGGAATGTCACCCTGCTCTATACTTGACTCGGCCGGAGGGATATGGAAATTTAAAGCTGATAAGTTAAACCAGACTTTTGCAGATGGAAAACTTTACAGCACCGGGCTCAAAAATGCGGTTGGTATTGACTGGGATGTTAAAACAAACAGTTTGTTTGCCACACAGCACGGCAGAGGCCGGTTCGATGATTATTATCCGCAGTACTATACCGCAAAGCAAAACGCGGAACTGCCGGCGGAGACAATGTATCAGTTGAAAGAAGGTGCTGACGCAGGCTGGCCTTACATCTATTATGACCATTTTCAGAAAAAGAAAATACTCTCGCCGGAATATGGAGGTGATGGTAAGAAGACAGGCGGAGAAAAGGCGCTGGATCCGGTTGCTGCTTTTCCGGCGCATTTAGGTCCCAACGCACTGATGTTTTATACAGGGAATATGTTTCCCGCACGATACAAGAACGGCGCATTTATTGCATTTCACAATCAATCTTCTGAATTGCACAAGGGTTATATGGTGGCTTTTGTACCTTTTGTAAACGGTAAAGCGGGCAAGTGGGAGATTTTTGCAGATAACTTCGCCGGCGTTGATCTTGCGAAACCTACGGGGCCAATTGAGCACCGGCCTTGTGGACTGGCGCAGGGACCCGATGGTGCCTTGTATGTTACGGATGATCTGAACGGGACGATATTCAAGATCAATTACAAGAAATAAGGGGTTTGACAATAAAAAGGTATATCAAAAGCGGATGATTTAAACTTTGCAGTTTGAATTTTTGCTTTTGATATACCTTTTTTAAAAGTTCTGATTTTGGCGAAATCATCCGGCTGAGTATTGCCCGGAATACTTTTTTCAAAAGTTACTGTTTTATTATTTTAGCAGAGGCGATAGCTCCTGTTGCACGAGTGATCCTGACAATATACATACCGGCCGGCAAGTTTTGAACATCCACCCTAGACGATAAATCTGTTGCGTTTTTTATCTTGTCGTACACGCTGTTACCAAGAATATTACTGATCTGGATTCTCTGAACAAGACTGATATCATCAACATGAAGGGTGAGATAGTCAACCGCAGGATTCGGGTAAAGTACTGTTGTTAGTGCAACATTAAATTCGGCGCTTTGGATGCGGCTGTATGCAAATGAAGCATCCCGGTCTACCATTTTCAGGCGATACAAATTTGTTCCAGCCTCAGGTTTGGTGTCTTTATACTGATATTTCACGAGATTGCTGCTCTCACCCTTCGCGTTGACTACGGCAAGCTGATCCCAGATTTTCCCGTTTTTGCTGCGTTGAATTTCAAACCGGTCACTGTTGGTTTCCGCAGTTGTAGCCCATTCAAGCATAGCAGTTTGCATTTCTGCTTTTCTAACGGTAAAGTTTGTCAAGGTAACGGGCAGTGGATTTTCAAAATCTGAAATGGTATTGTTTTCCAGGTTAATAGCGCCTGTTGCGGATAATAGCCTGCCTTGCAACGGATCGCCAGTGGATAAACTGATCACACCCTGCGTAATCACATTTCCTCTGAAAATGGATGTATTTGTCTGGTTCAGGTTGAAAGCGCCGTCTACTATAAAGTAAACGTTTTCCCAGGATGTAAGGCCGGTTAGTATAATATTAGCATTGGTCCCAGTTAATTCACCACCGATTTTAAAAACAAAAACGGCATTTGGGTTATTGCCTCCGTTCAGTGTCAGGTCTCCCGTAATAACACCGGCGCTTCCCAGGCAGTAAGTTCCCGCTGTTAGTGTTGTTCCGTTACCAAAAGGCGTCGAAAGGGTATTGCAAGCACCACCCGATGAGCTGAAAGAGGCAAATACAGCTGTCAGATCTGCTTGTGCGTCAATAGCTTCCTGGTCTCCGATATGTGATTGTCCTGTAAAGAGAATCGGAACTCCTCCTATGGTTCCTGTATTGGTACCTATATCTCCCTCTACGTTTGTTACGCCTGCATTATTCAGTGCCCCGCTTCCGGTAAAAACAGTAAATGCAGACGCGTTAGGTATGGAAGGAGCCTGTCCGAAATTTTGTTCGGGAAGCATCAGGATGATAACTGATGCCATTATTAATTTGTAAAAGACTGTCATAGTAGTTGTAGTTTGTGGGGTGAACTAGTTTTCACTATTCAAATTTCAAAGAATTACTACTACGAAATGTTACAGAATAATTACTATTCTTTACAAAATTCACACATCTTCAAGCATTCTCCTTTTTTGAGTTTTGAGCTGTTTGTAGCGGGTTGGTGTCAACCCTGTCACTTTTTTAAATTGGGCGGAAAGATGTGCTACGCTGCTATAATGCAGCTTATAGGATATTTCCGTCAGGTTTAATTCACCGTAAAGAAGAAACTCTTTAACCCTTTCGATTTTGTGGGAGATAATATATTGTTCAATGGTAATACCGGTTGCTTCCGAGAATATATTGGCCAGATAGGTATAATCATGATTGAGACGTTCCCCGATATACTCCGAATTTTTTACTTTTGGTATATCTTCGGAATAATGTACCATTTCAACAACTGTATTTTTGATCCTCTCGATCAACACTGCTTTTTTATCATCCATCAGTTCCAGTCCTGAATTTAAAAGCGCGATTTTGAGTTGACTGCGCTGCCTGAGAGAAATGGTTTCCAGTATTTCAACTTCCCCCAGCTCAATCCTGCCATAGTGTAATCCTAGTCCGTCTAACTTCGCCTGCACCACCATTTTGCAGCGGTTGCTGACCATATATTTGATATAAATTTTCAATTCATCGGTTGTGATTGTGGGGAGATTTGTTTAACAATAGTCATTAGAAGATAGTAAGACAAGGATCATGCCATCGTTGATTTAACAGATATTCAACTGGATTATGATCAGATTTTACAGGATATCTAATAAAATCAATATTAAATATCGAAAAGTAAATAATTGTTATAACGAAAAAAGCCCGGCCATCCAGGGAGTGGGATAGTGGGGAATTTCTTATTTTAAATAAGATTTTTTTTCTGTCAATATCGTGGTTATACGTTATAATAAAGTAGCAAAAGCCCTTACCGGAAAAGTACCGGCTCCTTTGAATTTCGGCGGAACGGCACTGAACTGATAGTTCCCCACAGGCAGCTTGTCAAGATTACAAAGGTGCTCCACAATCAGGATTTCTGATCCCAGAAGTGTGGTATGTACCGGACGGCTGTTACCCCGGGTATCATCGATGTTATGGCTGTCGATGCCAACCAGTTTCACGCCACAGTCGCGTAAATATTCAGCGGCTTCCAAGGTAAGGAAAGGATGATTTTCAAAATACTGATCTGTGTTCCAGTGTTCAGACCAGTCGGTTCTAATCAAAACAGCTTTATTTCTTATTTCAGTATTTTTGAAGTAGCTGATGTCAATTTCAAGGGTATGAGGGGCATAAATCGTAACACCGTCCAGATTTGCAAATGCTTCCAGCTCAACTTCCGAGAGGTCTTTTCCATTTTCAAAACGGTGAAATGGGCAGTCGATATAGGTGCCGGTATTGGTTACCATTTCTATTTTTCCAATCTGGAAAGTTGTACCTTCTTCATAATTCGCCCTGGATTTTTCACGACTCAGATAGTCGCAGATAATCGGCGCGGGAAGTCCTTTGTACGTAATTAATCCATCAAAGATAACATGGCTCAGATCGATAAATTTATCCGGTGAAATCTGTTGCGTGCTGTTTCTTTTATGTTTTTCCTCAATATAAAACTTGTTGAGAATGTTAACTTTTCCAACCATTAATAGTCGCAAATCTGCTACAAGGTAGTCTGCAAGTTCCTTGTCCGAAATCGTTTCTCCCGCGATATCCATGCGAAAATCCTGACCTTGAATCCCGCCGCCATTCGTAAATTCTATTTCAAAATCGAATACCACTCTTTTTTCCATCATAACGGTCGTTTTTCAGCAGATTTACATTTTATTACAAAGTATAAGTTTCTGTTTTGATTACAAAAAAAGTCTGACCCATTACCGGAACAGACTTTCTCAGGAAAAATATTAAGTAAAACGATTTTAAAAATCCGTATCGGCTGATTTTAGATCCTCGTTTTTGATCCAGATATTACGGTAATAAACATTATGTCCTTCTGATTGTAATTTCAAACCTCCGGGTACATCCGTAATTCCTTTTCCTCCGTCATTTCCTCCGTCAATTCCCGAATTGGGACCGCCCCAAACCTGGCTGATCGAATGATTTTTGTGCACTTTTTTTCCGTTGAAATATAGCGTAACAATTGGTTTTTCAACCAGTTTTCCGTCTTTAAAGCGGGCGGCACGGAAAAGAATATCGTAGGCATTCCATTTGCCGACACCGTTATAAGCATAGTAAGGCGATTTTGTTTCGTTGATCACCGCGGCCATGCCGTGCGATGTTGTATCGCCGTCGAGTACCTGGATTTCATATCTGTTTTGCAGATAAACGCCGCTGTTTCCACCTTCTTTTGTAATGAAAAACTCAACGTGAGCCCTGAAATCCCGGAATTCCTTTTTTGTTACGATATCGGCTGAACCATACAATCCGCCAGCCGCCGCCGCATCAAAACAGTTGATTACTGTTCCTTTATCCACCGGATCATTGACCACCGTCCATTTGATCGGGAGTTCAGCCTTCAATCTTGGACCCTTCCAGTACGTCCATTTTTCATCCAGCATTTTTCTTGAACCATCCATAAAAACTTCCGCTCCTTTGGCGGGTTTCGTGCCGACGCCAACCTGGGCCTGCGCATAAGTAACTATTGATAAGCCTATAACAGCAATGGAAGATACGAGCGAATTGATGGACATAATGTTGGTTGGTTGTATTGATGGAGTCTCTTAAAGACAAATGGAAATATAATGTGGATATAAGCCGGATACTGTTTTTAATTACTCAATTCTCCAATATGAAAATGGATTTCTGTTGAAAAATAGAGAATCATCATCACTTCGTCTTTACATAAAAATGTGACGCATTATTTTTTCCGGTATGCCTTTCTTCCACGACAAGCGTTTTAATGGAACGGATTAAACCGAGCAGTTTTTTGTGTCCATAATTTCTGGAATCAAATTCCGGCCGCTTTTTCAAAATCATATTACCCAAAACACCCAGAAAAATCCATCCGTCTTCGTCAGCAAGATCATTAATGCTTTCGGAGATTAACTTGATCAGTCCTTTATCGATTTTCGCAACAGGCGGAGTTTCCTCTTTTATTACAACCGCTGTTGATTTGGAAGCTTCCGGACTCGGCGTCTCGACTTTTACTTCTTTTTTGAGGATTTCTATGTATATGAACTTGTTGCAGGCGGCGATAAAAGCGGAGGGTGTTTTCTTTTCACCTATTCCAAAAACCTTCATACCAGCTTCCCGGAGCCGGGTGGCCAGGCGCGTGAAATCACTGTCACTGGACACAATGCAAAAGCCATCCACATTGCCGGTGTAAAGTATATCCATCGCATCGATAATCAATGCAGAATCGGAGGAGTTTTTTCCGGTGGTGTAACTGTATTGCTGAATAGGTGTTATGGCATTTTCAAGTAAAACTGTTTTCCAGCCCGATAATGTTGGTTTGGTCCAGTCGCCATAAATCCTTTTGAAAGTCGGTGTGCCGTAAATAGCAATTTCTTCCAACATGCCTTTTACATTGGCATAGGGCACATTGTCGGCATCAATTAGCACCGCAAGCCTCAATTCTCTGGTATTTTCCATAGGTTAAAGATAGTGGAAGATGCGGAAAGGGCAATGAAGCGGAGCGGGAAGGATAGCTGAATGGCAATATCCTTCCCCTTCAACGGCTTAATTCAATTTTTCTTCAAATAATTTCAGAATTCTCTTGTATTCATCTGTCCAGGAGGATGCTTCGACAAAACCGTGATCTTCCATCGGATAAGATGCGAGTTCCCAGTTATTTTTCCCTAATTCAATAAGGCGCTGCGATAAGCGGACTACATCCTGATAATGCACGTTTATATCCACCATTCCGTGACAGATCAACAAATTATTTTTTAAACCAGCGGCATGATATATCGGAGAACTTTTCCGGTAAGCCAGGCTATCGGACTGTGGTTCGTTCAGGATGTTGGCCGTGTAGGAATGGTTGTAAGCTGCCCAGTCAGTTACGGGGCGAAGCGCTGCGCCTGCTTTGAATACATCAGGTGTAGTGAACAAGCCCATTAATGTAATAAAACCACCATACGAGCCGCCGTAAATTCCAATTTTTTTGGAATCAATTCCATACTTTTTCACCAGATATTTTGCTCCGTCAACATGGTCCTGCAAATCTCTGCCTCCCATGAAACGGTAAATGCCCGTACGCCAGTCGCGGCCGTAACCTGCGCTGGCACGATAATCCATATCCAGCACCGTGTATCCTTTGTCCGTCAATAAGTTATGGAACATATATTCACGAAAATAAGTACTCCACCATTTATGTGCATTTTGCAGATAACCTGCTCCGTGAACAAAAATAACCGCTTTGCCATTCGACTTTTTGGGCTCATACACGCGTGCATAAATATCCGCTCCGTCAGAAGCCTTGAAGCTGATTACTTTCGCTTCACGCCATGGATATGACTTGAATTCTTCGGTGGTTGAGTGGGATAGCTGTTCAGGTTTTGATGAAGCACTGTTATCCATCACGAAAAGCTCCCACGGTGTATTGCTGTTGGAATAACGGATTGCCAGCTTACTTTCATCCGGTGATAAAACCACCTCGTGCGCGCCGGCAGCCTGCGTGATTCGCTTACGTGCTCCGCCCGCAACAGACATACTATAAAAATGTTGTTCGCCCGGATGTACTTCGTTGGTAATCAGATAAAACGTCTTCTTGTCTTTTGAAAGATCAACTTTTTGAACTTCAAATTTCCCAGAGGTTAAAGGTGTTTTTTTGCCGCTAACCACATCCAGTGCATACAGATGTGAATAGCCGGTTGTTTCGCTTTGAAAGTAAATATTCCGGTCGTCGACCCAGCCAATTTCTCCGGCGCTCATGGCATAACCGCCAACGCCAGGCCCACCGATCCAGGCTTCATCACGCTGACGATCCAGTAATTTAAGCGACAAGTTTTCAGGGTTTAAGGACATAATCCACCGGTCTTTGCTGTCAATCGATCTCACGATAACCACTGCATGTTGCCCGTTATCAGACCAGAATGGCCCGTGAAAAATAACCGGACGTTCCTTGCTTTTCCAGGCCGTATCCTGTTTGGGATAATCTTTCAAATAATCAGGCTTGTCGCCAATTCCGGGGATATCCTTTACGCTCACCTTGCGGGTAGTATCTTTTTTTACATCATAAACCCAAAACTCGTAAGTCGAGCCCGGAGCACCGACTTTGGTACGGGCAATAATGTCTTCCGTGAAACCTGACTCTGTTACATAATTCGGAACATCGGCCGATTTGGCGGACTTGTCTGCCTGAACCAACTGATAGGTTACAAAGCGGTTGTCGGGGCTCAGGATCTGATTCTGCACGCGTTTTTCCCCGAAATAAATTTCTTTCGGACTTTCCGGCCTTTGTGCTTCGGAGATTTTTTTGCCGGCATCTTTTTTCTCTTTTCTTTCTTTCAGAATTTGAAACATCGCAAGCTGGTCTTCTTTCAGGAATTTTTCCTCAGGATTTAACTTGCTGTCCGTTTTTTTATTTCCTGATTTGAAATCGGTATGCTGTGTAAGCAAACCGGTTGCAAGAGAAATGCTGAACAAGTTATCCCCGCGCTTGAAAATGATACTTTGTTCATCGCCGCTAAACAATGGATTGGTTTCCCGTTCAACGGTTTTTGTTAGCTGACGAATTTTGAAATCCCGGTAATCAATGACAAACAGATCGCCTTCTTTTTCATACACTTTTAATGAATATGCACGATTGTACTTTCCTTCATTTTCCGGCAGATTTCTACGCTCAGACGGGGTGACTTTGCTGATTTTTTTATCCGCTAATGAATAACGGTATAACGAATCCGACAGGTTTTTATCAGGGTTCCATTTGAAATAAATGGTTTTTGAATCGTCCGACCAGCTAATATCTGAAGGTGAAGTTCCCAGCCACAGTTTCGGGTCACGCATTATTTTTTCAACGGTAAGCGTACCTGATTTTTGCGCTTTAAGCGGAACCGCTGCAATGAGTAATAGGAATGTTAAAGAGTTGAAAAGGTTTTTCATGGTTGTATATTAGTTGTCATAACACGCAATTTAGGAGATTTGCTGCATTGAAACGGCATTTTACTGGTGTTATCTAAGATTCTATTGGAAGAATATTATTTTCAAAACATAGGAGCGAAACTCTTCCCGGGGTTTCGGTATTATCTGCCTTATCTGTGCTATTTTTGTCTACGCCTCAAATCAAATACATTGTAATGAGAAAACTGATCCTCCTGCTTTTTGCCTTTTCATACGGTTATTCCATAAATGCCCAATCCCTTGAATTTTCCCTTTCCGACTACACCTTACTTCCTCAAAAGCCGGTAGGTAAGCTGCACGGAATTTCCGGGATTGAATACATCGCTTCCAAAAAACAGTGGCACCTCGCGAGCGACCGGGGCAATTATTTTATTTTTGACAGCATAGCGACACTCGGAGATTTTGAAAAAAGAGAGCATCTGGCGATTGAAAAGAAAACAGGTAACTGGTTTGAGGCGATCCGGTATGATGAGAAATCAGGGATATTTTTGTATGCAGTCGAAAATGAATATAAAGCCAATAAAGAAACCTGCGACACAACGACATACGTCAGTTATATGGATTCTTTCCCGCCTTCCTATCTGATCCCGCCATTTCATCTTCCGGCTGATAATAAGGGGATTGAAGCGATTTCGGTTACTGAAAATGGAGCGGTATGGGTTGCGCCCGAGGCTGGCTGGGCGGGAGAAACCGAAATGGGAAACGATACGATTCATTTTAAAAAATTTGAAAGAACAGTTTCAGGTTATCAGGAAGCTGGTCAGTTTTCTTATGTGATCGACAGAAGCGGCTGCCCGATGAGCGCTACCGAAAAACGCGGCGGGATTTCTGAAATATTATCGGTAAACGAAAACCAGTTACTTGTTTTGGAAAGATGTTTTGATCAAAAAGTTACAGATAAAATTAAAGCCAGATTATGGTCGGTTACTGTGGAAGGTTCTCATTTGAAAAAGGACAAAAAACCGGCTTTTGATTTCAACGATGGTTTTCCAATGGTGGTTGATAACCTGGAAGGTATGTCGTGGTGGACGCCCGAAAATGGCAAACGGCAGTTACTTTTAATTACGGACGATAATCCGGGTCTTAAAAATAACCAAAGAACCCAGCTCATTCTTTTGAAAGAGAAATAACAGACATTATCACGATCTATTTTGTATTGTTATCGGCTATCATATTAATACTAAAAAGACATTTTAGACGATTGCCGAATTTATAGCCAGTACTCATTCCTAATCTTTAACAGTAATTAATAAAATGGTGTCACGCTACCTGAACTTCTTTTTAATCAGTATTATTCTTTTTAGCATCAGTTGTAAAAACCGGAAAGATAACCTTCCTGAAAAAGGGGTTTCTTTTGCGCTGAATGAATATCGGAAAAAGACGATCGATAGCGTTCAGTATGAAATTGAACTGGATATTCCTTCCAAAAAATCGGAACAGATTCGGGGCAGGCAGACGATACAATTTAACCTGAGATCGTTGGACTCGGCATTGGTGCTGGATTTTAGCAATGATGCCAGTCATCTGGTTTCAGTAAAATCAGGGGAAAAGGATATAGCTTACGAATTTGGTAACGAACATATTATTATTAATCCGGAACAGCTGGTGGCAGGAAAAAACCGGATTCAAATCGAGTTTATAGCCGGAGATTTATCACTGAACCGGAATGAAGAATATCTTTATACACTTTTTGTTCCGGATCGTGCTTCTACTTGTTTTCCTTTATTTGACCAGCCCAATCTAAAAGCTTCTTATCAGTTAATCCTGAAAACCCCGCTGGGCTGGGAAGCGGTTTCGAACGGTGCATTGAAGAAAAAAAGTACTCAGGCACAGCAGAATATATATCAGTTTGAAAACACAAAGCCGATCAGTTCCTATCTTTTTGCCTTTGCGGCCGGGAAATTTTCGAAAGCTTCAAAAACAGTTGATGGCCGTGCGATGACGATGTATTATCGTGAAACAGACAGTGCGAAAGTTGCAAGAAACAGCGACGATGTTTTTAAGCTGCATGCGAAGTCGGTATCCTGGCTGGAAGATTACAGCGCCATTAAATATCCATTTGGTAAATTTGATTTCGTACTTATTCCCTCGTTTCAATATGGAGGAATGGAGCATCCCGGTTCAATCTTTTACAATGAGTCGGCGCTGTTTCTCGATGAAAATCCGCCTGTAAACAAGCTTCTGGCGCGTGCCAGTGTGATAGCGCATGAGTCGGCGCACATGTGGTTTGGAGATCTGGTGACGATGGACTGGTTTAATGATGTATGGCTGAAGGAGGTTTTTGCTAATTTCATGGCGGCCAAAATCGTGCATCCGGCTTTTCCCGAGATCAATCATAAACTACGGTTTTTACTGGCACATTATCCGGGAGCCTATGAAGTTGACCGTAGTGCGGGAGCGAATCCTGTTTTACAGCAACTGGGGAATCTGAAAAATGCAGGCACTTTATACGGCGGCATCATTTACCAGAAAGCGCCGATTGTGATGCGCCAGCTGGAAAAGAAAATAGGAGAGGATATGATGCGAGAAAGTCTACGGGAATATTTGAAAAAGTATTCCTTTGGCAATGCGCGATGGGACGACCTGATTGGTATCATTGATAATAAAACGCCGCTGGATATTGCTTCATGGAGTAATGTCTGGGTTAAAACACCCGGAATGCCGGAATATGAACTGCTCGGCGAGAATGACGAAATAGAAATTATACAGAAGAAGGATTCTGTTTCGGACAGGGTCTGGCAGCAGCCTGCGGTTATTTACTGGCGGGAAAAATTCGCACAGGGAAGCGTGAGAGTAAATCTTGCAAATACGCCGCAAAACGTAAGACAGCCAGATTTTCCAGCTATGATTTTCCCAAATGCAGATGGAGAAAGCTATGGCTATTTTAAAATGGATTCTGTGTCGGAAGATCATTTTTTTGTTCATTACAACACGCCAAAAGATTCTTTACTTTCTGATCCGGTTTTCCGTGGAGCGATGCTGGTTACTATCTGGGAAGGATTTTTACGGGGTGATGGCTCGCTGCCGGAGCAATACCTGAACTATATCGCCGGGGTTTTGCCAAAGGAAAATAACGCGTTGCTATCTGATTATCTGCTTGGGAATTTACAATCGATCTGGTGGACTTTCTTAAAAGCACAGGACAGAAAGAAATATCAGGATCGTATCGAAAATGAATTGTGGACGCTTTTGGAAAATACCCCGGACAAAGGCATGAAAAACTCCTATTTCAGAACTTTTCGTAATCTTGCAGCGACGGAAGGCGGTTTGAGAAAGCTTGAACTTTTATGGAACGATCAGTTAAAAGTAAAAGATCTTGTATTGTCCGAAGACGATAAAATAAGCCTGGCTTATGAACTTGCTTTGAAGGGAAATACAGATGGGAAAGGAATACTGGCCAAGCAATTGAGTATGACCAAAAATCCTGATCGCAAGGCGAAAATGGAATTTGTGATTCCGGCTATCAGTGACTTGCAGTCGGAACGGGATGCGTTTTTTGAATCCTTGAAAAAACAGGAAAACAGAGAACACGAAGCCTGGGTTTTGGAAGCTTTGTCTTACTTACATCATCCGTTGCGGGCCAAAAGTGCCGTTAAATATTTGAGACCGTCGCTCGACCTTTTACAGGAAATCCAGCTTACCGGCGATATCTTTTTCCCACAACGCTGGCTGCATTCCACTTTCGCGGGCCATTCGGATAAGGATGCTTCGGAGATAGCAAATGCCTTTTTGAAAGCAAATCCGGACTATCCCTATTATTTGAAAAATAAAATATTACAATCAACCGATATGCTGGAAAGAGCTGTTAAACTGAAAAAATAGGGCAGTTATTATGTAAACAAAAACGCCAAATGTCTGATAGTTCATCCATTCCCGTACATTCACTCACTGACCGGACTAGCCTTGGTCTGGAAATTCATAGGATCGATGTCGATACCTTTGCTGACGAATTTACCATTGGGGTTCATCGCGATGATTATTACATTTTTCTTTTTCAGCAGACGGGCGAAACCAGGATGATGTTGGATTTTAAGGAGATTTGCTTCGACGGATGTACTGCCTTTTGTGTTTTGCCAGGTCAGGTGCATCATTCAGTTTCTTCTTCCGGAAGTTCCGGCTGGTTTCTGGCATTGGATCCTTCGCTGCTGGACGATGTCTACCGTTCCGTTTTTGAGGAGTATAGCCTGCACGTGGCACCGGTGATGCTCACTTCCGACACGGCAAAAATATTGCAGAACATTTTTTCTATACTCGTCGAAAATATCGGTTTTCAGCAGGGATTGCCGTTTCAAACACAAGTGCTCCGGTCTTTGATACAGGCCTGTACCGGTACTTTTGCAAGTATTTTTCAGCAGCATAAGCAAGAAAATTTCCCGGTAAATTCACGCCCCGCCACCATCACGGGTGCGTTTAAGAAGCTGGTGGTCAAACAGTATAAATCCATGAAAAGTCCTGCTGCCTATGCAGGAGCGCTGAGTATCACGTCGTCTTATCTTAACGAAGTGGTGAAGAATATTACCGGTTTTTCGGCTACATACTGGATTCAATATGAGATTATTCTTGAAGCAAAAAGGCTGCTTTCGTACACAGATTTAACAGTTAAGGAAATTTCGTTCCGGCTTGGCTATGAAGATCCGGCTTATTTTTCCAGATTATTTCATAAAATTACAAAAGAGACTCCCTTGTCGTTTCGAAGAAAATACCGCAAATAGTCCAATCATTACCTCCAATTCTCTCTTTCCCTTTTTCCATATCCGGTGTTGTTTTGTAAAGTGAACGGATTGATGCTGACGGGCAGTTTTATTTTTAAAAATTAAAGTAAAAATAGAACTCATACGTCTACCAGCAAAAGTCAGTCGCTATTAGAGATCTATTAACAGCTAACACCATACGTCATGAATATTTTAAAACAAACAGCCCTTAATTTATTTGAAAGTGCCCTCTCAAAAGAAGGAACCGTTCTGGCGATCCGATCCTGGTTTCCCACTACATTTTATGAAATTGACCTGCACTTTCCAATGATGGACATGTCGGGATGGAACCGTGTTCAGCATATCAAAATAAAAGTCGCGCCCGGCTTGTACCGCGACTATACTCCTGCGGGATGGGACGTTGAAACCAGAACTTGTACGCTTTACGTGGATGCTGTTCAGGAAGGGCCGGGAAGCGAATGGGTGCAGTCGCTCAAACAAGGCGATTCGGTCGTGTATGTTGGCGTAGGTGCCACGATGCACAAACCAGCAGAAGAAGGCAAAATGATCGTTCTGGGGGATATGACGACGATCGGGCATTATCTTGCTTTGCAGCAGCTTGCCGGAAATAAAAGCATTACTGGCGCTATCGCCATTGCAGAAGAAAACCACCGTATCGAGTTTATGGAATATTTTAACTGGGATATTACCCCGGTGCCCCAAACAGATCAGGGTGGTTTTCATGGGATAACAAAATGGGCCAAGGAAAAAGATTTCAGTAATGCCACGGTGTATGTCGCCGGACATATTCCAACCTGTGTTCATTTGAGAAAAGAGTTGAAAAGAACGGCAGCTGGCAGCATCCGCGTACAGGGATTCTGGTCGTGACCGTTATCGTTTTTTTTTGTAAGGTTCATACTATGAGCACTTTGTCGGGTTCGATGAAGTGCTTTTTTTATAAAATCATTACCAAACAAAAAAGGAGATGTACAGACGTACAACCCCTTTCCGAATCCAGTTTTTACTTCTAGTCGACCTGTTTTGCGCAGGATGTTTCTTTATTTTTGCGCTTCTGTTGGCGCCGGTTCAAGTTCTCCTACATCGATATCATCGACAAGGGTCGTTACGCGTGTTACGGCAAAAGTGGTCGGGCTGGTCTGGATGATTGCAAACTGACTGTACGAAGTACCGGATGATGTATACGAAGATGCATTTACAGGAGTTCCGTTGACATACAACGTAGCCGAAACCTCGGTAACAAGACAAACGCCTCGACCGCTCGCAGTCCATTGTCCGCCGTTTGCCGCTACGGAATAATCATCATTGCTGCAAAAAGCACTGGCATAATACACTTTTCCCGATCCTGCAAAGGCAGTGGAATTAACGATGTGAACAAGAGGATAACCCATGATTTTTTTTGTTTTAACGTTGAACAATTCTTTGTTTTGATAAGTCAAAGGTATGTTCTCAGAGAAGTCTGGAAAAGACCGGAAACACCTGTTTTAAAAAACGCGTGTAAACACCTGTATCAATCTTTTATGTCCTGCAACGGTTGTGGTTTCGCCGGCGTAACGTTATTTGAAGTAAGAACCTGTTTTTATATGAAAACAATTTATACCCTTTTCTTATTAATATGCTCCATGAGCCGTGCTGTTTCACAGAGCAACGAAGATTATTATAATCCTGTGACGGCTCCCGTCAAGCCGAACTACGAACCGGTGATACCGGATATCAACCATTTCAAAAAAACGAATCGTGAGGTTGTTTTTGCCAAAATCGGACAGCCAAAAATCCGCAACCGTTTGTATTTCGGGCTGGATGGTTTTGTGCGCACGGATAAAGCCGGGATTACAAATACCTTTGACGGCCTTATTGATACAAGAACCGGTTCAAAAGCAGGGTGGAGTGCCTCCCTGGGGTGGGTTCATCAGGAGAAATGGATGCTGGAACTGGAATATTCAAGATCACCGATTCATAATATCCTGGTCATTAACGGTGATTATCCGATGGAATATAAAGTTGAAAATGATAAGAATAATCTGGCCTTGCGGGCGAAACGCCGGTTACTGTTCGGTAAGTCAAATTCTTCACTGCGGCGGTCGGCTTTCTGGATTGGTACCGGAGCGGGTATTGTACCAAATTCCGGAAAACAAAAGGAGTATCTGGAATTTGAAGGTTATTCCAGGCAGCGCTTTCGTCCGAGACCGGATACTTTGTTTTTAACAAGTGATTCAAAGACCAGTTCTGGTATCACCGGATTTGCCGATGTGACCGCCGAATATGTAATTAAAGTTGCCAGAGCGATAGACCTCAGTATTTATGCAAGAAAACAATGGGGACTTGGCAATTCGCTCACGACCGATCTGGCTTATTTTGTGAATAAGGTCCAGACAGCAGAATCGACGATCAAAGCAGATGGCAGCGGCATGACCTTTGGAATTTCGCTGCGTTATGTATTTGCCCTGGGCTATGACGAGGGGCGACAGAAGGAATAAATTTCAGGGAATTTGCAATAACTTTTTACAGAAAAGGCCCATAACCGCTGCGTTGTAAGTCAGCGGTTATGGGTCTTAATAAATTTGAAATATCGGTTTTGTTAGATATTGAAAACCAGTATATTGGCTTTTTCTATTTCGTCGTGGCTGATCGTATGCCCCATGTTAGGATAGACTTTTTCTGTCACGTTTGCATGCATGGCTTTCATAATTTCGGTCGTTTCATTTACTCTTGAAACCGGTACATGCGGATCCGGATTACTTGTTCCGATGAAAACAGGCGTGCCGTCAAAATCTCCTGAATAGTTTCCTGTATAAATTTTATCGCCGATGAGCCCGCCGGTAAAAGCGACCACGCCACCATATTTCGTTGCATTTCGGGTAACGTATTCCAGCGTCAGACAAGCTCCCTGCGAAAATCCTGTAAAGTAGATATTCTCTTTGGCAATACCTTGGGCTACAACATCATGCACAACTTCGTCAATAATCTGAATCGCGGAAGACAACCACGGCTCATTGACGTAAGGTTCTGCTAAAAATGACGTTGGGTACCAGGTATTGTTAGTGGCCTGAGGGGCAAGAAGCGCAAAATCAGCGGTATTCAGATGTGCAGCCAGCGATAGAATATCCTGCGCGCTTCCGCCCCGGCCATGGATCATGATCAAAGCTTTTTTTGCTTCGTCAATATTTTTTCCGGCTGTTATTACTTTTTTGGAATGCATGGTTTGAAATGTTAACGTGATAAAGGGAATGATGCAAAATCCTGAATTTGAAATAATTACTTATCAAGGCTTTTGCTTTATTAACAGATTATAAACCAGAAGCTGGGAGTACCTATCTCCTGGTTTATATCCTATAACCCTTAACTCAACTTTGGCAATATTTTTTCGATTTCAGCACGTGATGGTTCGTACTGTTTTGGTAAACGCAAACCGGTTCCCAGATTTTCAACCGATTCATCAATCGCAAATCCCGGATTTTCAGAAGCAAGTTCAAATAAAACCCCACCCGGCTCTCTGAAATATAAAGAGAAGAAATAATCACGGTCAATTTTTTGTGTGATATTTAATCCTTTGCGGGCAATTTTTTCACGGAATTCCATTAATATCTGATCGTTTTTTACCCTGAAAGCAACGTGGTGATTCGTACCTCCGGCATTGTATCCACGCTCCTCGTTTGGTGATTCGATCAAATCCACGATTGCTGCATTTTCAACGGCATCGGTAATAAAACGGTACCGGTTTCCATCCTGCTCCAATAATCTGTATCCGAAAATATCGGTCAGGATTTCAGCAGTTGGCTTTATGTTTTTCAACGTCAGAACTATGCTGTGAAATCCTTTGGTCGCAACATCCGCTTTAACATCAGCTGTTTCCCATGGTTTTCTTGTGTCTTCTGTTTTGGATTCGATCAGGTTGATTTTCAAACCATCTGGATCCTGGAACGGAAGATATAGTTCACCGAATTTCTCGTCTTTGTTCCCTTGTTTTACTTTAAATTCCGTGAAGCGGTCTGCCCAGAAATCCAGACTTCCTTTTGGTACAGAATACCCGATGTCGGTAGCCATTCCGGTTCCTGTGCGTCCTTGCGCTGTTCCTTCCCAAGGGAAAAAAGTCAGGATGGTACCGGCAGATCCGGTTTTATCGCCATAATAAAAATGGTATGTTCCGGGATCATCAAAATTGACCGTTTTTTTAACCAACCGAAGGCCAAGTACCTGCGTATAAAAGTCGTGATTACGTTTTGCGTTTCCTGCTATGGCAGTGATATGATGCAGACCTAAGATTTGATTTTCCATGATTATGTTTGTTTTTTTGTTATGCAAATTTCCGAAGATTCGATAGCCTGTACATTGAACCAGGACAAGAAAATCAGGAAATTGAATTTTGTTTTGCAATACGTTGCGACAGCGCATGAATAATCTCGTTACTCAACAATCCGCTTCCACCGCCATAATGCTGAATGATAATAATTTCCGGATCTTTTTGTGTGAAAGCAGCGCGTAAAACCTGTTCACATTCCTCCTGGATACCGCCGCATAAAAGGACTATATCAAATTTTGTACGATCAAACAGAGCCATAGCCTCCTCGTCGGTCAACGCGCCCTGAGCTGTCCAGTTTTCACTTTTATTGATGATCCGTAAAACAGTTTCAAGAATTTCCTGATGTCTGCCAATAGCCAGAATATTTACTTTCACAGCGTCCATACTTTTATCAGTTTTGGGAGAAAACAAATTCACTTAAAGGTTTGCGAACGCGTGGCGTTGTTTCCCTTGTTTTGAAGGGCTCTTCCAGTTTCTCAGCTTCATCGCGATAACCCAGTGCAATCACCGTTACCGCAAACTGATCGTCTGTCAACTGCAAAGTTTCGGACAATTTCGCCTTATCGAAACCAGCCATAATGTGGCCGTAAACATTCAGTGCAGCAGCTTGTAAAAGTAAATGTGCATTGGCCATGCCTACATCATGAAGAGCAAAACCATTTTCTTTATGGGTTGCTTCATACGTTTTTCTGGCAACTGCCACCAATAAAACGTCGGCATGTTGGGCCCAGGGCTTATTTCCTGGCAGTAAACTATCAGCGATACGGGCAAATCCGTCATTACTTTTAGATGCGTAATAATATTGCCACGGCTGTTCGTTATTGGCACTTGCTGCCCAGCCTGCCGCTTCCAGAATGGTATGCAAGTCCTTTTCAGGAATAACCTGGTCCGAAAATGAACGTGGGCTCCATCTGTTTTTTATCAAATCAAGCACATCATGCTTTGTATTTGCAATTTTTATATGATCCATGGATTTAGCTATTGGCTGTTAGGCGTTAGCGGTTAGATTGGTACTTCCGGCTTTTTGGTCGGATTGAATTATTATTTACTATTTTGTTATTCAGAGGTTAACGTTAGTGTCTGCAGTAACAACCAGATATTTGACAAGTTCATAAGGCTAACAGCTAGTCGCTAAACAGACATAGGTACTTCCATCAAAAGGACTTCGGCATCTTGCGAATTTGCTTTGATCGAGATACTGCTGGTATCCCAAATCCCAAGTCCGTCGCGTTGGTTCAGTGCATGCTCTTCAATGGTAATATCACCTTTCAGGACAAATGCATAAACACCGTTTTTCGGATTTTTCAATTTGTACTCTGCCGAGAAATCTTTATCAAATTTTCCCATATGAAACCATGCGTCCTGATTAATCCACACACCCGCATCATCCGGATTTGGTGATAATATCTGTTGCAGATTGTTATGTCTGTCCTCTGCATTCAGCGTAAGCTGATCATATCTTGGCGTAACATTTTTCTTTTTTGGGAATAACCAGATCTGCAAAAACCTGGCATCCTGATCTTCGTTTTTATTATACTCGCTATGGAAAATTCCCGTTCCTGCGCTCATTACCTGGATGTCGCCATGTTTTATTACGGCCACATTATCCATGCTGTCTTTATGTTCAAGATCGCCTTCAAGCGGGATAGAAATAATTTCCATGTTATCATGCGGGTGTCTTCCAAAACCTTTTCCGCCATCTACGCGGTCGTCGTTTAATACACGCAGCACTCCAAAGTGCATCCGGTCAGGATTGTAATAATTGGCAAAACTGAATGAATGGTGACTGTCCAGCCAGCCGTGATTTGCATGTCCGCGTGTATCTGCTTTATGAAGGACCGTATTGGCTTTTACTTTTGATTCTGTATTGGGCAAATGATTAAAACCGATCACATCAAGTTCCTTCAACTCGTCTATGTCGTTTTTTAGTACATTCCCAACAGAAGCCGATGCAACGAACATTCCTGTTCCCATGAGACCTTTACGGATGAAATCTTTTCTTTCCATGATTTATAGTCGTTTACCGATTTGATGTTACAAAGTTCCGGATTATAAAAGCGGCAGGCATTGAACTATGACAAGAAATTACAATCCGGCGAATTTTCGGATATGCTAAATTGTCTGTTCTGTTCATGCCGTTCATTTTGATTGTTTTGAAAAATTAACAATACAAAGAAACGGTAACCGTAAAGCGGAAACATTGAACCAGGACAAGAAATAAGGAAGGGGCTATTTTATTTTTTGGCAAGCTTGGTTCGGACCTTGCTCAGGAATTCAGCGGAAATACCAAGGTAAGAAGCAATATAATGCTGAGGAACGCGCTGGGGAATGGTCGGATAGCGTTTGATGAAATCGAGGTATTTATCCTGGGCACTGGTGGCGATGGTTTTAAAAAGGCGGCTCTGTAAACTCGAAAGATTTCTCTGAACCAGAATTCTGAACATTCTTTCCAATTTCGGAATGTGTGAAAGCAGCGATTCTTTTGTCTGAGGGGTGAGTATGAGCAACTCACATTCTTCCAGCGTTTCGATAAACATATTGCTCGGTTTCTGGTCATGAAAACTGGCGATATCGCTTACCCACCAATCTTCGATTGCAAACTGTAAGGTTACCTCGAAACCGTTTTCATCGATATAATACATGCGGATGCAGCCTTTGTTGATGAATGCCTCAAAATTACAAACCTCACCTTCATGCAGTAAAATCGTTTTTTTGGGAAAGGTTTTGTATTGCAGAATGGAATTAAAGTAAGTCAGTTCTTCGACCGTCAGGTTGGCGTGGCGGATAATGTAGGTGTTGATACGGTCGAACATGGTGGGAGGATTTGGAGGTGAAAGTTGGGAGAAAATAGGAGTCTTGGAAAAAGAGAAGTCAACACTGGGCGTGCCCCTTTTTAAAAGTTGACTTCTCTGGCAGCGAAAAACTTCACTTCTCCGAAATATCAGAATCACTTTTCTGAATTATGACATTAGTTTTTTCTGGGAGCACAAATCCGTACTTCAAAAGTATAAGTCCAGACGATTTCTTTTGCAAATTTTTCACCAAAGAGCTCAGAACTTCTTGGATCTGAATCCGCTTTTAAATCAAAATTCACACCAAGGTTTTTGAACGGTTCTACAAAATAAGGTTCGTTCGTTACAATGTAGGAAACCGGAATCTTATCTTTTGGTCCGTCAAAATCTTCCAGCAAAGATTCTCCGTCTTCTTTTTCAATAAGCCATGAATAAAAAGAATCGTATAATTTTTCAGCAAGGTCCTCCGCAGGATCTCCAACGGCCGCTTTGCATGTGATAATTTCAAATGATTTTGTCAAAACATTATCAGGCATTTCTGATAATTCATAACCGATCGGTCCATCAGAAACTTTTCCATTTGACTCAGCACCCGCACTTTTGTTATATAAAATTCCAACTGCTTGATCAAGAACTTCAATGAGCTCAGAGTTTAGTGCATTACTTTCAAAACCTCTTAAATAGCGACTCATGGGATATATAATTTTTTATTAAAGGTATTTCTGCAATTTTCGGTCAGCGTTTTCGACTCAAATGTAACTGCCGAAAATGTCCTGTGCAAACGATTTGCTGATTTGAAATCAAGTTAAAAACGGTCACACTGCTTTCCTAACCCGGATTTTCGGGGTTGGGTTCCTGTTTTCATTGTTAAAATATGTATTTTTGTCTTATTCTAATCTCTCTGTAAAATATCGAAACAATCAGGCAGTTGCCAAGCTTCTGCGCCCCGGTGATTTTCATTCTGAAAAGCACCGGGAAAGTCGTGTATTTCATATTTTATAAGGAAAAAAATGAACATCAATAAAAAAATAGCCGTACTTGGAGGCGGTGGAAGAACCGGAAAATATCTGGTAAACCATTTGTTAAATAAAGGATACAGTCTGAAAATCCTTTTGCGGAATATTCCTGAAAATGGTGGAAACTCCGATCCGTTTACTTTGAACCTTCAAAATCCTCTTGTTGAAATAGTCCGTGGAGATGCAACTGATCCTGCCGTGATCCAAACCCTACTTACAGATTGCAGCGCGGTTCTCAGTACCATAGGGCAAAGGCCGGGTGAGCCGTTGGTGGCAAGTACCGCAACCGAAAATATTATTCACGCCATGTATAAACATAATGCAAGACGTTATGTGCTAGTCGCGGGTGTGAATGTGGACACACCTTTTGACAAGAAAAGTAAGTCGACAAAAGCGGCGACAGAATGGATGAAAAACTCTTTTCCTGCCATTCATGAAGATAGGGCGAAGGCTTATGAAATCTTAATGGAAAGTGAAACGGACTGGACGCTGGTCCGCCTTCCCATGATCGAATATACTTCCGAAAGTTTTTCAACCGAGGCCAATACAGAGGATTGCGAAGGACAAAAAATCGGTACAGCCGATATCGCCTTTTTTCTCGAAAAGCAATTGTCCGACAGAACCTACATCCGTCAGGCTCCTTTTTTGTATAATGTGGAATAAATAAACGAAAGAAACTGCCCGGTGACAATAAGCAGGTCGCCAGGCAGTTCTTTTTTTTATTATAAGAAGTTCTTCTTGTATTTATTCGGGCTGAAAATTGACTTTCTGCTGAATTTGATATCTTTGACAATTGGTAAGACAAGTATAATCCCAAATTACCTTGATACGCATCTTCGCCTGTTTACTGAGTTTTCACATTTTGCTTGGCAGCTTTCTTCCATCGATGGAATGCTGGGAGGAATTGAGCCGCCTTCCGCAGCTGATGAAACACTTTGAAAAACACAAACAGGAAAGTCAGGGGCAGATTACTTTCTGGTCGTTCATGCAGATGCATTACGCAACAGCTTCCCAACATGCGCAAAATGCACCGGATTCAGAGAAACACCAGCACGAGACGCTTCCTTCTTTAAGCGGTCATTCCCTGCATTCTTATATTATTACCGACTTTCATTTTATTGCTTTCTCAGAACCTCTGGTTACTGAATTTCAGGAAGAAAACAGCTTCTGGTGGAATAATCTTTATTCCTTTCAGCATCAGTCTTCTTTGCTGAACCCACCCAATTTCGGTTAAACCAAACCATTTAGTCTTTCTATTTTTTTTACTTACTGTATGTTGGTGATAATCAGCTTGTACGGACAGGATTTATATGAATTTGGCACACTTCAATTGTTAAAACGGCTTAATCAATCAGCCATTTTCCATTGAAAGCCAAATGCTTAAAGTGCTGTTTCTGTTGACTGAAATTAATTGTCGCCATCAGTAGACAGATATTCACTATTTTATGTTTGACTCAATTATCCGTTTTAGCATACGGAACAAATTGATTGTGGGTTTTATGGTCGCAGGCCTCATTTGCTGGGGGATCTATGCGCTTTCCAAACTTCCGATTGATGCAGTTCCGGACATTACCACCAATCAGGTTGTGGTTTTAACACAAACACCGGCGTTGGCCGCTCAAGAAGTGGAGCAGTACATTACAGCGCCCATTGAGCTGAGTCTCACCAATGTTCAGGGTGTTCATGAAATCCGCTCAGTATCACGTCTCGGACTTTCGGTTATCACGGTTGTTTTTGATGATAACATGGATATTCTTAAAGCAAGACAACTTGTTGGAGAGCAAATTTCTCTGGCGGCACAGGATATTCCCAAAGAATTTGGATCGCCTTATCTGGCACCCATCACAACAGGTTTGGGGGAAATTTATCAGTACACGCTTGTACCACAGCCAGGTTACGAAAAACGATACGACCTTACCGAGCTGCGTACCATGCAGGACTGGATTGTAAAAAGGCAGCTTACAGGAATTCCCGGCGTGGTGGAAGTCAGTAGTTTTGGCGGTTATGTCAAAGAATACGAGGTGAGTATAAATCCGGAAAAGCTTCGCGCAGCCGGTATTACGATAGCTGATGTTTTTACAGCCGTTGAAAAAAATAACAGCAACACGGGGGGAAGTTATCTGGAAAAGGATAGTCAGTCTTATTTCATACGCGGTGAAGGAACGGTCAAAAGTCTCGATGATATTGGCAATATCGTAATTAAAAACAGTAATGGTATTCCATTGAAAGTGAGCAATGTCGCCACGGTTCAGTTTGGTCATGCGGTTCGTTACGGGGCCATGACACGGGATGGGAAAAGTGAGGCCGTTGGCGCAGTGGTGCTGATGTTAAAGGGTGCTGATGCCGACAGAACCGTAAAAGCTATTAAAGAACGCATGGCACGGATTCAGAAATCTTTGCCGGAAGGTGTCCGAATTGAGTCATTCATCGACCGGGCCAAACTGATTGATAAAGCGATAAAAACGGTACGTAACAATCTTTTGGAAGGAGGTTTAATCGTCGTTTTTGTGCTTGTGCTGCTGCTCGGAAGTTTAAGAGCAGGACTTATTGTGGCCTCAGTAATTCCACTTTCCATGTTATTTACATTTGGCATGATGCACACATTTGGCGTTTCTGCCAACCTGATGAGCCTCGGTGCTATTGATTTTGGACTTTTGGTTGATGGCTCCGTGATCGTTGTGGAGGGTGTCATGCACTATTTACAGCATCATTTTAAAACAGGAGATAGACTGTCGCAAAAACAAATGGACGAGACCGTTCAGGTCAATGCGTCGAAAATTCTTACTTCGGCTGTTTTCGGACAGGTCATTATCCTGATTGTGTACCTGCCCATACTTTCACTTTCCGGTATCGAAGGGAAAATGTTTCAGCCTATGGCTCTGGCAGTAAGTTTTGCGATTCTGGGAGCACTGATTTTATCATTCACATACGTTCCGATGGCTTCTGCCTTGTTTCTTTCTTCGAAGATTAATAATGAAAAGAACTTTTCTGACCGTCTGGTAGATAAGCTATACAGTTTTTATCAGCCTCTGATTCAAAGGGCATTGTCTTATCGCAAAGCAATTGTGGGCACGTCTCTGGCTTTGCTGATTGGAAGTTTTATACTGTTCGGAGCTTTGGGAGGAGAATTTATTCCGCAGTTGGACGAAGGTGATATTGCGATAGATCTTCGTATGCCAACCGGCACCTCATTGACTGAAACGATTCAGGCTTCTTTGAAAGCAGAAAGAGCGTTATTGAAAAATTTCCCGGAGATACGGCAGATTGTCGGTCGGATCGGAGCTTCGGAAGTTCCTACCGACCCGATGCCGGTAGAAATGACCGACCAGATGATTAATTTGAAAGACCGTTCGGAATGGACATCGGCGCACACCCGTGAGGAACTTTCCGAGAAAATGAATAAAGTGCTGGAACGTGAGGTGCCAGGTGTGATGACCGAATTTACACAGCCGATCCAGATGCGTTCCAATGAAATGATTACCGGCGCACGGTCGGATGTTGTGGTAAAAATTTACGGCGACGATCTGAATAAATTGTTTGAGCATGCCAATGATTGTGCTGCCCTTATCCAGCCCATTGCGGGTGTTGCAAGTTGTCGGGTGGAGCCTATCGTCGGTTTGCCGCAGATCAAAGCATCTTATCACCGCGACCGCCTGGCTCAGTACGGACTTGATATTGCTTCCATAAATCAATTGATCAAAACTTCATTTGCCGGAGAAACTGCCGGTGTCGTTTTTGAAGGAGAAAGGCGATTCGATCTGGTGATTCGTCTGGACACCTTGCACCGGACAGACTTGAAGGATATCCGGAATTTATACGTCACGGTTCCAAACGGAAGCTCGGTGCCATTGGGCGAACTTGCTGAGATTACCTACGAAGAGGCTCCTGCACAGATCTCCCGCGACAATACCAAACGACGCATCACGATCGGTATCAATGTGTTGAACCGTGATGTGGAAAGCGTTGTGAACGATATCAGGGCGAAAATTGAAAAAGGTGTAGTGCTGACGCCAGGTTATTATTACTCCTATGGCGGACAATTTGAAAACTTGCAGCAAGCCCGTCAACGGTTATCCATTGCGGTTCCCATTTCATTGCTCCTTATTTTTGCGCTGCTTTATTTTACTTTCAACCGGCTTACGGAAGCACTGATTATTTTCACGGCGGTACCACTTTCGGCAATCGGCGGAATCTGGGCTTTGTGGGTTCGCGATATGCCTTTCAGTATATCGGCGGGCGTCGGGTTTATTGCACTTTTCGGGGTTGCTGTTTTGAATGGAATTGTCCTGATCAGTTATTTTGACCAGCTGGAAAAAGAAGGCGTGGGCTCACTCCCTGAAAGAATTATCGCTGGCGTTAAAGCCCGTTTTCGTCCTGTGATTATGACTGCCGGCGTTGCTTCGCTCGGTTTTTTACCAATGGCATTGTCTACTTCGGCAGGCGCAGAGGTGCAGCGGCCTCTGGCTACGGTTGTAATCGGTGGCTTGATTTCTGCCACGCTGCTGACACTGATCGTTTTACCGGTTTTATACAGTCTGGTTAAGGAACGGGTTGAAAAAAGAAGAGAAAGGAATCCGGCGGTTATCGTTATATCGCTTCTGATTGGTTTCGTTTTTTTACAAAGTCCATCAGTTCAGGCACAGCGGGTTATCACGCTTGATCAGGCTGTGAAAGAAGCAACGAGCCAAAATTTACGGATCAAATCGGGCGAGCTTACCATTGAAAAGCAACAAGCTTTGGTCGGTGCTTCGTTTAATCCGGCCAAGACAGACCTGGACGTTCAGTATGGACAAACGCAGGCAAGAAATACGGATTATACTGCCACAGCCATTCAGTCGTTCGCGCCGGTGAGTGTTTACAAAACTCAGAAAAAACTTTCGGAAGCCAATGTGCAAACAGCCAGATACCAATTGGATACGGATAAATGGCGACTTGAAAATGAAGTCAAAAGAGCTTATTATCAGTTGGTTTACGACCAAAAGCTGTTGATTCTTTTACGGGAGCAAAGTGAGCTTTATCAGCAGTCGGCGCGAGCGGCGGATGTTCGTTTCAAAACGGGGGAAACCAATAAGCTCGAACAGGTTACCGCAGAGAGCAGGTATCAGAATCTCTTGCAACGCATCCGGAGTTCAAAAAGAGAGGAACAGATTCATTATGCCTCGCTGCGGCTTTTACTGCATACCCGTGACAGCATTGGTATTGATTCTGCAATCGTTTTTAAAAGGGGATCTGGTCATTTGATTCCGCAGAATTTAAATCCGGATCAGAATCCGTTACTGAGTGTTTTACAGCAGAACATAACAAACAGCAAGATTCAGACCAGACTGGAACAGCGTAACACTTTGCCAGACTGGCGTGTAGGGGTTATAAACCAGTCAATTGCGAGGGAATATAATTTCAATGTGTTCCACGCCGGATTATCTTTCCATATTTTCACCAGAGCTCAGAAAGCCAAAATCCAGTCTGCCAAAATCCAGGAACAGGTCGATGAAACGCAGCTGGCATCTGTCCGCGAACAATTGTCTACGGAGCTGGATGTTATGGAAACCCGCCAGAGGAATCTATCGGCGACTTTACAATATTATGAAGAGCATGCGCTGCCACAGGCCGATCTGATCCGTCAGACCGCTTTGTCTACTTTTAAAGGTGGAGAAATTGGCTATCTGGAATTTTTTGCTGCGATTCAGCAGGCTTATCAATTACAGGAAGAATATTTAATCAACGTACTGGATTATGATTTTAATCTGATCCGGATTGAAGAAATCGTCGGCGAGGAAAAATAGATCCTTGGCATGTAAGAAGTATTTGTCTGCGGGCAAACCCACAATTATTCACTTATTAAAATGAAAACACTTAAAAATATTTCCCGGAAAGGACTTTTGTATACAGGTATTCTTTCGGCGATATGTTTCACTACAACTTCCTGTGAAACGAAAAAGGAGGAAGCAGAAGTGGAGAAACAGGTTGCAAAAGCAGATTCTTCTCAAATTGATCAGATCACTTTGACCCGGCAGCAATATCAGGCCATTGGTATACAGCTTGGGCAGGTGAAAAATGAAACGGTTAGTGATGAAGTAAAAGCGAACGGTATCGTGGAACTTCCGCCGGAAAACCAGGCTACCCTTAGTTTGCCGATCAGTGGGAAAATTAGCTACATGAAAGCAATTCCGGGTCAGGCGGTTCACAAAGGTCAGCTGCTGGCAACACTTGAAAGTTTTGAGTTTATTCAATTGCAGCAAGATTATCTTCAAAATGCAAGCCAGCTTGTTTATCAGGAAAAAGAGCTTGAACGTCAGCGTACTTTAAGTACGGAAAACGTGGGTGCCCGTAAAAACTTCGAACAGGCTCAGGCAAATTTCCGCTCAACAAAAGCGCTGTTGCAATCGCTTGAAGCCAAGCTGAAAATTTTGGGGCTTTCCGTTGAAACACTGAATAAAAAGGGAATTACTCCGGCGGTTCGTGTGGTTTCAACTGTCAATGGATATATCACAGCGGCCAATGTAAATCTGGGTAAGGAAGTTGCCGCCGGACAGCCGATTTTTGAGATTGCTGATAAAAGCGAAATGCATATTGCTTTGACCGTTTTTGAACAGGATGCTGCCAAAATAAGGAAAGATCAGAAGGTGATGGTGCAGTTCAATGACGGATCAATGCCGGTCACGGCCCACGTTTTTGTCGTTGGAAAAGTACTGGAAGGTGAAACAAGAACGCTGCCGGTGCATGCACATTTAAGAGACAGGAAACAGGAAGCCGGCCTTGTTCCAGGCGCCTATGCAAACGCCAGAATTCAGACCGGAAACCGTACTGCGATGATGGTCCCAACTGCGGCGATTGTCAGAAAAGGGGCAACAGGTTTTATTTATATTGAAGAAAAATCCAATGAATTTCGCCGCATTTCTGTCGAAATGGGCAGCGCGGTTAAGGAAAACCTTGTGGAAATAGTCTCAGATAAAAGTTTTGAAAATCAGCAACTTGTTGTGAAAGGTGCCTATCTTATCGATGCCGAATTTGCAAAAAGAAGCGAGCCGCAAGGTGAATAAATTCTTCGTCTAAGTTATTAGTAACTACTGTCTGTCAAACGGTTTAAGAGAAAAGCTTCAATAAATGTCCGTTTTGGACGGACTTTATTGAAGCTTTGTACTGATTTATTTCAAGTGTTAGTGCGTTACCGGACCGCTTCCATACTTTTATAAACGTCGGGGACGCGTCTTCCAAGCGTACTTTTTAGACTCTGCGGTCTGGCGACAATACGCGCACCTGTCCAGGTTGAGGCTATAACCATTCCGGCTGCAATTAATATAATGTCTTTAATAATATACTGCGCCGCCAGAGAAGGAGCATGCATCGGACCCGGAAATAATTCTGCCGGATAGATCAGCAATGGAGACATGGCCCCGAACATTTGCATGGCCAGCAGCCAAACGCCTACTCGTAAAAACATGCCTGTTAAAAAGCAGAGACCTATAACACATTCCAGAGAGGCAACGAGAACCATGGCACTATGGCCGGAAAATACACCCATTGTCAGAACGGTTGTAGTACGCGTTGCCAGGGACTGAATCGGGCTTATACCGTTAAAGAATTTAAGAAAACCGAATCCTATAAAAACGAGCCCCATCGAAATCCTCAAAAGCAAAATACTGTTCGCAACCAGCCATCTGTTCATATGGGTATCGAGTCGGTCGAAACGATCAAATAAATTAATCAAAGTTTTCATAGTGAGTTATTCGTTTGCAGATGAATTTATTTCATCTACGTTGTAACCAAAGAAATAGATTGAGGCCAGGAGACTAACTAACACCTCTGAGTTGTACAAGCATTAATCATGATTTTGGAGATATAAATTGTTGATCAAAAAAAAGCTGCGTCTGTTCAGAATTCGAACAGACGCAGCTTTTTTTTAACTTGTTTCGCTTTAATTTTTAAAACTTAAAACCCAATCTTGTAAAAAAGAAAGCACCATTGCTTCCCATTTGAACCGGATCCCACGCACCACCTGATTCCGTCAGAGACGGTTTGGACATATCAGGATATACATTCAGGATATTGCTTCCCCCGATTGATACGGAGATTTGCTTGCTGAATTTGTAATTTACTGTAACGTCAGTCTGAATCTTTGGTGTGTACACATCTGTATATTCTGCTTCTGTATATTCTTCATTAGTTTCCTCATTCACCGAACCGTAATTCCAGTTGGTTAGTTTTATCTCTCCAAAACGCACAAATCTTACCATGAAACTCAACTTGCTGACCGTATAATCCAGGGTCAGGTTAATCTTGGAAGGAGGCGCAGATGCCAGAACAAAACTACGCTCTCTCTGATTAAAATAGGTTTCTTCTTTTCCCGCCAGCTTAGGGCTTGTGTTGATCGGCCCAAGCTTCATCCAGTTGAAATTGGCTGCAAGTGTTGTACTGAAACGGCCTCTGCCCAAAGGCGTTGAATGTGCTATGATTACATCTATACCTTTTGTGGTGGTGTGAGAAAGTGCATTCGTGAAGAACTGCGCCTCACCAACATTCAGGGATTTTAACAAAGGACCGATCGCCTCGTCATCATCACCGAACTGGCCTGTTAAAACCACGCGGTTTTTAACTTTTACATAGTAGCCGTCCACAGTAACAGATAATGCCGATGCTTTTGGTGTAACGGTTATACCAAGGCTGGCATTTTCAGAAGTTTCCTGTTTAAGTTTCGGAATGCCAAGCGCCTGGGTAACCGCGCTGTTATTGTTTGCTAAAAGTACCTGAACTGCCTCGCCATTCACGAAGTTGGTAAAGGTAGAATTGAAATATTTCTGCGCCAGCGAAGGTGCCCTGAAACCTGTACTAACCGATCCGCGTATTGCGATATCCTCCGTAAGTTTGTATCGTGCGCCCAGTTTTCCATTTAAGGTACTTCCAAAATCGCTGTAATTTTCGAAACGGGCGGCAGCGTCAACCAAAAGTTTTTTCGTTATATCAGCTTCTATATCAAGATATGCGGCAACATTCGAACGGCTTTGGTTTGTAACGTCCGTTGGGCTGAATCCCGGAAATCCTTGTGAGCCTCCTGCAAAATTCAGGTCATAGGTTTTGTAAGATTTTTCTTCACCTGCAAAAATTTTGTAACGTTCCGTGCGATATTCTCCTCCGAAAGCAACATTCAAGCCACTCAGAATGCTTTTATAATTTCTGGTAAAATTAAGGTTCGTTACGTTTTGTCCCAACTGAAATCCTCCTGCTTCAAAAGACGTCGGTGATTGAAGTCCCAAAGAGGTATTCAGTGAGTTTTTTACGGAAAAATCAAATTTATTGAATCCATAGGTATTGCTCAGATCAATATCCCATTCTTTCCATACGCCGCGAATACCGGCCGTGACTGCATTGTCGGTAATTTTGCTGGCAATAATCGGGTCAAATCCGTTAGGATAAATGGCAGGAATATTTTTTACATCATCTGCAAAACGTGTCCATGCATAGGCATCGCCTTTTCTGGTGTTATGGCCGCCAAAGCTGTAAACCTGAATATTTTTCCCCAACGGAATTTTCGCATTGTAATAGATCGCCGCGTTTTTCATCTGAGGATCACCATATTGCCGGCGACTGACTTCGTCGATCGGATTGGTATTGGCGCGGTTGGTATGGTCACGGAAGTTATAATCGGCTGTTACGTTTACAAAACCGGTTTTGGCGACTTTTATACCATAATTTAAATTTACATTATAGTTTTGTCCGTCAAAATTCTTGTCATCAAAACGGTATTTGGCTTTGTACATGCCGGCATTTACATTGGCAGACAGCTGGTTTACATTTTCTTTCAGCACAATGTTGATCACACCGGCAATTGCATCCGAGCCATATTGAGCGGCAGCGCCATCCCTCAAAATCTCGATCCTTTCAATCGCAGCAGCCGGAATTGCATTTAAATCGGTACCCGTATTTCCACGTCCTCTTGATCCAAACAAATTTACAAGTGCAGACTGATGTCTGCGTTTTCCATTGATAAGCACCAGCGTCTGGTCTGGCCCCAGGCCACGCAATGAAGCAGGATCCACGTGATCGGCACCGTCCGAACCAGTCTGTCTGTTTGAGTTAAAGGAAGGCGCAGCGAACTGCAAAAGCTGATTGACATCCAGCTGTCCTTGTTTGGTGGTAACTTCCTGAATATTAATAACATCAATTGGAGCAGGCGTGTCGGTTGAAGAACGGTTCATGTTTCTTGAACCCACAACGGTAACCTGATTTAAAACCGTAGCATCTGCCAGCGTAAAATTCTGTGTTTCCTGGCCGTTAATCTCTTTCTCAATCCGGGTGTAGCCAACATAAGTAACGATCAGTGTTGCATTTGCATAACCAACAGATAATGTGTAGCTCCCGGTCCCGTCAGTACTTGTGCCATTACTGGTTCCTTTTTCAATAATCGACGCACCAATCAGCGCCTCTCCCTTTTCATCTATTACTTTTCCTGACACTTTTAGCTTCTGCGCGTACGCTGAAAGTGTAAACAAAATGAAAAATAAAGAATAATACAATTTAGTCATGTGACGAAGTTTTTAGTAATAAAAAGCGCAAATTAAAGTAATAATAGTTTACGCTTTTTGAATTTTACCAAATTAATATTTCGTATGCCTAATTTGAATATATAGTATAACGAATCAATTTTTTTTCATGATTTTTTCCGTTGTCTGGGTCCCGCGCAGACCTTTTTGTCTAGTTTATCAGAAAATAAGACTCCCATGTATGATTTTCAGGTCTGGGAAGACACAGAACATTGATAGGAACACTGACCATGAATTGGAAAAGTCTGTCTGTTTTGTTCTTTTGGTACTTATTTTACTTGCTTTGAAATAGAAATGTAACCTTGTTTAGAGCAAAAAAACTCACAAACAGTTAAGGCTGCCTGTGAGTTTTTTATTTTTGACTGTTAAAAAAATTTACTGATATCCGGGATTTTGAACAATTTCCTTGTTCTGATCGCGCACCGATTGCGGAATCGGGTTCATGTACATTTTTTTATGAAAAACGTGCGGATGGTTCAAACCAACCACTTCATACACCCATTTTCCTTTGTTATCGTTAGGTGAAGAATTTGTGATCTTCATACCATGCAAATCCTTGTTCATCACATCTTCTGCGATAACCCAGCGAATGATGTCGTAAAATCTTTTTGATTCAAAACAAAGTTCAATGCGACGCTCTCTGCGGATTGCTTCCCGCATTTGATCTTTGGTTAATCCAGCCGGCAGATCCGGTAGGGAAGAACGTTTGCGTATTGCATTAATGGCTGAGTAAACAGATGGATCGGCACCAGCAGCTTCATTTTGGGCTTCGGCGTAATTCAATAATACTTCGGCATACCGATAGTAAACATAATTCTGACCGCTTGAAGCACCACCTCTTGGTTTCAACGGATTTATTTTTTTCTTGAAATAATATCCCGTATTCCCAACATCATCTGTACCAAAGTCGATCTGGTTTTTCGAAGGTTTTACTTTGTCAATTCTGGTATAAATGGTATCTACTTTTGCCATCCAGTCCTGTTTGTATGGAGCGCCATCGTACACGACGAAATCGTAGAAACGTTTTTCACGATTTACGTATGGATTTTGCGGATCATAACCAGATGTTGGATCGGAGATCAGTTTGCCATTGGCCATCGCAAACTGATCGACAAGTTCCTGCGTCGGATTATAGTTCCCCCAGGTATAATAAACGCCGTCGATCCAGACCGGCCCGCCGTATTGTTCATAGTTGGAGCCCATAATGACCGCAACAATCTGACGATCCCAGATCACCTCGGAATTGTATTCATTTTTCTCCCACCAAAAGGCAGAAATATCAGGGAACAAGCCATAAGTACCGCCGTAAGTATCCATGAATTGCTTGTTGGTGGCCGCTGCTTTTTTCCAGCGTTCAGGATCATTGTTTCCGAAACTGATCATTTTGTTCGGATCAGCACCAGCAGGAGAATTTGCTGTATTGAAAGCCGGACTTGCCGCATATAATTCAAGCCATCCTTTCAATGCCAGAGCCGCGCCCAGTGTAGCACGTCCGGCGTTTGCATCGCCATTGTTATACTTCACAGGCAGAACTTTATTTTTCACAATCGCATCCAGTTCGGAAGTAATAAAATTGAAAGTTTCCTCAAAAGTGTTGCGTTTATTGTAAAGCTCTTCCGTCGACATTGTATTCCTGTCGAGGGTTTTTGTGAGGATTGGCAGCCCGCCCATGTGCATAAACAATTCACTGTACAGGAATGCCCGCAAAAATCTTACTTCATCAATTTTTTGCTTCACATAAGCTTCTGAGAAATTGCCGGCATTTTCTGTTACACGCTGGATAAATAAGTTACACTTCCGGATTTTGTAATATCCTGCGGACCAGGTTGCGTAATCCGTTGCATGATTGGTGGAATTGGTAACGGTAGCGGCTGTATTGTACTCCTGATCCATGGGAGAGCCCTGATTCACAGACGGATCCACGATACCCTGTTTCCAGCTGTATGAACGCCAGTAAAAACCTGCGTCGTTATCATCAGTAAAATTGTCAAGATTTTCCGGTGAATTCCATTTGTTGGAAAGATCATGGTAAATATCATTCAGGAAAATATCCGCATTTCCTTCTGATTCCCACTGTGTTTCTTCCGTCAGCCGGCTTTTTATTTCGTTATCCAGAAAATCTTCCTTACAGGAAATCGTGCTGAGGCAAAGGCCGAGCAAGGCTGTAAAAATGATTTGTTTCGTATTTTTCATATCAGATAATATTAGATTGGTCAAAAATCAGAAAGTAATATTCAAACCGAATACATAAACTTTTTGGTTAGGATAAGCCGTTTCGCGATCTGTATAACCAACTTCCGGATCCATGAAATTCAGCTTGCTCAATGTGAAAAGGTTTTGTCCTGATGCATAAATCCGTACCGACTGAATCTTCAAAGCCTGGATTACACTTTTTGGAAGTGTGTAACCAATGATCGCGGTTTTCAAACGCACATGCGCAGTACTTGTCCACCAGAAATCCGAAGCCTGGGTATTGTTGGAATAAGGTGCTTGCGTTGCTCTCGGATAACGTGCCCCCTGGTTGTCGGGTGTCCAGCGGTTATTATAATATTCGTAGCTGGAATTACTGTTGTTATTATTAAAAGGAATGGTTTGAAACTGGCGGATATCAAGGCTGGCAAGTGCTGATCCCTGAAAAAACAGACTTACATCAAATCCTTTCCAGTTTGCGGTTGGCGTAATACCGTAACTTAAAAATGGTGAGACTGGCTTACCAATTACAGTTTCGTCGTTCGCATCAATTTTTCCATCCGGTTTTCCATCAGGACCGCTAATATCAGCATAACGGATATCACCAGGGTGCAAAACGCCGAATTGTGCTACATTATAACCATCTTTTGTATCAATGATTCCGTCATCATTGGTGTCATCAGCTGTACCAAAAATACCCAACGCCTTATAGCCAAACGGTGTTCCGAATGGGCGGTTTGTCCGGCTGCGGTTTGGATTGTTGCGGGTTGCAGCTGTTTCGAAAATCTGCACCATCTTGTTTTTGGCATAACTCATGTTTCCATTGATCCCAAGTTTCAGGCCGTTCGAAAATTTGTATTGCGTACCCAGGCTGAATTCAAATCCGGTATTGGTCATAATTCCGGCGTTTTCATCAGCAAGTCCAAGTCCGTACTCGATCGGGACGCTCACAGCAGGAGGCAATAACATACCGCTTCTTTTTTCATGAAAATAATCCGCTTCGATATTCAGCAAACCTCTCCATAACGTTGCTTCAAAACCGATATCCGTTTTGGTAGCAATTTCCCAGGTGATATTTTTGTTTGCCTCGTTCGGAAGGAAAGAGCCCTGAACCATAGAGCCGGCACCCAGCGCGTAAGCATTTCCATACAAATTATATCCTGTCAGATATTGGAAAGCTGTACCTGCAAGGTTCCCGGATTTTCCCCAAGACCCTCTTATTTTCAGGTTATCAACCATTGGAAGACTTTTTTTGATGAAATCTTCTTCTGACATTACCCAGCCAACAGAGAAAGCAGGAAAATACCCATATCTTTTTCCTGGCGCAAAGTAATAGTGCCCATCATACCGGCCCGAAGCTTCGAAAAGGTATTTACCGGCATAAGCATAACCAACCCTGTAAACATAACCAACCTGACTGCCCGTAGATGATGTTCCTGAATTGTCAAAATCATTTTTATTTGAACTACCCATGTCCAGCTCATCCGTGTTGATGGCAAAATTGTTCCTGCGGGCAGAGAAAATTTCGTACGTATTATTTCTAGCTTCTGCTACCAGCAATCCGGTGAAATCATGTTTGCCAAATGAATTGTGGTAATTCAGATAAGCCTGATAACTGAACGTTTGTGTTTTTCTGTATTCCTGTCTCAGGTAGGTAAAGGCTGGAGCACCGCCTTCAGAGGTAGATATTTCCCGTTTGTAAGTGTAAGGCGTTACGTTTGTATTTTGGGTATAATAATAAAATGGCGTGTGCCAGCCTTTCTCCGTCCGCTGATTTGGGTCATAACTGAAAGTTCCTTTGATACTTAATCCTTTTACAGGAAGTTTCTGTTCAATCGCCAGCGTCGTGAGTAAAGTATTGTTTGTATTTTTTCTGTAACCTGCATTCAAAATACCAACCGGTGAATTTCCTGCAAATTCCCCCCACAAACCATTGCTGTAATACAAGCTGCGGATTGGAATATATTTAAAACCGTTTCTGAAAAGGTTGGTCGCATTTACCGCATCATCGACAGACTTTGTGTTTTCAATCGATCCGATCAATGCCAAAGTGACCGTAGTCGTTTTGGTTGCCTGCGCTTCCAGGTTCAGGTTATAGTTGTAACGGGTATAGCGAATAGGATCAAACATACCCTTTTGCTGTAAAAAACCCAGACCCGCGTAGTACTTGATTTTCTCGGCACCACCGCTCAGTTGCAGATTATAGTTTTGCATCGGTGCATGCATGTTAACCAGCTTTTTACTGTCACTGATCGGGTAAAGATCCGGATCTTTTGCATTCAGCGTTTTGTAATTTTCGATAAGATCTGTTGCAAACGGAAGCTGCGTTCCTGTCGGATTTTCGTTGGAGTATGCTTCGTTTTTAAGGCGCATGTAATCTTGCGCACTCAATAATTTTGGATAATAAGTAGGTGTCTGCGTTCCGTAGTAGCTGCTGAAAGTAAGTGTAGGTGCACCTGTTTTACCTCTTTTTGTTGTTATCAAAACTACCCCGTTCGCACCGCCCAGTCCATAAGGAGCAACCGCCGCAGCATCTTTCAAGACTGAAATCGTCTCAATCGCTGTTGGGTCAATCTGGTTGATATTGTCGCGGATAATTCCGTCGACTACGATAAGCGGCTTGTTATTTCCGGTTGTACCAATTCCCCGGATGTGAATTTCAGGAGAATCTGCGCCAGGCTGGCCGCCATTCGGACGCATACTAACCCCTGCAACTTTTCCGGCCATAGAATTGGAAATGTTTGGAACCGGCGTTTCCGCTATTTCTCCACCCTTTATAGAAGCCACCGAACCTGTTAAAGTCGATTTTTTCTGTGTACCATATCCAACTACGATGACTTCGTCCAGCGCTTTGGTATCAGCTACAAGGGAAACATCAACCGTTGTGCGGTTTCCAACTGTGACCTCCTGGGAAACAAAACCGACGAAAGAGAATATCAAAACCGCATTGGCGTCTGGCAAATCCAGCTGATATTTTCCATTGATATCGGTGGTAGTTCCGCGCTGCGTTCCTTTTAAAATAATACTAACCCCGGGCAGTCCGTCACCGGATTCAGCTTTGACGGTACCGTTAATGCTGATGTCGGCCGGTATTGCCGAAGGTGCATTCTCTGGCGCTGATATTTCAGCAGCGGTTTTAGCAGAAACTTTCGATAGCAGAATCTGATCATTACTAACGCGGTAGGTTATACCGACCGGCGAAAATAATTTTTCAAGAACAGTAGAAAGTTTTTCGTTATCAGCCGTAAGGCTAACCGATTTTTGAGCACCTACCAAAGCACTGCTGTAAGCAAAACGTATTTTAGCCGTCTGCTCAATTTTCTGCAATGCTGCCTGGAAAGAGGCATTTTTTAGTTCCAGTGTTATTCCCCGGTTCAATAAATCCTGAGCGGGAGTGTTATGTGCATACGCCATTGCCGACAGCAAACCGATGCAAACAAGTTGGTAGAATGTTAACCGCATGATTTTGAATAGCAATCCATGCCTTGGATGAAAATGTTTTTTCATAATTTTACTGTGAATTGATTAAAATGTTGGAAACAACGATCCTGTGAATCGCCATATGGCGACAATTCTGAACTGCACGTTCGTGGATATCTGATCAGTTTATATTCAGGGGTGTCGCAACCACTCCTGAATTTTTTTTGACCGGATAAAGCGTTTGATTTAGGTAGCTTTTTTATGTCATATGTTTCGTTTTTAAACGGATAATTTATTTTACTTCATTGCTAATTTTTGCATCCTTCTCCTTTTAGAGTCACCTTTTCACCATTTATTTCATAGGTTGTTCCCAGAAGGGTCTCTATCATTTCCAGTATTTCGGGTAATCGCTGGTTGTTGAAATCCACCTTTAAACGGCATTTTTTTATATCCGGATTGGCAAATTCAATTTTGATACGGAACGTCTGCTGCAAGCGACTGGCCACCTCGCTCATCGGTGTTTCATTAAAAATCAGGGATACCGATTGCCAGTTTTCATGATTTTCTTCCGTGTTTTTCAAGACGTTGATCGTCATGCTGTTTGTCGCTTTTTCAAAAACGGCCTGTTCTTTTGGTTTCAGGATAACCGTTTCTGTCTTATTTTCAGAACTGGGCGTGCTGACTGCCACACTGCCTGTGACCACCGAAACCTTATAGGTAGATTCGTTTTCATTGGCCTTCACATTAAAGGACGTTCCCAAAACACGCGTTTTCAGATTCCCGCAATGAATAATAAAAGGGTGTTTCGCATCACGCGTCACGTCGAAAAATCCTTCTCCCCGGAAATTTATTTCACGGTTTGTCTTCACAGCGAAGTTTGCGGGGTGCGAAACCGTAGCGTAAGGCTGAAGCCATACGATACTTTTGTCTGGTAAAACATACCGCACTATTTTTTTCTGCGCATTCCTAAATGTGATCATCGTAGAATCCGCAATAACCTTATCGGCAACAGTATGTTGAGGCTTGTACGACAGAAAATATAACGACCCAAGACTTAAAATAACAACCGCTGCGGCTGCATAAAACCAGAATTTCCCAAGCCTGATCGCCGGTTTTTCCGGTTCGTTTTCTGACTCATAAATCTGAGACCGGACACGGTGATACAGCGCCTCTTCATCAGAAGCTGAAAAAGTTTCGACAGTTTTCCTGTTCAGGTTTTGATACCAGGCATCGACCATGGTTCTTTCCTGTTCATTGCACTGGTTGGCCAGGTATTTTTTTAAAATTTCGGAAGAAGGGAGTTTAGGGTCCATTAGGTGTATTTTTTACACTTATTAAATAGCTTCATTTATACAGTCTGCTATTTGAAGGAATATCCCTTACTCAAATATGAATTTATTTTTAAAAAATTGAACTGGTTAAATAAAAGTGGTGGTAATCAGTGCTAAAACGATGTAATCTTTCATTTCCACACGAAGAATTCTCAGTGCTTTACTGATGTGTGCTTCCACTGTTTTTTCAGAAATTTCAAGAGAATGAGCAATTTCTTTCAGGCTATATCCTTTGCGGCTCAGAATAAATACCTGACGGCACTTTTCGGGAAGTTTCAATAAGGATTGTTCGTAAAGTTCGCTGAGAAGATTAAAATCAAGGTGTTCACGGGTGTCGTCGTCGGCCGGCATTTCCACATCATCAATGGAAAACAGATGTTTTTTCTGTTCCTGATAATAGTGATTTATGATATTGTTTTTCAGCATTCCCTGCAAATAGGCCTGCGGATTTTTTTGAATGTCAAACTTGTTTCTGCCAAGCCAGAATTTGAAAAATACTTCCTGTACCAAATCTTCCGCAGTTGATTTTACTCCTGTTTTTCGGATCGCGGTATGTACGAGCAAGCGCGCATGTCTGCTATATAACTCGCTAAAAGCCAGTTCATTATTTTGTTGGCAAATTAGTTTTGTCAACTCTTCATCCGAGAAAAAGCTGTACTGCGTCGTCAATGTGTGTTAGGGATAGTGAAAACGATCTTTCCGGGAATTTAATACATCGCTGATAATTGATCAAAGCTTCCTTTATTTAATATTTACCTGGCAAAAACTTAGAAAATATTTTTTAATTGTCATTTGTACATTAAAAAATAAATTTCCCTGCTCATGGTATTTTCAAAAAGGGCGATTTTAAACAATATAGGGGCAAAATGCGGGTTTGACAATTTTTGTAAATATTTTTAGTAAAAATTGAAAATAAATCATTTGCAGCATATGAGTTCAGCATTGGATCCGGGCGGGAAATATTTTTCGAATTTTAATCTTGTGGTTATTGAAAATATTTCACCACAAATTAATCATGGAAAATTTGCCGTAAAATTAACAGCCGGAGAAGAATTAATAATTCAGGCTGATCTCTTTTCCAGTGGAAATTCCAGTCTAACGGCGCGGATTTTATACAAACATGAAAGTGAAAAAGAATGGCATGAAACCTCCATGTATACGGTTGGAAATGATCGCTGGGAGGGACGGTTTTCCTTAACGGAAATGGGCGTAAGCCAGTATTTTATTAAAGCGTGGGTGGATCCGGTAAAAACCTGGCAAAATGAAGTTAACCGGAGGGTTCATCAATATTTTTCAATCAGTGAATTAATTCCCGAAGGACTTTCTTTTTTGGAAAAAATGGCGGGGCTGGCCTCAAAGGCAGACAAACCGGTTATCAAAGAAGCACTCAGACTTTTCAAAGATACCAAACGCGCCGAGGAAGCAGGACAGCTTGCGGCAAGTTTCCGGTTTACGGAGTGGCTGAATCGTTATCCGGATACGCGGCTATCAGTCAATTCTGAGGAATTCTGTGTTTTTGTATACCGAAAAAAAGTAGCATTCGGCGCGTGGTACACGATGTTTCCCCGGTCGGCTGCTGAGACACCGGGCAGTCACGGAAGTTTTCAGGATGTGATCAGATTGTTGCCCCGCATCGCAAACCTGGGTTTCGATGTGCTCCATTTTCCTCCTGTTCATCCCATCGGAACTGAAAACAGAAAGGGGAGAAACGGCTCTAAAAAAGTTGAAAAAGGGGATCCGGGTTCGCCATTTGCGATTGGTAATGCATTGGGCGGACATGAAGCGATTCATTCAGAACTTGGATCACCGGAAGATTTCAGTGCTTTGTTGTTAGAAGCGGAAAATGAAGGAATAGAGATAGCGCTGGATTTTGCATTAACATTTTCGCCCGACCATCCATGGGTTCAGGAATACCCTGACTGGTTTGTAAATACGAAGCAGGAGGAACCTCAAACTGCTGTAAACCCTGTCGGTAGTCAACCGGATTATTTTCAAATACATATTGATGAAACAAATTGGGTTAAGGCAAAAACAGCTGTTGTTCAGGTACTTAATTTATGGGCCGGACGCGGTGTCCGGATTTTCAGGGTTGTTCAGTCGGATAGGCACCCGTTTGCCTGGTGGCAGGAAATTATCCGGGAAGTGATCAGTCAATATCCTGAAACGATATTTTATGCCGGAACTGTGACGAGACCGAAAATAATGAATTATCTGGCTAAATCAGGTTTCGCACTTTCGGATTCTTATTTCATGTGGCGTAATGGACGTTATGAGCTGGAACAATACATAAACGAACTTGCATATTCAGATCAGAAAAATTTCTTTAAGCCGATATTTCGGGTCAATACACCAGATCTGCATCCCTTTAATTTACAATCCGGTCACGAATCACAGCAGCTGATCCGGTTTTTTCTTGCCGCTACATTATCAGGCGTTTATGGGATTTATGGACCTGTTTTTGAGCAGCTGGTATATGAAGCATTTCCTGGCAAGGAAGAATACTGGAACCCTGAAAAATATGAAATCAAAAACTGGGATTGGGAAAAGGAGACAAAAATTACATATCTGATTAGTATGATAAACAGGATCAGAAAGACAAATACCGCTTTGCAGCAAACAAACCGTATCCATACCTGTGAAGTGCAGAATGACCAGATCATGGCTTATCTGAAAATACATCAGGGAAATAAAATACTTTGTGTGGTGAATCTGAACGCGGAACATCGGCAGGCCGGGATGGTGCGCGTGCCACTTTACCTGATTGATAAAAACCATGATGAAACATACGTAGCACATGATCTGATCACAGATGCGCGCTATGAATGGAAAGGGGAGTGGAATTATGTAGAACTGGATCCGCATATCCTGCCATTTCATTTATTAAGAATCGATGATTATCATGGAGTTTATCATTAATAAATTGGCGTTATGCTGCATATGGCAAATTAATATTGGTTTTTTAGGTAAAAAAAGGTGAATTTGGAAGTTGTAGATAATATCTGCCAAATTTTCACTCTTATACCTTGTTTTTATTTATGAAAAAGCTGTTACTTATGCTCGCTCTTCCTTTGCTATCGCAGGCTCAGACAACGCCGGATGCGATTAAGGAAAAGGCGGCAAAAATTCATGCAAAAGCACTTACCATCGACACACATGCCGATGTCCCTATTAATATGATGAAGGAGGGATTCGATGTAGCCGTTGAGCATGATTATGCAAAAGATGGTTCCCAGATCGACTTCCCAAGAATGAAAAAAGGAGGAATGGACGGCATGTTTTTCGCCGTTTATCTTGGTCAGGGAAAGCGTTCACCGGAAGCCAATGCAGATGCAAAGAAAAAGGCACTGGCGATTTTTGACAAAATTCACGACGCTGTGAAGAAAAACCCGGACGCTGCGGGTATTGCTACTACACCGGCAGATGCTTACCGCTTGCAGAAGGAAGGGAAAAGAGCCGTTTTTATTGGTATGGAAAATGGCTGGCCTGTCAATAATGACCTGGCCAATCTGAAATTGTATTATGATCTGGGACTTCGTTATATCACGCTTTCGCACTCGGCAAACAATGATATCGCGGATTCTTCCACAGATCCTGACGGCCCGGAGTGGAATGGATTGAGCCCTTTTGGGGAAAAAGTGGTGCAGGAAATGAACCGCTTGGGTATGATGGTAGATATTTCTCACGTTTCAGATTCTACTTTTTATGATGTGATCAAGCTAACCAAAGTTCCGGTTATCGCCTCACATTCTTCTTGTCGCGCGCTTTGTGATGTACCCAGAAATATGACGGATGATATGATCAAAACGCTTGCAAAAAACGGTGGTGTTATTCAGATTAATTTTGTTCCTGGTTTTGTAAAAAAACCTTCCATGCAGCAAGAGTTGTCGATGAAAGCGATCCGTTTGAAATTGCGTCAGACAGATCTCTCGCCGGAAGATAAAAAAGCTTTGTTTGAAGAAATGAAAGCGAATGCCAAAAAATACGAGTCGGATATGCCAACGGTTAAAGATGCCGTGGATCATATCGAGCATGTGATCAAGCTTACGAGTGTGGACCACGTCGGTATTGGAATGGATCTTGATGGGGGAGGAAGAGTGCTTGGCATGGACGACGTAAGCCAGATCGGTGTGATTACCGAAGAGCTGGTTCGTCGCGGTTATTCGGCGAAAGACATAGAGAAAATCTGGGGAGGTAATATTATGCGGGTGCTGGCAGCCGTAGAAAAAGGAAAAACGATATGACGAAAGGGCTTTGGCATTGGTTTTTTAGATGAGATATGAAATAATAGATACATTTTAAGAAATAGTTTAATAAAATTGTAAATTGAAGCGATTACAGATACGGTTAGAAATAACCCAATCGCCCATACTCTCATCCGATTATTGTAAAATTGAATATTAACCAATGACTAAGTCAACTATTAAAAATAAAAAGAATGCGTCCCAAGCGTCTTCGGCAGATCAGGACTTGGTTGCGGTGGCAAAGCGTGAACTAAACGCGGTAGAAACGATAACCCGTTTTACAGATTTTGACATTCACCTTTTTAAACAGGGAAAGCATTTTAAACTGTATGAAAAGCTAGGTTCCCATGTCATGGAAGTAGAAGGGGTAACGGGGACATATTTTGCTGTTTGGGCACCAAATGCCTCATCTATTTCAGTAATCGGGAATTTTAACGGATGGAACCGCAGTACACATGCGCTGGCACCACGCTGGGATAGCTCCGGCATCTGGGAGGGGTGGGTTCCTGATATTGGCGTAGGGGAGGTTTATAAATATTTCATTATTTCTAATGATGGCCAGCATCTGGAAAAATCAGATCCGTTTGCCTTATGGTGCGAAGTAGCGCCAAAAACTGCTTCTATTGTATGGGACACATGGTACGAGTGGGGAGATGCGGATTGGATGAAAATAAGAAAAGAAAAGAATAAACTGAATGCACCGATATCTGTATACGAGGTACATCTGGGATCCTGGCAACGTGACCCGTCAGACCCCGAACGATACCTTACCTACAAAGAAATAGCAGAAACGCTGGTTCCCTACGTGAAGGAAATGGGCTTTACGCACGTTGAGCTTATGCCTATAATGGAGCATCCGTATCCGCCATCGTGGGGATATCAGATCACAGGTTACTTCTCCTGCGCCTCCCGCATGGGTACACCTCAGGAGCTTATGTATCTGATCGATCGTTTACATCAGGAAGGTATTGGTGTTTATGTAGACTGGGTGCCTTCGCATTTTCCAGGCGATGCCCACGGGCTTTTCCGTTTTGACGGAACTGCACTTTACGAGCATGAAGATCCAAGAAAAGGCTATCATCCGGACTGGAAAAGCTATATTTTCAATTATGGAAGAAACGAGGTTCGCTCTTTCCTGATCAGTAACGCCATCTTCTGGATGGACAGATACCATACCGATGGATTAAGGGTTGACGCAGTTGCTTCAATGCTTTATCTTGATTATTCGAGAAAACATGGGGAATGGATTCCGAATGAATTTGGCGGTCGTGAAAACCTTGAAGCAATTTCCTTGCTTCGTGAAATGAACATTGCAGCCTATACCGAATTCCCGGATATACAAAGTATCGCTGAGGAATCGACTGCATTTCCGGGCGTTTCACGTCCTGTTTTCGTTGGCGGACTTGGCTTTGGTATGAAGTGGATGATGGGCTGGATGAATGATACACTGAAATACTTTGAAAAAGATCCCGCTTTCCGTAAATGGCATCAGGATCAGCTGACGTTCAGCCTGGTGTATGCATTTTCAGAGAACTTTATGCTGCCGCTTTCGCATGATGAGGTAGTGTATGGTAAAAAGTCATTGATCAATAAGATGCCGGGTGACGAATGGCAGCGTTTTGCCAACCTGAGGCTGATGTTTACCTATATGTTTACCCATCCGGGCACCAAACTTATTTTTATGGGCGGCGAGTTCGGACAAACATCGGAATGGAATTTCAAACAGAGTCTGGACTGGCACTTATTGGAATTTGCTCCGCATAAAGGAATGAAAGAATGCATGAAGACTTTGAACCGGTTATATAAATCAGAGATAGCCCTGTCTGAATATTCGTTCTCCAATGAAGGTTTTGAATGGATCGACACGCAGGATCGCGAAAATTCGGTTTTGGTTTATGCCCGTAAAGCGTCGGATCCTAATCTCAATATTGTCATTGTGCTGAATCTTACCGCGATTCCAAGACCGGATTATCGTGTCGGGGTATTGTCGGGTGGACTTTGGGAGGAAATTTTTAATTCGGACGACGCTTTGTATTATGGCAGCGGACAATTGAATAGCAAACCTGTAAAAGCAGAAAATCAGTTATGGCATGGAAAAGATTTTTCCGTAAAACTGAATTTACCACCGATGGCTGCAATTATGCTTAAAAAGAAACTGTAACCATACAGGATGCATTTTCTGATACCGATAACTAAAATTTGATATAGGAAACAGCATTTTTTTTAAATCATTGATAAGTTTAAGGCAGAGACATCTCTGCCTTATTTTTTTCAGGTTATATTTGAAATCCTATGCATTTATATTGTATTATGCATTAATTGACAAGCAGTGAGTAATTAAAACTAATATGAAAAAGGAAATTGAAGAGGCGCTCCTGTTATTCCTTACAGCGGATAACAGAAATTTTATCGAATTCCCGACCGAAAGTCAGGATTTGTTTCAGGATGCCACTGAGCTTCTAAGGGAGGAAGGATTAGTGACAGTTACGAAGATGGAAGAAGAAGGATATAACGTTACAGCCAGTCTTACAGAGGCAGGCCTGGCAGCAATTCATAAGCTTAGAGAAAAAGAATAGTTGCAGACAACGAAATGGGAATAGGAAGCATAACGCTTGTTTTTTTAGACATTTTTTTACCTTTACGCCAGCACAATTCTTTTTACAAATGAAAATTATACGATTAACGATAATATTGTTTTTACTAAGTACGGTTGTTACTAATGCACAATACGCCTCGCGTGTCACTTCCGGAGTGGATGTTGGAACAGGATATAATGACAAAGCCTGGGCGCCTTCCGTAATGTATCATCAGGAACTCAGTATAAACGGTTTTAGTTGGTTTAATTTGGGCTGGGGTGTTAGAACGGCCGGCTATTATACAGGCTCAAAAGCCCTTTTGCCGGAAAATGCTATTTCCAAGGGCGATTCTCTCCAGTTTGGCAAGCTTACCTCCAATTCTTTGAGTATTCTCTTTGGTGTGATGTTGAAATTCGGCGCGTTTGACATAGGTGCCAATACGGATCTTTTGGGTATTGCTGTGGGTGTAAAACGTCAGGGATATTATTCGAAACAAAGTTTTCCACGCGGCGAAGATTCGGAATACTACAACACGAATATTTCAAGTTCACCCAATTTTTTTAATATAATTCCACTTGGCCTGGAAAAGAACAGCGGGCAATCTGAGGTATATGTACGTTACTGGTTCACTGAGCGTATAGGTGTAAAACTGGGTTATCTGCATGGAAGACAAACATATAAAACAGACGTGAAGCTTGCCAATAATATTAATCGTTTTTCTACAACATACGATATGCCGTATATAGCTATTTCATTCCCTTTATATAATTAGTATTTCGCTTGATTAGCGTGCAAATTCCTATGAGCGAAAAACTTATTGATTCTCATAAATTTAATCTCTGGAAGGGAAGACTTGAAAAAAGTGGTCTGGATGTTCACAGAGTAGACGAGCTATATTCCCGCAGAAATGGTAAAGGCGAAGTCCTTTTTTCCTTGTTATACACGGACGCCACCACGCCTGAGGGTGATAAAATTCCGCCCATATGTTTTTTAAAGGGAGAAGTTGTTTGTGTTCTGATTTGTTTTATCGAAATAGAAACCAGAGAAAAATATCTGCTGCTTGTTCGTCAGCGCCGGATTTGTGACGGATCCCTCACTTATGAACATCCTGCGGGGATGCTCGACAGCGAAAGTGATGCCGCTTCTGTGGCGGCCAGGGAGGTATTTGAAGAAACAGGAATTCAGATATCAAAAGAGCAGCTTACAGCCCTGAATAATGAACCTTATTTTCCTTCAACGGGTACCAGTGATGAGGCAATGTATTTGTTTTACAGTGAAATCGAACTGACTGCGGAGAAAATAAAATCTTACCATAACCAGACCCAGGGATTGATTTCGGATCATGAACATATAACAACACACGTCGTCCCTTTTGCGGAAGGGCATAAGCTGATAACCAATGTAAATGGTATCCTGCTGGATTTTATGTATTTAAAGGAAACTGGTGACTGGGAATTATTGAAAAAATTGTAATCAGGTAAATAAAAGGTGTTTTATTTTGAACAAATTGTTTGAATAATTGACAAGAAATCAAAATAGCGACTATATTTGCACCCCGTTAGAGGCTTTAAGCCATATGCACCCATAGTTCAATGGATAGAATTTCGGTTTCCGGTACCGACGATATGAGTTCGAATCTCGTTGGGTGCACTAAATGACATAGTAAAAAAATCAAAACCCTGCAAATCAGCGATTTGAAGGGTTTTTGTTTTTTGGAAACAGGTCAAAATATGCATTAATTCGCAATAAGTTGGTGAGCAAATCGAGAGTTAAGTACTTCAACAATAATGACTCACCAAAATGTTTATAATTTATTGTATATCAACTGGTTTTCTTCATTTTTTGTTTTTTGTAAGGAATATATTTCTATTGCTATACAGCGATCAAATGAAAAAAGCTCTTATTGGAAAGGATTTTGAAAAAGGAATACCCAGACGGTATGATTTGGTCCCTATTAGCGGCCACTGTCAAATATATACCTGATTGGACCAATTTCATTATTTGATGAAATGCTTCTTAATATTGGCAGAACCGTTTACCACTTCGGGTATTAGATTAGGGACGAAAAATAATTGAGCACAGCAGATAATCATGAGAAATATTCCTCCTAATAAAATTGGTTTGCGTAAGCCTATTTTATCTGTGAGCCATCCCAGAAAAGGGCTCCCAATGACCCATCCCAAGGCTACCATGGAACAGATGATTACAGAATCGTGATAGCTTCGATTGCGGTCCTGCTGAAAAAATGCTATGCCCCAGGTCATGGCAAATATTGTTGTTGGCGCAAATAATAGTCCGGAAATCATTCCACTTAAATAGGACTGACTGTTGCTAAATACAATTTTGTATGGAATCAATAGCCTACTTTTTGTAAATCCTCCGTCGTTTTTCTTTTCGGTAGGTGTAATCAAATAAATCAGTAATCCAATAACGAAACATATTGCACCCAGCGTGATCCAATAAGTTTGTAGTGAAAGTCCATTGTGAATTAAGGGGCCGGTTATAAACTGGCCAGCCGATCCTCCGAGCATGCCAATGCATTGCGTAAAACCAATGGCGGTAGCAATTTTGCCGGCATGAAAACCATGGGAGGCAAGGTATACACACCCTGTGAATGCAAAAGCAGAGCCCGCGCCTTGCAAAAGTCTTCCTGCATCTCCGATGTAAACTAGCGGTATCGAGAATAGAACACAGCCGAGCGATAGCATAGCTATTCCTGAGGTTATTGCATATTTCCCACCAAAACGGTCAAGTCCTATCCCGGCAATGAGGCTGGTAATTGAGTAGGTATAATAATAAGTACCTAAAACAGAGCTTACTCGCAAGTCGTTGATGTCATAAAATATAGTAAGTTCACGGATCATTACAGCTGGTGATGAACGAACTACATATTCGACAAAATAAAATATGCAGCCAATGATCCAGGCAATAACAAAAGCTTTTTGATCATTGTTTTTTTGAGAGAAATTACCTGAGTTCATACCTTTTACATAAAAAGTGATAGAGCACTCTAGTCCAATATTTCTGGTAAATGCTTATAGTTCGCTTTAACCGTCTCCAAAACATCTTCGAATTTACCTCCCAGCATCATTTTCGTCATAGATAGAGCCATTCCGCCAACCATCTTCATTTCGATTTTTGGAGGCATTGCCAGTGCACTCGGATCCGTCATGATGTTAACTAAAACGGGCCCGTCATGAAAGAAAGCTTCTTGAAGTCCAGACTCTAATTTTTGAGGATCCGTTATTGTTATACCTTTTATACCCATGGCTTCTGCAACTTGTGAAAATTCAGGATTGTCCATATCAACTTGAAAATCAGGTAATCCCAGAACCTCCATTTCCAACTTTACCATTCCTAATGAGCGGTTGTTAAAAACAATTATTTTTATGGGAAGCTTGTACTGTTTTATCGTAGCAAGATCGCCCAGCAGCATAGAAATACCGCCATCGCCGCATAAGGCTACAACCTGCCTGCTCGGACATGCAAATGATGCGCCGATAGCATGCGGCATAGCGTTTGCCATGGATCCATGTACAAAAGAACCAATCATATTTCGTTTTCCGTTTGCAGATATATACCGTGCACTCCATACGTTACACATGCCTGTATCACAAGTAAAAATTGCATCATCCGCAGCGAGTGTGTTTATCAGGGATGTTACTGCTTCCGGATGTATGGCATTAACTACACCTTTATCCTGAACATAGATGTTGAGATGATCTTTAACTTTTTTATAAACATGTAATTGTGCATCTAAAAAGCTAGAGTCATTCTTTTCTTCTAAAAGAGGCAAAAGTGCTTTTAAGGACGTTTTAATATCGCCAAACAAACCCATTTTTAACTTCGCCCGCCGCCCCAAATTTTCGGGTTTTATGTCGATCTGAACGATCGTCTTGCCTTGTGGATAGAATGGAGTGTAAGGAAAATCTGTACCTAATAAAATCACGAGATCGGACTCATGCATGCTGTGATAGGCGGATGGGAGCCCCAGCAGACCTGTCATTCCAACCTCGTAAGGATTGTCATATTGAATACCCATTTTGCCACGGAAAGAAAACCCAACCGGGGCTTTTAGCAAGGCAGCCAGTGCTATGACATCGTCATGTGCATCAGCTGCTCCAATACCGCAAAAAATGCAGATTTTATTATGCAGATTAATTAGTTTGGACAACTCGATCAGTTCATCATCAACAGGACAAATATTGGCTCTGCAAAAATAATTTTGTTCGGCAGATTCTATTTCTTCCGCTCGCAATCCGGCAACGTCTCCAGGAAGCCCAAGCACTGCCACGCCCTTTTTCATAATTGCCGTTTGAATTGCTGCCTGGGCCATTCTTGGCAATTGAGCCGCGGTAGTTGCAACTTGATTATAATGACTGCAGTCATCAAATAGCTTAGTTACGTTAGTCTCTTGAAAATAACCGCTGCCAAATTCTTTCGTTGCACACGTAGAGGCAATGGCAAGAACAGGCGCAGCTGATCTGTGAGCATCGTATAGCCCATTTATCAAATGTACGTGCCCTGGGCCACTACTTCCCGCACAACAGGCGAGGCCACTTAACTGAGCATCAGCGGACGCTGCAAATGCACCAGCTTCTTCATTTCTGACATGTATCCATTGTAGCTCTGGCCGTTGTCGCACTGCATCATTAAGCTCGTTCAAGCTGTCGCCGGTTATGGCATAAATCCTCTTGATCCTTGCTTTCAAGAGAATATCTACTAATTGATCCGCAACTCTCTTTTCCATTTTTTTAATGTTTTAATTTTAAATTTGATATGTTTAAACACAAAACTTTCAATAGCTGACCCAAAAGGGAACATTTTTGGATATAACAAATAGAGCCGGTGTACACGTTTTCAATCTCAAAGGCGTCAGTTTAAACTTGGTAGATACCTATATATTTAAATCAAGGCTTTCCGAATTGTCACCTTCACTTGAAGAGTTATGAAGATGGTTAATTGCAGAATATGATCAATTGTAATACCATTACGTAAAGCATTCATTAATAGCATATTAGTTATTTTTTTGTAAATCTGTTACCTTGCTATTTCAATTTTATACGAAGTCGTATTCATATTTCGCTAGCCCGTTCTGTATTGTTTTTCAATGATTGTAAGTTTTGAAAAAGTCTAAGATTATATATATTAATCCTAAGAGCAGTAGCATATAAGGTAACCTCAGGCATATCCATCTGCCTGAGTTATCCAGCTTATATTAAATCATCGAGTCAACGTGTTCATGTTATAAAGCCGCACATAATCCATGATTATTGGCATTTCGATTTTATATCGATAATTAGCGAAATATCCAAATTAACATATGGTCGATTATTTATGTATTAGCACAATTATTGGATAGTTGACACATCAGCATAAATGTGAAATTAGCTTATCACCGACAGTCATCTTTTCCTGTATTTGTCGTAGTGAGGAATTTATTCGGAGGTATTAATGGTAACGGAAGATTATTGGAATGTGAATTTTAACAATATTTTGCAGTGTTTCTTATAATTCTTTTGCCAAATCTGACTAGGCAGATGGTACCAAAGTTTTGACAGTTCTTCTTCTAGGTCGGCATTTCGTGAGCTGGTGCGCTATCTTTCTGATGGAAAACATAGCGTTGATTCCTACTACCTGAGCTTTGCAGAAGTTACCTCAAATGGTAAAGGAGTTAAATTCATTCTTTCTAAATCATCCGAGGTTAAAAAATATCCAGTTACATAAATGGCCAAACTATCTTTTACAAACTGTTCAGGAAGATTACATCCTCCCCATCTCACGGCACTATTCTGTGTTATTAATTGAGTACCAACAATTAGTCCACCACTGATTTGAACCATTACAGGCGCATCAACTACGTGTTGCCCACGCCTTAACCCTTTCAACTCAGAATAACATTCTGGTGCCGAAGGGCTATTTTTGTCTTCCTTACAGCTTAGTAAAGCCAACACGAACGCGAGAGACACTAAATTGCGTATCATACTTCTGTTATTTTAGAATAGTTAATCAAATTTAGCAGGCAATCAAGTCTGTCATTTTACAGACACTTTTGGAAGGAGATTCGTTGGAAATTGAGATATAGCAGGTAAAAGAAAAGCGTTTCAACAGATGCAGCTGCGAAGCAGGAATACAATGTGAGAAGTAAGCTCTCTTTGTACAAAACCAAGAACTCTGCTCAAAAGTTAATAGGCCTTTTATTATGTGTTTCGTAGGTTAACATCTTATTTCTTTTGATTAAGTAAATAACCATCTCAAAAAACGATCCGGATGATATCGAAAAATGGATTATTGAAGAGGGATCAAATGGATAATTCTGGACTTGAAAGCAGATTCGCCAGAATGGGTCGGCCAATTGAAACAGCGTTATCAACATTCGTTTACTAGCAGCGAATTGTTATTAAGTAGCGTTAGCTTTTTTACTCCAAATCCAACGGAATTTAAATTAAGGAGTTTAAGATAAGATTATTAGCTTGTGAAGGTCTTGTAATCAGATCGGTCTCTATTTTGAAACTTCCAATTGCAAGCAATGATTGGTACAAATCTAAATGACAAAATTTTAAGTTGGTAAGGAAAGTGACTACATTAAAATTAACTAATCACTTAGTTTTTAAACTAAAAAATAAGTTATACATTTAGCCCGTAGTAATCCGATAGAATTCAAACTGATTTTCCAATCATCAATTCACGTTGGCTATGATACGTAATTATATCACAGTTGCCTGGCGTAATCTGCTGAAATATAAGGCGATTTCGTTCATCATGATTTTGGGGCTGGCTTCTAGTGTAGCTGCTTTTCTCCTGATTACTCAGTATGTGTTCTCGGAGTTTAGCTTTGATCAATTCCACACCAATGCAGATCACATCTATCGTATCAGACTGGACGATTACAAACAGGGCGTTCTGACGAGTAGCAGTGTAATCAGCTACCATGCCGAAGCTCCGGCCATAAAAGAAGCCTTTCCGGAGGTCGAAAATTTCGTTCGGTTGCACCGTGCAGATGGCATGATCAGTTACAGGAGACCTACGGGCGAACTGGTCAGCTATCACGAGAAAAAAGCGTTCTATGCCGACTCTTCTTTATTCAATGTATTTTCATTCCCGCTGCTAAGAGGTTCTGTCAATCGGGTGCTGCGACGGCCTGAGTCGGTTGTGATTTCAGAAACAATGGCCCTGAAGTATTTCGGTCGGGAAAATCCGGTTGGCAAAACGCTTCGGTTAAGTTCAGATTGGCAGGGAGGCGACTACCTGGTGGAAGGTGTATTTGCTGATATTCCAGCGAATAGCCATATCCATTTCGATTTTGTTTTTTCTATCCAGAATCTGATTAAAAATCAACAGTTTGCCACCAGAGGCTGGTACTGGACGAACTTTTACACATATCTGCTCCTGAAACCAGGCACTTCGCCAAAAACATTAGAGAGCCGACTGTCCGGCATTATCGAAAAGCATATTGGTAAGCAACTGAGGAAATATAAGATCAGACAATCATTCGTTTTACAACCCCTCACTTCAATTCATCTCTATTCCCAAACGGCCTCAGAAGTCGAAGCAAACGGACAAATTGGTATCGTTTATGTGCTGATCCTGGTTGCCTTCCTGATTCTGGCTATTGGCTGGCTTAATTATATCAATCTGTCCACGGCGAGAGGTGTTGAACGGGCAAAAGAGGTAGGACTCCGCAAAGCACTGGGTTCTGAAAAACAGCAGTTGATTCAACAGTTTTTTGTTGAATCTCTGGGTATTAATCTGTTATCTGTATTAATTGGATCTGGTCTTTTTTTATTAGCGCAGATCATCGTTAATGACGGGATTCAGTCCACAAATGGCTTTTCCATGGCTCAGAACTCCCTATTCTGGATCGTATCTTTAACGGTAGTTTGTCTGGGATTGTTTCTTTCCGGATTTTATCCCGCTTTCATCCTTTCTTCGTTTCAGCCAATTGCCATTTTGAAAGGGTATTTGCCTAAACAAGCCGGTTGCGAATCGTTCCGTAAAGCCTTAGTGGTGTTTCAGTTTACAGCTTCGGTTTTCCTGATCATCGCCACACTGGTTATTAACCAGCAGCTTAATTTCATGCAACAGCAGGATTTAGGGCTGAATATCGACCAGAAGCTCATCATTAGAGCTCCCAAATTGTTACGAACGGATAGCTTTACCAATGACATTCGTTTTTTCAAAGAGCGGATGTTAGCGCATACGGGGGTCCGGCAGGTGACGACTTCCTCCGAAGTTCCCGGGCAGGAAATCTTCTGGACAGACGAATGGCAACGGTTCCATGAGGCTGCCGCCGATTTTAAACTGTGCAGTATGCTGGCTGTTGATGAAGATTTCATTCCTGCCTATAAAATTGAGTTGTTAGCGGGGCGGAACTTCACAAAAGACTTAATGCTTGATAACGAATCGGTTATTATAAATAAAAGTGCTTTAAAGGCTTTGGGCTTCTCAACTGCCGAGCAGGCACTCAATCAGGAAATTGGTAACGGACTACCAAAGAAGATTATCGGCGTCGTAAATGACTTTCATCAGCAATCCCTTAAAACATCAACACGTCCTATTATTTTTCAGCATATTCCCTGGAACAGCAGCTTTCTGACGATTGCTCTAAACAGCAATAATGTACGGGAATCAATAGCTATGCTTCGAAAGGTTTACCAGGAAGCGTTTCCCGGCAATGCGTTTGAGTTCTTTTTCCTAGATGATCATTTTCAGCAACAATACGAATCGGATGAACGGGTTGCTTCTCTGTTCTGCTGGTTCGCACTTGTGGCGATTAGTATTGCCTGTTCAGGTCTTTTGGGGCTGGCTATGTTCACGGCTAAAAATCGTACAAAGGAAATTGGTATTCGGAAAGTGCTCGGAGCCAGCGTTGGCAGTGTTGCCATGCTATTATCCAGGGATTTTCTTAAGCCGGTGGGTTTTGCAATTCTACTGGCATCCCCGCTTGCCTGGTACGCTATGACCTGGTGGTTACAGGACTTCGCTTATAAAACTGACATCAAGTGGTGGACATTTGTGGTAGCCGGCGGATTAGCTATAGGAATTGCCTTGATAACCATAAGTTATCAAAGTGTCAAAGCCGCGTTGATGAATCCCGTCAAGAGCTTACGAAATGAATAATGTTGGGTTTTTCTTATGTTACCTTCGCTTGGATGGTCTGAGTCCGTTATATAAAACGGTAGTTTTTGAGAGGCTTTCCAGAAAGAATTGCTGTTTCAAGAAATGGGAATTTTGGGATATAACTAGATATATTAAGTAGCCAAAGTTTTGACAACCAGCGATATATAAATCACAGTCAAATAATGGTAGTGCTTACATTTATAGGGGCATAGGCTCATTCATGTCGAAATGGAATTAAAAGTGAAAATCAAATCAGACCGTGTGACCGCTTAATCATTGTTGTTATTTTGCCAGTGATGGTAAAACCGCTTAATCCTGATTCGCAGCATATCATAAAGTAACGTACAAAGGAGTATTCCTGCCGGGACAAAAAATGCATGGAAGCTGATCAGGCGAAACAGATATGCACCTGCCAGCGCACCTGACATGAAGAAAAGAATGATAGCAATCCGAAGCTTGATCCGGGACTTCAATAGCGGGCGATCCATCCTGGTTGTCTGCAGGAGTTGTCCCAGCTCGATACCCAAATCGGTAAACGTACCTGTCAGATGAGTGGTGCGCACTATGGAGCCGGAGACCATAGATACCAGTGAATTTTGCAGGCCCATTGCAAAAAGGAGGCTACCGGCGAAGACTTCTTTCGCTATGAGATCACCCTTATAGTGATGTCCCTGTAATCCCGCCATTAATAAAATAACGATTTCAATAAGGATTGGAATTACATAGGAATATTGCTGATTTCGGCCTATACGGGAAACAATTAGGCTTGAAATAAAGGTACCCGTCAAAAATAAGAACATCCATAATGCAACGATCCTGGCAGTATTCCAGTCCTGAAATGCAATGCGTTCTGCAAACAAAGCCGCATGACCGGTGACGTTCGTAGTCAATACTGCAAAGCCCAGAAATCCTGCCGAGTTAACAAAGCCGGCAGTAATACCAAGTAAGGAGGCCAGCTTTACATTGTGCGCGTAAGTTCTCCTGGTGCCCCGGTGTCTTAGCATATTTAGTAGAATGGTTGATAAAAACAAAGATAAAGAACCGCCAGTTTTAATGTCTGACTATTCTTGCAAGATTTTTAAGCTGGCACATGGAGATTTAATTACATGGGGTCAATACGTTGCCAATCTGCTGCATTAATTATGGACTGCGAAGATTGGAAATCCGCAAGGAATTTTCCCATCAGAGCAACCTCCAAGGAATATATTAAAATCGAGCATGATGTAAGTAGGACTGTTATCGTTTGTGAACAGTTGCCAATTGAAATTTATTATAAAAATATGTACCTGAAAAAAAAAGCCGTTGCAAAAAATAACTTTGCAACGGCTTGACAGTGTATAACTTAAACTAATCTCAAATCTGTATCGCTATTTAGGACTATTCAAATACTACTTTTTGACAACAGTGACCCCATAGTTGCCGACAGGGAGTGTGATCTGTATCCGGTAGACTCCAATTGGGAATGTACTCATGTTGATGGAGACATTTCCATCGCTGCTGGAATACTGTTTATCTTCGAATACAATCTGCCCGTTAATATTAAATACCCTAAGTTCTAATATTGAACTGCTTCGGTTGGGAATTTCAATTGTAATATGATCAGCAACCGGGTTTGGATACGCACTGATCGGGCGCAATGTCCGGTTATCAATGGCAATAATCCTGCTGAAAGTCGTCGTGCCGTCTATATCGACTTGTCCTAGTTTGTAGTAGGCCATGTGTCCCCGGGCCTGGGTGTCCACAAATTGATAATCACTTTCCAATGATGTTGTGCCCTTTCCATTCAGCTTGGCAATGGCCTCAAAATTCACGGGCGTATTGAAAGCGCGCTCCACGATGAAGTGATCATTATTAAGCTCCTCGGCTGTCCGCCAGGTCAGGTAATTACCCTCAATGGTGGCTTTTCCTGAAAAGGATATCAGACGGACGGGTAGGGCACTCGCATTAGCCAGCGTTACAAGTTGCTGCTCAGACAGCGCGTAGTTGTAAATTCTGAAATCTTCAAGCACCTGGTCGCTATACGGGTCGTTGGACCATTGCGAACGTCCCAGGTAATTTTGGGTTGTTACACCCAGATCTGAGGGCTTTACAGTGGCTTGCAGGTCGGAGAAAATCAGATTTCCGTTTACAAAAAACTTGAAAGTCTGATCTTGCTGGGTGATTGCGATATGCACCCACTGGTTGGCAGGAATGGTGTATGGAATAAACAACGCATAGTCGCCTGACGCATGCCTGATCTGGTACCAGACATTCGAGCCTACCTTTGGAGCAAAAGCCATATAGGTATCTGTGCCGGAGCCGAAATCGAACAGGCGGGCATTGTCTCCTAAATTTTCCGGCAGTTTCACCCAGGTTGCCACAGAGAAATCCGACAGGGTACTCACTACGCCCGGATCAAGTTGCAGATAGGACCTATCGGTTTCGGAAAGCATGACAGCACTGTTGCCGGATTCTGATTTTGCCGTTCTGTTTGAACTAATATCGCCTGAAGGGACATTGACCCCTGATGTCCACGTGGCTCCATTTTTTAACTGGGCGTGATACGCTCCCCAATCATCGTAGGCCGTGTTTCCACTGTTCTCATCGAAGGAAAGATGAAGATGTTGTCCATTAACAGGAGTTCCTGATAAAGTATCTGAGTCCGGACTGGTGCCAAGGTCGTTATGAGCCACTAATTTGTAATGGAAAGTTTTTCCGTTTGTAACGGCGGTGTCTTCAAATCTGGCAACAGAAAGATTTTCAGCAACACTTGTATAAGTACCATCCAGTGCCTCAGAACGAAAGACGTCATAACTTGTACCAAAGGAAGAATCCCAGGTCAGTATAATCTTTGCATCACCCGAAGCAATGTGCATGTTTTTTATTTCAGTCGGTGCAACCAGCAGAGCTTCGAATGATTTTACATTTTCCCCCGTCAGCAAAAACCAGCGTTGGGATTTGGCAGCGTCGGTAAAATTAAAAGCTACAACATTTGGCGCACCATCCGCATTCGCTCCCAGCGTGGGCGGGGTCATGTTAGGCTGCGGGCTCACAATCCAGTAAGCTTTTGTGGTGAAAGATTTTTCACCTTCGCCGATCACTGTATTGTATCGGGCCCCCATCAGCTGGAACGACTGGGTTGTGGCTGCGTTGGAAGCGGTTAACCCAATGCCATTATCTCCCTGATAGGTGAACAGTTTTCCCGTAGCCGCATTTCGGATCTGATAGTAGCCGGTTGCCGGAATGAACTGCACATACCAGGCTGCATGGCTCTCTTTGAGCACATCCGTAGCCGATATGACTTTATTTGCAAGTTGCCCTGATTCATTTTCAACCAGGAAAGAGGTATTGAATCCCAGTTTTTCATCTTCGATTTTGATATAATATTTCGAAGTATCACTATCAAATGTGTATGCCGGGGTAGCAAACCCGCCTGTTGGCGGTAAACCGTCTTCGCCCAGCGCCTGGACTATGAGTGTATTGGCAGTATACAGAAACGCACTGTTGTTATCTTCCTGAGATCCGTTGATCCCGTATGGCCACATGTGAACGGCATCGCCAGTCATGAATGCCGCAGGGTCGTTGTTTAAGAACTGCACTACTTTGTTGGCACGTTCGCCCAGCCATGTTCCTCTTGTCCCCTCGGCCCTCAGCGGAGAGTTGGGCCCGTACCACATCCAGTGCTGCCCAACACCTATTGTATGTGCCATCTCATGAAGTGCCGTTCCGGTTCTCTGGTAGCCCGAACCAGCTCCAAATTGCATGTATCCGCCATAACTTGCCTCAGCCGTAGGCGTTCCCGGATGGTAGTTTACCGATAAATGGTGACCTGAAATACTTGTCAGATTATTATAGTAGTCAACAGCGGATGCTATGGCACTTGCAATGCGGGGATAATGTTCTCCGCTTTCGGTTACGCTGGCTTGTAGCTGATACGTAACATTGCCTTTGGGAATGGTGGTCACTTTGACAGTCTCGCCGTAGCCGACCACATAATTCGGACCTATGGCATAAGCCCGCAAATAGTACACCGTCGCAGGCTGTAAGTTCTCAATTCGGTATATAAAGCCGTTATTGGAGAAATAGCTGGTTGTTTTATTGTCAAAAATAGTAGGCTGGGGACTCGTACTCCAGCAAAAACCGTGTTCGCGGATCGTACCGGCCTCAGCTCCGGATATGGTACTGCGTCCAAACGCCATGGTTGCCCCGCGGGCAATGCGTGCTTCGGTCACTACCACAGGCGCGGGACCCGTTGCATTGGCAACCCGGAAAGCTAAAATAGCCGCATACACTTCTTCCGGGGCTTTCTGCACAACTGCCAGGGCAGCATCAAGATTAGCGACCAGGGCTTCATTTTCGTCGATAACTGCAAGAAGGTCACCCGCTCCATTACCACTGCCGTCACCATAGGCGGCCACAGCAGAGTCAACCGCAGTCTGTAGGTTGCTGTAAGCCTCAATCGATATCCAGGCTGCACTTAATGTATTCTGCAATGCGACAATCCGGTCCGGCCATTCATTCTCAGCATTATTTACAAGGCTTTGGTTACCGGAATTGACGGCGTTCTGAAGCGGCGTCCGATTAGCATTCTGCATTTTTTCATTTAACACAATCGTAGCAGAATCAACCAGGGCTTCAAGCTTTTCTTTGATGGCGTCCGTGGCGGCACCCTGGTAATACAATCTGAAATTATCACATGCGGCCCAGTTACCTTTGGAATTTTCTGTTTTAAACCCAATGGTCGCGGTATTGTCTACGACCAAAAAGTCAACCGCATATTCGTTTTTTTCTTTCACCTCTGTTTGTGCATCATTGGCAAAAACGAAACCGCCGGGTTGTCCGCTCAGTGGATTCTGAGCAATATGCTGAGCTCCGATTTTCAGCAAGTATTTACCGTTTGGCAGGTCGACGATTTTCTGGGATACGCTTACGTTGGGAAGAGGCGGACTGCTTGCCCATTTTTCCACGTAAATATTACCCGCTTTTTGTGGAATAAAATCTGCGTTGGTCTGGGTGGCAAGGCCATCATTTATCCATCCAGTAAAAGAAGATTCAAAGCTTGGGTTCACAATATGCTGCGTCATTTCAAGAGGCGATGCGACTGATGCATTAGCAAGCCGGAAGACCAGAATCGCCGCGTTGATTTCTTCGGGACCATTTTGAAGGTCTTCGAGTGCTGCATCCAGATTATTGACCAGTACCTTGTTTCTGTCGATGACTTCCAGCAAGGTAGCTGCTCCCGTACCGCCTCCGTCGCCATAAACGATATCAGCGGCATCAATTGCTTCCTGCAAACTAATGAACGCATCGATGGACAAGCTGACAGTTCCGAGCACATTTTGCAGCTGAACGATCCGGTCAGCCAGTTCATCGCCAGGGGCGTTCTCCGTTAGACTCTGCTGGGCGGAAGTAACTGCGCTTTCCAAGCCAGTCCGGTCTGCATTCAGCATTTTCTTACCTGAGACAATGGTGGCCGAATCAACCAGGGCTTGCAATCTTACCCTCATGGAATCTGTCGCAACACCTTTGTAATAAAGTCTGAAATTATCGCAGGCGGCCCAATTGGCTTTGGAGTTTTCCGTTTTAAACCCAATCGTCGCAGTGCCGTCAACGACCAGAAAGTCAACAGCGTATTCGCCTTTTGCTCCAACTTCTTTCTTTGTATCATTGCCAAAAACAAAACCGCCGGATTGCCCGCTCAATGGATTTTGCGTGATATGCTGGGCACCAATCCGCAGGGTATATTGACCGTTAGCCAGCCCGGTTATCTTCTGAGTCACGCGCACGTTAGGCAGCGGCGGACTTCCTGCCCATTTTTCCACATAGGTATTACCCGCTTTTTGCGGGTTAAAATCTGCATTGTTTTGGGTAGCCAGGCCATCATTGGTCCAGCCGGTAAAACCTGACTCGAAGCTTGGATTAACGATACGATCCGTCACATCAACGGAATCAGCGTCTGCGGCAGCAGCAGTGATATCTGCTGTGGCCCGATAGCCCGATAAGCTGAAAAGCAAGCTGAAAAAAAAGAGAAAAAATGTTCTGGAGTTCATCATACCCTTATAGGTTTAGTTACAAATGCAAATTTTTCCTGATGATCTGTGCAGCTAGTTCCTTTCTGAGCAGTGTAGTTTTGGCTGCACTGCTCAGAAAGGCTAGTGGTTTAATATCCGACTGGTGCGGCTCCGGCTGTGGTGGTCCAGCCAGGGTTTTGATAGATCGGTGATGTAGTGGCATCTCCGGCTGTGGCTGTCAGCGTGAAATGCTGCGCCGCGATCGGGCTCAGGTAGTGAGCCATTGCCCATTTGGTCCCGTTATAAGAATCGGAATTGCTTCGGATTTCATGCGGTCTCAGGTACGTGCTCAATGCCGGATCGGAAACTACTGAATTGCTGACTGCACCTCCATAAACCAGCTGGGAAGCCGTGTACCAAGCTTTCATAGGCCCCCAGAGTTTGAACCCTTCCACGTGGTATGGCGTGTTGATCATCTGGTCCATGGCTCTCCACCTTTTGAGGTCCATAAAGCGTAATCCTTCGGCCATCAATTCGTTACGACGTTCGCGACGTATGTTGTACAGCGTTGGAGACACAAGCTGATTGGCCGAATACGCGCCCCAGTCAGCTGTTTCTTTGGACATTTGGGTTGCAGCAATCGTTTTTTCGATATCAGTATTTACTTTCGCACGGGTACGGATCTGCTGCCAGTAGCTGATCGCATCGCCGTCCAGTGTTCCGTTTTTCTCATAGCTCGCCTCGATGTAATTCAGATAAGCTTCTACTGCACGGAATGTGATGGAGCCAGTATATCCAGCTCCGTTTCCGCAATGAATTGCATCATAGGTCAGTCCTTTGCGGATCGTATAGCCTGTCGTGTATTTTTTCTCGTAGCTCGATTCCCAGATCATAGGCGTCGGCTCGATCTCTGTTGCATGTGATCCCAATGCAAGATTAAGTAAGACATTTTTCTGGCCCGGCTCTTTAAGAAACAAATTGAGCCTGCCGTCGCGGTCTGCCCGCACATCGTTGATATAGTCATCGCCTTTATAACCACTTCCTGCCGCGTAAATCGGTAGCCCGTTTGCCATCAGAAAACTTTCAACCATGCTTCTGGTAAGCCCCACAGCATAGTTGCCCGCTTGCGCATTCACCGGCACGTTGTGGGTCACCAGCGTTTTGTTGTATTGCCTCCATAGTAAAACCTCTCCATAAGTCGCCATGTTTTCAGCACTGAACATATTGAAATATGGATTCTCATTGTTTGCCGACAGAATAACACCGGTATTGTTTACAAGCTGTACGCTCGATGCAACCTCTTTGGCAGCGGACATTGCCTGGGTCAGGAAGTAGTCGATCTCCCCGTCGATACTTCCGGAGGGGAAGGCATAAGATGCGCCTTCCGGCTTGGTGCTTCCCGGCCATTCCGGCCCTTTCGGAACGTATGCAGTTCCTTTGAAATATTTTAGCCAGGTACCTTCATACAATGCCACGCGTGATTTTACCAATTGTGCCACCCTCTTGGAAATCCGGTTTGTACCGCCCACAGGTGCCGTGTTCTGCATCATCAGCGCGGCTGAATCAAGATCCGAAATGATAAACCGGGCCACCTCGTTTCTCGGGCTTCGAACGCTGGCTGCCGTTAATGCTTCCTGATTGTCGGGAAGGGTGGTGCGCAGGATCGGGAAATCTCCCAATGCCTGCAACTTTTTGAAGTATTCAAATGCCCTCAGAAAGTAAATCTCTCCAATGTAATGCCTGATGTTGGCGTCAGTTCCCGTGATTTCGCCATTTTTTAAGCGCGGGATAACGGTCTGCAGGAAGTAGTTCATCTGGAAAATATTTGTAAAATCCCAGTCACCGCCAGCCGACCCGGTTCTCCATAGGCCGGGTATATATTTATTGTCCAAAGCCGGGATCGCCATGTCATCCGTATTGCCGTCCGTACCGAAAGTGCCGAACGACCAGTTGCCATGAGAGGGCAGGATGGAGGGGTATGCGCCCACTGCATAGGCCGCAAGCTGCGACTCTTCACGAAGGTAGTCTTCCGGTGTAATGCTGGACAGGGGAGATTGATCCAGGTAATCATTGCATGATACGGCCATAAAACCAGTTAGTCCCAGAATAATTGCACTTAGTTTTTTATATCTGAAAAAATTCATTTGTGTCTGATGTTAAAGAGTGATACTTAAACCGGCCGAGTAAACTTTTGATAGTGGGTATACACTTCCGCCAGAACCACCGTCCACAGTTTCAGGGTCAAACATTTTCGCTATTTTCGATCTGGTGAGTATGTTTTCGCCAGAAAAGTAGATTCTCAGTTTTTGAATACCTGCTTTTTGGGTAATGCTCTGTGGAATGGTGTATCCCAGCTGGAGGTTTTTCAGACGGAGGTATGAAGCGTCCTGAAGATAACGGGTTTGGACCTGTTGGTTTTTACCGCTGCCAAATACGGGACGTGGGTAATAGGAGTCAAGATTCTGCCCCAGCGGATGGTTTGCATCAGCACGGAAGTAGTCGGCATGATCCTTAAATCCGGTAGACCACCAGATGTTGTCTGTTGCACCCCAGAAGAAGTAGCTGCCCTGCCAGTAATCACGTTTCAGAACACCCTGAACGAAGGCACGCAAGTCGAAACCTTTCCAGTCCAGATTCAGGTCCATCCCTACGGTGTAACGTGGTGTGCTGTTCCCGATTTTACGCAGGTCGCCCGGGTTATCCTGGGTATTGGCTCCGCCATTGATCTGGCCATCGCCGTTCAGATCCGCATACATGATGTCGCCAGCTGCCCACTGCGATCCGAAGGCACTCTGGCCTCCGTTTGCAAGTGTGGCCAGGTGCGAATCCATTTCTTCCTGAGACTTTGCAATTCCTGTGGTCGTATAACCCCAGATGTCGCCCATTTTTTGTCCTTCACGATATCTGGAAAGATCTCTGGTCTCATTCGGGTAACGCGTGATGGTGGTTTGGTAGTCCGAAAGCAACAGACGCAGATTGTATCCCAATCCGTTTTTCAATCGGTCGTTCCATGCTACCTCGAACTCGAAACCGGTTGTTTGTAAGTCGGTATTGTTGGTTTGCGGCACCGCAGTTCCCAGGATTGCAGGCAGTGTCGGTGCGGGGCCTACCATGTTGAGTGTCTTGCGACGGAACCAGTCAAATGTTCCGGTCAGGCGATTTCCGAACATTCCCCAGTCAAGGCCCAGGTCATAGCTTTTGACGGTTTCCCATGTCAGGGTAGAGCTGATAAGTCCCGGTGCACTCGCCGTATTCGGCCTTGCGCCGTTGATCAGCCAGGAGCCGCTTGCCGTGCCTACCGGCATGGTTACATAAGTAGGATAAAAGTCGGTTGAACCATCAGCAGGTTTTTGATTTCCCAACTGTCCGTAAGACCCACGGAATTTCAAAGTATTTACGAAAGCGATATTGTCCGAAAAGAAACGCTCCCTGGCGACATTCCAGCCAAGGGAAACAGATGGAAAAAGATCCCAGCGTTGTTCTGCCCGGTAGCGGGACGAACCGTCATAGCGAAGGTTGGCTTCCAGCAGATACTTGCCGTCGTAATCATAGTTCAGACGGCCAAAGAATCCGGCAGTCGCCCAACGATGGTATACCCCGGTAACCGAAGGAGCAACCGCAACGCCATTGGCGTCGGTACCGCTGGTGGTGGCAATGGTTGGCAATGATGGCACGAGAATACCATTTCTCTGCGCGCCCAGGTTGTGGTATTTGGTAAGTTCCGTCTGAAACCCGCCCATAATTTTGAAAAAGTGCTTCTGAGCAATGGTACGGCTGTATTCAGAGTACAAGTTGGCATTGAAATAGTTCTCTTTATTGGCGTATTCGTACACAGCCGAATTGTTGTTATATACATACGGACTCCCGTTCACATCATGGTTGTAGGTTTTCTGTATATCCCAATGTCTGAAATCGTTACGCGTCCTGTAATTGATCTCTGCAAAAGATTTCCAGCCCTTTACCGGTTCTAGCACCAGTTGTAATTGCTGGTAAAGGTTGTCAGTCTGGTTGCGGTCTTTCCCGCCATCCCGCATTGCCAGCGCAGGGGAAGGCGAACTGAAAAGATATCCGTTGGGATCGTACAAAGGCAATGTAGGCCAGCCCTGGCGACCAAGATCCTGATAAAATCCATTGGTCAGGTTGGCAGGACGATTATAATCTTCACGAATAAAGCGCGTGGAATAATTAACCGAAAGTGCTTCAGACAGTTTTGAGTTGATCTTCGCAGTAGCTCCATAGCGGGTAAAGTCGTCCTGATTGAATTTCATAAGACCTTGCTGGCCCATGTAGTTACCGGAGATGTAAACCTGTGTTTTCTCGTTACCACCGCTCAGGCTGAAATTGTGCTCCTGAGACAAGGTTTTACTTCTGAACATTTCCTTGTACCAATCCACATTGGCATTACCGTAGCCGTAACCGTCAGCCCAGTAAAGCGGGTTGTTCGGATTGGCTATAACGGAGGTCGTGATTTTACCGCTCTGGTAATCCTGTATACGCTGGAGTTGATCTGTGTTAAAATGAGGCGCACTTCCTCCATTTTGTCCGGCGTCATTGAAATACAACGCAAAGGTGTACGAATCCATCATTTTAGGCATCAAAACCGGCGCGGTTGACCTAAAACTGTTGTTGTAATTAATAGACAGTTTGCCGGCCTTGCCTCTTTTGGTAGTAACCAGGATCACACCGAAGGCCGCGCGTGAGCCATAAACAGCTGCTGCGGCAGCATCTTTCAATACCGAAATACTCTCAATATCCTGCGGGTTAATGGCATTCAGAGACCCTTCCATGCCGTCAACCATGATCAGCGGGCTCGAAGACGAATTTCCAATCGTACCGTTGCCACGAATGTTGATGCTCGGATTGCTTTCCAGCGACCCGTTGTTTTGTGAAATGTTGAGCCCGGTCACCAAACCCTGCAATGCCTGTGTAGCATTTCTTACGGGTCTGTTCTCAATCGCCTTCGCATCCACGGTTGCTACTGCACCGGTGAGGTTCACTTTTTTCTGAGTACCAAAACCAACGACTACGACCTCATCAAGATTGTTGTTGTCGTTATTGAGTGTTACATCCAGAGCGTAAATGCCGTTGGTCTTAGGCGACTGATCGGCAAGTTTCACTTCTGTGGCGAGGTAGCCGATAAATGTAAATACCAGAACGTCATTGTTCGCAACTTCAAGTTTGTAGTTTCCGTTTGCATCGGTAATTGTGCCAATGGTGGTGCCCTTGGCAAGAACACTTACACCGGGGAGCGGGCCATCGGCATCTTTAACAATTCCCTGCACTTTTACCGCTTGTGCATATACGTTGTTTGCGGTTGATAGCATGGTTAGCAGGATCATTACAACGCCCATCCTGTTAAAAAAATAGAGTAGTCTTTCTTTCATTTTAGATCTGTTTTAGGATTGAATCAATTGTTTTTTTGTTTTTAAGCTCTGTTATGGGTCAGAACCGGATAGGCTAGGTCTCATGTTTACTTTTTTTAACGTTGACATTTATGCATAGAAAATGAGGTTTGTTTTTAATTTATTTTTACAGAGATTGTTCCGGGTGAGAGGTTTTTTTATCATGGTAGCTGAAAAGTGATTCTTGAAAAAAGTCAATTTTACGGTCAGGTGTGCAATTTTCATTTAATCTGTTGGACATACCCGTGAACAAAGGCTGTCAAACAATCTTTTGCATAATTCAAAGCTACGAGGAGAGGTCTCTTTAAAGGAGGTGTTTTTCGTCAGTAAACGGGTGAAATCTGCAGACTGTGAAGATTTTTAAAAATTTTCTGGCTTTCTCTGATCACAACTACAACTAAAAAACAAGTGTAAAGAATGAGTAACGCTGACAAAAAATCAGAGGTTAAAAAGAAACTGGGATATGTTGTTCTTGTGCTCGTTTTATTTGCTGTCTGTGGCCATTTGGCGGCACAGGACAAATCTCCGAAATTTCGTTTTGAGCACATCACCGTGGACGATGGCCTGGCTCACAGTGACGCTATGGATGTAGTACAGGGAAGTAGCGGTTTTATCTGGATCGCAACCAATAACGGTATTGATCGCTTTGATGGCTATGATCTGAAACATTATCAGCTACCTCCAAGCGAGCCAACAGGGGTGTCGTCTAACCGGGTAAAGGTCTTGTTTGTAGATCTGAACGGAATACTGTGGGCTGGAACTGAAAATGCGGGCGTATATTATTACAACCGCAACATTGATCAGTTCCAGACACCTATATATAAAAGAAGCGCAAATCCGGCCGGTACTATTCGTGACCGGCTTAACCGCAGCAGCGTAAAATCAATGGCCATGGATCAGCGGCACCGCCTCTGGATCGCTACGTCGAACAATGGCGTTTTTTGCCTTATTCCAGATGGAAATGCCAACATTTCAGCTGTGAGTATCGTAGCCGTAGGCAGTCCATACGGAGCGACCTCCGTGCTGGTAACCAAAGACCAGCAAATCTGGATTGGCTCGCTTCAGCATGGGGTGTGGACGGTCAACTCTGATGCAAAAGCCGAAAATGGCGTGTATAAGGCATCTAAGAATAATCTAATTCCAGAAACTGAAATTCATGTTATACAGCATGGTCAAAATGGAAATATCTGGATCGCCTCCGATAACTTCGTTTACCGGCTTTCACTTGTTCCGGGGAAGCCTACCTACAAAGTCGAAAAACTTCCTGAGTTTTTTTATGAAATGCAATGCTTGTATCCTGACTCTTTTGGCCGGCTTTGGATCGGAACAAATTTTGGATTATATCTGATTGAAAATCCCGAAACCTACCTCAAAGATCCGCTTTCGCAAACGATACATCATTATTCTCCTCAGGATTCCGACCCTTCAAGCATTAATTCGGGACGTATTCACCAGATCATGGAAGATACCTTCGGAAACCTGTGGCTTGCCGCGTCTGCGGGAGGAGTCAATAGGGTACGTCTTCAATCCAAAGGCTTTCACCACCTTAGTCGGGAGGTCTCAGGGAAAAGCTCACTTACCAACAACTTCGTGAATGCCGTTGCGCGCGACGATGCCCGCAACAGAGTATGGATCGGTACAAGGAATGGTTATTCGGTTTATGATGAAGGCTCGGGTAGCTATCACAACTTTCTGAGCCTGTCGGCCAGAGGAAATGCCACTGGAAACGATGTATCCGCATTTTGCCTGGTTGGTGACAAGATGTGGGTTGGTACCCGCTATAAAGGATTGTATCTGGCAGAGGCGGGTAATCTGGAGCGGCCGGTATTGCTTGCTGAACTTTCAAACCTTTTCCCATGGAATTACCTAAGCATTGAGAGCATAGTTGCTGATGGAAAGGGCCGGGTCTGGGTAGGTACTTTTGGGGCAGGTATCAGTCTTTTTACTGATAAAGGTAAACATATAAAGACTTACAATCGATCCAATAGTCCATTACCTACTGATGATATAAGCTTTCTTTTGGTTGATCCGTCTCAGGATGTAATTTGGGTGAGTACGCGTGATCAGGGGGTATTAAAACTACGGGAGAGTAGCGGAAGGTTGCAGTTGCTTAGCCAGTTTAAGCACGACCCAGACAATGAAAACAGTTTGAAAGTGAATTTTGCATGGCCATTGCTACGGGACAAGGATGGAAATATCTGGATCGGTACCATTGGAGGCGGGCTTCATAAGTTGTATGTAGTGAATGGGAAGGAAAAGATTCAGCGGTTTCAGCACCTGGTGGCCGACAATGATATTGAAAGCATGCTGGCAGACGGGCAGGGGAATCTCTGGCTGGCTGGTGCGGGATTGAAAAAATTCTCTCCCAAAACCGGTGAAGTGGTGCATTATGATGTGAGTGATGGTCTCCAGAGTAACTCGTTCAAGGTCGGGTCGGCTTTTAAGTCGAAAACAGGCACCATGTATTTTGGAGGGACGAACGGGCTCACGTGGTTCAGGCCCGAGGAAATACGCCCGAATCCGCTTCCACCTTTGGTAAGAATTACGGGGCTGCGTGTGCTGAACAAAAACCCGGAGGAGACATATGGGCAAGCAGGGAGCTCCATGGTGACAAGGTCTTTTTCGGAAGCCGAGGGCGTGACGATCAAATCCGGCGAAAACGACTTTTTATTTGAATTTGTAGGCCTCAATTATGTCAACCCTCAGAAGCAATCGTATGCGATTATGATGGAAGGGTATAGTAAGAGCTGGATCCAACTTCCTGCCGGGCAGCGTTCTGCCAGCTTTGCAAACCTGCCTGCGGGTGACTATGTGTTTAGGGTAAAGGCGAATAACGGAGAAGGAGTGTGGTCGGCAACACCCGCTTCGGTGCATGTGAAAGTGCTGCCGCCCTGGTGGCAGACCTGGTGGGCATACCTAACGTATTTGATCCTATTCGCAGCATTACTTTTACTGTACAGGAAACTTACAACCAGTCGGTTGAAGCTGGAAAACAAGCTGGCGCTTGAAAAACTGAAAAGCGATAACGAACGGGAAATGGCAGAAATGAAAGCCACTTTTTTTACGGGGGTCTCGCATGAATTCCGTACTCCGCTCACACTGATCCTCGGTCCGATGGAAGAATTTGTGAATACGCTGTCAGGATCGGAAGGCATGCGGGAGAAAGCATTGATGATGCACAAGCAAACGCGTAAACTGCTGAATCTGGTTAATCAGCTCCTTAGTTTTCGAAAGGTTGAGTCGGGCACTATGCAACTGTCTGCGGCCAGGCAGGATATCCTCGTATTGATCAAAGAGATTTTTTCAATTTTCAAGATCAAGGCAGATGAACTTGATCTGCTTTACCAGCTTCATGTTCCTCCTGGTGAGGTGCTTGTTTATTTTGATCCTGAAAAACTGGAAGTGATCATCACCAACCTTTTATCCAATGCATTTAAATACTCAAAACCAGGTGGCGAAGTTAATCTGACCGCTAAAATTATCGGGTCTGCGGAAAGCGATGCGGTTTGGGAGAACAAAGTCCTGGTCAATCACTATCTCGAAATATCAGTGTCTGACACTGGGAAAGGGATTGGCGAGTACGATCGGGAAAAGATTTTTGATCCATATTTTCAAGCTTCGAACAGCACATCGGGTATTACCGGCTCAGGTATAGGCCTTGCGTTGGTGAAAGAGTTTGTCAAAAGACATTCCGGTGAAATCCTCGTTAAAAGTGAGATTGCAGTCGGGTCAACATTTATCGTTCGGTTGCCTTTTGGGAAAGAGCATCTTCTGGAGCATGAGCTGGCTGACGACAGTGCCATGCCTTTGCTCGCAGAGACTCAAACCGGGGCTGTTGTACCGTTTTCCAGACACAAAGTTTCAAAATATGGAATGTCCAAAATTCTGATTGTAGAAGACAACACCGATCTCAGACTCTATCTGGGTAGCTTGTTTCAGGATAGTTATGAGATTTTTTTATCCTCAGACGGCTCTGATGGCTGGGCGAAAGCAATTGAAATTTTGCCTGATCTGATCATCAGTGATGTGAGTATGCCCGGAATGAATGGCCTCGATTTGAGTAAAAAAATTAAACAGAACCTGAAGACCACACATATTCCTGTGATTTTACTCACTGCCCGTGCAGCGGCTGTGCAGGAATTGGAAGGGCTGGAAACGGGAGCTGACGACTACATCGTAAAGCCCTTCAATGAAGATATTCTGAAAGCGAAGATCAACACGCTGCTTCGGAACAGGAGCAGGCTTCAGGAATATTATCAGCGGCAGATTCTTTTACAACCAACCGAAATCGTCATTCCCGATGAAGACAAGATCTTTCTCGAAAGGGCCATGGAAATTGTGGAAGCAAATCTCACGGACAGTGATTTTAGTGTGCAGTCGCTTGTGAACAGCATGCATATGAGTCAGTCGGTATTCTACCGCCGTATCAAAAGTATTACCGGGCAGACGGTCATAGAATTCATAAAAGATATTCGTCTCAAAAGAGCCGCGCAACTGCTCAAAAATCAGCACGCACGCGTTTCAGAAGTTGCGTTCATGGTCGGGATTGAAGACCCAAAAAACTTTAGGGTTTCTTTTCAAAAACGATACGGAATGTCACCTTCCCAATACGCAGGTGCACAGAGGCAACCTATAGAAACAACCACAGAGACTGATGATTAAGTTGATTTTACTGGATTCATGAAATTTGACCCGTTTCCTGACGAAAAATACCCCTTTGAGGTTTTGATCTGTGCATAGTTTCGCATCGTCAAAACCACAATTCGAAATCGTTCGTCATGCGTACATTTGTCTTTTTATTGATCACCACACTTTTACAGTCCACTTTCGCCCGCGCGTTTACCGGACAAGTTTTATCTGAAAAAGCCGGAGATAGTACAGCCTTCTTCAGTCCAGGGCAAGTATGGAAGGACGAGAAGGGCAATGTGATCAACGCACATGGCGGAGGCCTGCTTCACAATAAAGACCGGTACTATTGGTATGGCGAAGTCCGAGGTGAAACAGAATCAAAGGGAGTCAATGTATATTCTTCGAAAGACCTTTATCACTGGAAATTCGAGGGGCTGGGACTGCAGACTAGCTCTGACCCGAAAAGTGACATTGTAAGTGGCTGCATCATTGAGCGCCCGAAGGTCATATTCAACCAAAAGACAAAGAAGTATGTCATGTGGTTTCACCTGGAAATGAAGGGTCAGGGATATGATGCTGCCCGGGCTGCTGTGGCCGTGAGCGACAAGCCGACGGGTCCGTTTACTTTCGTGAAAAGTTTCAGGCCAAACGGGCACATGTCCAGAGATATGGGACTTTTTGTCGATTTAGACCAAACCGCATATCATATATATTCTGCGAAGGATAACTACGATCTTAGAATTTCCCGGCTGACAGACGATTATCTTTCGCCCACTCCACAAGATACCCTGTTATTCAGTAAGCACCGGGAAGCACCTGCCTTATTCAGGAAAGGAAACCAGTATTTTCTTATCACAAGTGGCTGCACCGGGTGGGCTCCCAACCGTGCCAGCGTGCATGTTTCCAAGTCACTATTCGGCCCCTGGGAAATGATCGGTGACCCGATGGAAGGCCCCAAATCCGAACTTACATTTGGGGGACAGTCTACCTACATATTGCCGGTTCAGGGCAAAAGAGATGCCTTTATTTTTATGGCCGATGTATGGAAGCCAAAAGATCTAAAAGACAGTCGCTATATCTGGCTACCTATTGAATTTAGAGACAACAAGCCAGTTATTGAATGGAAAGATCAGTGGGATTTGTCGGTGTTTGAAGAGTAGTTGTACTCGGAGCTGCTGTCAAGGATATTGATATTGCTATTAAAATATTGGAACAGGGATATGCCTTTATGAATTTGGCAGAAAACCCTTGTTTTGGTTGGAAGAATGCCTTACGCACTGTTCTTTTATCCGATAGCCTTAACACAGCCCGGTCAGCTTTTGAACCGTGATGAGTTGCATAGTCGTTGTACACTGGCTTGTTTAATCTAACCTGGCTAAGTCAAACCTTTGATTGTCAGAAATTGTATTGACCGAATTTCTACAATACATAAACCAGCAGAAAATTCCTTGATATAAAAGTATTCAGCCAGCATATTAACGTATAGGCTAAACCAGTGTAGTATAGCCGGTCATACTTATACCGTTTCGGATAGGTATGCACCAGGTAAATGCTATGAAGATTGCAGGTTAACGAAATATAGATAATGGGTCAGCAATCTGTGTTATATCGCTAGATTAAAATCAATGATTTTTATGTAATTATTTGACTGTCAATTGCTTGAATATTGGCATGGGATTGGTGTATCCATATTTATGATAAAACATTAAATGGAGTATCTGTATAGAGAATTGGGCACATCAGGTCTGCTTGATTGCACAGCAACACCAAATCTTGATTATGTCAGTAAAACAGCATGAACATTCAATCTCTTTTTGTCCCTTTCCGGTGTAAGTCGCTGGACTTGAAAAACAGGATAGTTATGCCTCCTATGACCCGGAGACGATCTCCTGAGGGAATACCGGACGAGGCCATAGCGGCCTGCTATGCGAGACGAGCTCAGCATACCGAACTGGTTCGACGACTTGACCGGGGAGATTTTGATTTGGTGGCGGTTGGTCGCGCGCAGTTACAAGATCCGGACTGGGCAGGCAAAGTCAGGGAAGGACGCATAGATGATTTGCAGGGTTTCAGTAAAGAACAGCCTGGATGTTTTGTTTTGAAGGATATGTCGCATAAAGTTCCTAGCAGATCCCGAATCCAGGATTATCGCCTGAGATCAATAAATATCAACTTGAATTCAACTGAGGTGGTCTATAAAACTAAATTAAGATGTCAGAAAAAAGTGTAAACAAATTATTGGAACCATTTGATCTTCATGGTCTTAAACTGCCAAATAGAGTGGTCATGGCTTCGATGACCAGGGGGAGAGCCGCTAATGCAGATCTGGCGCCTGGCAAATTACAGGCCGCGTACTATGCACAAAGGGCTTCTGCCGGCCTGATTATGGCGGAGGGAACATGGGTAAACCAGATGTCCGTAGGATTTATGAACGTACCTGGATTATATACAGACAAACAAGTTGATGGCTGGAGGCTGGTAACCGATTCAGTCCATAAAAATGATGGAAGGATTTTTGCCCAGTTAGGGCATGCGGGTGTGCTGTCGCACCCGGATCATTTAAACGGGTTGTTACCCGTAGGTCCCTCTGCTGTTAACCCGAAAAAAGTTGTATTCACCACTCAGGGTCCATTGGATACAATTCTTCCACGCGAATTATCAATTCAGGAAATTAAAGAAACCGTTAATGATTATAAAAAAGCGGCTGCCAATGCAAAGTTAGCTGGGTTTGATGGGGTGGAGATACATGTTCAGAATCCTTCGTTGATCAGTCAGTTTTTAAGTGACGCGCTAAATAAAAGAACGGACGAATATGGCGGCACGATTCCTAATAAAACCCGTTTCTTTTTTGAGGTTCTCGATAGTGTTGTGGAAGTTTGGGGCAGTGGAAAAATAAGTGTAAAAATCAACCCGTACCTAAAATATAGAACAGATAAGGACGAATGGGACGACTCGCTTCCTACTTATGAATATCTTGCCGATCGACTAAATAAGTATCCGTTAGCATTTTTACAGCTGCTGGACTGGGCCGAAGAAGGACTCGATCCGAAAGCACACGCCAACCGGAATTTATTTGGCGATTTCCGTAAGATCTATAAAGGTGTTATTGTGGCAAACGGTGGGTTTACATTCGAAAAAGCGAACGCCATCCTTGAAAAGGGGGATGCCGATCTAATTGCTTTTGGAGTACTCTATATTGCGAATCCTGATCTGGTGGAACGCATTGCCGGAAATGCACCTTTAAATGCCAGCCAGGCGGAAACCTATTTCACAGGTGCTGAGGGAGGTTATCTGGATTACCCGACGCTCAAATAACCTCGATAGTCTGAATGGAATATTGAAAGGTAGATTCAGGTTATGAAAACGGTTTAAACGAGATAAAAATGCATTCCGGTTACCCGATCACTTATACCAAAGGTGTTAGGTAATAAACGGACCTCAATGTCCCGGTTGCTATTAATTACAATAGCAATGCTCATCCACAATCTGCTATACGGGACATACTGAACTTACCATTAGAAATCATGGATTATGAAAGCGCTGATTTATCGTCATAAAAACACAATGAAGGATTTTGGACTCGAATTGGCAGACGTACCTGAACCGGAGCTCAGAGATACTGACCTGTTAGTCGAAATAATTGCCGTCGGTATCAATCCGGGAGACACACAAATCCGGCAAAATACGGAGCCTGAGTCTGGCGGGTACATTATCCTCGGTTACGAATTTTCGGGAGTTGTCAGGAAAACGGGGTTAAGGGCAACAGGATTTCAGACTGGTGACAGGGTATTTGGTATCGGGGATCCGACACGGAACGGTGCCTATGCCGGGCAAATGGCTGTTGACTACCGAAATGTGTCTACATTTCCTTCAGCATCACCTTTTGATCATGCTGCGGCTGTCCCCCTGATTACGTTAACGGCCTGGCAGTCCATTTTCAGAATTAACGATCGGTTACCGGAAGATGTGAAGACTATCATGATAGTCGGCGCCGCTGGAGGTGTTGGCTCCATGGCACTTCAACTGTTAAAAGCCAGGTCATCTGTGCGGATCATTGCCACAGCGTCCAGACCGGAGTCTTCAGCGTGGTGTAAAAAAATGGGTGCCGACGAGGTTATCAATCATAATCAAGAAATCCTGCCACAGTTGAGGGCCATTGGTTTGGAGCAAGTAGACATGATTTTTTCAGTTAACGGATTAAAGGATAGCATTCGCTGGGTTCATCAAGTAATCAGACCATACGGTTACCTTGCAATCATCGACCTGCACGGCGCTGTGGATTTTACCAAATTGATGCGAAAATCTGTTACTATTTTCCTTGAAATGGTTTTCACAAGAGGTATCTATAATTATCAGTCCGAACTACCTGCCAAAGTGCTGGCAGAACTCATTGAATTAGTAAAGGCCGGGAAAATTATCACCCCGGCAACTACAATTATTAAAGGTCTGACTGTTGAAAATATGAAAAAAGCACACGCGCTGATTGAAAAGGGAGATGTGATCGGTAAGATTGTGCTAACGGTAGCAGAATAGGTTCTTGTAATCAAAGGTTTCAACGCAATGCTTTCCCGCATTTGATCAGGAAAACATTGCATTAAAATTTCAATTATTACTCTGAATCAACTTCATCAGATTGTGCGATAGCGACACTGTACGCGGCTCTCGGATAATCGGTATATCCCTTTTCCTCTCCGGTATAATAGGTCTCCGGATTACTTTCAGACAGCGGTAGCTGATATTTAAAGCGCTCAACCAAATCAGGATTAGCGATGAATAATTGCCCAAAAGATACAAGATCGGCTTTGCCCTCTTTCAGGATTGTATTACCACTCTGCTGTGTAAAGCCCAGGTTAGCCATTAGTCTGCCACTATAATGATGGCGAAAATGGCTGAAATAATCGTCTTGCAGTACCTCCACAGGCGTCCCTGTTAAGTCTTGTGTGGGGCCGGTAATGTGTACAAACGCGAGATTGTAATCACTCAGCTTTTTTAAAATGTACTGAAACATTGGGATTGTCTCTTCATCAGGGGTTACAATACCTACATGGGTATACATAACCGGTGTAAATTTGATAGAAACACGGGTACTGTCCCAAACTTCTATGATCGCGTCCAGAATTTCAAAAATAATACGTGCACGGTTTTCGATGCTTCCTCCATACGCATCCGTACGCTGATTAGTAGCCAGGCTTAAAAATTGCGGAATCAACATACCTGCCTGCGCATGAACTTCAACACCGTCGAACCCTGCGTCCTTAGCATTTTGGGCAGCTTGCTTGTAATCCTGTACTGTTTGTTTGATTTCAGCAACGGTAAATGCTCGGGGTGTCTGCGTATCTTTGAACCCTTTCGGGGTATACGATTGCATTTGCGGGTTAACAGCAGAAGGCCCGGAAGGCAATTCCCCATCGAAGAAATCCGGATGAGATGCAGAACCAATATGACCAAGTTGTGAAAAAATCAAACCACCATGCTCATGTACGGCATCAGTTACCAGTTTCCACCCTGCAATTTGCCTTTCTGTATAAATGCCGGGTACGTTAATAAAGCCGATAGCTTTTGAACTCACCCAGGTTCCTTCGGTTAGTATTAAACCTGCTGTTGCCCGCTGCGCATAATATTCTGCCATAAGAGGTGTGGGAACTAAATCGGTGTTGGTGGCACGCCCACGTGTCATTGGTGCCATAACTACCCGATTTTTTAATTTTAAATTCCCCAATTGATATTCCTCCAATAAAGGTTGTGCTGTATTTTTCATTTGTCTTTGGTCTTTTTTTAACAAATTTCATGAATGCGTGCCAGCACCACAATATGGGGGGAACTAATAGCATAGGGATAAATTTATCCCCTATAACGAATTGAGATACAATGACTATATTTGTACTAAGATTAACTGGCATATGTACGAAAGAAAGATTCCTCTCACCATTGACTGCGGCCTGCACCTGACAAAAGAGGTACTGAACGGCAAATGGAAGCCTGCGCTGCTAAACGCTATTTCTATGGATGTAAAACGTCCCAGTGAGCTTCTGCGTTTATTACCGGAGGCTACCCGCAGGGTGCTGAACGTTCAACTCAAAGATTTGGAGGAACATGGCATGATAGAGAAAAAGATTTATCCGCAATTACCGCCCAAGGTAGAGTATTCGCTAACAGAGTTAGGTTGGTCATTAATGCCGATCATCGATGCCATGAACCAATGGGGTGAAACTAACCGGCAGTTTTTGGAAACTGTAATAAAACAAAATCCCAAAACAATGCAGGTTTCAAAATCACCGTGTCACATTTACCGGCATATGGGTTTAGAGCGTAAAATCGGATGAGATTGCTGGTATAGGTTTTCTTACACAGTTGTGCCAATTGTCTAAATTGGCTGGAAGATTTTATAGCTTTTCGGGAATAGAGAAAAGTGCCGGAAATTTGAAAGATTTTTATTGAAAGAAGTAATAAAAAGAAGGTTTCACGCAGGGAGGGTAAAGGTCTCAGAGAAATTCAACCGAGTGAATCTTTACTGTTTAACTTCTTGTTTTGCGTGAAACTTTAAACCTTCGCAACCTACAACCCCAATTCCCTCAAAAAACCATCCCGGTAATTACTGCCAATAGGTATCTCTGTTTTTTCGATAAACAACCGATTCCCCTCAACGTGATCAATTTTGGATTTATTGATAATGAACGATCTGTGAATTCTGAGGAATAACGACTTGGGCAGCAACTCTTCAAAACTGGAAAAGGTCATTGCGGGGAGCAGGGTGTTTTGTGTGGTAACTATCTTGGTATAATTTCCGCTCGCTTCTGCATAGAGCAGATCCTGGTGCAGGATTTTGAAGATTTTACCGTCCGTTTTTATAAAGATATAATCCTCCGTTTTGCTTTCAGTATTTTCAAAGACAGATATTGGCGAAACTTGCAGCCTTTCCATCGCCTTGTCTACTGCAACGATGAAACGTTCCAATGAAAACGGTTTCAGTAAATAATCACAGGCCGAAAGTTCAAAGGCGTCCAGAGCGTATTCCTTGTAGGCGGTCGTAAAAATAACTTGCGGTGGGTTTTTAAGTGTTTTTAAAAATGTAACGCCATCTATCACAGGCATATTGATATCCAGAAAGAGAATATCAATTTTTTGCTGATATAAAATGGCTTTTGCTTCCAGTGCGTTGCCACTGGAAGCCACAATATTCAGATATGGCAAATGCCCGCAATAGGTTTTTACAATTTCCCTCGCAATGGGCTCGTCATCGACGATAAGGCAGTTAAATTTCATGTGTTTGGCTGATAGCTTATAGCTACTAATGTTTTGTTAGCTTTATTTTGACGTTTTCAATGTCATGCTGAACTTGTCGAAGCATCTTCGCAGTGCCTTTAATAAGTTTGTATTGGTGCTCTTATTAATTATATTATAATCAATTGTTTGTATTTAGTGGTTCGAACTTCGACGGGCTCAGTCTGACAGTAGTTTTTACTTATTCAGAGATGCAAAAGTGTCATTTTCAGAGGGCTTGTTATGCCCATGACTTACTTCATTTTCAATTTCAGATTCACAATATAGCTCGTTTCCTCTTTTTCGATTTCTAGCTCGTGCTGTTTTGGGTATAGGAGCTGGAGTCTTTTAGTTACGTTAGCCAATCCAAAGCCACTGCTCTTGTTGATAACAGAGATTTCTTCCTCCTTTTTTTGATGCGAGTTTTTGGTATAAAACAGGATAGAATTGCCCCATATTTTGAGAGAGATATCGATGTATATCTTTTCGTCGGCTGTGTTTTTGGAATGTTTGAATGCATTTTCAATGAAGACGATTAGTAACATCGGTGCAATTTTGATTGAAGAATCACTTACTTTTTCAATGTCTGCTTTCAACATGAGCCGATCGCCGATCCTTATTTTTTCAAACTCAATGTAATTGTCAACGTAGGCCAGCTCGTCTTTAAGAGGGACAAAGGTTTCCGCAGAATCGTAGACGGAATAACGCAGTAAATCGGATAGTTTCAGTAGCAATGGCGGTATTTTTTCGTGTTGTGTGATCGACAGTCCGTATAAATTATTGAGTGTATTAAACAAAAAATGTGGGCTGAGCTGAGATTGAAGCAAATGAAGTTCGCTTTGGCTATGTGCTGCAAGTGTCTGCGCTTCTTTTAATTCGTTTTGTCCGATGTGTCGGGCCAGTTTTACAAATATGCCCAGAAAGAGACTCGCAATCAGAAAGGGCAGCCAGTACATGAGCAGATTAAGCGCCGGACGATTGACAAACGGACGGTCGCCATGGTAAAAGATCCAGGCAATACAAATAATGACTGTCACACCTAGCGCAGTAAGTATTTCGTATGAGACTTTGCCTCCACGGTGAAGCCATGACTGGCCCATATATCTGCCAAAAAATACGCTCCCGAGAAAAAATGCAGTTCCGATGGTCGACACCACTTCGTCATCTTGGACACTAATAGCCCTCACATAAAAACTAATTGCAAACCACATGGAAAAAGCGGCAATTCCGGTGAGAATGGTGTACAGCCCTAATTTAAAATCGCTTTCGTCAATTCCTTTTACTTTGATCATCTGCTTTTCAGTTTGCCTTTGTTGATGAATAGCTACAAAGGTGCCTGTTTTAATTTGTCGCTATAAAAAATCAATGTTGAACAGTTTAAAATTCATGGCAGAAAGAGGAAAATGGCTGATCAAATATTTTGACATGGCAAAACTACATTCTGTCAGTGATTTGGGAAGTTACAACACTATTTTTTTATGTAGCCGTCTCCATGGTCAATATTTGCTTCATACATTAATCAATTGAAACAGAGCCATGAAAAATTTAGTCAATTTATTAGTAATACTGTTTTTATCAAACACGATCCATGCGCAATCATCTGGTAAAATTATTTCTGGTGTGGTGAAAGACGCAAGCAACGAAATATTGCCTGGTTCTACGGTACGCCTGTTAAACGCCGCTGACTCTACCATGATCGCAGGGGAAGTGACAGATGGAAATGGAAAATTTCAGTTCGTTAATCTACAAAACAATATCTATCTGCTGGCTATTACCTCGCTGGGACAAAAGAATTTTATGAGTGTGCCGCTCACGATCAGCGATGCGCAGACCACGATTGTTTTACCGGCCATTATTATGCTATCTGCCAAAAGTGTGGAATTAAAAGAAGTTACGGTGAAAGCAAAAAAGCCGCTGATTGAGCAGGATATTGATAAAACGATTGTCAATGTAGAATCTATGATCAGTAGTGCGACGAGTAATACCATGGAGGTTTTGGAAAAGACACCGGGCATTTCGGTCAATAATAATGGTGAAATTAGTCTGAATGGAAAGAGCGGCGTATTGGTTTTGATTGATGGACGGAGTACATACATGTCGGGGCAAGATCTTGCGGCATATCTCAAATCGCTTCCCGGCGGACTTCTCGATAGAATAGAACTGATCGACAATCCATCTGCCAAATATGACGCTGCCGGTAATGCGGTAATCAACATCCGTTTGAAAAGGAACAGAGCGGGCGGTTTTACGGGCAGCATTTCCACGGGTTTGACACAAGGGAGATACACCCGGAGTAACGATGCCCTGAACCTGAATTACAGCCGGAAAAAGATAAACGTGTTTGCCAATCTGGCATATAATTATGAAAAGAATTACGCGCTGGATATTTACAACAGACGGTTTTACAATGCTTCATCAGCATTGATTTCAACGGTGGATCTGGTGAATGATCAGGTATATAAAAACAAAAGTTTCAACGGAAACGTGGGACTGGATTTCGCAGCTACTGCAAAAACAACTTATGGGTTGATTTTCAATTTGAACAGAACAAACCGAAATGGGATTTTTGAATACGACAGCAAAAATTATAAAACGGATCGTTTGCTGGAAGTGACAGGTATGGGAAGTACCGTAGGTGGTGATAAAAGAACGAACACAAGTCTTAACCTGAATATACTTCATAAGTTTAATACGTCGGGCCGTGAACTTTCTGCGGATGTGAACCATCTCCACTATGTAAGCAAAGGAAATCAGACGCTGGAAAACCTTACTTTTAATCGGGATGAAGCGTTAATCAACCGAACTGATTTCGTCTATCTGACACCTTCGGATATCAACATTTACACCGTCAAAGCTGATTATGTGCATCCTTTAATGAATAAAGGAAGGATCGAAGCAGGTTTTAAATCCAGTTTGATCGATAATAACAATGTTTTTGATTTTTATAATGTGAAGGATGGAGTCGGGGTGATCGACAATACCAGTTCTAACCATTTCAAATATCAGGAAAACATCAATGCAATTTATTTGAATGGACAGAAGTCGTGGAAACGATTTGGCGCACAATTGGGACTACGGGTTGAAAATACTCGGATTCAAGGGAATCAATTAGGCAACGAGGAGGTGGAAGGATCGAAGTTTGCTAAAAATTATACCGGATTTTTTCCCAGTGCTTTTGTGAGTTACAAACTGGATGACAATGGTAAAAATACATTTGTATTGATGGCGGTCAGGAGAATCAGCCGGCCTAATTATCAACTGCTGAATCCGTTCGTTTTTCAACGGGATCAGTATACTTATAGCTCAGGTAATCCGGATATTAATCCGCAGTACCAAAACAGATTGGAGCTTAAATACCAGCACAAGCAAATTCTGAACATGGGTTTGAGTTACAATAAATTTACAAATACCATATTGCCTGCAACGCTAATCGTGGACAGTATTTTTCTAAACCGTCCTGATAATATAAAAGGGGGGTACATGGTGCTGTTGAACACAAGTATGAACAGCCAGGTTACCAAATGGTGGTATACCAATACAACGCTTCGGCTTTCAAGAATTGGCATACGGGGAATGTTACAAGGTACAAGTCTGGATTTTGATACCAATATAGCAAGGATGGAACTCAACAATTATTTCACTTTGAGCAAAACAGTAAGTGCGGAGTTTGGCGGATATTATGCCAGCCGTGATTTCGTGGCACAGGCTGTGACAAAAGGTATGTATATTCTGAATGCATCTATCCAAAAAAGAATTTGGGAGGGAAAAGGTAGCATACGTATTTCTGCAAATGATATTTTCCACTCCTGGGTATCTCACAACCGGTCAATCAACCTGATCCAATCCGAATATTTCCAAACCAACAAGACGGATACACAACGAGTTGGAATCGCTTTCACTTACCGTTTTGGGAAAGATACGTTTGCACGGAAACGCAGGCATAATGATAACGCTTCGGATGATGAGAAGGGGAGGCTTTGATGGAATTATTTGAAGTTAAGAAATCAGAAATGGGAATTTAAGGAGTTATTGCCGCATCAGGCACCAAACAAAAAAGGAATTGCTAAATCCGCTTTCCTTTTAACTTTTCTGACTGGAAATACTTTCCGGCAACAAGTAAATGTAAGGTAAAATGTACTGGCTGCCTCCGTGTAATAACACAATGGGTTTTCCTTTAGCACATACTTCATCATATATCCTTGTGTCAGCTGCTTTTACCTAGTGCCAGTTTTGGGATTGTTTGCGTAAGGTATAGCAGTAAGAGGTGACGTATTTTGCTGCACGAAATGCCGGCAGCACAGAAATTTAAGTTTAACTTGTAATTTTCTTATTTCCGGTTTGAATTAATCCTGCTTTACTATTTTTATATCGGAAAAAAATCCTTCCGTTCCGACTTCTATCCACAACGCTATGCCCCCTGATGCATCAGGTCCAAGTTTGAGGTCATTGACAACCAAGGATGGCTGCGGATTATCATTTATGAATAATTTGGCATAAGCGCCTTTCACTTCAATTCGCAAGGTGATCCATTTATTAAGTTCCATATCCGCGTAGGACTCGTATTTTTCCGGAGATTGTTTGCGTAATACATCAAACTTGTAGTCTGGATATGAATAGTATTGAATGGAATGGTTTCTGCGAACCTGATCTGCTGCCCGGCCATTGGTTGGCCGGATATAAATACTCTCATATTTTGAGTTTTGCTCATTGATACGAAAGGCAACACCAATAAAACCACGTGCATATTCAGGGGCGTTTTTCAGCAGCCTGCTTAGCACTTTCACTTCGATAGTGCCGCTATGAAAGTCTACTCCTTTCAGTTTGACAAACGTAGGTTCGTCCACCTGCTTTACCGAAGTATCTTTCAATACTCGAAGAGCCAGTCTGCCGGCAACCGTCTGGATGGACATTGATGCCTGAATTGGTTCAAGCGTTTTTGCGTCAAGCTTAATACTTTGCGCATTCGCATAGCTGATTAGCATCAAGAAATTCAATAATACGAGTATGGTGGATTTCATAGCTCTGATTGTTAGACTTTTTCTCATTTGGCAATTTATTGCCCGGGTCATTTCTTTTGCCACAAAGATCCTTGTTTACAAGCACGTATACCCATAACTTAATTTAAGAAAAACGCTTAAACTACTTCAAGGATTAAAGAAATGCCGATGGATGCCTGACTATGTTTGTGGCCTGTATTTGAATGTTATTCAAAAATTGTCTGTAACAAAAGTTATAAAAAACTGTTATTCTGATAACTTAAATTACGGTTCCAATCTAAATCAGCAATCTTGGCAACATCTCAACTTATTGAATATTTCAAGCAATATTTTCCGCTTGATGAAAAGGAACGGTCCGAGATAAACCGACTATTTGTTGAAAAGCAAGTTAAGCGTCGCCATTTCATTTTGCAGCAGGGAGATGTGTGCCAGTATTACACTTTTGTCGTATCGGGATGTTTTAAGATGTACCATGTAGACCAGAAGGGGGTAGAGCATAATTTACAGTTTGTCGCTGAAAATGATTGGATAGCCGATCTAAGCAGCTTCTATTCCGAAAAGTCCAGCCTAATGTACATTGAGGCTATCGAGCCGGCCGTTATACTCCAAATTAAAAAGCCTGATCTTCTTTATCTCTTTATCAATCATCACAAGTTTGACCGGAACTTCCGTATTATTACTGAACAAAAATACATGGAGCTTCAAAACCGCGTACTGGAAAATATCAGCTCTACCGGTGAGCAGCGTTATCTGTCGTTTCTGGTCCATTACCCTCTTTTGGCCAATCGATTGCCGAATTCTCAGATTGCATCTTACCTGGGCATAACCCCTGAATTCCTAAGCAAAATCCGGAAGTCAATTGTTTCCAGGGACAAATCTTAACATAGTTTAAGGGTTTTTCTTACAGTTGTTTATGCGTGTGTTTCGATGCCAGGTCACAACTTTGCATAACATTTAATTATATGTCCGCTGCAACCCGAAATGCAGTGAAGGATAGCGTTGATGCAAGATGATAAAATAACAAGATAAACATAAACTAAGACAATGGAGAAAGACAAACTTGCGATCGGGAGAATTTTAAATGATTACACAAAAGCACTCCTTGATGGTGAAGCAGCTTCGTTGGCAAGCCTTTATAGTGATGACGGCGAATTCATGCCCGACGGTTTTCCGACAATCCGCGGCGCACAACAAATTCAGAAAAGTGCCGAACGCTTCTTTCAAACCCGAACCTTGAAAGCGGAGTTTTTCGTTAAAGATCTGGTCGTGGAACGGGATTTTGCATTTGTTCAAAGCAGCGCGACAATGATAACTGAAAATTCTCAGGGGCAACTCATCCCTGTAAAAACGAGGGACTTCTTTGTGGTGCAAAGACAAGCGGAAGACTGGAAAATTTTTCGGTATATTTTCAATAAAATCTGAATTCGGGCGGCTACACGTCTAAATTCTAAATGACTAATTATGAAAGCAGCGGTTATTTACAAGGCAGGAGGGCCAGAGGAGCTAGTAATTGTTGAGGACATACCAGTACCGCAAGCCGGTGTGGATCAGGTGCTGGTGAAAGTAAAGGCGTTCGGCTTGAACCGTTCTGAACTAATGACCCGCAAAGGCTATTCACCCGGAGTTCTTTTTCCCAGGATATTGGGCATAGAATGTGTGGGTGAAATCGTGGCTGACACCAGCGGAAGATGGAAGCCCGGACAGCAAGTTGCTGCTTGCATGGGCGGCATGGGCAGGGATTACGATGGAAGTTATGCCGAATATGCTGTCTTACCCAGCGCTATCATTTATCCGTTTACCAGTAAGCTTTCCTGGCACATACTCGGCGCGATTCCTGAAATGTTTCAGACCGTTTATGGTTCCCTGCACATTGCGTTGCGCATACAAAAAGGCGAAAGCATTCTTATTCGCGGTGGAACGTCGTCCATCGGGCTTCTGGCTATTCAGCTTGCCCGCCAGGCAGGCCTGAATGTAATCGCAACGAGTCGTAGCGAGGGAAAAAAGCAGTTTTTAATCGAAAAAGGCGCAGAAGCGGTGCTGATCGACGATGGTAACCTGAAAGCACAGGTAAATAAGCTTTATCCGGAAGGAATCGACAAAATATTGGAGCTTGTAGGAGCTGATACTCTGAAAGATTCACTTTCCTGTGCTAAACCGGGAGGAAGCGTGTGTATGACTGGCATGCTTTCCGAGATCTGGAGTATTAAGGATTTTGCACCAATGGACTACATCCCTGCCGCAGTAAACCTGACCGTATATAACACCGGACAAATGAGTGTCGGACACGATGCATTTCAATCTTTTATATCGATGGTAGAAAGCGGTGAAATTAAATTAAGCATCGGTGGTATCTTCAAGCTCGACGATATCGTTGAAGCGCACAAGCTGATGGATAGCAACAAGGCAGGTGGAAAAATTGTCGTGATTAACTAAATACCCGGATTTTAAAGACGTATGCTGTAATTCGGTTTTCAGCTATTATGTACGGTTATGCCGGCAGGCCTTGAAAAACTTTTTGAAAAGATAGGTACACGTGCAGAACCGGGAGAATTCCTTCCAGTGCCCGGGCTTACGGAAGAGCGTAAAGGATTGTTGAGGCAAATGGATGAAGAAAATCATCAAAAGACCTATCCGCAGGATTATCCTGACCAGGCCGATAGCAGCCACAGGAAGATTGCATTATTTCTCTAAGGATAACAGTGGCATAAAATAAGCTGGCAAATTTGAAGAAAGTTCTATATTTGGCAGCTGTGCTAACTAATCTGAGGATACGCAAAAAACTACGAACGCATGTATGAACCACTTTTCGACTATATCCGGCGTTATGGCAAGGAAGCCCTGACAAACGAAGAGGAAACAATTATTGAATCTGCTTTTGAATTTAAAAAACTCCGAAAAAGACAATATTTTCTGGAAGAAGGAAAGGTATGTACACACACAGGCTTTGTGTTGAAAGGTGCACTAAGGCAGTTTAGCGTTGACGATACAGGGGCAGAGCACATTCTTCAACTGGTGATAGAAAACTGGTGGGTCGTGGACCGTGAAAGTTTTCATAACCAAACCCCTTCCAAATATTTTATTGAAGCCTGGGAAGACGTAGAGCTGCTTGTTTTTCACCGGACAAGGCTGGATGAAATCTTGAAAATTCCGGTTATAAATGCAATGTTCTGGCATATGAGCCAAAACAATCATATTGCCTCACAAAAGCGTGTGGAAGATACGATTACATTGAGTGCTGTCAAACGTTACGAAAATTTCCAGCAGCATTATCCTGAAATCGTCCAAAGATTTCCGCAGCATCAGATCGCTTCCTACTTAGGAATAGCCAGAGAAACGCTAAGCCGGGCCAGGAAACCAATACGCTAGTTCTTTCATTTTTAAATAGCCAGGTTACGTGACTTTTGTCAACGAGCGATTGTGACAAATATCAACGTTCTGGGGCTATTTGTCATGGTAATTTTGCTAAGCAAGTCGGAAGAAACACGATGTTTCACGCGACACTAACTGATAGCAAAAACCAGGATTATGAAAAAGTTCAAAATTGAAGACACAGTAATATTACTGATCGATCACCAGGAGGGTACACTTAATTTCTCGGCAAATCGTCCACACGAAGTGATTATTTCACGTGCCCGCGCATTGGCACGGATAGCCAAAGATTTGAATATTCCGGTTGTTCTGACTTCCAGTCAGGAAGAGCTTGCGCAGGGTCCATTAATCAAAGACATGGAGGAAATCCTGCCGCAACAATTTGCAGACCGAGTAAAAAGACAGGGCATTACCAATGCCTGGGATGACGAGGCGTTTAAAGCGGCCGTTCTTAAAGCGGCAGATGGAAGAAAAAACATTGTGATGGCGGGCCTGACCAATGATGTATGTATAGTATGGCCGTCGATTTCCATGCAAGAGGAAGGTTTCGACGTACAGGTTGTGATCGACGGCGGCGGTTCGCCTACCGAAATTGCAGAGGATGTGGCAAGAAAAACCTGGGAAAGCCAGGGTGTGCGTACCTCAACCATCAGTCAGTTTGTTTCTGAATTGATTGGTAGCTGGGCAACACCAGAGGGCGAAAAGGTAAAACCAATCCTTTTCGAAGAAATTTATTCCAAGTTATTCAATTAATGATCAAAACTGGCGCCGGTATATTATCGGCGCTGTTTAACACGTCTTCTCATGTTACGGAAAATAACAAGATCCTTCACCGGGCACGGCCCGATTCAGATGCTTTATCCAGGGACTGCTATTTCAGGGGTAGATTCTGGCATAGGCAGCATTGGGAGAATTGATCATGCCCAAGTATTTGGAAAACAGTACATTGGAATGCATCCGCATGTTAACGACGAGATCCTGTCGTATTTCAGGGCCGGAAAAGTGGAGCACGTGGACTCCGAAGGCTACAAAGATATGATCACAAGCAGACGATTAATGCTCATGAAAGCAGGTAAACTTTTTTATCATGAGGAGTTGATAGACGGTCAGGGCGAACCTTTCGAGGGTTTACAAATATTTATCCGGCCCGGAGTAAAGGACCTCAAACCAGAAGTCATCTTTCAGGATCTGGAACAACGTGATAGCGAAAATAGCTGGCGTCTGCTGGCTTCTCCTGCATCTGATACAGTGCTTCGTTTGAGTAGTAAGACCTGGATTTATGATATGAAACTGTCTCTGGGGGAAATAACAGGTTTGGCCGATATGCCTGAAGATAATCTGACAGCCCTCTTGTATGTTTATCAGGGTGCCGTTAAAGTCAATGGCAGCATCGAACTGGTTAAAAGGGAGTCGCTGGTCGTGAAACATGAGGGGATTTCAATACAAACTGAGACAGGTGCTGAATTGGTGCTGTTTTATACCGCAGAACATGCGCCCATTTTCAAAGATGGTATGTTCAGCGGGAATAAGACAAATTTTTAAAAAATGGTTTTGATTAAAATAATCTTTTGGCTGGCATATTGGCAGCCGTCGAAATAAAAATAGTTAAGTCCAGGATAATTAACTGTTTTGATAACGAGCTCGCGTAATCCTGTCCGAAGGGAGGCTTATGATTAATGCAGATGCCACAGGGTTGAGCCTTGATGTGCAGGAGGGCGTGAAGTGAAAGCCTTTGACCGTCTAGACTATCTCAGGCTCAAAGGATGTGCCAGACCTCAAAAAATGTTAAGGCAGTCGTGTTTGGCTTGCTGTGGACTGCTGTAATCTGTGTTTTGCCTGGCAACCCGTGATCAGTTTATTAAGCTCTTCGATTGTTCCTTTGTTAAAGTACACCACCGGCCCTGCGGCATCACTGCCGGGCCTTATGCTGCTTTCCCAACAGCCTGCCGGAAGGGGCAGTGCCATTCGAGACACGAACATGTCTTGTAGTAATAATTCTTAGTCTTGTCGTGTTGCTTTCGCATTAAATAATTGCTTAAATGATGATTTTGAGCATGGGTGACAAGGAAATCATACCAATTAGCTCAATTTTTCGCCTGTCCTCGTCGAATTAAGTTAAGACATTTGTGTAGAGATATTACTCGAAAACCCTCCTTTATACTAGAATTTATTCTGTTCGTATACAATCTACAAAACCGTATACTTTATGCCATACTGTTTACACTGTGCCACACTTTATCATTTTCAGGGTTTGATGAATCAATTACATAATTATGAGATTTTCAGCCTTCATTGTAAAATCCTGCCATCAGCCCATGTTTTCGAAGATAACGGCTTTTTAAAAACGAAGGGAGGCTATTTCCTTAGTACCCCTATGAATTCATTTCCAACAAGAGTTCGGTCCGTTTTCTTATCCAGCCCGGAAACGTAAAAATATTCTTTTCAGGTATATCAGTTCTTCATTTATCAATCCTTAACAAACCGATTATGATTTAGTAAAACGGAAGTATGAAGTGTAACCTTAATTAACAATTGAAAACTATTTTATGAGACGAAATTTACAAGTCGCCGCCTTCACGTTAGCATCTGCGATGCTGACATGCTTTGGTGCACGGGCGCAAACGCCGGGAGGTGTTGCACCGGCCGCTTGGTACCGGGCCGACGGGCCTGGATCAGTATTTTCTGATGCCGGGACAACGGCTGCCGCCAACAATGCCACGGTCCAGCAATGGAACGACGCCCAAGGTTCGGGCTATAATCTGATACAGGCTTCGGCAGGAGCACGGCCGGTATTTTCCAATAGCAGTTCGCTCGCCAATTTCAACCCGACCGTCACCTTTGATGGCAGTAACGATTTTCTGCAATTTACTGCCGGTACAGGCGTGAACGTGATCGACCGTGTCAACGGAACTATTTATACAGCTGGTTACGTAGACAAGATGAAACAGAGCGGATTTGCCGGATTTAATGCCACGATGGATTATCCCGGTCTGCACGTTTTCGGAAGTAATAATAAGCTTTTGTTTTTTACAGGTGGTCCGGGGTATCAGGGATTGAGTGCATCAGCCATGACGGCCAGTACGTTTTTTTCAGCCGGCTCGGGATGGGAAAATGGTGCTGGTACCAATGCATCATACGCCGCTGCAACCGTTTCTTTGAACGGAACAAGAACGGATTACAACGGGAGTCAGCTGTTTAATGCGAATTTGAGCACTGGCGCCCGCGATTTTCGTATTGGTGCAGATAATAACTATGGTGCATTCAGCGGTCAGTTAAACGAGGTTTTAGTGTTCGAAAACAAGCTGACTTCTGACCAGCTTGATCGCGTAGAAACCTATTTGGCCATCAAATACGGTACAACTTATGCCGCCGGAACGCGTGATTACAAAAACTCTACCGGTGCTGTCGTGTGGAGCGCTGCTACGAATACCGGCTTGGGTAACAACATTGCGGGTATTGGTCGCGATGATGCAGGAGCTTTGCATCAGAAGCAGTCGTGGAGCACCAATGCCGGTTCTCAGGTATTAATTGGAACCGGAACTTTGTCGAACACGAACGCTGGCAATGGAGCAGCCCTTACAAACGGTCAGTTCCTTGTTTGGGGTGATAATGGTCTCGCTAAGTCGCCGAACGTTGTTATTTCGGGTATAAGTGGCATTAGCCATCGTTTTGCTTCAATCTGGAAAGTGCAGAACACGGGTAGTGTAGGTAATGTTCGTGTTGCCTGGATGAAAAACTTCTCGAACCTGAGCCTGATTCAGAGCGCCGATAACGTCATTAACTCATCTGACGTGGTTACCAATATGTCTGCCAATGAGACGACGATCAATGGTGTAGTGTATAACTATGCAGATGTAACATTGGCCAATGGCCAGTATTTCACTTTCGCGGCAAAAGTGGCCGCACCAGGTGGTGTTAACACAGATCTTAGAGTTTGGCTCAAATCTGACAACGGTTTTATGCCTGCGCAGTGGAATGACAACTCGGGAAATTCAAATCACTATACACAAACAAATACGAGCCGCCAGCCTTTTACAGCAACGGCGTCGTATAACTTCAACCCGGTAATTGATTTTGGAACGACTGGGAGCAATGCACGTTTTATGGTTGTTCCGGCTGGGAAGCCATATTCTGCCAATGGTACGAGTAGTTCGGTCTTTACTGTGAATCTGGACAGGAGTGTCGGCGGATATGCTGATATTCTCGGATTTGGAGCCACAACCACCTCAGCAAGCCTGATTAACGCAAACCTGCCAGTATTTACGAGGTTAGGCGCGAATGTGATCAACTATCCTTATTCTGATGCCAGCCCTGCCTTATCTTCTGTGGTTGCCAACAGGCTTTATCTGAATGACGTGTCGTTTACGGTGGGAACTGCCGGAATTAAGTACGGACAGGATGGTACAACAGGGTCAAATACCCAGACTTTTGCCGCAGTCTATTCAAAACATGCGGATGGTAGTGTATTGGGTTCGCAGCCAGAAGTAAGAAACGGTTTGATTGGTGAGGTAATTGCTTATGAAAGAGATCTTACAGAACCTGAAAAGCAACGTGTAAGAACTTACACCGCCATTAAATATGGTATCACATTGCCTCACAACTATATTGCAAGCGATGGAACTACTATAATCTGGAACCAGACGACGAATACGGGTTATAGCAAAAATATCGCAGGTATCGCAAGCGATGAGGGAAGTGCTCTGGTCCAGAAGCAATCAAAAAGTATCAATACCGGAAGTCAGGTGCTTGTAGCAACAACTGGTTTGACAGGCAGCAACGCATTGAATAACAATGCGCTTGCGAATGGGCAATCCCTGGTATGGGGAGATAATGGCCTGGCGAAATCTTTGTCTGTATCACATAGTACGGTCATAGGAGGTAATCAGATCAATCTGAGGTTTGCAGCTGTCTGGAAGGTACAAAATACCGCATCAGTGGGCACGGTTCGTGTAGCCTGGCCAACCGGTATCGTCAATCTGCATCTGATTCAGAGCAGTGATAATGTTATTAATACGTCCGATACGCACACGGCAATGAGTGGTACGGTTACTATCAATGGTGTAAGTTACAACTACGCTGATGTAACACTTGCCGATGGTTCTTTCTTCTCCTTTGCAGGTTATATTGCAGGCCCAGGTGGAGTAGGGCAAGATCTTTCGTTGTGGTACAAAGCGGATAGCGGTGTTGAAACTGATGTAAATAATAAAGTTACAGGCTGGAATAATTCCACGGCAACTGACGTGAAATTGGAAATGAGCAGCGCAAGCGGATATGTTCCTTATAACGATCAGACTACGAAATCATGGAATTTCAACCCGACCTTGTCTTTTGACGGGACTAATAATTACCTGAGAAATACAACGACCGACTACCTGAATACGGCTGGATCAGTGCATTATATTACGGTAGCAAGACTGAATGCTTCGGCTTCAAGCTACAACAGTATATTTTCTATCAGTGGTAATGATGATGGATTCTTCCTGTACCCACAAAGCGGTTTGATCTATCCTATGCCGGCTATCGGAAATGGATTTGGTGCAACGGCGGCTGGTCCGGGTTCTCCAAACCGTTTTGGTATTTATTCTGCGATCCTGCCTAAAACGGGAACGCCAGCTAATCAACGCGGATTCTACAATGGTCTTGAAAAGATATACACTTCTCCTTACCCAAGGACCGGTGGAAGTTATGTGCTTCCTACCAAGGGTGCCTATATCGGTGCAGATGGTGCTACTGCTGACAATCCTAATGGCGATATTGCTGAGGTTATCGTATATCATGAGCCTGCGGGCGGCGATATGACGAACGCTAATCTGGCCAAAATTCACAGTTATTTAGCTATTAAGTATGGTGTTACGTTAGATCAAAGCACTCCGCAGAATTACGTTAGTTCAAGCAACGCTGTCGTGCGTGATGCTGCTGCGAATGTGGGATATCAAAGTAATATTGCCGGTATTGCCCGTGATGATCAGGGTGGGTTGTATCAAAAACAATCGAAAAGTGTTAACACAGGTGGACAAGTGGTTATCGGTACGACTGGTCTTGCCAACACGAACACGGCAAATACAGAACCGCTATCAAACGGTCAGTTCCTGATCTGGGGCGACAATGGCCTTGCCAAGGCTCCCACAGTTTCTTTGGGTTCTATTAGTGGTTTACCCTACAACCGTTTTGCTGCTATCTGGAAGGTACAGAATACATCCTCAGTGGGTACCGTTCGTGTAGCGTGGGTAAAAGGATTTGCCAACCTTAAACTGGTTCAGAGTACTGATAACGTGATCGATCTTTCGGATGTGATTACAGAAATGTCTTCTACAATTACCATTGGAGGCAAGGAATATGCCTATGCCGATGTAACGTTGGCTGACGGTAGTTTCTTCACGTTCGCTGCGTTTGTACAAGGTCCGGGTGGTGTTACGAATCAACTGACACACTGGTACCGCGCTGATTATTATCTGGACTCGGAAGGTGATGGCGAGGACGCATCTGCCTGGGCGGATTTTAACGGTGGGGTCGTTTCTACGCAACTGGGTGAGTCTGATCTTCCTAAGTTAAAAATTGGAGCAGCTGATTATTTCAACTTCAATTCAGGTGTTAACTTTACGGCTACCAACCAACAACTTGGAAATATCACTGAACGAACGCTTTCAGCGCAGAATTTCGATATTTTCACTGCAACGAAAGAAGGTATGACCAGTGGACGGTTCTTCAACATCGGTGTTAACAACACGACCTTCAATGGTACAAACTGGGATCACCCGGGGCTGTATGGCAGCGGTGCGATTGGTAGAAGAACTGCGGCGGGTGCGACCGTAGTCAACGGTATTCTCCCTGGTAACACTAACTTCTCTGCAAATAGCCCAAGTATTACCTACCATGCCTTTACGAATACCTCAGTTGCTAAGGGTACCAACGGTTCTGCCGCTGGCACACCTTTTACACACGCGGCAATTGGCGATGTGACTGGCGGACATATTTTTGGTTCTAATGGTGGAAGTGCAACATCGGGCGATGATGGTGGTATTATAGGAAATATCGGTGAACTTATCATCTATGGAGCAGGCTCTGTGTCTGCAACCGACCGTAATAAAGTAGATAGCTACCTTGCTATAAAATATGGCGTTACGCTGGCAGCAGGGACAAACTACACAACATCCACTGGCGCGGTAGTATGGGATGCAGCCGCAAACGCGACCTACCAAAACAACGTTGCAGGTATCGGTAACGACTTCCGTTCTGCATTACATCAGAAACAAAGCCGTAACCAGCATGCCAATTCCAACAATCAGGTGACGATTGGTCTGGGCGGTATTGCTGCTACAAACGATGCCAATACTAACCAGCTAACGGACGGTCAATTCCTTTTATGGGGTGACAATGGAAACACGCAGGCCATGACCAACACGGCGAGCACGTACACCGCGTTTGTTTACTCTGGTAGTATCAACAACGCACGCCGGATGAACCGTATCTGGAAAGTACAGAATGCAGACGTGACTTCGGATGTACTTGTACGCTTCCCGGTAGCCTCTGTGGGAACAACCACACTTGCGAATGACGCATGTGCAGGTTATGTGATCGTTTTTGCTTCGGATGCGGCATTCTCCAGCAATGTGACCTCTACACCGCTGACCGTCAATGGTACGGATTACGAAGCTGTACATAGTTTCCCGGCAGGTGCTAGCTACTTCACTTTCGCAAAAGTGACGCCGATCACGACAGGTACAGTATATCTTCCGGCTGTTGTTGAAGAAACTACGCAGTATAACGACAACTGCGGTACGGGTGAATGGACTTACTTCCGTAAAACGGATGATAACTCGTTGAAATTCTTTGCGACATCCGGCATTGCACCGGCTGTATTGAATAACCTGACTGTAAAGGTGACTCCGGAAGGCGTAACGTATGAGGAAGGTACCAAAATCACCCGGGTGATGCCGCGTATCACTACTGTAAACGACGCATCGGCCACATCATTCACAGGTGGTAAGGTTCGTGTGTATTATTCTGCGGCAGAGTTGTCGGCTACGCAGGTTTCAGGTGCGCAGGTCAACGGATGGTTTAAGTACGAAGGTACTGCCGAAGAAGTTATTGCGAATGTCTACACTTCGGGATTGCTCGATGGTACGAAAACAGTTCAGCTGACACCCAATGCTACCGGCGTTGAGGATGGTGTGAATTACGTTGAATTCCATAACATCTCTTCCTTTTCTTCATTTGTTTATCTGTCGACTACTTCGGAGGATCCGCTTCCGGTTACACTGACATACTTCAATGCAGCAAAAGAGGAAACCGTTGCGAACCTTAAATGGGGAACTGCCGAAGAAGTAAACAACCGGGGATTTGAAATTCAGAGAAGTGCTGATGCACGGGCATGGCATGCGATCGGCTTTGTTGAAGGTCAGACGGGAGGCGAAAATAAAGGGGCCTTAAGTTATAACTTTACAGATGCGGCTCCGCTGGCCGGGATCAATTACTACCGCCTGAAACAGATCGACTGGGATGATTCATTCCGTTACAGTTCCATTGCGGCGGTGAAGTTCGAAGGAGATAAAGGTTCGTTGTTCGTATACCCTAACCCGGTAGTGAATGGAAGCCTGTCTGTGAACTTGCCTCGCACCGGTTCACACAAGGCGTCTGTACTGAACATTTCTGGTATAGAAGTGATGAGTTTAAAAGATGCAGGAACAACCCTGGATGTTAAAAACTTACCTACTGGTGTATACGTACTGAAAGTAGTATATGAAGGCGGCGATGTTTACAGCAAAACGTTTGTAGTAAAATAAACAGCGTCAAACCGACAAAGAGACGGCCGGTGGGTTGCAATAGCAATTCACCGGCCGTCTCTTTTGTTTCAAGGAATATTTTTCTTTTGTTATGCAGCCTCTCTGCGAAGACAAGCTCGTCAAATTTACATCAGGGCCTGATCAAAGATGTATGTCAATACTAACTTTTTTTGATGCGGTGAAGGCAGGGGCCACGATCAGAATAGTATTCAACAGTATCACGGATTATGAAGCAAGACTATTTGATATCGGCAGCAGGTTTTCAGCCAAACTATCGTTTTCCGGATTCGTGTGACAGTAGAAAGCCGACTGTCTACAGATAAAATCTACTGTGTAATGCAATGAAAGTCAGATAGCAAACCCCATGGCAACACTGTCCATTACGGCTCTGAGATCAATAATGTTATTTACATTGGTTTTTCTGAAAATGTTTGATTTGATGGTGCTTATCGTTGAAATCTTTCTATCCAATTCTTTTGCAATAAGCGACGGTCTCATCCCCTGGACCAGAAAATCGGCCACCTTGGTCTCTGTTGCAGTGAGCCTGATATTTTTCTTTCCTCCATGTAATGGCTTGATTGTAAGCAATTGCGACGCGATTTGATTGTTGATATAAAGCCTCTTGGATTCAATCGAAATCAGGCATTCACTCAGTTCGCTCTCATCAAAATTGTCGGGCAGATAGGCATTGATTTTTTCGCCGAAGAAAGCAATTATGTAATTGGTCGAAAGCTGATAATCGTAAAGTATGATCTTACATGATTTGTTGGAGGATTTAAGCTTGCGGATATTTTTTACCATGGTATTGTAGGGGCTGTTCCCGACCTTGATAAAAAAAGTGGTGTACTTATTTTTTTGGTTTTCCCAGGATAATTCATCGAATGATCCATATTCCGAAACTTCGCATTCAGGAGTAATCGATTGAATTGACTTTTTAACACCTGCTCTGAACATAGGCCGGTTATCTATTATGGCAAATGATTTCTCCTTAGTTGTCTTGTAACTTTTCATAATAATGATACAGTTTGGTTTGATTAGCAATTCAGGACTTGAATTATTTTGATGGAAAGTTTCTTACTGCAATTTGCTACTATATTAGCATATACGAGGGGGAAATAGTTGTCATTTTAGTATGTTTTTATCTTCTATCTAACGCGGCAGGCCTGTCTGTTAACAACTCAAAAAAACGCAGGAGATAATTTTTAGGGAAACAAAACCCGGATTTGGAAGTAATAATGCTAGTGGGGAATGTAAATAGTGATTTACTGTGCTCTTAGTCAGTCTGTTATATATTTTTCCTTCAATTAATTCGGCACTTTATGCGGAATTCTGTTATTAGAGCAACTGTTTTGGGTTATCAGTTACGAGAGGATTTCAGCGAGTGACGGCGTGGGTAAACGCAGTAGAAAATCTTGTCTATTTTGGGTGAATTTTATGTTTAAGGCCCATATGGCCAATGCGGGATTTGACGGTAACTATTTCGGGAACTATGTTTGTAAACTACTGCCGGGTAAGATTGTCAGTTATAAATTAAGCGGAATGATTGTTTTATTAATTGAAGGTGGTACAGATATTCGTAACTTCTGCAAGGATGTGCTCATGAAGAACTTTCATGTAGTCCAAGCCGATAATGGCTTGGACGGCATTGCGATAGCGAGAAAAATATCTCCGCATCTGATACTTTGTGACATGTCGGTTCCAGGATTGGGCGGCCTTGAAGTTTGTGAGATTTTAAAGTCGGACAGCGCTACAAGTCACATCTTTTTCATTTTGCTGGATACTGAAGGTTCCGGACCGAGGGAGGTCGCCGGATTGCGTGCCGGTGCGAACGATTATATTTCAAGACCATTTGACAGTAATATTCTCGAACTTAAAATAGATAATCTGATCCATCTTGGAAAAGCTTTGCGAGGGCAGTACCCACAGGAGCTCCCGCGGCAGCTCAAACAGAGTGAGCCCGAGGGACCATTCCTCGATAAAATACGTCAGCTTGTTCATGATAACATTTCCGATCCCGACTTCGGCGTGCATCAGATGGCTTTTCAGGCCGGTGTGAGTGTTTCGGTGTTATACCGTAAGCTGCGCTCGCTTACGGGAATTACAGTTCACGACTTTGTGAAAACAATACGAATGAAGAAGGCTATGGAATTGTTGGAGACCGGGCTTAATCAGGTCAATGAGGTAGCAACAGCAGTGGGGTATGAAGACAGTAAATATTTTAGCAAAGAGTTTCGTAAAACTTTCGGAAAAACACCTATTGAAATTAAACGCACTGTGGTTGAGTTGGGTTGATACATTGTTTTGCTTCGGGGTGCCGGTTGCTTCTCATAAACTGGTACAGAATTCACACGAAAAGAATGTGATAGTCAGAATGAGGTAGAAATAATGATAATTAATCGATTGAGACAGAAATTCAGTTTTCCTTTCACGGTCGATGAAAAAACGGGACAAACAGGTTTTTTTTGTTATCTGCTTCATTTTGACAAGATAAAGATACTTTTTTAACAAAATTGTCTGCCATGCACATCCGCCTTATTTCCTAATATTGCTGTCAGAGAATGCTGAGCGTTATAGCTTAAAGGTTGCCGGAAAAACTTGAAAGTTTTGCGATCGGTGACAATGAGATTACAGGTAAGGCTTCATCAAAAGTTTAAATATTTCATCAACAACTATAAATACATACACATGAGAATTAAACATTTACCTATTACATCGTTCTTTATTTCATCTTTGACGAGCTACGGCCAAGTTCCCGAAGATTTTAACAAGGCTACACCTTTATGCCGCGGGGCGAGTTCTACCGAAACGATTACCGATAGTAGGGAGGGAGAGAATAAAAATTGCCTTATGGTTTAATAACCTTCCCTGGCCCTTCAATTACTCACGTTTGATACTTCTTCAAATCTTAAAGTTTTTTCGATAATTCAGGATAGAAACATTTGATTTGTTCTGAATTAAAGAAAAGATAACAGTACCAAATGGTCTTCACAAAAGTGGTGATCCGGATATCTCTTTGCATACCATTACCTAAAACTAATCAATATGTCAACAACTAATTTAACAGACAAAGTAGTACTTATTGCCGGTGGAGGCAAAAATCTGGGGGCCTTGTTGAGCAAGGATTTTGCAGCAAAAGGAGCAAAACTCGCCATTCACTACAACAGCGAGGCATCCCGTGAAGAGAGCGAAAAAACGCTGGCAGCGGTGCAGGCTCTGGGAGCAGAAGCATTTTTGTTTCAGGGAGATCTCACGCAGGTAGTCAATATTGCAAAGTTCTTTGATGAAACGATCGCAAAATTTGGCGGTATTGACATTGCGATCAACACGGTTGGCATGGTGTTGAAAAAGCCGTTCGCTGAAACCAGTGAGGCGGAGTATGACGTTATGTTTGGCGTCAACTCGAAAGCTGCATACTTCTTTTTGCAGGAAGCAGGCAAGAAGATAAATGACAACGGCAAGATCTGTACGATCGTTACTTCCCTGTTAGCGGCTTACACAGGTTTGTATTCTACTTACGCCGGCGCAAAAGCACCGGTGGAGCATTTTACAAGAGCCGCCTCGAAGGAATTCGGAAGCCGTGGCATTTCGGTAACCGCAGTAGCTCCGGGGCCGATGGATACGCCTTTCTTTTACGGACAGGAGAGCGATGATGCGGTAGCCTACCATAAATCGGCTTCTGCTCTGGGCGGGCTGACGGACATCAAAGACATCGCACCGTTAGTGGAGTTTCTTGTAACTGATGGATGGTGGATCACCGGGCAAACCATTTTTGCCAACGGGGGTTATACGACCAGATAATTTTTATCTGGGAACAGATGCTGGGCAGCTGTTTTTTTTAGAAGCCGTCTGTTCAGCATCCAATTTATCAATGTATCAAAACCCTGAAAATTATGGTATTGAGAATTATCAATGTGGCACTGATCCTTGGAGCGGTGCTTATGGGTTTCAAGCAGGGCTGGGCTATGTGTTCGGGTAAACCTGAGATGATTGAAATGTTTGGGAAATGGAATGTAAATAAAGCCGGGTTAATGATAAACGGCGGTGTTACGATACTAAGTGCCCTGCTTATTTTACATCCCAGAACCTTTGTTTGGGGGAATTTCCTGATGGCCGCCGGAATACTTCTTATCATTTGTTTTCACCTGCTGGACCGCGACCTGAAAGGTGTTATGATCGAGCTGCCTTTCCTGCTGATGAACCTGGTCATTATTTATCTCCGGTATCCGTTTGCAGATCTTTTTAAAGCAAACTAAGATGAAAATCATCATTTTATGCTTCGTAAGCGTATTTTTTATCCAGAAAGTCAGCGCACAACAAATAAAAACAACTAAAAACCAAACCAAAATGAACACGAACACCATCACAAATCCCATAGCGAAAGCCGCCATCGATGCTCTGCAAAACGGAGACGGCAAAGCCTGGTCTGCTGCCTTTGCCGCCAATGCCACTTTTTACGACGACGGAAATAAACGTGACCTTGATGCTTTTAACAAAAGTGCGATCGGGCATGAACGTTTTACTTCCATAGATAAGGTCGAGAAAAATGGCACAGCTATCTACGGAAATTTCCACTCCGACCAGTGGGGTGACTTCAAGACTTATTTCAGATTTACGATTGACGACGGTAAAATAACCAAACTTGAAATAGGCCAGGCCACTCACTAATCCAGAGTTTCGTTGCCGAGCGGATTAAAATTTACTGTTTTCAGTACCCGATACTTTTGCAGGCCAAGTCCAGTCAACGGAATTGGAGCAGTATTACTATGGGTTAACGTATAGGTAATAAGGTTCGGTGTTATGGAGAGTATAAGCCTTTTTAAAAATGTATTTTTATCAAGAAATCATATCTATGAAAAAATCTTTACTTGTCGCATTTATTGTGCTCTTTTCTTTACGGTCTTATGCTCAATCACAGGATTATATTGATATGCTGGGTGGGCACAAGGGGTTTACGTCGGAGTTCTTTTTCCTGAAACCCATTGATAAGGCAAACCGATGGAGTGTCATTTCCAGGAGTGAGCTTCATCTGGTCGAGTACAAAAAGGACCATCCCGAGTTTGTTAACTACAATACGGTTTCCTATAATTTCAAAAATCACTTCGGGATTACCGCAGGCACCTATGCGTCGTCGGTGTATCCATTCAGTGCCAGACTTGGTATTCAGTATATGAAAGAAACCGAAGACCTTCTGATCTACGCCAACCTTTCCTCTGCGGTTACCAACGATCCCGACGGACATATGTTGGTTATTCTGGGTTACCTGCCAAAAATCGATGAAAAGTGGAGACTTGTTTTCCGCTCAGAACTCCGAACGGCCATCAACTACAATCATGGCCATGCTTTTAGTACGCAGCAGGTTAAAGCAGGTTTGCAATACAATGAGAAACTCGGTTTTGGACTTGGTGTGGAAGCAGGGCAGCACGGTAAGGGTGAGCACCTTGAAAAAGAATTTAACATGGGCCCATTTGTGAGAATAAACCTTTGAAACAACAATCATGGTAACATACAATAAATTATCAGGACAAAGTGCGGGCCGGATCGATGCAATCAGCGACGCCGTTTTTGGTGTAGCCATGACACTTCTGGTATTGGAAATAAAAGTGCCTGAATTTGAGGAGCATATTACAGAATTGGAATTGGCGGCCGCCTTTTGGGCATTGATGCCCAAATTTCTCGTCTATTTTTTGAGCTTTATGACAGCTGGTATCTTCTGGACTGGACAATCAGCACAATTCAGATACATCAAAACCAGCGACCGGAATTTAAACTGGATCAATTTATTGTTCCTGCTTTTTGTGTCGACCCTGCCTTTTTCCACCGCATTTTTAGGAGATCATATTACTTTTAAATTTTCAATATTCCTGTACTGGCTTAATGTTTTCCTGATGGGGATCATGTTGTATATCAACTGGGAATACGCCAGCCGGCATAATTTCATCGCCAGCGAGATGAGAGATGTGGTTTATGAACCTATCAGGAAGAGAATTATAAGCGCACAGCTTTTATATTTTGCAGGAGCACTCTTGTGTTTCATCGATACCTATTTAAGTATTGGGTTTATTGTTGTTGTTCAGCTAAACTATGCTTTTGCTTTTTTGGGAAATAAAAAGTAAGCCAACGGAGCTTTGGGAGGCGTGAAAAGCATAAAAGTCTTACCCGGTGTTTCCCTGATAACGGTAGAAATATTTCGGTTAATACAAAACACGTTCTATAAGGATTTTCGGAGGGTGAGGAGGAGGTTTACCAGTGTATATAAATCTTCACGTAGAGAAATATTGCCTAAAAACGTAAAATGACAATATTTTCATCCTAAATGGATAATTCTACCTACCGTACCGATCATTCAAAATCGGTTACTTTGTGCTAGAATTAATTGTATACAGTCTGCCGTAGTGCGCTTTGTATCAGTTAGTCCGGTTAATCATCCTCAAAACTTAAACAGCCTCAATTATGAAGAAAAAACTACGATCCCACCATAATTATTGAAAACCCGCAGGGTAGGCTCGTTCTGTATGGGCAGCGGTTTATATAGTTGAAAACGCTCTTGAGTTAATCTTTTCCAAGAGGCTGTATAACTATGTTTTGCCCACGCTTCTTTTTTAGAAAATTTATTTGCCTGTTAAATCATTACAGCTTAAATCAACAAATTCCTCTATGGTAAACTATTCACACATCTTACGAACCAGATGGTTCAGCGGTAGCGTTTTTATTGCTTTTTTATTACTGATGACACTGTCCTATACCCATGCCCAACCTTGCTCGGTATTGGATGGAGACACGCGCGATTTTATCTTTACGAGCTCTTCTGCGGACATTTTTTTTCCTGCGACTCTTCCGGCCGGAAAAACTGGAAGTGCCCATTCCACCGCCGGGCGATTGAGAACTGATGATCCAATGACGGCAGCTTACCCGCTCAGGACGGTTACCATTAATCCGGAATTTACAGACGGGACGGTAGGTAGTGTCGTTTTGCGTTTCGATCTGCTAACAATGGCAGCCCCCGGCGCCGTTATTAGAATTTATCCGGGTACATTGGCTACTGGTACACCCGCTGAGGTAATCAATAATACTAATGCAGCAAGCTACTTGTTACAAACGCGTACGTACGTGGGGCCAGTCACAGTTACTTTTGTGAGCCCTACTCCTGCTGCGAGCGGTGATTTTGATATCAGGATTACTTATACGACGGGAGATCAGGTGGTGACCTCGCCATTTGGCTTTCAGGTTGCCTACTGGACAAATTTTATTACGCCTAATTCCTATGTTGCGCTTGAAAATTATCCAGACTGGGCTGTGCCAATAGCAACGGCTTATTTTAATGAATCCAAACAGTTGGTGTCTTCGGAAATATCTTTCTGCACTGACTACGGCCAAGATGCGCCTTCAGTTGGCAATAGTCATTTTCCGGGTCAATTTGTTTTTCATCCGACGGTACGTACAGACTACGACGAAAATGGAACTGTGGAGCCAATTGATAAGCTTATCGCAGCTAGAATTGTTTATATTCTATCTCACGCGCCCCAGCCAATTTCGAACTTCGATAATTTTATTGAGGTGCAAAGTGCAATAGATGCTACTAATAGCGACCCAAACGGAAATTATGGTGGACTTTTCGGTCAGGCCAAAGCTGCCATTCCCTCCCTTAACTCTCCTGTAGAGCCAGTTTTTTCCATCACAGGACCCTCATCTGGTGTGGCAGCTGGAGTTGCGCAGAATTTTGTTGTAAATCTGACAAATGACGGAGGATATTCGAGAGTGTATACACTAGAGATTCCGGCGGGTATAACGGTTAACTCTGTAACGGGTTCGGGGGTTACATATAACGCAGTCAATAAGACCATTACCTTTGCTTCGGCCCCGGCTTCGGCGACGGTTTCGGTCACCAGTGCTGTAAGTGCAGTTGCGGCCGTACGTGTCGTATACAACCAACCGGGCTTTTGGAATGTAAATAATCTCTTGGTTTATGAACCATGTGATAGTTATCCAAAAGCTACTTATCAGGGTTTTTTAGGGATCAGCAAAGGAAGTAATCCCTATCCATTCCGCGAGGCTTCTGGTACCTGGCAAAGTACCGATTTGGATTACGGAGATCTACCTAATAGCTATAATACGGCATTAGCATCCAACGGCCCTTCGCACGTGATCACGGCATACAATGCCACTGCACACACAGCCAGCCTGATGCTGGGTTCGCAAATCGACCCGGAGGCAGACGGAGTGGCCGGCACCCTCGCAACCGGCGACAATTTGGCCGAAGTTAATGACGAAGACGCAATTACCAAGTTCCCCGTACTCGTTCCCGGTTCAACTTCTTACAGCGTTACCTTAGCTGTAACTAACACAACCGGTGCGAACGCAACCGTTAAAGGCTGGATAGATTTTAACAAAGATGGGGCTTTCGGCGCAGGTGAGGAGGCCACTCAAACAGTTTCAAACGGTGGCACGTCGGTTACGCTCACCTGGCCCAGTTTTCCTGCTGTTGCAACTTTCGGCTACACATATGCGCGTTTCCGGATAGCTTCCGTTGCATCTGAGATTGCTTCGCCCACAGGTCTTGCTAATAGCGGTGAAGTAGAAGATTACAGATTATTTATCGGACGTACGGTTGCCGGCTCAGTATTCAACGATGTCAACCGCAATACACGAATTGATACGGGCGAGCCTTTCACAAGTCTGCCTGCTCCAATGTATGTATACATGGTTCAAAACAACATTATTGTAGATGCTGCCGCAGTGGCTGCCAATGGTTCGTATTTATTGCTCGCTCCATCTGGCCAGACTTCTGCTGTACATTTGTCTGCACTGCAATACATGATTGGTACCGACGTAAGCACGAATCCAATTAGCCACACGCCTCCAACCGGCTGGGTTACTACTGGCGAAAACGGTAGCGGCACCAATACGGGCAATGGTGACTTTCTTCCAGATGGTATACTTTCGGTAACGGTGACTACGGCAAATCTCACCAACAGAAATTTTGGTATAACATGCAATAGCGCGGGCACGAGTGGCAGTTATGATATTTGTGCAAGCGAAACGGCTGTTCTGCCGCTGGCAGAGTTCATAACAGGAGAAGATGCGGGAGGTACATGGACACAGCTGACAGGATCCGGGATCACTTTTGATGCAATCGCAGGAACGGTACAATTGACAAGTACCGCAACAACCAGTACGTATCGCTATGATGTGCCTGCCACAGCCAACTGTGCTGGCAGTTCGAGTATCGCAACCATCACTGTAAGACCATTGCCAATTAAGTATCAAAGTGTTACCATTTGTGAGGGCGGATCTGTATGTATTTTTAACCCGGCAGGAACAGCCAGGCTGGTTGATCCTCAGACGCAAATTTGCCATACCACAAGTGGCGTGTTTACGGACACTCTGCTTACTGCTGGTCAATACGGTTGTGACAGTATTGTAGTAACTACCGTAACCGTTGTGCCAACACCCAACGCGGGAACTGATGGCAGTGTAGCTGCTTGTAACAACAGTACCACACCCATTGATTTGTTTAGCCTGATAACCGGCGAACAAACTGGCGGTACCTGGGCACGGTTAACAGGGACTGGTGGAACATTCGATGCGGTTGCAGGCACGTACACCCCGGCACTAGGTGCAACCAACAGTACTTTTAGCTACACACTGACCGCCGCAGGGTCGTGCGGATCTGATGCAAGTATCGCCACCGTCAATTTGAACATTTGTACTGTGGAAATTTCCGGAAGCGTTTTGAATGATGGTAATGGTCTTGCTGGTACACCTGTCAACACGGTGGATGGAGTAGCAATTCAGTCAGCTTCAGGCACCCAGCTTCATGCTAACCTGTTCACATCTGCCGGTGTCTTTGTGGCCACGGTGCCGATAAATGCATCCGGAAATTACAACTTCACAGTAACTCCGAACACTGACTACCAAGTGACAGTCAGTGCAACTCCGGCAGCAGCTGGCAGTACACCTGCAAGTTCTGTATCTCTACCGGTGGGTTGGGAAAATACAGGTGAAAATGTGGGTGCGGGTGCAGGGAGTGATGGTGTTCCCAATGGGATTCTGCCTGTAAGTATAGGCACTGCAAACGTAACTAATGTTAACTTTGGTATTGATCATGAGCCAAATAGCAACAGTGTAACGCATGTTTTGGCAAGTCAACCGGCGGTAGGCGCTGAGTTTGCCCTTGATGGTACGGATGCCCCCATTATGAATGGTGCTGATCCTGAGGACGGTACATATTCAGGTGACGCCGGCAGCGTAAACAACCCAAAAGGTGTAATTATTACCTCATTGCCAACACATGGTGAATTATGGTATTATGGTTTTGGTGCTCCTGTTGTAGTATCAGCAACATATGTAGCAAATGGCACTTTGTTCCCTGATCCTTCTCTGTTTAGTGTCATACTCACCGGTACGGGTTATACCAGCACGACTTTTGAGTATGCTTATGTGGATGCAGCCGGGGTTACAGATCCCACGCCGGCCAGTTATACGATCAGCTGGGATACTCCGCTACCCGTTAAACTCGTTAGCTTCGTCGCCCGTTTAGAGAGCAGTGTTGCTCATCTGTCATGGAGTACGACCGAAGAAGTGAACAGCGACTACTTTGAGGTGCAGCATAGTCCCGACGCGAAACACTGGACAGTGCTGGACAGAGTGATTGCCCTAGGAGAGAGTAGTGTGAAAAAGGATTATGGTTATGAGCATGTTAGTGTAAACGGTGGACTTAATTACTATCGTCTCAGGATGGTGGACAAGGATGGAGCGTTTGCCATGAGTTCGATACGCAGCGTGAGGCTGGATAATTCCGGACAGGTTTCGCTTTACCCAAACCCCGCGACCGACCGCTTTCTTTTTAAAGATCTCGACCTCGGTACGGTGAAATCGGTAAAAATTCTGAACATCGCAGGGTTAACGGTATGGCAAAATACAGATGCGCTCTCTGGTCAGGGTATTAAAATAAACCTGGCAGACGGCCTATACCTGGTGTGTGTCGAAAAAACGGACGGAAGCAGAGAAACACTCAAGCTGATGGTGAGAAAATAATCTCCTGTGTATGTATAAGGTTTGGAGAATGTATGTACCTTGGTAAGTGGGAAACGGTTGCCTTTCTTAGGCAACCGTTTTTTGGTTTTTCGGCTTAACAGCTGTATACTATCAGGATATTCCTCCATTTATTGACAAGAATACCATCCCTGTATGCTCATGTTTTTTCTGCTTGTTGCTTTAAATTTTCACACAAAACGGTACCATCTATGAAATTCATTTCTACCTTTTTTTGTATTGCTTTTTTCCTCCTGACAGCAAATCTGCATAAAACCTAAGGCTAGGGAAGTGCTCCGTATGTTACAGTTGGGCAAACGAATAATACTGGAATAACAGGTATGACATCAATCCATATACCGGCATGCGGCGAATTTACTTGGACCTGGAAGAGATGGTAATCCGTCTAACAGCGGCTCTGGCAGTGGTAATAATACAACGGATGTAGATTTTCCTTCTGCTGGTAAATACAAGGTTAGTATTACGCCTTCGGGCACGAACCAATTTAATCGTATATGTTTTGGCTGTGATGCTCTCTCAGGTCTGGACCATGAGAAACAGCTCGATATTATCTTCTGGGGAGTTGTTCAGTGGAGTTCTATGCAAAGTCCCTACCAGCCATATTCCAACCTGACTTTGACCGCTGGAAGATCCCGGACGCTTGAATCTGGAAAGTGTCACCTTGGCATATGCTCATTTCAAGCGGATTGGATTGCAAGAATTATGGAAGAACATTGTATGGCTGGGCGGGTAATTCTGCAACTCCGTTAAATCTGGATCTTTCGTTTGTTTCGCCACTGAGCTACGGACTGCCTGCGGTCGCTGAGCGCAACTACCTTTACATTGGGATGGACTTTGACAAACGATGTTCTGTATCCGACCTGCGATAAGCCTCTTCCATGCATTTTGGTCAGATTGGAAGTTCAAAAGACTGAAAAGGCTGCACGGCTTATTTGGGAAACTGCCTCTGAAAAAAATAATAGCCATTATGAAATTAAGTGGTCGGATGACGCCCGGAAATTCAATTATTTGCGAAGTGCAACCGGAAGAGGCACAACCGGCGCCTCACAGACTTATTCCTATGTGCATGAAAACCCATTTACCAGAATAAACGATTAAAGACTCAAGCAGGTTGACCTGGACGGAATATATGCGTATAGCAAAATTCGTTCAATTCGTTTTTGATTCTGAAAATGTTATTAAAGTGTACCCGAACCCTGCAAGCGACGTTATAAAAATTGAAGGACTTCCAGAAAGAGTTAAAGCAGCCGTATGGGTAATGCAAAAAGGAACCCTGGTTATAACCGGGGATAGCCAGAAATATTCATGCAGGAATATCGTACAAGTTTGATTTATTATTTTTAGAGCCTGAATTATTTCGGCGTATTTTTTAGGTGTTTTTTTTGTCGTTTTGGGGTGATAAATTGTCAAATGGATGATTGATGAGTCTTTTTTATACAAAGTATTCATCAATAACGTATGTTTGTGAATGTGAATCCAACTAGAATTTTTTCGATCAAATATCTGTCTGTTGTGGTAAAATATTTTGTAAATCTACTCCTCGTGCTATGTTTGGCAATGTGTGGAATTTCGAATAATTGTTTTGCCCAGGTTTTTCAGCATATCTCTGATAAACAAGGAGCTCCCGGTGCCATCGTGTATGCAGCTTCTCAGGATCAAATGGGCTTTATGTGGTTTTCCACCACTTATGGGCTTTTTAAGTATGACGCGCATACTTTCAGATATTTTGGCCACGATCCCAAAGATTCCACAACACTGGCTTCTAACTACACCACTTCCGTGCTTTGTGACTCCCGCGGTGATGTCTGGGTATGTACCATGAGCGGGCTCTGCCGTTATAACGCGCAAAGCGAATCTTTTCAAACGTTTAGACCAAACCGCACAGATTCAGGTGCAATTGGCTCGGATAAGGTTTATTGTACTATTGAGGACAAACAGAAAAACGTGTGGGTTGGAACAGCAAACGGACTGGATCGGGTTGAAATAAAAGACGGCAAGACGAAATTCAGCCATTTTCTTCAGAAAGCATCGGGTGAATCTCCCTATGCCGTCCACGGCATTGCCACGGGTGAAAATCAGGAATTATGGCTAGCTACTTCCAATGGCCTGGTTTGGTTCGATCGGGGGAAAGCAAAATTTTTCAAAGCAAACCCGGATCCAAGATTGCCTTTGATCAATGACTTTACGTATATTTTTAATGACGAATCCGGAAATATCTGGCTTGGGATCCGGAAAGGTGGAATGATGCGCTTCAATATTGCTTCCCAAACATTCGAGCTCTTATCCAGTTTCAAGAGCAGTGCCGGAGACTGGCCGGACCTCTCAGGATTTGCAGCTGACAAACATGGAAAAGTTTGGATAGCGACGATGTCAGGATTAGTTAATTTTGATGTAAAAACAAGTAAGGCTAAATGGTATGTCAACGATCCCGCTGATGATCAGAGTCTGGGCGACGATGTTTTGATGTCTATCTTTAAGGATCGGCAAGGGGGACTTTGGATCGGGAATTACTACGTCGGGCTTGATTATATGAATACGTCCGCGCCTGCATTCTCCCGATGGCCATTCTTTAATAACCGAGTCACGAAAAATGCATTCACAAGTTCATGGATGGGTTTGACACCCGACCAAAAGCCATGGTTATTAGCTGGCGACAAAAACACAATAGTCTTTTATGACCGGATTAAGAACCAAACGGCCAGTTTCAATCTGGAAATGGAATTCGCCAGAAATTTCAACCATTTTTTTGTTGATGAACATGGTATTCTTTGGTGTGGTGGCGCAGGAATATTTTATAGTTATGACTTCAAAAAGGGCCTCAGGAGGGCATACAAAATGCCGGATTTTGGACGTGTTCCCGTTGAAAGAAATGATGTGTTCACCATATTCCAGGATAAACACCAAAAGCTATGGCTTGGCGGTGCCTCTGGCTTACTATCTTTTGACAAAACAACCTCAACTTTTCGCAATTGGGCCAGCGACAAGGGCGTAAAAAGCATCTTTGAGGATTCAGGTGGCAACATTTGGTTTGGAGGAAATAATTATGCGGGACTTATAAGAAATGGCAAAGAAGGGGCAGAAAGAATCGTTCTCGACAAAAATGCGTCTCCTGAAGCTGTTGTGCGAGGTTCAGTCTGGCGTTTCTGTGATGATCACAAGGGGAGAATATGGCTGGCGAGTTCAAGAGGCTTGAAGTACTTTGATCCTAAAAACAGGGAATTCAGGCCTGTAAATGGCAACTTCAAGATACTGGCGGAGGGCTTAGGAGATGTTCAGGCGGATCGTGATGGCTACTTGTGGATTATGGGCGGCGATGGCCTGGTAAGGTTCCATCCTGACAACAGAACAATACAATATTATAATGATAAGGATGGTCTGCCTAGGAAGGCCCCGCTTACACTAAGGGGGTCAGTAAAGGATGATAAAGGAACGCTATTCTTCAATACAAATCAGGAGATGTTTTCTTTTGATCCGGAGAAAGTTTCGATCAATAACCGACCTCAGACCATCGTTATTAGTTCGCTCAGACTTTTTAATAAGACTGTCAAAGCCAACGATGAGACCGGAATATTACGGAAGGACGTCAGGGAGGAAAAAGAGTTGGTATTCAGGCATGATCAAAATATATTCAGTCTTGATTTCGCGTTATTAAGCTTTGCCAGATCCTACGAAAATAAGTACAAGTATCGCCTTGAAGGCTTTGATAACGACTGGAATGAGGGAAAGGTGCCTTCGGCTACCTACATGAACCTACCACCAGGGAGGTACACCTTTGTGGTACACGCGGCCAATGGAGACGGATTCTGGACTGCAAAACCGCTTAAAGTGAGCATCGTGATTCTTGCTCCCTGGTGGAAAACATGGTATGCATACTTGTTCTACATGCTCATAACGGCTCTTGTTATCTATGGTATCACCCGGTTCTTCTGGATCCGCAGCTCTTTCAGAAGGGAAAATGCCTTGAACCAGATTAAGCTCGATTTTTTTACCAATGTATCCCATGAAATCAGGACACATCTCTCACTGATCAGCGGTCCGCTGGAAAAGGCCTTTCAACAGTCTGCCGAAGGCAAAAACAATGAGAAATTCCTGGGTTATGCAAGAAATAGCTCTGACAAACTTTTGCTACTGGTAAATGAATTACTGGACTTTCGTAAAATTCAGAGTGGCAGCGTCCGGCTGCAGGTACGGGAACATGATATAGTCAGGGTAGTAAAAACGGTCATAGCTTCATTTGAGCATATAGCAAATGAGAAGGAGATACAGACATCACTGATTTTTTCAGATGCGCCGGTCATGTTATGGTTCGATATGGCCCAGATGCAGAAGGTATTTTATAACCTGCTGAGTAACGCGTACAAGTTCACGCCCGAGGGCGGCAAGGTCGAAGTACGCATTACTGAAATTTCAAATGAAGTGATCATTTCTGTGTCAGATAATGGCAAAGGTATTTCTGATGATCATTTGAAAAAACTGTTTACCTATTATTACCAGGCAGACTCGGAAAAGCCCGGCTACGGAATCGGTCTTGCATTATCCAAGAGCATCGTTGAAGAGCATCGGGGCTACCTCACCGCGGAAAGTCATCTGGCTACGGAGTCGTCATCTGGCGGAACGAAACTGACCATCCGGATGCTGCGTGAAAACGGACATTTCTCTCAGGATCAGATTGCGGCGGTGGGCAGTGATTCTTTTGATAAAATACTGTCAGAGACTATGGTGATGCCCGGCACCGACAGTGTTTCGCATTCAAAACAAACCAACACCATCCTGATCATTGAAGACAATGACCAGCTGCGTGTATTTATCAGGGAGCTTTTTGAGGGAGAGTTCAGGATACTGGAAGCCGAAAATGGTTTTCGGGGGCTGGAACTGGCCAATGAACATATTCCTGACATCATTTTATCCGATGTGATGATGCCGGAGATGAATGGACTTGAAGTGTGTAACCGGCTGAAAAGTAATGTTACCACTTCGCACATTCCGGTCGTTTTGCTCACAGCGCGGACACAGAATGAACAAATCATTGAAGGACTTTCTGCTGGCGCGGATGATTATCTGGTCAAACCCTTCGATCCACGGATTCTCGAATTGAAGATCAGTAATTTGATCCGGTTGAGAGATGACCAGAAAAAGCGGTACCGACAGTCGGTGTTGATGGATAATGACGCGCCAGACAATATTGCCAGGGATATGAACGAGGCGTTTATCGTGAAACTCAAAGACCTTATTGTTGAAAACTTGTCAGACCCGGATTTTGGCGTAAATGAACTGGCCTTACAGATAGGGATGAGTGTATCTGTACTGTATAGAAAAATGAAATCGCTTACGGGCATGACTGTCAATGAATTTGTTAAATCTATCCGGTTTAATGAAGCCAGGAAACTTCTGGAATCAGGTATTTATCCAGTTGGCGAAGTGGCTTCGATGATAGGCTTTGAGGACAGTAAATATTTCAGTAAAGAATTTAGAAAGATATTTGGAAAAACACCGAATGAAATGAAAAGGCATGTGACCGGTTTATGATTAAATTTTTGTAAAAACTTCTTTACTACGTCAGAAATAAGTGCTGTGAGGATATACGCCACCGAAGTGAAACCAGCTGACAGACCACGCTGCGGCTGACAAATTATTGCTTTGTAAACTGTTGAAATGCAGGGAAGGATCAAAAGTTGACTTTTTTCGTTTTTTCAGTCGTATAATCGTACCTTTGCGGCTTCAAAAAATGAGAAGATGATCACAGTTGAAAATTTGGCCGTTGAATTCAGCGGTTCTGTCCTTTTTAGCGAAGTTTCCTTCGTTATTAATCCTACTGATAAAATTGCCCTGATGGGTAAAAATGGAGCGGGGAAATCCACAATGATGAAAATTATTGCGGGTGAACAAAAAGCCAATCGTGGCCATGTACGTGCGCCGAAAGATGCCGTTATTGCTTACTTACCGCAGCATTTACTTACCGAAGATAACTGTACCGTTTTCGAAGAAGCGGCCAAAGCATTCAAGCAGGTTTTTGAAATGCGTGCCGAAATGGAAAAGCTGAACCTCGCGCTCGAAACCCGCACAGATTATGAAAGCGATGAATATATGGCAATCATCGAGCAGGTTACTGAACTCGGTGAAAAATATTACCAGCTCGAAGAAGTCAATTACGACGCGGAGGTTGAGAAAGCCTTGAAAGGACTAGGATTCAGGCCGGAAGATTTTCAGCGGCAAACCAAGGAATTCAGTGGAGGATGGCGTATGCGTATTGAGCTTGCCAAAATACTTTTGCAGAAGCCAGACCTTATTTTGCTCGATGAGCCTACCAACCATATTGACATTGAATCGGTGATGTGGCTGGAAGATTTTTTGGTAAATAAGGCAAATGCCGTGATGGTTATCTCCCACGACCGTGCCTTCATCGACAATATTACCAACCGTACCATTGAAGTAACCATGGGCCGGATTTTTGACTATAAAGCCAACTATTCACATTACCTGGTGCTGCGTGAGGAGCGCAGGTCACATCAGGTGAAGGCGTACCAGGAACAGCAGAAAATGATTGCTGATAACATGCAATTTATTGAACGCTTCCGGGGGACATATTCCAAAACCAACCAGGTTTCCTCCCGTGAACGCATGCTGGAGAAACTGGAAATTATTGAAATTGATGAAATCGATAATTCAGCCCTGAAACTTCGTTTTCCGCCTTCGCCACGATCCGGGGACTATCCGGTTACGGTGAAAGATGTGTCCAAATCCTACGGAGATCAGGTTGTGTTTAAAAATGCCAGTATGTCCATTTCAAGAGGGGAAAAGGTGTCGTTTGTAGGCCGGAATGGGGAAGGTAAATCGACGATGATCAAGGCAATCATGGGGCAGCTGGATGTTGACGGGACCTGCCAGCTTGGACATAATGTCAAGGTTGGCTATTTTGCGCAAAACCAGGCATCTTTATTAGATCCCAATCTGACTATTTTTCAGACGGTTGACGAGGTTGCGGAAGGAGATGTAAGAACCCAGATCAAAAATATTTTGGGAGCCTTTATGTTTCAGGGTGAGGATATTGACAAGAAAGTAAGTGTTTTGTCGGGTGGAGAAAAAACGCGGCTTGCCATGGTGAAGTTACTCCTGGAACCTGTAAACTTGTTAATTCTCGATGAGCCTACGAATCACCTGGATTTAAAGTCGAAGGATGTTTTGAAAGAAGCACTCAGAAACTTTGATGGCACGCTGGTACTGGTTTCTCACGATCGTGATTTCTTACAAGGCTTATCTCAAAAAGTTTTTGAGTTTAAGGACAAACGAGTCATCGAGCATTTTGAAACCATTGATGCTTTCCTGGAACGTAACCGGATAAAAAGCATAGCGGATTTGCAGCTTGCAAAGTAGACAATGATAATAGCCTGACAATTGGTTTTGCAGTACAAAAAACTTGGTGAGCAGATCGGAGTTGAAATAAATAATTATTTAACTTTTTGATAATTAATTAGTTATAAGTTATGTTGAGTTCTCATTAAGTGAATTGAATAAATATTATAAACAATAAAAACCCTGCAAGTCTATGATTTACAGGGTTTTTGTTTTTTGAAGATACATCAAAACATAAAATAACGCTCGACCTGTTGGTGAGCAATGCGGGATTTGAAAATTCGAAAAAAATATTCCTGATTTCATCCTGTGTTTTAATAAGGAAAGCCCGAAGTCCCAATATTGGAAATTTTTAATAAGTGCGTTTGTGTTAGAGATTAAGTCAGTTTTATAAGCTCCTAACTTGACTTATTACGTATAAATTGCTATTTTTAAGGATATTATAAGGAGATGGTACTTTTCCTACGCTCGTTTATCTAATCCTTGATCACCTTGGTGTTCCTCTTTTTCTACAAAACTTCTGCAAGGTTCTTTGTTACTTCTTTTTATTATGCGCAATTTTAGCCGCACCTATTATTTTGTAGACGCCAAAAATTGGCCTTCTCTTTTGGTTAAGACAATACAATCAGCACATAAATCATTTTAAAGCCACGGGCTGCAACAGCAAAAAACAATTTCCGGTATTCACCTGCAGAAGACAGGAGAAACGGAGTAACAAACTATGGAAACAAACAAAGACACAAAATCAATTGAGAATATTGAACTGGTTTTTCTGAAACCGGAAGATTATCAGGAGATTAAAGAAATGATGATTGAGACCTATTCCAGCATGCCAAACGCCTATTGGAAAGAGCATCACATCAAAACACTGATTAATATTTTTCATGAGGGGCAAGTGGGTATAAGAGTAGATAATGAACTGGCAGGGTGCGCATTATCTATTATTGTAGACTACGACAAAGTTGACTCAAAACACACGTATAGAGAAATAACGGGAAATTATAGTTTTAAAACCCACACAAACGAAGGAGATATTTTATATGGGATTGATGTATTTGTACGTCCCAAATTTCGTGGCCTGCGATTAGGAAGGCGTTTGTATGATTATAGAAAAGAGCTTTGTGAGAAATTAAATCTTAAAGGAATCGTATTTGGTGGCAGAATCCCAAATTACCATCAGTATTCAGATACTGTCTCCCCCAAAGAATACATAGAAAAGGTACGAAATAAGGACATCCACGACCCGGTTCTAAATTTTCAGTTGTCCAATGATTTCCACCCTGCCAGAATATTGCAAGGGTATCTGGAGGGCGATAAGGATTCCAATGAATATGCCGTGCTGCTGGAATGGGACAATGTCTACTATGAGAAAAGTTCAGATCAGGCTGCCTTCAAAAAGACGATTATCAGGTTAGGTTTGATACAATGGCAGATGCGGTTGTACAATGACTTTGATGAACTCATGCAGCAGGTTGAATATTTTGTGGATGCGGTATCAGGTTACCGGTGCGATTTTGCCCTGTTCCCTGAGTTTTTCAACGCTCCGCTGATGTCGGATTATAACCATCTCGCTGAACCCGACGCGATAAGAAAGTTAGCAGAATATACCGAGAAAATTGTTAACCGTTTTTCTGAGCTTGCCATTTCCTACAATATAAATATTATTACAGGAAGTATGCCGGAAGTCGTTGACAACAGTCTCTACAATGTGGGTTATTTATGCAAAAGGGATGGCGGAATCGAGCGGTTTGAAAAGTTGCATGTAACGCCGGATGAGGCAAAGGTGTGGGGTATGCAGGGAGGTAATACTTTAAAAACGTTCGATACCGATTGCGGAAAAATTGGCATCCTTATTTGCTATGACGTTGAGTTTCCTGAGTTAAGCCGCATTTTGGCCGATGAGGGAATGAATATTTTATTTGTGCCCTTTCTGACCGATACTCAAAACGGCTATTCAAGGGTTAGGAACTGCGCCCAGGCAAGAGCGATTGAAAATGAATGTTACGTTGCCATTGCCGGCAGCGTTGGTAACCTGCCGAAAGTTCATAATATGGATATTCAGTATGCCCAGTCGATGGTTTTTACGCCCTGTGATTTTTCGTTTCCTACCAACGGAATTAAAGCCGAAGCGACCCCTAATACAGAAATGATTTTAATTGCCGACGTTGACCTTGACATGTTACGGGAATTAAATCAATTCGGAAGTGTTCGAAATTTGAAAGACAGAAGAACTGATATCTATTCAATACTCCGTAAAATCGAGAACAAAGATAAATAGCAGAATACCTAGAATCTCATGTATGTTTAAAACCATGCATGAGATCCTTGAAATCAGGATTGAACCAGGCCATCGGGATATCTGCTTCAAATACTTTTCCATGAACATGTATTCTGTTTTCCATTCGTCCCTCTTTTATGAATCCAAGTTTTTCATACAATTGAATAGCCTTTGAATTGGATTCCCTGGCGATTAGCTCGATCCTTAGAATATCCTTTCTACTAACCAGAATCTTGTCAAACAGTGCCTCAAAAAGTTTACGGCCCAAGCTTTTTCCCTGATATTTCGGGGCAATACAAACCGTTAGTTCACTTAGTATATGACTGAATACCGATGGTTCTAATTTGTAACAGTGGAGTTCTCCAATAATTTCTTCATTGTTGTTCTGGTTTACGATTACAAGTTGAACGCCGTTTTCTATTGACCTCTCTGTGAAATTTTTGACATACAACTCTGTAATTTCCGCCTCAGTTCTTGCCAGCCCACCTTCGGTCTTGCTAACCATTTTATATAAATTAAAAATCTGCTCACAATCTTCGATTTTCGAGCTTCTAATTAGAAATTCACTTGAACCTGTCTGATCCATACCGTTTATTTTTTTCCTTAATGCTGGCTGAAAGATATTGACAACGATTTAAGATTACCAGCTACTAAAAATTTTTAGCACAAAATACATTGTTTTTTCAGGTTAGAGTGCTGTTTAAAGCAACATAACCAGCGCGTAGCATGACTGTGCGCGAAGATGTTAACAATTAAGTTAAAAAGAGATTTTGGGAAATTTTGGAAAAACGATTTTCGGCAAGACAAACAATGCAAAAATTATAGAAGGTACTGCGCCAGTGTCTGACGTGCTGCGGCGACGTGCATCAGGGGCGTGGTTTTTTTATAACTGCGAGTAATATTTATACCAATAAAAGTTCACAACCTTGCCGTCGTGATTGACGCTGATATAGATGAAAAGGAAATTTTCAAATGCGCGGTATAGGAAAATAACACCCCGGTTGTGTATTTATTTTTCAGATTGAAGATACGTTGGAAATATTTTAAACAGTATGGAAAGTTAAGCGAATCTGATCGGCATCTGCCAGCCATTTCCCCTGAATCAATAGTTAATAACAGGTTAAATCATCCAAGATCATATGTCAAAAAAACTAGAAAAAAGCTGCCAGCTAATGATTGACTGGAACAAGTACAGGCTTAAACAGAATAGTGAATCCTTGAAAAAACTGAATGTGTTGCTATCGCGACTGGAACGGGAGGAGCAGGCAGACCCGGTGTACGAAAAGGATATCGTGGATCTGGATTCATTGAAAATAATTTACGAAACCGGTATCAGGAATTTTGAAGGACAGATACAAAAATACAAAGAACTGCTCGCGTCGGTTCCGAAGAGAGAAGGAGGGAAATAATTCAAATTGGAGGTACGGCTAGCTTTAAAATGCCGGAACAATTTCCCGCCTTGTCACACTGAGCTCGTCGAAGTGCAGGCACACTGAGCTTGCGGTCCGCCGGGCGGTCGAAATGCAGGCAACCAAGGTTGAATTATTAAAAATCAATTAGTTAAAATATGTCGAAGGCGGGGTAGTCAAATTATCGTTATTGATAATCAGAATCTTATGAATCTGTCAATGGCAGCCAGTGAGCAGTTTGCCTGATCAGATTTTTGGACATGGCAGTTCTCAGAACCGGATACGCGAGTGAAAATCAAATCGTTCATAAATCTTTTTCAACAAATGAGATCAAAAAAATACTGAAAAAAGATTTTTTGCGTAAATCTCCTTTCAGTATTTTTTTGCGAAGGCTGATAATCAACCAGGCTATTTACGACAAACTCAAAATCGTCCTTTGTGGAAGCATTGAATAATCATTCAGTTTTTTTGAATACGTCGACTGTGGATTTTGCATCTTCTGCCAGTTGAATTACCTTGTCGACAGCCCTTTCAGCATAATGATCGACGGATCCGCTTGCTTGCCGGGCTACTGAATCAACTTTGTCCCTGGCCCCGCTGACTATGTCACCCGCTTTTTCTTTGGTTTCTTCCCACCCATTTTGGAGGCTTTCCCTTTGCTGATCGGCCAGATCTTTTAATTGCTGACGCGTTTCCTTGCCAGACTTCGGTGCAAAAAGTAGTGCGGCAAATGCGCCCAGCGCAGCACCTATAAAAAGTCCCTTTGCAAAACCTGGCGACTCAGATTCCTCGTTTTCTTCGTCTTCATATTTCGATCTCATAACAGTATGGTTAAGTTGGTTGTGATAGCGGTTATGAATAAAAACGTGCCAGTAAGGTGGTGAGTAAAATTTTATCCGCTAGTACATAGTTTTGGTGCGTATAGAGATGCCTTGACGCCCCAATTACAATGTAAAAATTGAGTATGCCATGGTTGGCCGGGGCGGTAAATTGTACCGTGTCTATTTATTGTGGTTGGAGCTAATTTGCAGCTTAATGACCGTCTGTATAGTATAACGCTGTATTTCCCGGCAGGGGTGGTGTTATTATTTGCACGGTATTTTTTTGTCTTTTTTGAAAAAAAAGGAATGGATTGTAACGCAGTGGCAAAGGGTGGTATGATTTTGACTAAGGAACCACCTCAATTGTTTTATCATCTGTGTAGAAAATACATAACAAACAAAATCCAGACATGAAAGAGCAAAAGAACGATAATAGCAACGATCAGCAGGATCCGCAGACGAAATATCCAGAGCCACCGTTTCCGAAACAAAAACAGGAATATCCGGGAACGGAAGCCGCGATGATACCCAAAGCAGATCATGGGCAGGAAAGTTACATAGGGTCAGGCAAGCTTAAAGGTAAAAAAGCCATCATTACCGGTGGTGATTCCGGCATCGGCAAGGCAGTTGCTATTGCTTTTGCTCGCGAAGGAGCCGATGTACTGATCAGTTACCTGAGTGATGTGGAAGACGAAGATGCCAGGGATACAGCAAAACTGGTGGAAAAGGCAGGACAAAAATGTGTGGTAGTAAAAGGAGATATTACCAGTGAGGAGCATTGCAAAAAAATTATATCAGATGCCGTCAGTGCGTTTGGTCAAATTGATATTCTGGTCAATAACGCCGCCTTTCAAATGGCCCGCAAATCATTGCAGGATATTCCGTCCGAGGAATGGACTCGTACATTTGCCGTGAATATTCATAGCATGTTTTACCTCTGTAAAGCCGCAGAACCACATATGCCGCCTGGCAGTTCCATTATCAATACTACTTCGGTGAATGCATACAACCCGTCTGAGGAATTGTTGCCTTATGCTGCAACCAAGGCTGCGATCCAGAATTTTACTGCGAATCTCAGTCAGATTTTGCTTAAAGGTGGTAAAGGGATAAGGGTTAATGCAGTAGCACCCGGCCCGGTGTGGACACCGTTGATTCCGTCTACCAAATGGGAGGATGCTGATATTTTCGGTGAGGATACGCCCGTTGGCAGGCCCGGGCAGCCTGCTGAAATAGCGCCATCCTATGTTTTTCTGGCATCCGGGGAAAGCAGTTACATTTCTGGTGCGACAATTCCTGCCACGGGTGGCCGCATAACAATTTGATATCGGATTTGGCACGTCAAGCATGGACAGGCATCATTAAAGATTAGTCATGCTTCGCGTTTCCCAATTCCTTGTGGAATGAATTTTTTTATAATGATCGTATCAACTTAATCATCAACAAATGGAAAACGGTACAGGCTCTGAGCCAAAATTCAAAACCAAAACGTCGGCAGGTGCAGAACCAGCTTTGATGGAATTGTTTGTAGATAGTCTGCGCGATATTTATTGGGCTGAAAATCACCTGGTAAAAGCGTTGCCTAAAATGATACAGGCTGCCAGTTCTCCGAAGCTGGTCACAGCGATAGAAAATCATTTGGAGGAAACGATCGAACACGTCAGTAGACTGGAAGTAATATTCGACCTGCTGGGACTTGAAGCGATTGCTAAAAAATGCGATGCGATGGAAGGTCTTGCCAAAGAAGGAGAAGGTATTATCGAAAGTACGGATGAAGGTACAGCAACGCGGGATGTGGGTATTATTCTGGCTTCGCAAAAGGTTGAACATTATGAAATTGCTACTTACGGCGGACTGGCACAATTGGCTGCTACGCTGAGCCTGGCTGACGTTGCTGAAATATTAACCCAAACCCTGGAAGAGGAAAAACAGGCAGATCTGCTTTTGACAGAGGTGGCGGAAAACGATGTAAATTACAAGGCCTCTGAGGAAGCCTGATAAACTGATCAAGAAACAGATATGGCGACGAAAAAGGATTTGGGAAATACTGGCCCACAAATTGAAAACAAAAAAACAGAGAGCCTGGCTTCTCATACGCTTGATAGCGCAGGAGAGCTGATGAGCACTAATACCGGATTACGGATTAATGATGATCAAAATTCATTGAAGGCGGGCGAAAGGGGTGCTACTTTGCTGGAAGACTTTATTTTCCGCGAAAAAATGACGCACTTTGATCATGAGCGTATTCCGGAAAGGGTAGTTCATGCAAGAGGCTCAGCGGCGCATGGCGTCTTTAAAGTCTATGAGCCAATGGCGGCAGTCACCAAAGCCGGGTTTTTAAATGATACGTCTATTGAAACGCCTGTCTTTGTAAGGTTTTCAACAGTAGCCGGATCACGCGGATCGAGCGATCTTGCACGTGACGTAAGGGGTTTTGCCGTGAAGTTTTATACGCAGGAAGGAAACTTCGATCTTGTAGGCAACAATATGCCGGTATTCTTTATTCAGGATGCGATTAAATTCCCGGATCTGGTACATGCTGTTAAACCAGAACCTGATAACGAAATGCCTCAGGCTGCTTCTGCCCACGACACGTTTTGGGATTTTATTTCACTCATGCCCGAATCTGCACACATGATCATGTGGGTAATGAGCGATCGTGCCCTGCCGCGTTCTTACCGGATGATGGAAGGATTCGGAGTTCATACGTTCCGCTTTATCAATGAGCAGGGAGAATCAAACTTTGTGAAGTTTCACTGGAAACCACTCCTGGGTGTGCACTCCGTAGCATGGGATGAAGCGCAGAACATTTCTGGTAAAGATCCTGATTATCACAGGCGGGATTTGTGGGATGCTATCGAAAGCGGGAACTTCCCAGAGTGGGAACTTGGGGTGCAAATTGTACCGGAAGCGGATGAATTTAAGTTTGAATTTGACTTGCTGGATCCTACCAAAATAATTCCTGAGGAACTTGTACCGGTTCAACGGATAGGCAAACTGACACTGAACCGGAATCCGGATAATTTTTTCGCTGAAACTGAACAGGTGGCTTTCCATTTGGGACATATCGTGCCGGGTATCGACTTTACCAATGATCCGCTTTTACAGGGTAGATTGTTTTCTTATACCGATACGCAGCTAATCCGTTTGGGTGGACCTAATTTTCAGGAGATTCCGATCAATCGTCCAATTGTACCCGTGCATAATAATCAGCGCGACGGTTATATGCGCCAGACGATCAATAAAGGTAAGTCCAGCTATAATCCAAATACGATTGGCGGTGGATCCCCGGCGCAGGCAAAGGCGTCAGAGGGCGGATTTACATCCTATCCGGAGCGAATCGATGCGCGGAAAGTTCGGGCCAGGAGCAAAAGCTTTTTTGACCATTTCAGTCAGGCAAAGTTATTTTTTAACAGTCAGTCTGATGCAGAAAAAAATCACATTTTTGACGCTTTAAGCTTTGAACTCGGAAAAGTGAAAAGCGTTGAAATACGAGAGCGCATGCTGGGTATTCTTGCCCTGATCGATAAAGGGCTTGCCGCAGAGGTTGCCTTCGCGCTCCGGTTACATGTTCCGCAGGATCCGGCATTGCCCGTTAACCACAGCATTCCGGCTGATGGTGATGCCGCAGACTATGATTCAGTTATATCCGAATCGTCCGTTACGGTTTCTGATGCTCTGAGTATGGCAGGTACCATAAAAGATACCATCAAAACACGGAAGATCGCATTTCTTGCCGCGGATGGTGTTGACGAGCTGTCATTGACCACTGTAAAAGACGCCTTGATTGCCGCAGGTGCTGCTGTCGAGATTATTGCACCGCGACTGAATTACATTGTCTCTGAAAGTGACACTAAAATACCTGTGGATCACAGTTTTCTGACTGCCGCCTCTGTATTATATGATGCGGTTTATGTACCGGGTGGTGTGAATAGCGTGGCTACAATTGAAGCAGATGCCGATGCGATTCATTTTCTCAATGAAGCCTTTAAACATTGCAAGGCGATTGCGGCCGATGCAGGTGCTATTCAGGTTTTGGAAGCAACGTATTTTGCCAAAAAACTTCCGTCGGATTATTCAGAGCAAACGGTTCTCAGAGAAGGGCTGATTGTTGGAGATGATTCTGAATCGGTTGCGGACAAGTTTATTCTGGCCATTGCGCAGCATCGTTTCTGGGACAGAGAAAAACCCCGGAAAATACCTGCCTGATAATTTATTTATTGCAAGAGCCACGGCCGGTCTGTCGGCTCTTGCAATATTCTGTATTGCCTCCCGGGTAAGCAGTGATATGAACGAGACAGATCTTACTTTGGAAGTCTTTTGATCACTTTTTAGTAGAATTTCCTGCTTACGGATTCCCGCCTCGTGATTTATTAAGAAAGCTTTGGTTTGCTGTCTGGCATAGAATTTACCAATAAAGCGGCGACATCGATAATGCAAATCAGTAATGTTAAAAGCTTATGATTGAAAGAAATACAAGCAAAAGGACAATCGGAGTCAATTTTGATGAACCGGATCAGGCGCAGGTGTTATTATGGGCACCGAAAGCAGAGCAAGTTGAACTTCTTATACCAGGTAAGGATAAAGGGATTCCGCTGAGCGGTAATGAATTTGGTTACTGGAGTGTCCGTACCAATGCCCTTAATCCCGGGGATCTTTATTATTTTGAACTGGATGGAAAAAAACAACTTCCTGATCCTGCCTCGCTCGCACAGCCTGATAATGTGTACGGCGCTTCAAAAGCGTTGGATATCAAAACTTTTGATTGGAAAGATGAAAACTGGAAAAATCTGCCATTAAGAAATTATATTATTTATGAAATCCATGTAGGCACTTTTACACCGGAGGGCACATTTGCCGGAGTGGAAAAAAAGCTTGATTATCTGGTAGACCTCGGTATTACAGCCATTGAGATTATGCCCATTGCTCAGTTTTCCGGAGATCGAAACTGGGGATATGACGGGGTTTACCCATTCTGTGTCCAAAATTCCTATGGCGGTGCTGAGGGCTTGAAAAGGCTGGTAAGTGCTTGTCACCACAAAGGGCTGGCGGTGATTTTGGATGTGGTCTTTAATCATATTGGCCCGGAGGGTAATCATCTGGAAGATTTTGCGCCTTATTTTACCGAAAAATATCACACGCCGTGGGGCAACGCCATTAATTTTGATGATGCCTGGTGTGATGGAGTACGTGAATTTTACATAGAGAACGCTTTGATGTGGTTCCGCGACTTTCGTATAGATGCGCTACGTATGGACGCAGTTCATGCCATAAAGGATTTCAGTCCTACACACATTCTTCAGGAAATCAGGCAACATGCGGATGTACTTTCGCAAGAGACTGGCCGGGATTATTATCTAATCGTTGAGCTCGACCTAAATGATACGCGGTTTATAAGCCCGGTTACTAAATCCGGTTTTGGTATGGACGCACAATGGATTGATGAATTTCACCATGCACTGCGGGTAACTTCGGGTCAGGAACAAACCGGTTATTATGCTGATTTTAGTGGAATTGAATCTCTGGCAAAAGCTTATCAGGATGCTTACGTATATGATGGTACGTATTCTCCGCACCGGAAGAAAATATTTGGCATGAAAGCTACTGAAAATGCGGGTGAGCAGTTTGTTGTGTTTTCCCAAAATCACGACCACGTAGGAAACCGTATGCTTGGGGAGCGGACGAGCCAGCTGGTAAGTTTTGAAATGCAGAAAGTCCTGGCAGGAGCAGTGCTGGTCAGTCCCTATATCCCGTTGATTTTTATGGGGGAAGAATATGCGGAGAAAAATCCGTTTCTTTATTTTGTCAGCCACACCGATCCAGAACTTGCCGATGCGGTACGAAAAGGACGTAAAGAAGAATTTAAGGCGTTTCATATGGATGGCGAAGCGCCGGATCCGCTGGCAGTGGAAACGTTTGAGCGTTCCAGACTTCAATGGGATTCTTTAGAACAGGAGCCGCACCAGACGATGCTGAATTATTACAGACAATTCATAGCCATCCGGAAAAGCCAGCGGCCGCTGCATGTGTTGAACCGGAAGGAATTATCCGTAGAACACGATACCAAGGCACAGACAATTATTCTTCGGCGTGAACATAAATTGCAGGACGTTATCTGTCTGATGAATTTTTCAAAACAGCCACAGTCTGTTCAGGTCCCTGTTTACGCCTCGCTCTGGTCCAAACTTATCGCATCGTCCGATTTGCTATGGGGCGGAACTCAGGACATGCCGGCCAGTTTTCCAGGAGAGCTATCCCTGACTTTACCGCCGGAATCAATTACACTTTACACCAATCCGTATGAATAATCCGATCGCGACATACCGTCTGCAATTCCACAAAGAATTTACTTTTAAAGATCTTGAAAAACTGATTCCATATCTGCAGAAGCTGGGCATCAGTACCGTGTATGCGTCTCCTGTTTTCAAATCAACGTCGGGCAGCACGCATGGTTATGACGGAGTCAATCCTAATGAAATTGATCCTGAAATTGGCGGTATCGATGAACTTAGAGCAGTTAGCAATACATTGAAAGAGCATAATATAGGCTGGTTGCAGGATATTGTTCCCAATCACATGGCCTTTCACTCAGAAAATCCATGGCTGATGGATGTGCTTGAAAAAGGCACGCAATCGGCATATGCCGAATTTTTTGATATCGCCTGGAACAGTCGCCTGTTTCAGGGGAAATTAATGGTTCCCTTTTTGGGCTCGGATCTGGAAGAGGAGCTCGAAAAGGGAAAGGTAACCCTTTTGTATGCTTCCAACCGGTTTGGACTAAATTATGAAGGTGCAGTTTTTCCCCTTAATCCCAGATCTTATGCCACACTTTTTGAGTCTGATATTACAAAGCAAAATCAGGCTCTTGTTCAAATCGGATCGCAGTGTAAGGAAATCAGTGATGAAGAGGATCCGGCAATATTTTCGCAGCGATGGAATGAACTTCTCTTGCAGCTTTCTTCGCTGATGAACAATGAGCAGGAGGGAGGTTTGGTCGGAGAAATGTTGGCCGAAATAAACAGTGATCAGGAAAATTTAAAACGCATCATTGACCAGCAGACGTACGTTTTGTGTCATGCGCAGAAAACGGATGAGCAAATTAATTTCCGACGTTTCTTTACTGTGAACGGCCTTATCTGCCTTAATATTCAGAATGAAAATGTTTTCGGAGAATATCATGCCTTGATTAAAAAGCTGGTGGATGAAGGTATTTTTCAGGGGATAAGAATTGACCATATCGACGGCTTGTACGATCCGACAGCGTATCTTGAAAATGTACGCCAGCTGACCGGGCAGGATACTTATATTGTTGTAGAAAAAATCCTGGGAGCGGATGAAGACATGCCAGAGCAATGGCCAATAGAAGGTACAACGGGTTATGAATTCCTTGCAGCGGTTAACAACCTGTTTACCAATAAGAATTCCGAAAAGGTATTCACTGATTTTTATCAGGCATTGACCAGAGAAAGCGAGCCGGTAAAAGATCATTTATTAAGTAAAAAAGCCCATATCCTTTTTGAGCATATGGGCGGGGAGCTGGAAAACCTGTATCAGTTGTTCGTAGAGCTAAACCTTGCAGAAAAAGAGGATCTTGAACAAACCGGGAAGGAAAATATCAAAAAAGCGATAGGTGAGTTTTTAATTCATTGTCCTGTTTACCGTTATTACGGGAATCAGATGCCGCTGGAAGATTCCGAGGCTTCATCTATTCAGGATATATTTAATGCCGTAGGGAAGAGTTCTCCGGAGCTTGAAAAAGCAGTCGGACTACTGGAAAGTTCGTGGTCAGGAAAGTCTGCCGGGGGTAATGAAGATTATAGTAACCGCGCACTTGAATTCTATCAGCGGTGCATGCAGTTTACAGGTCCGTTAATGGCCAAAGGTGGGGAAGACACGCTGATGTATACTTACGAGCGCTTCATCGGGCATAACGACGTCGGAGATTCAGTTGAAAGGTTTGGAATATCACCCAAAGATTTTCACAGTAAAATGAGAAAACGCGGTAAAGACTGGCCACTTTCGCTGAACACCACATCCACGCATGATACCAAACGCGGCGAAGATGTACGTGCCCGCCTCAATGTGCTTACCGATCTGGCCGGGGACTGGACAGCCCAGGTGAAGAGTTGGCAAAAACTGAATGCTCCGCTGAGAGAAAAGTTTTCGGCACCGGATGTTAATGACGAATATTTGATTTATCAGACCTTGATAGGTGCTTATCCAATGCCTGGTCAGGATGATGATGATTTTACGGCGCGTTTCGGAGAGTATCTGCAAAAAGCGTTGAGAGAAGCCAAGACTAATACAACCTGGGCAGAGCCTAACGAAGCATATGAAACCGGGACGCAAAATTTCGCACGTGAATTGCTGAACAAACAGGGGGAATTCTGGCAGAATTTTGAATCATTTCAAAAAGAAATTACCGACTACGGTATCATCAATTCCCTTGCACAACTGCTGTTAAAATTCACTTGCCCCGGCATCCCAGATGTTTATCAGGGCTGCGAGTTATGGGATCTGAGTCTGGTGGATCCGGATAACCGGCGAGAAGTTGACTTTGAAAAAAGACAGGACTGGTTGCAGGATTTTGAGAAGCGCGATCGTCAGACGCTTTTGAAAGATTTGTGGGATGACCGGAATAGTGCAAAAATCAAGCTATGGCTAACGCAACAGTTATTTGAATTACGTAAAAAAAATCCTACTCTTTTTTCAGAAGGAGAATATGTTCCGTTACAAATAAAAGGCAGCTTCAAGGACAATCTGTTTGCATTCGCACGTATCCACAAGCAGACGGTTTTGATCGTTGCTGTCCCCTTACATATGGCATCCGTTTGCAGGCAGCAACAGACGGATCTGTTCAATTTCGACTGGCAGGATACACATATTATTTTACCATCAGGACTTGGTGCACAATGGGCGCATTTGCTGACGGAAAACAAAGAAGAATATGAAGGCAAAATCTCACCTGCCAGATTATTTAGAAATTTGCCTTTCTCGATTTTGCAGGGAAGTAAGGCGGAAAATGGCAGGAGTGCAGGGATTTTGGTACATATATCCTCACTGGCATCGCCTTTTGGAATAGGGGATATGGGGCCGGAAGCATTTGCATTCGCTGATTTTCTGAATAGAAGCAACCAAAAGATCTGGCAGCTCTTACCGCTTAATCCGACGGAGGCGGCGCAGGGAAATTCTCCTTATAGCGCCCTTTCAAGCCGGGCCGGCAATCCTGCACTGATAAGTCCTGAGTTTCTTCAAAATGAAGGACTGCTGGATCATGTAAATCTTGGAGATTATTATCTGCCGCAGGATGGTAAAACTGATTATGAAAAGGCAGAGAAAATTAAAAAAGAATTGCTGGAAAAGGCTTATTCTGCTTATGCGATACATCCGGAGCTGTTTTCAACGGAAGAATTTGATGTGTTTTGTCATGATAACACGGAGTGGCTCAATGACTTTGCACTGTATATGGTGATCCGGGAAAAACACGACGGTAAGCCATGGACGGAGTGGGAGGAGGCACTAAAACTTCGGAGTCCTGACGCATTGAAAAATTTGGCTGAAAGCGAATCTGAAAGAATCAGATATGTGAAATGGGAGCAGTTTATTTTTAATAAACAATGGCAGGCTCTTCGTAGTTATTGCAATGGCCGGGATATTAAGTTGCTCGGTGATATGCCTTTTTATGTAAGTTATAATTCGTCCGACGTCTGGTCGCACCGGGATCTTTTTTTGCTGGATGAAGACGGGAAAATTACAGGCATAGCCGGTGTACCGCCGGACTCGTTTTCGGACGACGGACAGCTATGGGGTATGCCGGTCTTTAATTGGGAAGTACTTAAAAAGCAGGAATATAAATGGTGGATAGAAAGGCTGAGAAAAAATGCGGAACTCTATGATCTGACCAGGCTGGATCACTTCCGCGCTTTTGCTGATTATTGGGTAGTGCCCGGCGGAGAAAAAACGGCTGTAAATGGTAGCTGGAAATTGGGACCGGGTTCTGACTTTTTTAAGGCAGTTGAGTCATCTCTCGGTGGACTTCCATTTGTGGCGGAGGATCTGGGGGAAATTAATCCTGCGGTATTTGAATTGAGGGACGAATTTAATCTGCCGGGAATGAAGGTGCTGCAATTCGCTTTTGAGGAGAATATGGCCGAATCCGAATATATTCCTCATCACTATACTTCCAATTTTATTGCATATACCGGAACACACGATAACAATACAATCAAAGGCTGGTTCAAAAATGAGATTGACAAAGAAACACGTTCCAGGCTGGAAGAATATGTCGGACGGTCGTTAAATGAAAACGATGTGTATTGGGTAATGGTACGACTCGCTTATGCTTCCGTGGCGAAAATGGCTGTTATTCCGGTGCAGGATTTACTGAATCTGGATGAATCCTGTAAAATGAATAGCCCAGGATCGGGTGAGGATAACTGGACGTGGCGGCTCTTACCCGGACAGCTGACAGAAGAAGCCGAAAGTCAATTGAAACTTTGGACGAAATTATTCAACCGTGGATAATTTCGATTGAATTACAGATGTGTTTGTTTAAGTCATTGAAAAACAATGTAATTTATTGATCAGGCTGGTGATCGGCGATGCATGGTTTAACAATTTCAGCGATGGCATTTCAGCCGAAAACTTATCATATTTTTTCAGCTAAACTTGATAGTTGTATTAAAACGGTAGTGATCCCGCCATCCCGGAACGCAACAAACAAATGTGTGAAAAGAGCGTCTTTGGACGCTCTTTTTTTAGTTCGTACCAACATGCGATCTGAGCGGCTGTTGCTGTAAAATTTCAATGCCGACCGTCGGATTAAGAAGAGAATTCATCTGTTTCGTTTAAGATTTTCTCAAAGATTTAGTTCAATTTTAGCATTCTTGCTTTTAATTCCTTTTTTCTTCCCCCATTTTCGGTTGTACCAGATAAGAAAACCGGTCACCGGCAAGGAAGCGCCAATTAATGTAGCCACAAAAGCGATGACTTTTCCCCAAAATCCCATGATGATTCCTACATGAAAATCGTAATACATGCGGCGTGCTTTGCCGCCATTGTTTTCGTCTTCGTATAATTCTGTGGCAAGTACCTTAAAGGTATGCTTGTCGAACGTGTACACATCAGATTTGTAAGTGCCCAACACCGGATACGTAATTCGCGTCCTGATTACTGCCGCGTTTTTTGGATCCGGCCAGTCAATACCAATCACTTTTGCATCAGGTACTCTGGCTTCCAGAAACGTCAATACACTATCGATTGCCGTTTCCCGCGTTTGCCCGTAAGGATTGAGATTCAGGGTGTCTGAAACGAGGGTTATCTTTGAGGATTCCGGTGCTATTTTGCCACCGCTGAAAATCCAGTATACACCATTATCAACCCAGCGAAAGCCAAAGGTTAATCCTGTTACAGCCAGGACAAACGTAAATAACAAGGAGTAAAATCCAAGTACATTATGAATGTCAAGATTAATGCGCTTCCAGCCGGCGGTCCATTTAATCTTGAAACTTTTTTCACGGGTAGATTTCGTCCATTTTTTGGGATACCACCATACAAGGCCGGTGATTAACAATATGACAAAAACCAATGTGCCGTAATCAACGATTGGGCGTCCGATTTCGTAAGGCAACCAAAGGTTTACATGCCCGTCAAGTACGAAGTGGAAAAAATCAAAATGTGTTTCATTGTGGTCATGTACATTTAGAATCTCACCCGAATAGGGATTCATAGAAACCTCTCTTTCATCCAGTTCAATAGTAACGGCGCGGTCGGGACGATAATGAATTCCCCATGGGACCTCGTCCGTGACAAGATTCAGATGTTTTCGGGCACTTTCAATTACTTTTGAAGGCAACAGATATGGTTTCTTTTGAACCTCAACTTTACGCCATGGCTCAATTATACCCTCAATTTCTTCATTGAATACCCACAAACAGCCCGTAATGCAGACTATAAAGACAATTATGCCGGAGATGAGGCCAAGCCATAAGTGCAGCCAGTTGTTGATTTTTTTAATAGTCATGGTGAAGAAGGATTAAAAGAATCGTATCGGAGTAGGGGATGATCGGAGCAGCTATCGCAGGTTGCCGCCCGCAAAAGATTTTGGCCGGATCCACAGCAGATTTTCATCCCGCAGATCCGACCAAAGGTATTTAAGGTACCTGTTGGCAATTAGCTGTCAGCGATTAGCGTCATAATTAGATGATTACCAATTTATTAAACCTTATCACGAATAATATTGTAAGGAAGTTTTGACGTCGGCTAGGCGCCCCCGGCTAGGCGCCCCCGGCTAGGCGCCCCCGGCTAGGCGCCCCCGGCTAGGCGCCCCCGGCTTTCGGTAATCGTCCAAAATGTCTTTACAGTATTAATCTGATAGCCGACGGCCGAGAGCAATACAAACTAGAAGTTGATAGTGTCTGTCATAATAATAAATGATCTAAACTAATGTTATCCTTATTTTGACGTATTCAATGTCATGCTGAGCTTGTCGACACTGTCATGCTGAGGTGGAATTTTATTTCATAAAAAAACAATATAAGTGACGAAGGGAATTATCGTTTCATAGTAAACCAAGGCAATCAGTAAGCAATATAACAGTCTTTAATTAGTGTTTCAACCTG